>Ga0265331_10003378_pt1 | contig 10348 bp, 10 predicted proteins | sample 41923metaG_FD_202088 | JGI IMG/M metagenome (GOLD analysis project Ga0265331, IMG submission 202088) | Rhizosphere microbial communities from Carex aquatilis grown in University of Washington, Seatle, WA, United States - 4-19-23 metaG | ecosystem: Host-associated > Plants > Roots > Rhizosphere...
TCCGTCGCGCTTTGCGGATTTGCTGACGCCGGATCGAATGCGGCTGGATCCGCCCATCCCCGTCAACACCTACCACGACAGTTTCGGAAATTTCTGTCACGTAATCCGCGCGCCCGCTGGCCGACTGACGGTGTCGACGGACTTCCTCGTGCATGACGATGGAGAGCCGGACGCCATCGCGCCTCAGGCGAAGCAGCATGCCTTGGAAGACCTGCCGGTGGAAGTTCTGCTTTATCTGCTGGGCAGCCGCTACTGTGAGACCGATCGCTTGTCGAATACAGCGTGGTCCCTTTTCGGGCAGGTTCCGAAGGGTTGGTCACTGGTGAAGGCGATCTGCGACTATGTGCACGATCGCATCACCTTCGGTTACCAATACGCGAGTCCTGTCAAGACAGCGTGGGACGCCCATACCGAAGGACGCGGCGTATGCCGCGATTTTGCCCACCTCGCCATCACACTTTGCCGCTGCATGAACATACCAGCGCGTTACTGCACCGGCTATCTCGGAGACATCGGCGTCCCGGTCGACGAAGCTCCGATGGATTTCAGCGGCTGGTTTGAGGTTTATCTCGATGGCCGCTGGTACACTTTCGATGCGCGCCACAATAAGCCGCGTGTCGGCCGCATCCTGATGGCGCGTGGGCGCGACGCCACTGACGTCGCTATGGTAACTTCATTTGGTCCTTGCACGCTCGCGAGTTTCAAGGTGGTCACCGAGGAGGTCGGGGCGACCGCTCCCGGAATACAAATGCGGCCGATAGGAGACCGCCTGTATGGTTGATAAAGCGATTCCGTAACCGAAAATCCGCGATGGTTTTTTGAGTAAGGGGCGGTTCAGGGTTCATATTCACCACGTTTTGCTCTGCGCGGCGATTGCCAGGGCCGCGTCAATCCCGATCGAGGAGTTGAACGCAGAGAATGAAGAATAGAGGGGGCGTCACGTTCAGGCGCTATGAGCGATGCGCGACCAAGGGAGAACGAACGATGACAACCGGTGAAAAAGATAACCAAATACGCGAAGCGGTCGGGGTGTTTGGCGATGCCGACGCCATGCAGAAAGCGATCCAAGAGCTGCTGAGTTCTGGATTCAAGCACGCCGACCTCAGTCTGCTTGCTTCTGAAGAGACGGTCGATAAGAAGCTCGGCCATAAATACAAGAAGGTCACCGAGATTGAGGATGATGCGGCCGTCCCCCGCAGCCGCTACGTATCGCAGGACGCTATTGCCGAGGGCGAATACGTGTTTACCGGAGGGCTCGTCATCTTGGGCGCGCTGAGCACCGCTGTCTTTGTCGTCGCGTCCGGCGGCGCATTGGCGGGTGCGCTAACTGGCGCTGTCCTTGGCGGGGGGACTTGGGGCGTGCTTGGGGAACTGCTCGCTAGATTTATCGGTGCTCAACATGCGGATTACATTCAGGAGCAGCTGACGCATGGCGGCCTGCTGCTTTGGGTCGGTTGTTCGAACTCGGAGCGTGAAAACAGCGCGATGGAGATTCTTTCAAAGCATTCGGGACGTGACGTGCACGTGCATACTCTGCCAGCTTCGGTGTAGCGCAGTCATGCAGGGGTGGAAACAGTGCTCTTCCTTGAGAGAGCCCGCACGGGCGCCCCGTCGCAATCCTGATGCCGGCACCCTTCCCCATTCGCCGTAGGTCTGATGCCCGACTCTCGTTTCAGGCTACTCCGGCGCGCTGGGCTTCGCCGGAGCGTTAGGCCTCTCTGGAGCGGCAGCCTTCTCTGCAATGTTGCGATATGCCGTCGCCGGCCAAGCCAACGCTCTCGGCAGTTCCGCTACGAATCTTTCGACGAATTCCGACGCGGAGCCGGTGTTCCAGTTTGCTTTGATCGTGGGTGCTAAGACGACACCAACGCCGACAAGATAAATGATCACTAACAGGCCGATAAGCGCGCGCATCGAGTCATCTCCTCATCGCACTCAAGACTGGCAGCAACAGCACGGCGCCAATAGTGGCTTCGAAGGTCGCGCAAATAATTCCGATCACGACGTCACCACAGCTTTCCTACCGAATTGATGCTACAGCGGGTAGGACAATCGCCCATAGGATCGGAAACTACTTATTTCGGCATCCGGCGCGGCATCGATAATCGCGGCTGCGGATTCCGACGAAGCCGGCCATGCATTCCAATTTGAAGCCGGCCACCTATTCCGATCTGAAGCCGGCCGGCGTTCCGATTTGATGTCGGCCACCGGGGGCTTGCTTCCGCAGATCGAGGTCGATGATGTTTCGGTTGGTCGGATTCGTCAAGGGCGCATCGATTTTCAGGGCGACGAACGCGGCTTGCGCAGACTCTCGCCGGAGAGCTCGATGCGATAGGCGTTGTGGATCACCCGATCGAGGATCGCGTCGGCGAGCGTCGGCACGCCGATCATGTCGTGCCAGCGGTCGACCGGTATTTGGCTGGTGATCATGAGCGCGCCGGCGTCATAGCGATCCTCGACGATTTCGAGCAGGTCGCGCGCCTGATCGGGGGTCAGCGTCTCCGGTCCCCAATCGTCGAGGATGAGCAGCTTGGCGCGCGAGATTGTGCGCAGCAGCCTGGCGTAACGCCCGTCGCCATGCGCGATCGCGAGATCCGTGAACAGCCTCGGCACGCGGTAGTAGAGGACGGACACGTCCTGCCGGCAGGCTTTCTGGCCGAGCGCGCAGGCGAGCCAGCTCTTGCCCAGCCCGCTCGCTCCGGTGATGAGCAGGTTGCGGCGCTCGCTGATCCAGTCGCAGGCGGCGAGCTTGAGGAACAGGGCGCGGTCGAGCCCGCGCGCGCTGTGATAATCGACATCCTCGACGCTGGCCGAATGACGCAGCTTGGCGGCTCTGGCGCGCGTTTCGAACCGCTTCTGCCGGCGCAGGGTCGTTTCATATTCGAGCAGCAGGCCGAGCCATTCCGCATGTTCGAGGCCGCGCGCCTCGGCTTTGCTTTCGAGGTCCTTGAACCCCTTGGCCAGGCCGTGAAGGCCAAGCGCGTGCAATTGTTCGAGTGTCGGATGAGCGAGCATGGGGTTTCCTCTCAATGGTAATAGCCGGGGCCGCGCAGATTGGCGTGATCGAACAGCGTGGGTTGACGGCTGTCCTTCGTGACGGATTTGTCGTGCTTTTGGGCGAGGAGAGAGGCGACGCTCTTGCAGGTGAGCCCGCCGATCTCGAGGGCGCGGGCCGACACCGCTTCGGCCCGATCCGCGTCGACGCCGCGATACAGTTTCAAAATGCCAAGGCAGGTGCGAAAGCCCTGTTCGGGATGCGGGCGGCTGGCGAGAACCGCGGCGATCAGCCCTTCCGTGCTCGGCCCGATCTTGCCGGCCCAGCGGCGGAACCGATCCGGCGTCCACTCGGCGTAACGCCGGTGCGAACTCGGCATGTGATCGGGATTCGTGCCGTGCCGGCGGCCGAGATAGCGACGCTCATGGACGCCGACACGCTGACCGCGATGGAAGATCTCGATCATGCGGGCAGTGACGCGCACATCGACTTCGGCGCGAATCAGCACGTGCGGAACCGAATAGAAAAAGTCGTGGACCTCGATGTGATAGTCGAGGTTGACGCGCGCGCGTTTCCATTCGGCGAACTCCCAATCGGCCGCCGGCAACGGATTGAGAGCGGCGCGCTCAATCTTCTCGAACAGCTCGCGGCGGCTGACGCCGAGCTTGCGCATGGGCCGCTCGTTCATGCGCTGCATGGCGAGCGCGATGGCGGCGTTGCATTCGGCGAGCGAGAAGAAGGTCTGCCGGCGCAATCGCCCGAGAATATAGGCTTGCGCAAATCTCACGCCCGCTTCGACTTTCGCCTTGTCGCGAGGCTTGTATGGGCGCGCTGGAAGAACGCCGACGGCGTAATGTGCCGCCATGGCGCCATAGGTGCGGTTGATCTCGGGATCGTAGAACGAGGCCTTGTTAACCCCGCTCTTGAGATTGTCGGGAACCAATAATCTCGGCGCGCCGCCAAAGAACCGGAACATCCGCACATGCGCGCCGGTCCAATCCGGCAGCTGTTGCGTCCAGGTCGCCTCCGCATAGGTCAGGTTCGAGGCGCCGAGCACGGCGACGAAAATCTCCGCCTCATGGATTTCCCCGGTCGAAGGATCGACGATCCCGATCCGCTTGCCCGAGTAATCGACAAACACCTTGTCGCCGGCGACATGATGCTGGCGCATCACCGGCGTCAGTCGCCGCTCGAACCCGCGCAGCAGATCGCAGAACCGGCTGTAGCCATAGCCTTCCGGATGCTCTTCCCGATATTCCTCCCAAAGCACCATCATATTGACGCCGGGGCGCTTCAGCTCCCGCGCCAGCGCCGCCCAGTCCGGCTCGACGCGCCGCCGCTGGCCGGACGGAACCCCCGCGTGCGGAAACAGTCTCCCTTCCAGGGCGTCGTCGGTGACATCATCCGGCAATGGCCATTGCAAGCCGGCCGCGGCTACTCGCTTCAGATTGTCCTGGATCGTGCTACGCGCAACGCTGAGGCGCCGCCCGATCTCGCGCGCGCTCACCCCTTCATGGTGAAGCCGCAATAGGTGTCGCAATTGTCGCATCGTCAGTTCCCGCTTCGCCGGCATTCCCATCTCCTCGTCGATCATCGACGAGCAGGGAGTGCCGCAGTTGCTGACCTGCGTGGAGCAAACGAACGGAACCGATGAACCGGCTCAGGTGGCCGGCTTCATCTCGGAATGGTGGCCGGCATCAAATCGGAACCCTGGCCGGGATCAAATCGGAATCCCCGGCCGGCTTGCGTCGGAATTCGCACGCGGCGACGCCCAGCCAAATTGGCGCCGCGCTTAGCCCGCACGAACGCTTTTGTGCAGATTTCTCGGACGCCTGCATCAAACCATCCGCGCGCCGCTGGGACAGGCGTCCGAGAACCGCCAAGGCACGAAATCGCGGGCCGAAAGGGGGCGGTTCGCCGCTGCGATCTATGGGATTTGAGGAGTGCGAGGGTCTGCATTCGAGAGCGCGGGATTCCATTTCAATCGCGACCCTATGCGGCTCGGGGGCACCGCATAGGATCGGAAAATACCAATGCCGCGCGACAAGCGTAGGGATCCGTCCGTGACCCACCCGTCGTCAAAAGCGCTGAGGTACTGACAACGAACAATTGCCTAAGGCCCGTCGATTACCGCCGGCTTAGCGGGGATATCCGCTTTGCGTCTCTTCGATCGAGGATGGCCGTCGCTGTGGCGTTTGATGGGTAGTTTCCGATCCTATGCGGCGCCCCGTCGGGAGGTCTACGGTCTCACGACCGAGCGTAACCGCCTCGAAGGAGAAATGCCTCGTAGGAGATTTCCCATGGACAACCAAGAAGTAATCACAACCCTGAATTCGCTACTACAAACTACGAAGGATGGCGCTAAGGGCTTTCGAACCTGCGCCAAGGACATCAAGATTGGAAGCTTGACGCCGGTGTTCGAATCGTCAGCGCAACGGTGCGAAGAAGGCGCTGCGGAGTTGGAAGCCCAGATTCGCAAGCTCGGCGGAGAGCCTGTCACGTCCGGCAGCGTAAGCGGAACATTGCATAGACGGTGGACCGACATAGTGTCTTCCGTCACAGGCATGGAGCCACACGCTGTGCTCGAAGAGTGCGAGCGCGGAGAGGACGCCGCGATGCGCCATTACGAAGCGGCGCTCAAAGAGAATTTGCCCGCGGACGTCGAGGCTGTCGTGCGTCGACAGTATGTGGGCGTGAAGGCGAACCACGACCTGATTCATGCTTTGCGCGACCAGTCGGCGCCACGAGCAAGCTGAAAATAGGGCGCCATTCGAAGGCGATGCGCGCCGAATCTTTCGGCGCGCAATTTTTGAAACTGTTATCCAGAGGCGCGGACGTTCGTCCATACCGGTGCATGGCGATTTCAGCTGAGTGCCTTCGGCGGCACAACGGGCTCTGCCGACGTTTCGAGAGCGCGATCGCGGAGGGGCCGCTCAATGGTCGCCCAACGTCGGCTTGACGAGGACGCGACTTCAGGGAATCAGCGACGCTCAGATTGCCAAACCGTGAAAGTCGAGCAAATCTCTCACTCCGGTCTCCCGGCGATCCGCGGAACCTCGGCTCACAAACTCCGGCTTTTAGCGAGAGAAAAACAATGACGACTATCGCTGTTCATAATGGCGCTTGGGTGCTTGTCGGAGACGGCGGCAGGGCGCTTTTCCTCGAAAATCATGGCGATCCTGATCTTCTCGATCTTCGAGTAATCGAAGCGCGCATGGAGGACAATCCACCAACGCGCGATCAGGGAACGGCTGCGCCGGGCCGGGCTTTCGCCTCGCGGGGCGGTCCACGCAGCTCGGTCGAGACCACCGACTGGCACGAACTCGAAAAGGAGCATTTTGCCGATCGCATCGCGGCGACCATCAACAAGGCCGCCGAATCGGGCGAGATGAAGGAAATCATCCTCATCGCCCCGCCGCGCGTGCTCGGCGAATTACGCAAGCAGCTATCTGCCAAGGCGCGAACCAAGGTGAAGGGCGAGATCGACAAGGATCTCACCCACCATCCGATTCCCGAAATCGAAAAAGCGCTGGCGCGGCAATTCAAAGAGTCGAGCTGACGCCGGACGCGAGCGTTGCTAGACGCGGAGCGGCCGATCGCGGGAACTGGGCAGCCTTCTGGGTTCACATCGACGCCGCAGGACGCGACAAAATTCATCGGAACGGAGGCTTGGGGGGCCTGGTTCACCGCCTTATGGCAATGAGTTTCGATGGGGGCGCTTTTTGGTACAGGAAACCCATCCGATGATCTCAGTGTCGGCCTTCGTTAAGTTGAGACGCCCGGCATTGAACGTTCGACGCCAATCGTCTGTAAGTCGTTAGCCCTTCCTATTCAGTGCGCGCCGAAGGCGTGCCTCACCAGTGGAGGTAGGTTCCACCCAGAGAGTTGTCGATTGGTCTGGTAGCTGACGAGCGGCTTGGACGAGCAATCGTCTGGGTCGGAGTCTCGTGACAAAGGCCGCCTTGGGCGGTTGAGCAATCCGGCGGGCCGTAACGCGAGTGAAGCCTGAGCAGGCTTCGAAAGTGAAGTCATGGATGCCGGGCCGCCTGAGTAACGGGGAAAGCCGCGTGGACGGGGAAGCAATCGACACATGCGCCCGTTCCAATCCATCGGGGTAGTGGGCACGGCACGTCGGAAGGGTGATGCAGGTAATCGGGGGAGACGCGCCCTGGTCGAAGGCCGCAGCTTCAACATCGCATCTGACGGTGGACCGGGCGGGAGTCGGACAGGGGCGTATAACCGTCAAGGCTGGGTAGCTCCAGCGGAGGGAAGGTCCCTGACTTCTGGAGCGCTTTCGACGATGGCGAGGAGTGGGTGATTGGCGATGAGCCTTGAAACGCTCCATAAGATCAGGAGTCTACAGAGAAAGCTCTATTGCAAGGCGAAGGCGAAGCCTGCCTTTCGCTTCTACTTGCTCTACGACAAGATCTGCCGCGAGGACGTTCTTCGCCACGCCTACGCGCTGGCCCGCGACAATGCGGGCGCGCCGGGCGTGGATGGCGTGACCTTCAAGCAGATCGACGAATTGGGCTTGGAGAAGTGGCTGGCGAGCTTGCGCGAGGAAATCGTTTCGAAGACGTATCGGCCTAGCGTTACAGTTGCATTTTGAGCGGAATTCTGAATCCTTGGCTCGCCATGATTCGGCATGGGAGTCATGGGATGTCGGGGGCTTCGATCGAGACGGCGCTGGAGTTATGGGCGTCGTCGTTGCGTGATGTGAAGCTTCGGATGCGGCCGCTTTTCACGCAAGAGCGCGTAACGCGCTCGGCGGAGGATTTTCTCGACGGCCTGCTTGGCGAGGAGCGTCGCAAGACCGGCTGGATGCGGGCGGAAGCCGCGGGCGATCCGGGGCCGTGGCGTCAACAAGCCATCCTTGGCCGTGGCCGCTGGGACGCGGACACATTGCGCGATATCGTGCGCGACTATGCGCTCGAGACCCTGGCCGATGACGACGCGGTTCTCGTCGTCGACGAAACGGGCTCTTTAAAACAGGGCAAGGCGTCCTGTGGCGTCGCGCGGCAATATACGGGTTCGGCAGGCAAGATCACGAACTGCCAGATCGGCGTCTTCGCCTGGTATGTCACGAAGCGCGGCCACGGCTTCATTGACCGCGAGCTTTATCTTCCAAAAAGCTGGACGGACGATAAGGTGCGCATGGCCAAGGCGCATATGCCGCGGGAGATGATCGAAAGCTCCAATGGCGGCTTTGCGACCAAGCCGGCGCTGACGCTTGCTATGATCGAGCGCGCCATTGCCGCCAAGGTTCCCTTCTCCTTCGTCGCCGCTGACACGGTCTATGGCTGTCAGGAGCCATTTTGGCTGGGTCTGTTTCACTCTCGGTGCAAGGCCCGGAATTGCGCCCTCGCTTGAGGCGCGGCATGTTGCGGTATGAAAAAATTAGCGCACTGGGCGCCCGCACGCCGCTAATCGACATTCAATGCAAGGCAGTGCCAGCTTGCACCGAGATTGAAGCGGACCCCGATTTCCTGCAACGCGACACTCGCGCAGTGAAACTATGCGGCTTCTTCGTGCCCTTCGCGCCCGTCCGCTCATAGAAGCCGCTCGCCGGGATGATGCAGCGACGGTATTTGTAGGCGCCGCGAAACATCGGTCTTTCGGCGAGCGCATTGAAAGTCGAAGGAAGCTCGCTGAGGGGCTTTCTCCACCGAGAGGGTACAAAAGTCCCCAGCGCATGGGCACAAGGTCATTGCCAGCCGCGCCTGCGCGAATGACCTCGATCGGCGTCGTTGGCGCGATGTTGAAGCGCGGCGCGCGATTCCGGGGCTGCCCGATGATGCCGGCGAGCCGATGAATTTCCGCCCATGACAAATGTTGCGTGAAGCGTCCGCACATGGGGTCCATTGTAGCCTGCGGCGTTCTCCAAACGCAAAGTGGTCTGCCTGTTCATCGCGAGTCGGGGCCGCCCTCACGCGTCGCTCAGTGCAACAAGTTGCACCTTTCAGGAAACTTATTGCACCCGCGCGGCGATGGCCTCGCGCCGGAAACGCTCTTTCCCGCTATCGCAAGGTCACGCCGCTTCGTCCGCGCCGCCGGCGTCTCCAGGCGTATTGACGTGTCGCTGGGCTGGCGCGGACATAGCGCGGCGGGATGGGGGGATGATCGCGCGAAAGGCGGCTCGCGGCGTTCACTGTCGCGGACGCTCTTCGAGGATGAGCGGACTCACTCATGGCGCTGTGGGACGGGTGAAGATGACCCTCTACTGACATTTACGGAGCACCCCCGGCCACTTGTCGCTTCGACAGCGCGCCGCGTTCGCGTGTCATGAGTTCGAGCAAAACCACGGCAAAAGTGCGCTCTCCGCTGCGGCTCCGTCTTGTCAAAGACGCCAAATGGGAAGATGGTTGCATCCGGACCGGAGGCCATCCGGTGAATCACGGTTCAGGTGCTCTGCTCGCCTCCAAAGAGGCAAGGCTTTTTCCGGTCGAGCGGGCGTTAGGCGAACCTTCGCGGCGCGGCGCGCTGATCCCGCGAACATAAATCACTGGAGGGAAACATGCGTAAGCTCGCTCTCGCAACCGCCGCCGCAATTGCCGCCTTCAGCGCGCCAGCCATGGCCACTTCTCAAAACTGGAACGTCACCGAGGAAAACACCTCTGGCGTAAAGCACGGTCAAGGCACTTGGGCCGTGACGATTGATGGCGACAAGCTGAGCGGCTCTGCTTCCTTGCAACTCGACAACGGCAACCCGCTCACCTATAGCCTAGAGGGCACGATCAAGGACGGCGTCTATACCGTGAAGCTGGACAAGCGTTCCGACGACAAAAAGGGCTGTGTCTGGACTGGCCGCGCCCGGACCGCTACGGCCGCAGGGAAGTCGACTGGCTACGTCGGCGATTTGGTTTGCGACGGCGCCAAGCTGGTCATTCGCGCGATCGGCATGTAAGTTTAGACGAGACGCTCAAGTCGCCTCACCGTCGACCTCACGGCCGCGAACCGCGTCCGTGAGGTTTTTTTGCATTAAATTTCCCTGTCTGTCGCAAATCTGTGGCGGAGACATTGAAATGAATATCGGGGTTCTCTACTATTAATTGTGCTGCGCAGTGTGCGGCGCTTTCGACGGGGAAGCGGCCACTGGCGATTGTAGAGCCGTCACGACGTTGGCTGGTTTGAAGGCTTCCTTGGCGAGGCTCGAATACATCTCACCAATCTTCGCGGCTTCCGCGACGAAGTCCTCAAAGGCGCATATGACGAAATTGGACTGCAACTGAATTACCTCTTCAAATTTTCTCACGCCGAACAACTTCTCGACCAGCACGCGAGCCTTCTCGAAGGACTTCTTCGAATAGTCCATCCTCTCGGTCGCAATCGTCTGTAACGCCTTCACCGTTGAGG
>Ga0265331_10003381_pt1 | contig 10345 bp, 9 predicted proteins | sample 41923metaG_FD_202088 | JGI IMG/M metagenome (GOLD analysis project Ga0265331, IMG submission 202088) | Rhizosphere microbial communities from Carex aquatilis grown in University of Washington, Seatle, WA, United States - 4-19-23 metaG | ecosystem: Host-associated > Plants > Roots > Rhizosphere >...
TTTGGCAGACTCGCCAGCCTTCAGCGCGTCCGTGATTGCCGAGAATACTGCCTCGAATGCCGCGGTGGCCTGCCGCCGGGATATGCCCTCTACGGCGTCCACAATACTATTCACCAGGTCAGCCTTACCAGCCATCTCTCTCCTCCTTCAGTCGTTTTTTTGAACGAAAGTGACTGCCAGAAACGATAAGGCAACGCGGGGGGGCTGTCAATACAGCCGGAATGCCTCCGGAGTCGCCTAGATCCGGGCTTTCGCGAGCACCTGGACGGAGAAGCCGTCGTGGTCCGCGCCGGTGAGGATGCGCCACGACCCCGGCCCCGTGACGCCTGCTGCCACGGGCTTTTCGAGCCGACCGTCGAGCGGCAGGGGAGCGAATTCAGGATGAGTCGCTAAAAAGCGTGCCGTCACGTCCTCGTTCTCCTCGCGCTCCAGCGAGCAGGTGGAATACACCGCGCGGCCACCGGGCGTGAGTTGTTGCAGCGCAGCGCGAAGGATAGCGGCCTGCTTCGCGTGCAACTCGTTCAGGGCCTCTGGCCTGAGCCGCCATTTGATTTCAGGATTGTGCGCCAGCGTCCCCGTGCCTGAACACGGTACGTCGGCCAGCACGCGGTCGAACCCGCCCTGGAGTGGCAGCTTCAACGCATCCGCATTGATCACCTGCACATTCGTCGCATGGACCCGTCGGCGCAGCAGCTCGGCGCGATGCGCGTGCAGCTCCGCGGCAATGATTTCTGCTGTCGGATTTCGCGCTGCCAGGGCGGCGGTTTTCCCGCCGGGAGCGGCGCAGCAATCGAGCAGGCGAGAACCTGTGCCTACCAACGCAGCCACGAGTTGCGATCCCTCGTCCTGAATGAAGACGCGGCCTTCGCGAAAAGCGCGCGTCCCCGTGATGTCGCCACCGGTGACGATTCGCGCGTTGGCCAGCAGCGCCCCGGGAGCGAGTTCGATTCCCTCACTCCGCAGTTCGCCCTCAATTTCCGAGTTGTCGAGACGAATGGCGGTGTGGGGTATCCGCTGGTCGAATTCGCAGATCCCTTGGGCGCGTTCTTCGCCGAATTGCGCTACCCAACGCTCGACCAGCCATTCGGGATGAGCAAACTTCTTCGCTAGCGAGCTTTCCGGCGCCTCGCCGGAGGAGCCGGCACTTGCCAGCTTGCGCAGCACGGCATTGGCAAACGGCGCTGCCGACCGCTTCTTTGCGCGCTTCACCAACTCCACACTCTCATTGATTGCAGCCCGCGCCGGCACGCGATTCAAGAACTGCAACTGGTAAGCTCCCAGCCGCAGGGCGTTCAATACCTCGATGTCCAATTTGTTGAGCAGCCGCGCAGCCGCCGAAGCGATCTCATCGTCCAGCCGCGAGCGCCAGCGCAGCACGCCCATCGCCAGCTCGGTCGTGAGAGCGCGGTCGGGCAGTGCGAGTTTGTCGAGCCGATCGGAATGCAGCAGTTCGCTAGCATACGCGTCCTGCTGATCGACGCGCATCAGGATGTCGAAGGCAGCGGCGCGTGCGGGGGAAACTGGCATAGGGCAGCAACTAGCTACTACAAGCTGTCTCAGAAATCCGCTTTGAAAGGGCGCGGCGGAAGTGAGTGCGTGAGAACTGTGTCGTCCCCTGAAGGGACTCTGGTCGATTTCCCACTGTACCCAGGGCTTACGCCCTGGGCTAACAGCAATTCCGCCCCTGCGGGGCTGATTTTCAGCCATTCAATCCACCGAGGCAAACGAAACATAGCTCTCACCCACACTTAGCCCCTGAGGTACCGATTGCTCAAGACTAACGTCAACCGGCCCCCAGTATCTCATCGGTGCGCGGCCGGTAACCATTGATGAAATCGCGAGCGCTCATCCGCTTCTTGCCTTCGACTTGCAGGTCGATGACTTCCAGCGCCGTTCCATGTGCAAAGCCCAGGAGCAAATGTTCGTCGGCAATCCGGAAATGTGCGCGCGCGGTACCGCCAGCTTCGTGCGCTGGCTTGGCTGCATGGACGTGCAGCATCTTGCCGCGAAAGGTGGTGAAAGCTCCGGGCCAGGGCTGGAATCCGCGCAGGCGGTTCCAAGCTTCCACTGCGCTGCGCGAGAAATCGATCAGCCCATCTTCGCGCTTGAGAATCGGCGCGAGTGTTGCCTTGTCGTTGTCCTGCGGACGCGGAGTGAGCGTGCCGCTCTTCAGTCCGGCTAAGGTCGTAATCATCAACTCCGCGCCGGTTTGCGCCAGCCGCGGCGCCAGCGTCAGCGCCGTATCTTCGGGCGCAATCCGCTCTTCCGATTGCAGCAGGATGTCGCCGGTGTCGAGTCCGGCGTCGATGCGCATGGTAGTCACGCCGGTCACGCTCTCGCCATTCGCAATCGCCCACTGGATGGGCGCCGCGCCGCGATACTTCGGCAGCAGCGAGGCATGCAGGTTGATGTTGCCTATTTTCGGCAGGTCGATCATCCACTGCGGAATGATGCGTCCGTAGCCGACGACGATGATCGCCTCCGGCGCGAGGCTTTCCAATTGCGCGCGAAACTCCGGGTTGTTCTTGATTTTCTCCGGCTGCGCAATTGGTAAGTTCAACACGAGTGCGGCTCGCTTCACCGGCGACGCTGCCAGCGCCATGCCGCGTCCACTGGGCCGGTCAGGTTGGGTCGCGACCAGCTTGACGCGGAAGCCTGCGCTGACCAGCTTCTCCAGTGTAGGCACTGCGAAGAGCGGCGTTCCGCAGAACACCAGGTCCATCATGGCCGCGTTACCATTCGCCCTGCTTGATCAGCTTGCGGACCTTGCGTTTCATCAGGTCGCGCTTCAGGGCGCTGATGTGGCTGATGTAGAGCTTGCCGTCGAGATGGTCGGTTTCGTGGACCAGGGCCCGCGCCAGCAGATCCTCTCCGCTGACCTCGAACGTCTTGCCGTGCACGTCCTGGGCCCGAGCGGTTACCAGACGCGGCCGCGTGACCTTCTCGCGAAACTCGGGCAGGCTGAGGCAGCCTTCATTGGAGGTGAGCCGGCCTTCGGTGTGAATGATCTCGGGATTGACCAGCACAATCTTTGACTTGGGATCTTCCTTAAAGGTGACGTCGATTACCGCGATGCGCTTGCTGATCCCAATCTGCGGGGCCGCCAGCCCCACACCTTGCGCGGCGTACATGCTCTCGAACATGTCGTCGACGAGCTTCCGCAGCTCGGCGTCAAAAACCGTAATGGCGGCGGCCGGCTTCTCCAGGACCGGGTCGCCGAATTTCACGATGGGATAGATCATTTAGAAGTTTCGTAGTTGTTGGCAGTAGCCGTCGAAATTGCGCCGCACTTCCAGCATGGAATCGCCTCCGAACTTCTCTAGCGCACAGCGTGCCAGGGTGAGCGCTACCATGGCCTCGGCTGCGACTCCCGCCGCCGGTACCACGCACACATCAGAACGCTCGTAGGCGGCCTTCACCGGTTCCCGGCTGGCAAAATCCACCGAGCCCAGAGGCCGGCGCAGCGTCGAAATCGGCTTCAGGTAACCGCGTACCCGGATGTCCTCGCCGTTGGAGACGCCGCCTTCCAACCCGCCGGCGTGATTCGACGCCCGCGTGAAACCGGTGAACCCGCCGGCGCGCTCGCGCTCGTATCCTATTTCATCATGCACGGTCGAGCCCAGCGAAGCCGCCGCGCGCACCGCGTCTCCGATCTCCACCGCCTTCACCGCCTGCAACGACATCACCGCGGCGGCCAGTTGCGCGTCGAGGCGCTCGTCCCAGTTCGCGTAGGTGCCGAGTCCGGGGGGCACGTCGTGCCCGACCACCTCGAAAATACCGCCTACGGAGTCGCCGGTACGCAAAGCGAGGTCCACCTGCTCCTTCATGCGCGCCTCGGTTTCAGGGTCGGCGCAACTGAGTAGCACTTCTTCCTTCGCCGCCAAAGCCTGGATCGCCTTCCATGTCACCGGCGCGTCCAGCCGCGCCGACCCCACCGCAATCACATGGCTCAGCACCTCGATACCAAGCTCGCGCAGCATCGACTTGGCGACGGCTCCCGCTGCGACCCGGGCGGCCGATTCGCGCGCCGACGCCCGCTCCAGCACATAACGCGCCTCGGTGAAGTTGTACTTCACCGCTCCTGCCAGATCAGCGTGACCCGGGCGCGGCGAAGCCACGCGCTTGTGCTTCGTCGGGTCGCCTTGCTCGACGGGAAGCGACTCCGTCCAGTTCTGCCAGTCTTTGTTGGCTAGGACGATGGCGATGGGCGAGCCTATGGTTTTGCCGTGACGCACGCCGCTCAGGATATGTGCTGAGTCGCGTTCGATGCGCATGCGCCCGCCACGGCCGTAGCCCTGCTGACGCCGCCACAGTTCGCGATTGACGAACTCGAGGTCTACCACGAGCCCGGCGGGCATGCCCGAAAGCAGCGCCACCAGCGCTTCTCCATGTGATTCACCGGCGGTGGAAAACCTAAGCATAGGAAGGCTGATTGTAGCCGATGGACTTGGTATTTCGCACTTGCGGCGGCTCCGCGACATCAACTTCGCACCGCGACCAGAGTGGCTGGCATCTAACCAAACGCCAAGGCACTTCGTCACTCTCGGCAGCGCTGTAGGTTGCTGTTTACCCCTGCGGTGTGCGAGAGTGTGAATTCCTGTGGTAGTAGGCTCGTTCCAAGAATGACAAAGAAGATCAAAACGAAGTCATGCGAAGACGCTGTCTCCTGGTTTCGCGACCATGGGTTCGACCTTCTGCAGGCCCCCGGTTCGAACGATCGTGTCTTCCTGAAGAAGTACAACGTCTCGGCTGCGATTGAGCGCACGGCTGACGGCGGAGTACGCATCTTCGCCTATCCCGGATACCTCATCGGCGGCGAGATCTCCAAGCTGGTGGATCATGGCTACCAGAAATTCCTGAAAACCACCAAGACCGAAGTCCCTGCGACCGCCGACCACCTGAAAGCGCTGCACGAGTTTGCCGAAGAGTTGAAGGAAGGCACCGGCGGGGTGAGCCTCTATAACGAAGGCCTGGGCACGGTCAGCGAATCCTACATGTACGATCGCGTGCTCAACCGCGACCTGCCGGAGTCGGAACGGCCACAGCGTCCCTGGCAGGAGACTCCTGGCAAACGCCCCGCCTGATTGTCTCCTTCGCGATGTCATCCATCCGATTGAGGTTCTAACTACACACAAAACTACCTGCTTCCGTGTAACCCCGCTTTGCTAATTTGCTATCCAATTCTTAAGTGGCGAGGCTTGGACTCGGCGCGAATTTCTCCAGGAGGAGCAGGCTGATGAGCTACTTGTCGTCGACGATGCGCTCGACAATGCGGTCAATGGTGTCGAGGGTCTTCTTGGTCGCCATGTTGCCGTTGTTGGTGATCACGGAAAACGCGATGCGTTCGCCCCTCTGCGTGGTGGCGTATCCGGAAAGCGAATACACGTGCGACAGCGAGCCGGTCTTGGCGCGCACCGCACCCGCCGCTGGTGGGTTGCGAAAGCGCTCGGCGAGCGAGCCATCGACACCCCCGACCGGCAGCGTGTCTTCGTACTGCTTGCCCCAAGGCTGCTGATGACAGTAGCGCAGCAGCGTGACGACCGCCGCCGGCGTCACCAGGTCTTCACGCGAAAGTCCGGAACCGTCGAAGAATACGAACTGGTCGGGCTTGATACCCGCGGTGATCAGGAATCCGCGCAACACTTCCAGTCCGCCTGCGATCGAGCCTGACGTTCCTTTCTCTTTGCCGAGCAGCCGCAGCATGAGTTCAGCGTGCAGGTTCTGGCTGACCTTGTTGATCACCCGCAGGTCCTGCGCGACCGGCTGCGACTCGTAGCTGGCAAGCACCAGCGGCCCCGGAATCGCAGGGCGCGTCGAGGAGCCACCGCCGGACGCGATCGAGGTGACGCTGAAGGTCTGGGTGGAAGCCAGTTCAGTGTGATGGGTGCGCGCGCGGCCGTAGATGGTGACGCCGCGCTCCTCCAGCAGCTGGCGGAACAGCCGCGCCGTAAAGTCTGCCGGATCCTCGATGGCCAGAGCCTCGCTGAATCCCGGATCGTCCTGCGGAATGTTGCCCCAGAACGTAATTTGGTTCGAGCCCGGCTCGCGATTGATGCTGACGGTGCGCGGTCCCGTACCCTGCGGCGTCGTCATCACCCGGTTGTCAATTTTGTAGTACTCCGGAAACGGCGTGATGTTGAGGAACGCTCGCTCGCCCGTGTGATCGGCCGGCATGAGGTTGACGAAGATGACGTTGTCGTTGACGGTGAGCGCCGAAACCGGAGCGCCCCATTCGCGCGCCAGGTCGTCCTGTGACCAGCCTTCGCTGTAGCGCTCGAAGACGAAGTAAGAGTCGTCGGCCACGATGTCGCCGTCAATGTACTTCAGACCGTGCAGCACCAGTTGATCGGCGAGCTGCTGCAACACCTGGATCGGCGGCGCTCGGCGCTCGGTGCGCAGATTGTAGGGCAAAGTGCGCCCGGAAAGGTTGGGGTCGCCGCGTCCGACCACAACCAGATCGGCGTCGAGCCGGCCGTACTTGTCGAGCGAACCCACAGTTTCGACCGTGGTCCGGAAGCGATAGTCGGGTCCGATCAGCGCGAAGACGGCTGCGGTGGTGAAGAGCTTGGCGTTGGATGCCGGCGTGAACAGCTTGTCCTGGTTCAGACCGAAGATTGGCCTGCCGCTGTCGAGCGAGACCGCGTAAATTCCCCAGAAACCGCGCGCCACCTCGGGATCGCTGAGCACCTGCTCGATGTCATGACTCAGCTTCCTGGGGCCTTGCGATTGCTCCGCGAGCTTCTTCTGGCTGGCTGCAAAGCTCGGCGACAACAGCGCGAGGATCAGGATGATACGAGCGAAATAGCGGACCCGATACATAACCTACTACTTCGATTCTAGCACCCACTACAAAATGCCGATTCACTCTGCACGGCGGTTTGCAGCCGCGCGTCCAAGTACAATCGGGGCATGCGCCCTCCCTATCGCTGGCAATTGCGCTCGCGTGTTCTGGAACTAGGGCAGCGCACACTGGTCATGGGCGTGGTAAACGTCACGCCCGATTCCTTTTCCGATGGCGGCAAGTTCCTCGACGCAGAATCCGCGATTGCACACGCATTACGGCTGCTGGATGAGGGCGCCGACATTGTCGACATCGGTGGCGAATCCACTCGCCCAGGAGCGCCGGTCGCGATTGGCGATGCTGGCGCAACCTCAGCGCCCGTCAGCGAAGAGGAAGAATTACGGCGGATCATTCCGGTAATGCAAGGCGTTCTGCGCGCGCGTCCAGACACCGTAATTTCGGTGGACACCTACAAGTCGGGAGTCGCGCGAGCGGCTATCGGCGCGGGAGCGGAGATTGTCAACGACGTCAGCGCCTTCCAGTGGGACACGCAGATGGCCCGCACCTGCGCTGAGCTGGAATGTGGCGTTGTGATGATGCATACTCGCGGCCGCCCGCAAGAGTGGCACAATCTGCCGCGCGAGTCCAACCTGGTCGCGAGGGTGGAACATGATCTCGCGAACTGGGCTCAACTCGCCTTCGAGCGCGGTGTCCGGCGCGACCGCATCGTACTTGATCCGGGCTTTGGTTTCGGTAAGAACTTCGAAGAGAACTATCCCCTGCTGGCGCACTTGGACCAGCTGCAACGGCTGGGATTTCCGTTGTTGGCGGGAACGTCGCGCAAGTCGTTTGTCGGGCGGACCGTCGGCAAGCGCAACGGCAAAGATGCACCGCCGGACGAACGCCTCTACGGCTCGCTGGCCGCGATGGTGGCGGCGATCCTGCGTGGAGCGCATATTGTGCGCGTCCATGACGTGAAACCCGCAGTGGAAGCAGCAGCAGTAGCCGACGAGATCCTGGTAGCGACACCTTGACCAATTTCGAACAGCTATCCTCTGATCCGCGAGTTACGGTCCGTCGCACGGGGACACCCAGCACCGGCGGCTGTGTTGTCTACTGGATGCAGCGTGCCCAGCGCGCACTCGACAATCCAGCCCTCGACATTGCTGTCGAGGCTGCGAACGCCTTGCGCCAGCCCGCCATCATCTTTTTTGCGCCGGTGCCGTTCTATCCGCATGCCAATTTGCGGCATTACTCGTTCCTGGCCCAGGGCATTCCCGAAACTGCTGAACGAGCCCGCCAGCGTGGGGTAGGCTTTGTGCTGCGAAGCTACCCAAATCACTCGCTGCTGAAGTTCTGCAGCGAGGTAAAGGCCTCGCTGGTGATTGCCGACGAGAATCCCATGCGGGAGCCGGCGCGTTGGCGCGAACTGGCGGCCAAACGGCTTAGCGTACCTCTATGGACAGTGGACGCGGACGCCATAGTTCCGTCGAAGCTCCTAGAGAAGGAGCAGTATTCCGCGCGCATCATTCGCCCGCGACTACAAGGGCGGATGAAAGAATTTCTTGCTCCGCCACGCAATCCCGAGGCAAAGGTTCCATGGCAAAAACCACCGAGGCTGCGCACCCTCTCCGATGACGGGTCGATCGACATCACAGAAGACTGGAAAAGCCTCGACCGCTCGGTGCAGCCCGTGGGTTCGATTCGCGGCGGCACGGGCGAAGCGCTCAAGCTGCTGCAGGATTTCGTGCTCCACAAGCTGACGCACTATCCTGATCGCCACGGTAAACCTGAGTTGGACGGAACCAGCCGCCTTTCGCCGGGTCTCCATTTCGGACACATCGGTCCGCATACGATAGCGCTCGCGGTCGAGCGGGCCAAGGCGCCGCGATGCGCAAAAGACGATTTCCTGGATCAGCTCATCACCTGGCGTGAATTGTCCATTAACTTCGTGCGCTTCAACCCACTGTACGACTCCATCGAAAGCGCTCCTGCCTGGGCACATCGCACCCTGGGTAAGCATGCCCGCGACCGACGGCCGGTGGGGTACTCGCGCGCGCAGTTGGAAAATGCCGAAACTCACGATGAACTCTGGAATGCCGCCCAGTTCCAGATGCTCCATTCCGGGTGGATGCACAACTACATGCGCATGTACTGGGCCAAGAAAATCCTGGAATGGAGCCCGTCCCCTGCGGTCGCCTACCAAACGGCGATCTATTTGAATGACAAGTACTTTCTCGACGGGCGCGATCCCAACGGTTACGCGGGGATTGCCTGGTCGATTGCCGGCAAGTTCGACCGGCCATGGTTCGACAGGCCTATCTTCGGCTCGATTCGCTATATGTCGGGCCGGGCGGCGGCGAAGAAGTTCGATGCGAAGAAATACATTCAGCAGATGGTGGAACTGGCGGGAAGAAGTACGTAGCCGAGGCTGTTCCCATGAAAGCCGCGCCCCAAGCTACGGTGCGATCTTCAGGCTGACCAGGAACGTACTTCCCCAGACCACGAATCCGGCGAGACCGACATAGAGGTAAAGACGCCGTTCCTGCGCATTATGGATTGTAGGTAGCGGTAGGGGAGTCCCCAACGCGCGGTGGAACGAGGCTACCAGCAGGCCTCCAAAGCCAATGACAGCCATACCTCCGCCGAACGAAAGTCCGGCGAGGATCAGGACGAAACAGAGACTGAACACGGCGACACCCCACGGCTTCCCAACAGGCTAGACCTCTCAGGAGGGTTCTGCAACCCAGGCGTATTAAGAAAACCGTCCGACTTTTTCACATGCCAGGCGCTGGGGGATTTCATCGAATGCTATGAAGCGTACCGGCGGACCCAAATGCCAATCCGTGCAGCTCACGAAATTCCTTCTTATTCGAGGAGATGTCCAAAATTCATGAATACGTTCGGCAATCGGCTTGTGCTTAGTTTCATTCTTGTCTTGCTCTCGATCTGCCCGACAGTGGCGCAAAGCGGCAAGAATCCGCAGTCGGCGCCGCCGCCCAAACCACCCTTTACCGACTACCGTTACCAGAAGCCCGGCGCGCTACACAAGATTACGGCCCAAGACCTACCCGCTCCTTATGCCACCAATTCAGCGGTCAACGGGCCGCGCGTGGTCGATCGTCCGAAAAATACCTGGCCGCACGTGCCTGCGGGATTCAAAGTCGAACTGTTTGCCACCGGCCTTGACGAGCCCCGCAAGATCATCACCGCACCCAACGGCGATGTCTTCGTCGCCGAGAGCCATGCCGGCGACATCAAGATATTCCGCGGGATGACCGCCGATGGAAAGCCGAAGCAGACTGAGATTTTTGCCGCCGGCTTGAAGCAGCCGTATGGCATTGCTTTCTATCCGCCCGGACCGAACCCGCAGTATGTCTACGTCGGCGATACCGATGCGGTGCTGCGCCTCGCCTACCACAATGGAGACCTGAAAGCCGCCGGCAAGCCGCAGCATATCGCCGACTTGCCCGCGGGTGGCGACCATTGGACGCGCGATCTCGTCTTCTCGGCGGACGGCAAGCAGTTGTTTGTCGGGGTTGGCTCTGACTCGAATGTGGATGA
>Ga0265331_10003390_pt1 | contig 10327 bp, 6 predicted proteins | sample 41923metaG_FD_202088 | JGI IMG/M metagenome (GOLD analysis project Ga0265331, IMG submission 202088) | Rhizosphere microbial communities from Carex aquatilis grown in University of Washington, Seatle, WA, United States - 4-19-23 metaG | ecosystem: Host-associated > Plants > Roots > Rhizosphere >...
ATCTACAGAAGTACCTCGACATCATGCAGTCGATGACCGAATGCCGCCAGTCCGAGCGCGAGGACGCGGCGAGCGTGGTCCGCAGCCTGCCGATCAAGCTGGGCTTCGACCTGGGCGACATCGCGGTGCGCAACGTCGAGATCATGCTGGTGATGCCGCACGGGGCACAGACCCGATTCGTCGAGCGCGAATTGCAGCAATGCGGCTACCGGGTGTCGATCGTCCCCGACACGGTGCTGGCCTTCGCCATGGCCACCCAGACCCTGCCCAACATGATCATCGTGTCGGCGCTGATGCCCCGGCTGGACGGCATCGACCTGGCCATCGCCCTGTCGGCGATGCCGGCCACCCGCAACATCCCGATCGCGGTGATCACCAGCCTCGATGCCGGCGATCCCCGCCTCGCCCTGCTGCCGCGCAAGATCCCGGTGGTCTACAAGGGCGCCAGCTTCGGCGACGACCTGTTCAAGGCGCTGGACAACCTGTTCCTGATCTAGAACAGCTCCATGGTGTCGCCCTGATCGGCGTTGCGGACGGACAGCAGGAATTGCTCCGCTTCGGTGCGCAGTTCATCGACGGCGAAAGCCAGGGAATTGGCGCTCCAGATGACCCGCACCGTGCCGGCGCAGGCCTGCGCCGACGCCTTGGCGAGCAGGCCGACATTCTGCGAGACGGTGTCGGCCTGGCGGGCCACCTCGCCGATGTTGTCGGCGATTCTGCCGACGGTGGCCTCCTGTTCACGAACCGCGATGGCGATGTCGGCGGAAATCTCGTCGACGCTGCGGATGGTCTCGGCCACGCCGCCGATGCTCGTCCGCATTTCGGCGGTTGACGCTTGCACCGCCGCGACCTGGGCGGAAATCTCGCGCGTGGCCTTGGCCGTCTCGTTGGCCAGGTTCTTCACCTCGTTGGCGACCACGGCGAAGCCCTTGCCGGCCTCTCCCGCCCGTGCCGCCTCAATGGTGGCGTTCAGGGCCAGCAGATTGGTCTGGGCGGCGACGTCGCTGATGAGGCTGACGACCTTGCCGATCGACTCGGCCGCCTCGGACAGTTCGGTCATCCGCTGCACCGTGGCGGTCACGTCGCCGACCGCCTTTCGCGCGATTTCGGTCGATCGGCTGACCCGCTGCGCCACCCCGCCCACCGACTGCGCCAATTCGCGGGCATCCGCGGTGGCGGCGGCGGAGCGCTCGGTGGCGACATGGGCCGCCTCGCCGACTTCCACCGATCGGCTGCCGCCCCGTTCGGAGCGATGGGCCATCGCCTCGGCGCTGGAACCGATCCCCGAGACCGAGGTCTGGACACCGGCGACCTTCGCCTGGACCGTGGTCTCGAACGCGTTGGCCATGGTTTGCAGGGCGACGTTGCGCTTGCGCTCGGCCTCCTTCAGTTCCGCCTCCTGGGAGCGGCGCATGCGCTCGGTCTCGACCAGATTCTGCTTGAAGACCTCCATCGCCCGCGCCATGTCGCCGATCTCGTCGCGCCGCCCCTGGAACCCGACCTCGACCGCCGTATCGCCGTCGGCCAGGCGCCCCATCACCGCGATCATCCGTGCGGTGGGATCGGCGATCACGCTGCCCAGGATCCAGCGCAAGCCGAAGATCGCCGCCACCGCCGCGGCCAAGCCGCCGACGACCAGCGCGACGATCAACGCGGAAAGGGTACGGCGTTCGTCCGCCGCCGAAAGCGAACTGGACAGCACGGCGATCACGTCCCCGTCCCGCAGGCCCATGGCGCCATGGCAGGAATGGCAGATTTCAGCGGTGGCGCCCTCGGTGACGCCCAGCACGATCGGCATGGAGTAGCGATAGAAACCGCCTTCGATCCGCCCGACCGGCTTGGCTGCGGCCAGCGCCTCGCGGTCGACGTCGTCCACGGCGGCCTTGGCTGAGCGCCGGGGGTCGGCGTCGTGCATGTACTGAGCGACCTTGGGGCTCCACACGCTCCACACCTTGCCGGCGTAATGAACGTTGCGGCTGTCGAACCACTTGTTGAACACCGAGATGCCGACGTCCTGGCTGTCGTCGGTCCGGGCCGCCATGACATTGACGATCAGCGCATGCATCGACGAGATCTCGTTGACGCTGAGCTGATGGAGCTTGCGTTCCATCGCCCCCTCGGCATAACGGGCGACCACCAGCACCATCAGTGCCGCGAGCGCAATGACGCCCAGGCCGACGATGACCATGAACCGCTGGCGCAACCGCAACCCCTGCCAATACGCTGTAAGCTTATTCATTTTTCCGTGCCCGAACGCCCGCACACGATCGATTGACAGTAATCGGATGTGCGATGCCACTGGTTATGAAGGAATCTCGGTGAGCACTGCCCACGGACAGGGTTATACTACGAATCCTGGTTCCAACCCCATGTGATTTTGGTATTACGAGGCGGGCGACTCGGTCCGACGGCTCCGGTATGGTCGCGAGGGGGGGGCGCCAAACAACCGAGATGGAGGAACGACCGATGAAGACGGACCAGAACCTGGCTGAGGCATTCGCCGGCGAGAGCCAGGCAAACCGCAAGTACCTCGCCTATGGCGACGCCGCGGCGAAGGACGGGCTGCCCCAGGTTGCCAAGCTGTTCCGGGCGGTGGCGGCGGCGGAAACCATTCATGCGCATGCCCACCTCCGCGCCATGGGCGGGGTCAAGGCGACGGCGGAGAACCTGAAGGCGGCCATCGCCGGCGAGAAGCATGAATTCGAGGCGATGTATCCCGGTTTCCTCGCCACCGCCGAGGCGGAAGGCGCCAAGGCTGCGGCGCTATCGATGAAATATGCGCTGGAGGTCGAGAAGGTGCATCACGGCCTGTTCGTCGGCGCCCTGGCCGCGGTGGAATCCGGCCACGATCTGACGGCTGCCGGCATCCACGTCTGTGCCATTTGCGGCCACACGGTGATCGGTGCGGTTCCCGATCAGTGCCCGGTGTGCAAAGCCAAGGCCGGCAAATTCACCGAGATCGCCTGAGAGCTATTGCTCTGCTTCCCTGCGGCGGGCCTTGGCTTCGCGCGCCGCCTCCTGGCGGATGGCGCGCGCCCGGGCCTCGTCCTGCATCACCGCGGCGAGACACGGGTTCTCGAGGAATTGCATCAGGAAGGGAATTTTCTCCCGCCGGGCCGCGACCGTCTGCCCCTTGTTGTGGGTGAACCGCTCGAGGAAAAGAAGATCCAGGTTGGGGAAGCAGAAATAACAGAGCATGGTCATGAACTCGCCGATCATGTCCGGCAGCTTTTCGAAGGCTTGCAGGATGGAATCGCGCAACGCTCCCTCGCGCGCCTTGTCCTGGTAGACGCGGGTGTCCAACTCCTGCTCGTAGAGTTGGCGCAGCCGCGCCCAATGGCGTTCCATCTCGACCGGGTCGAAGACGAAGGCCAGCGCCGACAGCAGGTCGATCTCGGAGTTGCGGATGGTCGGCAGGGTATATTCGCCCTCGACCGGCGCGAGGCGGCGGCGGACGTCCTGCAGCACCGGAGCGGCCACCAGCACTGACTTGCTCTTGGCCCCCGGCTTGTCGACCCGCCGCTGGCGGCACTGGTCCCAGGCGGCCTGCCACGCCGTCCGCACCGGGATCAGGAAGCGCTCGTTGGTTTCGACCATTTCCCAGAAGTCTTGGACGTTGGCCCCCTCCCACTTGCGGCTGTTCTCGATCACCGCGATGTTGCGGGTGGCGGAGCGCATCCTGGGCACGATGATATCGCGCACCACGCCCTCAAATCGATCGCTGAAGGCCGGCGCCAGCAGGAATGGACGCGTCATGCCGCGCGTGACAAGCGGGTTGTAGCGCTGAAAGAACCGGGTGATGCGTGAAACCCGGTAGCACATGGCCGCGGGGAACAGGTCGTCGAAGGCGGTGCAGACATAGGGGGGCGGCGGCTTGACGCTTGTCACCGCGGTCTGGGAATCGGCGCCGGAGAAGCGGTCGTCGGCGGCGACGACGATTTGCTCGGCGCGTGCGGCGACGACCTCGTCGGCCAGCTCGCAATCCGCCTCGGCCAGGCGGCCGAGTTCGGCCATCCGCTCCGGCTCGCAGCCGGCCAGGATGTGGGGGCTGGTATCGACCAGGCGGCGCCCGGGGACCGCCGCTTCCTCGGCCTGGGCCGCGCGGGCGCGGGCGGCGATGAGCGGGCGCTCGGCGATGACGACGGCGATGATCTCGCGCGAGAACGTCTTCAGCTTGTCCAGTTTGTCCGGCGATGCCGGCTGCGGCGGCTTCACCACCGCTTCGAAATAGCGGGCCACCACCGCCAGCGTCTTGTCCCGGTGAGTCGCGTCGCTGCCGCGGCGGAGCAGGGCGGCGACGGCGCCGCAGGTCACCTCCAGCAGCGGCAGGATGCTGACGGCGGCATCGATCTGGCGGCCGTATCGGGCCATCAATTCGGCCGCCTGCACCGGGTCGAGCGGCGTCGGAGCAGGCGGAGCGGGCGATGCGGCCTGGGTCACGGGCATTGCGCCGCCGGCGTCAGGAAGGAATTTCGGCACGGACCCATCATCTCACCCTGCAAAACAAGCATAATTCGGAGATCTTTAATGCCAGGCTATCGGGTCAAAATCCAGTCGTCGTGCCTTCGACCTCCAGGCGCGCCAGGAATTTGCCGGCCGCCTCATAGGCTTTGCCGACGGCCTGGTTGAGCTCGGCGCAGGGACCGTCTCCGCACAGGACGGCCGCGGCCTCGCGGCGGGCGCCGCCGACGAACCAGTGCCACCCCCCGGCCTCATCCTTCGATACCTCGAGTCGCACGATCCCGGCCACCGTGGTCACCCACTTGTCCAACTCGTCGTCGCGGTCCCACCCCAGCAGTGCGGTCTTTTCGATATCTTCCCGTCGCATGATCACCGCGCCGCCGCCCATTGCCGTCCTCTCCGTTCCGTCACGACCGGCATGATGCCAGCCGCGGCGGTGATGTCAATTCATCGGCGGGACCGGATCGCAATCCGCGGCCAGCGGGCCGGTCGGGGGCAGCTCAGAAACTTCCCTCTTTGATCTTGAAGATGTCCGGATTATTCGGGTGTTCCGCGTAGGACAGCCTCAGTGTGCCTTTCTCCGGGGCGAGATTTTTTTCGCCGTCCTTCTTGGGAATGAAGAAGATTTCCAGCCGAACTTCGCTCCCTTTCGCGTCCGCTCCTTTAAAGAGAAGCATGCCATTGCCAATATTCTGGTCAATCACCAATGAGTCCCGCTGGTATGTTTGCCGCAAAAAATATTTTCGAAGCAAATTGGCGGCGGACGCCAACGACGGCAAATCGGCGCCGCCCGGTTCGCCACCCCAGACGACATTGACATGAATTAGCTTCTCGGTGGCCATGCCGAAGATGTAGGCGACCTTCGCTAGCGGGGCGCCGTCAAGAACATTCTTCGAAAAGATGGTCAATGTCTTTGTGCGCTCTATCGTTGTTTCAAACTTTGGCTGCTCGTCTCCGAAGTCGTTCTTGATGGCTTTCCGGACCTCCTTCTCACTCATTCCGAACGTGGCCGAGCGGAAGCCGTTGACGGTGGCAAGGTCGACGGATGACTCATGGTCGATATGACTATTTTCTTTCCGCTCCGCTGCGACGGACGTCATGCAATACGTGGCTAGTGCCAGTCCAACGACAACCGCACGACTCAAAAACAGCATCGCAACATCCTTTTCGGCCCGCCATGATCGTTACGGTGGGGCAGTAAGAGTCAATCGCCACGATCAGTCCCGCCAGGGTTGCTTTTATGATTGCGCAGGTGTTAACGACCTAGCAAGATATATGTCGAATTGGATGGCACTCGGGGGGGGGCGGGGTGGTGAAGGCGGTTGCTTACGGTATGGCCACTGCCGCCCTGCTTGCCGGCATGACCGATGTGGTCGCCGACGACAGCGTTCCCAAGGAGACCTACTCGATACAACGAAATCGTCCGGACTTTCCGCCTGGGTCGGAGAGGGTGCCGCTACGCATCGACAGGATCGTCGTGGTCAATGCGCTCGAACGCCGGGACGGCGCCGAAGCGATCAGTCCAAACGACATCGCCGAGGCGACGGTCGCCCTGGGGCGGACCGTGTGCTGCGACGGGCCGGACAATGCCTGCGTCAAGAGGATCGACCCCAATGGCGAGATGTCTGTCGCCGCGTTTCTGAAAAATAGCGCCCACACACTTCGCGACCTGTACCTGATCAGGGATGCGATCGCCCGGAAGGTGGAGGACAAAGGGTATTTCCTGGCGACGACAATCATTCCCCCGCAGAAATTGGTGCTTTCCCAGAATCCGCCGCAGGTGGCGCCGCGCTGCGGGCGGGCCGCGCCGCAGTGGGTGACCCTGCCGAAGTGGCCCGAGACGGCGCCGGACGAACCCAAGGACGGAATCGTCCACCTCAAACCTCCCGATTCGGAACCGTGGTCCTCGGTCGCGGTGAACTGGGAGGCGGCGCTGGGCACCGCGCCTTCCGCCGTGGAACCGCCGCCGAATGTGGCGCCGGTGCTGATTCCGCCGCCCGGATTTGGACCACGGCCGGTCAAGCGGAAGAAGCCACCTGTCCGCCTGCATCCTGTGGACGACAAACCGGGGATTCTGCCGAAAATTGCGGTGAACCTGGAGCAGGCGCCGGGCACGATGCCGCACGGCGTGGCGTGGGAGGCTGCGCCTGTCGGCCCACCAGCCGGAAATGAACTGCCGACGAACACCGCCTGCATCTTCATCGTGAAAGGGAAGATCACGGGGAAGGTCGTGGGCAACCCCGGAGAGGAGCGAGGAGAGGACGACATCTTCGCGCCGCCGGGGTGGACCGCCGAGCAGGGCTTTCTCCGGGCGCTGAAACCGCAAATCGACGCCGGCGCGTCGATCACCAAGGATGAGTTCGAGGACGCGGTGCTGCGGATCAACGATCTGCCCGGAATCGCGACCGAATTCGTTCTGACCTCGGCCGGGAAGCCGATTGCGACATCGGAGCGTCTGTCCGGGATATGCGCGCAAGCGGCCGTCAAAGACCAGGCGACGGCGGTGAAGGTGTCTTCCGATCAGTCGGTGAGGGTTTCCACCGATCTGCCGGACAACGACAGGACGCTGCTGGAGGAGCGCCTGAACGTGACGGCGGTGGCCGAGAAGCACAATTTCCGGGTGTTCTCCGGCATCGACAACCGCAACAACGGCTATGTCGGACGTTGGGCGGAGGAGTTCGGCATGGAGGGCAACCTCCCCGGGCTGAAAGGCACCATCCTGCATGGCGGGCGTCTCGAAGGCCGCTACAAGCGGTCGATCAGTGGCGGGCGCCTGGCGTCCTGGGATTTGGTCGGCGACGCCTGGCTGGGGGACGTCAAGATGTCGCTTTCGCACGGCCATTCGCATTCCTCCCCCGGCGCCGAGCTCGAACCCCTGGAAATGGACAGCATTACCGACACCAGCGCCGTCTATTTTTCCTATGCCGCAATTCGGCGACGGGAAAACAACGTCACCCTCCGTGTCGGCGGAGAAACCGTCGACACCGAGACCAACGTGATCGGCAACAAGCTGATCGAGGATCGTGTGCGCGTCGGCAGGATCGGGGCGACCTACGATACCGTCCATTTTTTGAACGATGTCAGATTGAAGGAACTTTCGCGGATCATTTCATTCCTCGTACCGACATCCGCCGTGATGGCGGATGTGGAAATCAGCCAAGGCCTGAAAGTCTTCAATCCGACGCCAAACGGTTACCTGTATCTATCGCGGGAAGACGGGCGCAACGACTTCACCAAGTTCCGCACTTCTTTCTCGACGGTTTCTCAGACGCCGTTCGACAGATTTTCCGTTTACGTCGCGGGAAACGGCCAGTGGTCCAGCGTGCCGCTCCTGGTGTCCGAACAATTCACGATCGGCGGGAAGGATTTCGGCCGCGCCTTCAACCCCGCGGCATTTACCGGCGACCACGGCATCTCGGGCCTGGCGGAGGTGCGCTACTCACGCACCCCGGATGGCGATCTGAGGCCGTTCGTCGGCGAGGTCCAGCTCCAGCCCTATACGTTTATCGACGGCGGCCGGGTTTGGCAGAAATCGGTCGACACCGGCATTCCAAACGCCACCGCGGTCTCCGCCGGCCTGGGAGTCCGGGCCAATGTGGCGGTCCCGAAGATTCCACACATCGATCGGCTGGCTCTCTCCTTTGATGTCCAGGGCGCCGCTCCCGTGGTGAACAACGCCCCGAACGCGAACGGGAACGGCATGCGCGCCTTCTTCCTCTCGTCGCTGCGGGGGGAGTTCTGATCATGGCGCCTCCCCGGCCCCGGATGCGTGCGGGAACGATGATCGCGGCGGCATCCATCGCCCTGCTGCATGTCGCCGCGGTTCAAGCCAATCCCCAAGGCGGCACTGTGCAGGCCGGCTCCGCCTCCATCATCCAGCAGTCCGCGACCCGCCTGAACGTCATTCAGCAAAGCGACAAGGCGGTGATCGACTGGCGTTCGTTCAGTATCGCCCCGGGCGAGACCACCAACTTCCAGCAGCCGTCGTCGGGTTCCTGGGTGCTCAACCGCGTCACCGGCTCGCAGGCGTCGCAGTTGCAGGGCACGCTGAGCGCCAACGGCCGGGTGCTGCTGATCAATCCCAATGGCGTGCTGATCGGGCCGACGGCCACCATCGACGTGGCGGGCCTCGCAGCCACCACCGCCGACATCCGTGACGATGATTTCATGGCCGGGCGGATGTATTTCGGCCAGGCCTCGCCGGAAGGCGCGACGGTGGTGAACCAGGGCCGGATCACCATCGCCGATACGGGATTTGCCGCCCTGGTCGCACCCGGCGTCCAAAACAGCGGAATCATCACCGCCCGGCTGGGAAAGGTCAGCCTGGCAGGCGGCCGCACCTTTACCCTCGATCTCGACGGCGACAATCTGGTGAAGATCGCGGTGGACGGCGACGTGCTCCAGCAGGTGCTGGGCCTGGACGGCCGCCAACTCGACGCCCTGGTCGACAACACCGGGCGCATCGGCGCCGCGGGCGGCGTGATCCAGATGACGGCACAGGCGGCCAAGACGCTGGCCCAGGCCTCGATCCACCAGGCCGGCACCCTGGAGGCGCAGACGTATCGAACCGTTCCGGGCGCGATCATTCTCGACGGCGGGTCCAACGGCAAGGTCCTCGCCGACGGCACCGTGGACGCCTCGGGCCGGAACCCGGGCGAGACCGGTGGGACGGTCAAGGTTCTGGGCGACAAGGTGGTGCTGACCGACCACGCCAGGATCGACGTATCGGGCTATTCCGGCGGCGGCACGGCGTTGATCGGCGGCGATTTCCACGGCGCCGGGCCGGAGCACAATGCCACCGCCACCACGGTGGCGCCGAACGCGACGATCACCGCCGACGCGATCGGTGCCGGCGATGGCGGCAGGGTCGCCATCTGGTCGGACGACACCACCCGCTTTGCCGGAACCGTCACCGCCAGGGGTGGGGCGCAGGGAGGCGACGGCGGTTTCGTCGAGACCTCGGGCAAGAACACGCTGGCCTATACCGGCAATGTCGATCTGCGTGCCGCCAAAGGCAATCGCGGCGGCCTGCTGCTGGATCCCGGCACCATCACGGTGGTCGCCGGCGCGGCCAATTCGGCGCCCGATGACGGCCAATTGGCCGGCGGCAGCATTGCCGCCCTGACCAACGGATTGGCGCCCTTCACCCTCAGCAACGGCAAGATCGTGGCGATGCTGGATAACGCCGATGTGACCCTGTGGGCACAGACATCGATCGCCGTCAACGCCGTCATCGACGCCTCGTTGAATGCCGGCAACGGGAACCTCAGCCTCAACGCGCCGGCGATCACGCTGAGCGCCAACGTCACCACTAAGGGGACGCAGACCTATGCCGGCGCAGTGACGCTTGGCAATGATATCGCGCTCACGACCACGGCGAACAACGGCAGCCTCGTCTTCACCGGGGCGGTGAACGGCGGCCAGACCCTCACGCTGGCAACCAACGGCAGCGGCACCGTCAGCTTCGGCGGCCTGGTCGGCGAGGGCGGCGCTGCCCTGACCAGCCTGTCGGTGACGGCGGGAACCATCAACCTCAGCGGCGGCAGCGCCACCACCGGAGTCAAGACCACCAACGGCCAAACCTATTCCGGCCCGGTGACGCTGGGCACGGACAACAAGCTGACCGATGCCGGCGGCACGATCGACTTCGCGTCGACGGTGGACGGCGCGAAAGCGCTGGCGGTTTCCAATCCCACCGGCACCGTCACCTTCGACGGCGTCGTCGGCGGTTCCGCCGCGCTGAACAGCCTGGCGGTGACGGCGGGAACCATCAACCTCAGCGGCGGCAGCGCCACCACCGGGGTCAAGACCACCAACGGCCAGACCTATTCCGGCCCGGTGACGCTGGGCACGGACAACAAGCTGA
>Ga0265331_10003394_pt1 | contig 10316 bp, 7 predicted proteins | sample 41923metaG_FD_202088 | JGI IMG/M metagenome (GOLD analysis project Ga0265331, IMG submission 202088) | Rhizosphere microbial communities from Carex aquatilis grown in University of Washington, Seatle, WA, United States - 4-19-23 metaG | ecosystem: Host-associated > Plants > Roots > Rhizosphere >...
AGGCGGCCAACAGTGAGCTGGGTCTGGCATTGTCGCCCGACGAAGTGGATTATCTGGTGGAAAACTTCACTCGCATCGGCCGCAACCCGACCGATGTCGAACTGATGATGTTCGCACAGGCCAATTCCGAACACTGCCGCCACAAGATTTTCAACGCTGACTGGGTGATCGATGGCGTGGAGCAGGCGAAATCGCTGTTCGGCATGATCCGCAATACGCATCAGCTCCACCCGGGAAAGACGGTCGTGGCCTATTCAGACAACGCTTCCATCGTGCAGGGCGAGAAGACCAAACGCTTCTACCCGCAGGCCGATGGCAAGTACGGCTACATCGAGGAAGACATGCACTTCCTGATGAAGGTCGAAACGCATAACCACCCGACGGCCATTTCACCTTTTGCCGGCGCAGCCACCGGTGCCGGCGGCGAGATTCGCGACGAAGGCGCGACCGGTTCCGGCTCCAAGCCCAAGGCGGGGCTGACCGGGTTCTCGGTTTCCAACCTGAATATTCCTGGCTTCGCGCAGCCCTGGGAAAACACTTACGGCAAGCCCGGTCGCATAGCTTCCGCGCTGCAGATCATGATCGACGGCCCGCTGGGTGGCGCGGCCTACAACAACGAATTCGGCCGTCCCAACATCACCGGCTATTTCCGTACGTTGGAGCTTGAGTCTGCTGGCGAAGTGCGCGGTTACCACAAGCCCATCATGCTGGCGGGCGGCGTTGGCAATATTTCGGCCCAGCATTCATTCAAGCATCCGATTCCTGCCGGCGCGGCGCTGATTCAACTGGGCGGCCCGGCGATGCTGATCGGCCTCGGCGGCGGTGCGGCCTCCAGCATGGATACCGGTTCCAATATCGAAAATCTTGACTTCGACTCCGTACAACGCGGCAACCCGGAGCTGGAGCGGCGCGTGCAGGAAGTGATCGATCGCTGCTGGCAACTGGGCGATGCCAACCCCATTCTGGCGATTCATGACGTGGGTGCAGGTGGTCTGTCCAATGCGTTCCCTGAACTGGTGAACGATGCCGAGCGCGGCGCGATTTTCAAGCTGCGCGACGTGCACAACGAAGAGCCGGGCATGAGCCCGCGCGCCTTGTGGTGTAACGAGGCGCAGGAGCGTTACGTGCTGGCCGTGGCCAAGAAGGACTTGCCGCGCTTTACTGAAATTTGCGAACGCGAGCGCTGCCCGTTTGCCGTGGTGGGCGAAGCGACCGAGGAACGTCATCTGACGGTGGAAGACAGCCACTTCGAGAACAAGCCGGTGGATATGGATCTCTCCGTGCTGCTGGGCAAGCCGCCCAAGATGACGCGCGATGTGAAGCATCTGACGCGTGAACTGCCGGCGTTCGATGCGGCCAGCATCAACCTGACCGAAGCGGTCCACCGCGTGTTGCACCTGCCGGGCGTGGCCGACAAGACTTTCCTCATCACCATCGGCGACCGCAGTGTGACTGGCCTGATTGCACGCGATCAAATGGTCGGCCCGTGGCAAGTGCCAGTGGCGGATGTGGCCGTGACCATGGCGGGTTACGAAACTACCCGCGGCGAGGCTTTTGCCATCGGCGAGAAGGCTCCGCTGGCGCTGATCGACGGCCCGGCTTCAGGCCGCATGGCGATCGGCGAATCCATTACCAATATCGCGGCTGCGTTGATCGATGATCTTTCCGAATTGAAGCTCTCCGCCAACTGGATGGCCCCAGCCGGTCATCCGGGCGAAGATGCCGCGCTGTACGACACAGTGAAAACTGTCGGCATGGAACTGTGCCCGCAGCTCGGCATCAGCATCCCGGTCGGCAAGGACTCCATGTCGATGAAAACGGTGTGGGAAGAAAACGGTGAGAAAAAGGCGGTCACGGCCCCGATCTCGCTGGTGATCACCGCCTTTGCGCCGACGCCGGATGCGCGCAAGACGCTGACGCCGCAGCTGCGCACCGATCTCGGCGCGACCAAGCTGATTCTGATCGACCTCGGTGCCGGCAAGAACCGCCTCGGGGGCTCCGCGCTGGCACAGGTGTACGGCGTAGTTGGCAATGCATCGCCGGACGTGGATGATGCCGCACGGCTCAAGGCATTCTTCGCCGGTGTGCAGCAGCTCAACCGCGACGGCACGGTGCTGGCTTACCATGACCGTTCCGATGGCGGCCTGTTCGTCACGCTGGCTGAAATGGCCTTTGCCGGTCATGCCGGTCTCGACATCGACTTGGGCGGCCTGTCGGGCAACGTGGCAGAAATCCTGTTCAACGAAGAGCTGGGCGCGGTGCTGCAAGTACCCGCCGCCGCGGCCGATGCGATTGTGGCAGCACTGAATGCCGCTGGCTTGCGCGGTTGCGTCAGCGTAATCGGCCAAGTGGCGGATCACGGCGCGCTCAACATTCAGCAGGGCGGCAGTCAGGTGTTCTCGGACACGCTGATCAACCTGCATCGCGCCTGGTCGGCAACCACATACCAGATGCAAAGCCTGCGCGACAACCCGGCCTGCGCCCAACAGGAATACGATCGCCTGCTGGATGCCGCCGACCCCGGCATGCATGCGTATCTGACTTATGACATCAACGACAATGTCGCGGCGCCGTTCATCAACACCGGCAAACGACCGAACATGGCGATCCTGCGCGAGCAGGGCGTCAACGGTCAGGTGGAAATGGCAGCGGCGTTCGACCGTGCCGGATTTCAGGCCGTTGACGTGCACATGAGCGACATCATTTCAGGCCGCGTCAGCCTCAAGGACTTCCATGGCCTGGTGGCTTGCGGCGGTTTCTCGTACGGTGACGTATTGGGTGCCGGCGAGGGCTGGGCCAAGTCCATCCTGTTCAACGGCCGTGCCCGCGACGAGTTCAGTGCGTTCTTCCAGCGTAGCGATTCGTTCTCGCTGGGCGTCTGTAATGGCTGCCAGATGATGAGTAACCTGCATTCCATCATTCCGGGTGCCGAGCATTGGCCACATTTCGTCCGCAACAAGTCCGAACAGTTCGAAGCGCGCTTCGCCATGGTCGAGGTGCTGGAATCGCCGTCATTGTTCTTCTCGGGCATGGCCGGTAGCCGTATGCCGATAGCCGTGGCCCATGGTGAAGGTTTTGCGGAATTTTCTTCGACGAGTGCGGTCGAAAGTGCGCTGGCTGATAAACTGGTCAGTATGCGTTTCGTGGATAATCGTGGTGCGGCGACGGAAACCTACCCGTTTAACCCCAACGGTTCACCGCAGGGGATTACCGGCCTGACCACGCAGGACGGGCGTTTCAGCATCATGATGCCGCACCCGGAACGGGTCTTCCGCGCCGTGCAGCATTCGTGGCATCCTGATGGCTGGGGTGAAGATGGGCCGTGGTTGCGGATGTTCCGCAACGCACGCAAGTTTGTAGCTTAATAAAATAACTTTTGGAGATGAGACTGTGAAATTGATCAAGGCAATGATGTTGGCAGCACTGATGGCCCTTTCAACGACTGCATTTGCGATTACCGATGACGAATCAGTCGAGTACTCCACTGCCATTCAGGATGGCAATGTTGCGCTGGTCACGAAGTTCCTCGATACCGGCGTGCTGGATGTGAACGAAAGGCATGCTTTCTTTGGTTGGTCTTCGCTGCAGATTGCTGCCAACCGTGGGCAGCTTGAAATCATCAAGGTGCTGGTTGCACACAAGGCCAACCTGAACTTCCAGCACGAAATTTCCAGAAACACCGCCCTGCACCTGGCTGCCATCAACGGTTACAAGGATGTAGTTCAGTATCTGATCGATGCCGGTGCTGACGTTAATCTGAAGCTGCGTGGCGATGTCGCACTGCTGCGCGTGATCCGCGATATGGGCAATACCGAAATGGTCGACCTTCTGGTCAAGGCTGGCGGCAAGGACGACGGTTGCCAGGAAGAAAAGTGCTTCTAAATTGAAATAATCACTTCCGGGAGGCGTCATGAAGATGCGTGGGTTGCTGCTGGCTGTTGCGTTTCTACTAAGTGCCGCGCCAAGTGTCGCGATCGCCGACACGCATATTCGAACCTTGGCTGCCTCCTGCTCAGCCTGCCACGGTAGTGATGGCAACAGTGTCGGCGGTATGCCGGTGCTTGCCGGGCTGGAACGCAACCATTTCGTGTTGCAGATGAAATCCTTTCGCAGTGGCGAGCGTAGTTCAACCGTCATGCACCATCACGCCAAGGGGCTGACCGAGTTCGAGATCGAGCAATTGGCGGATTATTTTGCGGCGCAGAAACGCGTGACTGCCTCGTCACCCCTGCCTTTGGGGGACTTGTAATCATGCAACGTCGCGAATTTATCAAGCTTTTGGGAGCCACTGCAGCCATTGGAGCATGGCCGGGCTTGGCGCATGCCGCCAACGCCAAAGGCCGCGTCATCATTATCGGCGGCGGTTATGCCGGTGCCACCGCAGCCAAGTATCTGCGGCTATGGGGCGGCGACCAGCTTGAAATCATCATCGTCGAAAAGAGCACGACGTTCGTTTCATGCCCCTTAAGCAATCTGGTGCTGGGTGGCAGCAAGAAAATCGGCGACCTGACCTTCAACCTTTCCGGCCTTGACCGATACAACATCAAGCGCTTGCACGCTGAAGTGACTGGCGTTGATGTGACCAATCACAAAATTACCGTAGCCGATGGCGATACATTGAATTACGACCGTCTGATCATCGCCCCTGGCATCGATTTCATCTACGACAACTTGCCGATGCTGCAAAGTACCGAGGCGCAGCAGATTGTTCCTCATGCCTGGAAGGCTGGCCCTCAGACAGTCAACCTGCGCAAGCAACTCGAAGCGATGCCGGATGGCGGCGTGTTTGCCATCAGTATCCCCAAGGCGCCTTACCGATGCCCCCCGGGGCCTTACGAGCGTGTCAGCCAGGTAGCGTTTTACCTGAAACACAACAAGCCGAAATCCAAGGTGATTGTGTTGGATGCCAATGCTGAAATCATCTCCAAGAAGGGCTTGTTCACCAAGGCCTGGGCGGATTTGTACCCCGGTATCATCGAGTATCGCCCCAACAGTACGTTGACTGATCTGGACGTGGCGAACCGCACGGTCAAGACCGAATTCGAGACCGTTAAGACTGATGTGCTCAACGTGATTCCGCCGCAGCGCGCCGGGATCCCCGCGCAGTTGGCTGGCGCCAACAATGTGGATAAGCGCTGGTGCGAAGTGGATTTTCTGACTTATGAATCCAGGGTGGCACCCGGCGTACATATCATCGGTGATGCCGTTTCTGCTGCTTTGCCCAAATCTGCGCACATGGCAACGTCACAGGCCAAGATCTGTGCTTCGGCGATTGTTTCCCTGCTGGCTGGAGAGGCGCCCGATCCGCAGCCGGTTTTTGCCAATACCTGTTACAGCTTTGTCAGCGACAAACTGGCGGTGCATGTCGCCAACGTCTATCGCTATGATCCGGGCAAAAAACTGATGCTTCCCGCCGAGGGTGGTGGTGTATCGGAGAAACCCAGCGAGCAGGAAGGCAACTATGCACAGTGGTGGGCCAAAAACATCTGGAGTGACGTACTGAGTTGAAAAGTGCCGACTTTAGTCTGCGCCGCCGCCGCGAGGCGCGCTGGTTCAAATCTGTCGTCTTGAATGCTGTCTGCCTTCTTTCGTGCCCTGTGGCGCTTGCCGATACCGCTTCATTCATCCCGATTCCGGTGAATCCGGCGCAACAACTGCAACTCCCACCTGGGTTTGTCGCGACCGTGTTTGCTCAAGTGCCAGGTGCGGGCAGCAGTATGTTCCGCGGTCCGCGATTCATGACTTTCGGCCCTGATGGTTCTTTATATCTTTCACTGGGATTCGACAATAAAGTCGTGATGCTGCCTGATCGCAACCGTGATGGGCGCGCCGACGAAATTGTCACGGTAGCGGAGAAATTGAATGCCCCTCAAGGGCTGGCGTTTGTTGAAGGTCATTTGCTTGTAGCGAATCAGGATGGCATCGTCAGACTGGAAGATCGTGATGGTCAGTGGCCTGCCAGTAAGGTCATTCCAGTGATTTCTGGCTTGCCTGCCGGTGGCCACACCCTGAAAAGCCTCAAACTTGGGCCGGACGGATTCCTCTACCTCAATATCGGTTCCAGTTGTAACGTGTGCGAAGAAAACGATCCCAACCGTGCCACCCTGTTGCGCTACCGTCCGGATGGCATGCCGGCTGGGGCGATTCCAAGCGTCGGGCGGCATCCAACTTCCCCGATCTGGGCCACTGGTCTGCGCAACAGTCAGGGATTTGCGTGGGAGCCCAAGACGGGCGCGATGTTTGCAACCAATGATGGTGCCGATATGCGCTCCACACAAAAGGCGGGTGCAGCGAATGACGATATACCGCCCGAACATCTGAATCGCATTGAGGTCGGCCATCATTACGGATGGCCGCATTGCTGGGGGGCGCGCTTCAACGATCCCAATTTTCCAGGCCCGGCCGGTTTTTGTGATGGCATGACGCCACCCGAACTGACTTTTCCTGCCCATGCCACACCCATAGGCATGAGTTTTCTCGACAAAACTACATTTCCAGCAGACTATCGGGGTGACGCACTGGTTGCGTTGCATGGGTCGTGGAATAGAGAGAATCCTGCAGGATACAAGGTGGTTCGTGTGCATTTCACCCAGGGCAAGCCCGTCAGCTTTAGTGATTTTGTGACGGGCTGGCTGCAAGATGGCAAAGCCTGGGGGCGACCGACAGACATTGCGGTTGGCCCGGATGGCGCTGTGTATATCTCGGATGACCGGGCTGGCCTGATTTACCGGATTATTTATCGAAAGGAATCACCATGAAACACTGGCATATTTTCGTTGCAGCCATGCTGGCTATGGGCCTCGCGGGGCAGGGGATGGCTGCCGACAAGCCGGATGCCTTGATTTATATCAACCCGAATGAATTCAGCCACGAAATCCGGCTGGGTGTGCCGCCCTACTTCAGCCAGTGGATTCTTAAAGGCCCGGTTGTCGAAGCCGCCGCTCGCGAGGCGTTGGCACCGCACTTTGCTTCGGTGGCGCTGTGCGATGGCGTCAGCGGGGCGGATGTGCTGGTTTGGGTCAAGCCAAACGTAACTTACAATCCAAGCATCAGACGATACTACGCCAGGCTCAACGTGCAGTTCCATCTCGGCAGTGGCAAGCAGTTCGGGGTTTACAAAGCTACTGGCGAGCAGGATGGAGCGATTGGCTCGATCTATGCCGAACAGCAAGTCCAGCAAGCGTTCAATGCGGCCATGGCCGATGTCGTGCGGCAGTATCTGGCTGATGTCTCGGCACAGCAGGTGCTTACAAATGCCATGTTGCAAAATCAGACAAAAGTTCCGTGTGCCCTCATCGGCGCCATTCCCAATCCTTGAAAGGAAATTTCATGTTTAAACGCGCATTGTTACTCGCAGCGGTGATCGCCGCCACGACCTCGGCCTATGCCGATACCCCGGCGACCGTGACCGGGCTTCAGACCCCTGAATCAGCGCTGGTCGGTCCGGATGGCCGTATTTACGTTTCCGAGATCGGCGAATTCGGCAAGGATGGTGACGGGCAAATTCGCGTGATCGACAAAAATGGCCAGACGCATGTGTTTGCCACTGGTATGGACGACCCCAAGGGGCTGGCCGTATTCGGCAACAATATTTTCGTTGCCGACAAGTCGCGCGTACTCAAGGTGGGGCTGGATGGTCAGTGGACCGTTTTCGCTGCGGCCGATGCCTTTCCCGTCACGCCGCAATTCCTGAATGATCTGGAATCCGACAAGCAGGGCAACATTTATGTCTCTGACACCGGCGATCTTAAAGGCAAGGGCGGTGCCGTCTACCGCATCGGCAAGAATGGCAAGGTGGCGCTGATTACCAATGGTGACAAGGATGCCCGCGTACTCGGCCCCAACGGCCTGCTGATGGATGGCCCGGATGCGCTGCTGGAAGTGGATTTTGTTTCAGGGATTCTTTATCGCATCAAGATCAGAACCGGTGCCATTGAAAAGCTTGCTGAAGGATTTGGCGGTGGCGATGGGGTCGTGCGCGGTTCCCGTGGCGTGATCTACGTGAGCGACTGGCAGAATGGCCGCGTCTTTTCCTTAAGCCGTGCGGGAGAGGTCAAGTTGATCAAGGAAGGCTTTAAATCAGCTGCCGACATCGGGCTGACGCGTGACGGCAAGTTTCTGCTGGTGCCGGACATGAAGGCCGGTGAACTGGTGTGGTTGCCGTTGAACTAACGGGCGTCTACTGTTAGTTCATTCCGTATCGTGGCCGTCAGAAATTGACTTCCACGATGCCGTCACTCCTGGCAATGCCTTTGATGATCTGGCCCGAACGGGTTTTGACTGAAACAATCTGGCCGGCCTTGGCATTGCCCATGGCCTGGCCTTCAGACGACACCCGGAATGTACTGCCCTGAGCTACCAGCTTGACCATCTGGCCTTGCTGGATGACGTTGCCGGCACGCAGCATCTCCAACCGCAATATGGTACCGCTGGCCACCGGCGCCACTACCGTCTTATCCACGGCCTGAGTGATAGAGGTGAGTGCGCTACCGGCAAAATTTGTGATATCGCGTGGCTGCAACTGCACATCATCGGTTTGAACCGGCTGTCCGGCCGAGATCGGACGCACGGTGACCAGCACGTTGTCCGTGACCTTGATAGTGACAGGAACATAAAGTGACCAGGTGTTTGGCGCGAGGCACCGCACGCCGACGCTGGCATTACCCCATAGTCGGCTACCGGCGGGCAGATAGGGTTCCAACTGATCGCATTTGCTCAGTTTAAGTCGGCTGTCGATCCGGCTGACACTTACTGTGCGCTCGCCCGATTGGGCGGCGAGTTTCTCCTGAATATAGGAATCCACTGTCGCCTGAATCGCGGGCAGCGACTGCCATTCAGCCGCAGAAGTTGCGGATGAACATAACAACAGCAGAGCTAGCCAGAGATGTTTCATGAGAGGATTGGCCGTTTCACCGTAAAGTGGATAGAATCTGGACGACCGATCGATTCTAATTGAATTCAAAGCCCATGAATACGGAACAGCCCAGCACACCTATCGACATTGCCCGCCAGACGCTCAAGCAACTGGCCATGCGTAAAATTCCCCCAACCCCGGATAATTTTCGCAGCGTGTACGATGAAATTTCCGGCACCAAATCGGTGGATGACTCTGCCGGGCTTGCCAAGGCACTAGCGAAGGTGTTGCACGATGCAGGCAAGGGGCGCCCGAAATTCGTGACGGCGGCCAAAACCATTAACACGCTGGCTGAAAAACATGACTGGGCTGGTGTTGAAACCCAGCTGCGAGGTCTCTTCCCTGCAACCGCTGCTGCGGATGGGTCTGTCAGCTGGTCGCTGGTGGTGCGCAATCTGGTTCGCCAACTTGAAATCAACCACAAGGGCCTGACCGCCAACAAGAAAAAAGAAGGGCTTGATCGCGTACTGACCAACTTCGAAAGCGACCCTGATCTGCTGGCGCAAAAAATCCAGGGGCTGGTGGCCTCATGGGGTGCTGGCGTGCAAGCCGCCGCAAGTAACGACACAGCGGCTCCAGCCGTTGAGCAAACTGCCGCTCCCGCTCCGGCATCAACCAGCAGTGCTATGACCCCGGCCGTCAATGCCGAAGCGGGGCCGTTGGCGCTGCTTTGGCGCGATATTCTCATCAAGACGCTTGAACTCGGGTTGACCAGCCAACTCAAGTATCTACCCGAGGTTGCCCGTCAGGCACAATCGCTACTCGACCAGGCACGTGCGGCCAAGCTTGAGCCCGAAGTCGTCAAACTGGCCGAAGCACTCAAGTCGTTCTGGTATACGCTGGAAATGAGCAGCGACGCGCAATACCGGCTACATGATGAGTTGCTGCATCTGCTACGTTTGCTGGTAGACAATATGAGCGAGCTGGTTGTTGATGACAAGTGGCTTTCAGGACAGACTTCCATCATTCGCGACATCATTTCAAAGCCGATGGATATTGACGTGCTTTACGATGCCGAGAGCAGCATCAAGGAACTCATCTTCAAGCAGGGAAAGCTCAAGCACGGCCTGGTTGAGGCCAAGGATACCCTCAAGCAGATGGCGGCATCGTTCATCTACCGTCTTGCCGAGATGACCGAAACCACCGGCGATTACCATCAAAAAATCGAGCAGTACCATCAGAAGCTCAGTTCGACCGAGGATATCACCGAGATCAACGTGATTCTGGATAACCTGATGGCTGACACGCGCACCATGCAGTTGGACGCCTTGCGGACGCATGAGGAGTTGAAGGAAACACAGGGCAAGGTGGCCGAGGCTGAGCAGCGGATTCAGGCGCTGACGGCTGAACTCGATCATGTCAGCGAAATGGCGCATGAGGATTACCTGACCGGCGCACTAAA
>Ga0265331_10003395_pt1 | contig 10309 bp, 10 predicted proteins | sample 41923metaG_FD_202088 | JGI IMG/M metagenome (GOLD analysis project Ga0265331, IMG submission 202088) | Rhizosphere microbial communities from Carex aquatilis grown in University of Washington, Seatle, WA, United States - 4-19-23 metaG | ecosystem: Host-associated > Plants > Roots > Rhizosphere...
AGCGAATATCCCTTGTCGGTTAATACATGAATCTCGCAGCGCTCAACGCCGGTGATGTGCGCGCCTTTTCTTCTTTTTTCATGAGCGAAGTATACATGAACTGTACAAATTCAAAAGACGACCTCCCCAACAATAAAAATCTGGAGAGGATATTCTCATGTTACCGTCATTCTTCACGCCGGAACTGCTCCGAGAGCTTCCCCGTATTGCGCTCCGGGCTGTCCGCCTGGTCAGTGCTGTAGCGGGGACTGCGTCAGCCGGAGGCTATCTGTGCATAGCCGACAACGTGGGCCATGCCGAACGAATCACGCTCGTCGGGAGCGTCGACCAGGCGTCCTGGCTCTTGTGCCTTGGGACAGTTCAAATGAGCGCTTCTGGCATCGGCCCGCGCGACGAAGGGGCTTCCATGTATGTGTATCAGGAGGAAAACACCGCATACGGCGCCGCCCAGCGCTTCGACGATTACGTCCTGGCCTTCGCTGGTTTCCCTGACCCTTGGAACAAGGCGGTCGTCGTCGCGATCCAATATGGGCTGTATATCGAGGCAGGCATGTCGCGCTCGGTTGCTGCCCTGAAAGCCAAGTATTCAGAAGATTTCCCGCTTCTCAGTATCTTGTTGCAAGTCGACCGGGAAATGGAAAAGGCCGCGGCCTGAACGTCTCACTCGTTCATGCTGGTTATTTCGAGCGTCGCTAGCCAGCGGCGCTCTTTTTTGTTTGATTTTTGGGCCTCAGAAGGATATAGTGAGTCCCTACTATATCTATAACATACAAACATGCTCATACCCACAGTCATAGAGAAGTCGAGCTTCGGTGAGCGCGCATACGATATCTACTCGAGGCTCCTCAAGGAGAACATCATCTTCCTGGGCGGTCCGATAGATGATGAAACGGCAAATCTGGTCATCGCCCAGCTGCTCTTCTTGCAGACGGAGGACTCGAAGAAGGAGATACAGCTCTACGTCAACTCTCCGGGAGGTTCGGTCACGGCCGGCCTCGCTATCGTGGATACGATGCTGCATATCAAGAATGACATATCGACGGTGTGCGTCGGCATGGCGGCGTCCATGGGCGCGGTCATCCTCGCCGCAGGCACGAAGGGCAAGCGCGTGGCTCTGCCGAATTCTGAGATCATGATCCATCAGCCGCATGGAGGCGTCGAAGGCCAGGCATCGGACATCGAGATCAGCGCCAAGCGAATCTTGAAGAATCGTGAGACGATCAACAAGCTCCTGTCGAAGTGGACAGGCCAGACGCTCGCGAAGGTGGAGAAGGATGCGGATCGCGACTTCTTCATGGACGCCGAAGAGGCCAAGAAGTACGGCATCATCGACCAGGTAGTCGTGAGCAAGAAGTAGGCGTATGCGTCTGCATCGCTTCTATGTGTTCGTCAATATTGCGGGACAGAGAGAACATACTATAATTAGCGCTGAACTGAACCATCAGCTCCGCCATGTCTTCCGGCTCGGCATCGGAGACAGGGTCGTGCTTTTCGATGGGTCGGGGTTCGACCACACATGCACCATAGCCAGTTTTGTTGGTGATTACGGTGTAATTTTCGACGTGGGAGAAAGGACTAGCTCGCGCTACATGCCAAATCGTAAGGTCTGGTTATTCATGACTGTTGTGAAGAAAGATAACTTCGAGTTCATTGTCGAGAAAGCAACAGAGCTCGGAGTGACTGATATTGTCCCGGTCATTGCCGAGCGCACAGAGAAGAAAGCCTTGAATGAAGAACGGCTCAAGAGGATCGCCATTGAAGCGAGCGAGCAGAGCGGACGGGGAGATGTGCCGACGATTGGGGAGGTCGTAGACTTCGAGGACGCGCTCAAGCGGGCGACTGACATCTCTTCAGCTAATGGGCAAGCGATCGCGTTTCACACGGAGGACGACTCGTTCGACCCTTCTGATATAGCTGAAAAGGGTAAGTCTCTAGCCATTTTTATAGGTCCAGAAGGCGGCTGGTCGCCAGCAGAGATCGCGCTGTTTCACACATATAAAATAGCGGTCCGATGTCTCGGACCGCAAGTATTGCGCGCAGAAACCGCCGCTGTCGCTGCCCTGTCGGTAGTGATGCTGGGCAAATAGCCGATTTCATGCGTTTAGCAAAGTGAGAGCAATTTGTTTTCACGCTCCTACGGATCCAAGAGCGCGCGGCCCTCGCGAGTCCAAGGGTCGATAAGGCCGTGTTTAAATGAATGGACCATGCGTGGCCGGGCAGCTAGTGCCTGCCCAAACCCTTTCGCTATGACGCCTATTTCAGCTACACATTCGGGGCACAGATCAGCGCCTTCTGCTCTGAAGATCAAGCCGCCGCATGTCTGGCACGCACATTTGGCGGCATGAACGTAGTCTTCGCGGTTTGCGAACATCGCGTGACGTCCCCCGGGAGGTATCCACTCGAACGCGTAGATACGTATGCGCTCTCCTAGTATAGGAGCGGATTGGTCGGTTTTTTCGGTTTTCATCTGGTCGCATGGTAGCGCCAGGAAGATGTGTAGTCAATCATCTGTCTTTTGCAGCAAAAACCCTGACGAGCATCAGGGTTTTGTTTGCCTCCTGCAGTTTACTTCTTCTCAGGCTCATCAGCCTTTTTGGGTTTCTCTACTTTTTTGTCTTATCCACTTTCTCTACACCCTGTTCTTCGAGGAACTGGAACACCTTCTCGTTGGTAAGCACGGTCTCGGCATAGACGGCAGCACGCTCGCGGTCGGCGTCTTTGTAGTGCTCGAGGATGTGGTTGACCTCCGCCTCTACCTCGGCCGCATCGGGGTGGATATTCTCAGCCTTGGCGATCTCATTGAGGATGAGCTGGAGCTTGGCCTTCTTCTCGGCGTGGGGGCGCCACTCCTTCCTGGCATCCTCGATGGTCTTCTTCCCATGCTTGAGGTAGTCCTCGAGTGTGACGCCCATGCGCTCGATGTCAGAGCGGAACTGGGACTCGGTGCGCTGGAGCTCGCTCTCGATGAGCATCTCTGGCATCTCTACCTCGGTCTTGTCAACGATAGCATCGGCGATTGCGATGCGGGTCTTCTCGCGAGCGGCAGAGCGCTTGTCCTCTGCGAGCATAGCGGAGAGCTTGGTGCGGAAGTCGGGCACGTCGGAGAAGTCGCCGATCTTCTTGACGAAGTCGTCAGTGAGCTCGGGCATACTGACCTCGATAGCCTTCTCATGTTCTTCGGGCGTCATCGTGTCATGGTCGTGGCCTTCATGAGAAGCGTGCATGCGGCGGGCACGGAGGATGGCATCTTCGATCTCCTTGTCTGTGATGGAGACATCTTCGCTTGAGCGCTTCTTTGCCTCGGTCGCGGCGAGCTTCTTGTAGTCGGGGAGCTTGGCGACAGGCATGACAGATATGATGGCTTTGAACTCGAGCGGATTGCCTGCGGCGAGCTTGGTGATGCTCACGTGAGGGCGGCCGAGGGAGTCTATCTTCTGGTCTGAGAGGATCTCGAGATACGCGCGAGGCACGGCGAGCTCGGCCATCTCTTCGAGGACGGCCATCTCGCCGACTTTGGCGACGAGGACATTCTCGGGGACGTTGCCTTTGCGGAAGCCGTCGATAGTCACGGCATCATTCAGGTGCTTGAGAGCCTGGGCCCTGAATGCGCCCCAGATAGTGGCCGGGATGGAGCCGGTGATCTCGATCTGGCCCTTGTCGAGCTTCTTTATGGCCGCGTCGGCGTATGATTTATTCATGGACTAGAAATTCTGCTGGTCGAGGCCGTTCGTAGATGCATTCAGGTCAGTCTGGAGAGACTGGATATCGGTAGACGTGCCTGAGACTGCCTGGACCGACGTGGCTACGTTGTCGTCGCCATATCTGTCGGAAGCCGTATCCGCGTCGGTCGGTAGGCCGGACTGGTTGATGCGAGAGGCGAAAAGATAGAGTGCGGAGATAATGAGTACGAGGACGATGATGAGGGTGGCTACGATCGGGCCGACTTTCTTATCGCTGTTCTTTCTGGATGTGTCCATAGAGGTGTGTTGGTTAGGCTGTTATCGCTGGGTGCTCGTAGCGGTAGTTGTTGCTTGGATACGGCCATCAGCGCTGATCTCGAGGCCGAGAGAGTGGGCGATGGCGGTGACGACAGCATTGAGAGCTTTCTGAGCGTCATTGATCGCCTGGATGGCGCTCGTGCCTATCTCGCGGGGACGCTGTAGGTCGATGGCGGTGGTCGAAGCGGTGATCGAGGCTGAAGCGGCGGCCGGAGGAATAAATGCCTTGAGAGAGGTAACGGCGGCTTGGGCGGCAGATATCTTGGCATCGGCGATGGTAAGGAGGCTTCCAGCAGTGTTCGTATCATGACCGCCCTGCTGCTCTGTCTGGATGCGGGCTGCTACGCGGCTGCGGATCTGGCGCAGGTTATCGAGAGCCTGCGTAGCCTGGGAGACGAGGCGATCCTGCATGGAGGCGAATGCGTCGGCTCTCACCTCAGTGCGCACTTCGCGGCGCTCGTCAGTGCTGGTGGCCATCATGCGTGAGCGGGTGGAGGAGCCCTCCTGCCATTCGCGGGTAGTCGAGCCGAGGCGCATCGGAGTGCTGCTCCCGAGCCGCATCGGCGAGCGCATCGTCGTGGATGAAGCAGCCCATGCTGCCGTCGAGGACCCTTCGCGCATCATGCGCGGGGCATCTGCCGGGAGCGCGCGAGTCGTAGTGGCGCCGCGCAGCTCATTGCGGTAGTCGCGGTTGTCTACGATGTGCTGCTCGAGGCGGGCGCGGAACGAGGGGGGAGGGGTCTGTGCGGAGGCTAGAAAGGGGGTTGATAAAGCCAAAGCGCCGGCGAGAGCCGACGCGATGGTGAACATATATATGTGCGTCTTCATGGCGCCTATTATATAGGAGCGCCCATGAAGAAGCCAGATTGTGAGGCTAGAAGAGGTGCCAGAGAGTCACGAAGCTGACGATGAGCAGTGCCACGATGTTGAGGATCTTGATCATCGGGTTCACGGCCGGACCAGCGGTGTCCTTGTACGGATCGCCGACAGTATCGCCGGTGACAGCTGCCTTGTGCGGATCGGAGCCTTTGCCGCCATGATTGCCCTGCTCGATGAACTTCTTGGCATTGTCCCAGGCACCGCCGCCGGAAGTCATGGAGATGGCGACGAAGAGGCCGGTGACGATGGAGCCGACCAGGAGGCCTCCGAGAGCGACCGGGCCGAGGATGAACCCGACGATGATCGGGGCGAGGACGGGGATGAGGGCCGGGACGATCATCTCGCGGATAGCTGCCGAGGTGACGATGTCGACGCAGCGAGCATAGTCAGGCTTTGCAGTGCCCTGCATGATGCCCTTGATCTCGCGGAATTGGCGGCGGACCTCGTCGACGACCTTGCCTGCGGCTTTGCCGACTGCTTCCATGGAGAGAGCGGCGAAGTAGTAAGGCAGGAGGCCGCCGAGGAAGAGGCCGACGATGACGCGCGGGTCAGAGAGATCGAAGTGGAAAGCTGGGCCGACCTTCTCGGTGTACGAAGCAAAGAGGACGAGAGCGGCCAGACCAGCCGAGCCGATAGCATAGCCCTTGGTGACGGCCTTGGTGGTGTTGCCGACGGCGTCGAGGGGGTCAGTGACGTCGCGGACCTCCTTCGGGAGCTCGGCCATCTCGGCGATGCCGCCAGCGTTATCGGTGATGGGGCCATAGGCATCGATGGCGACGATGATGCCTGCCATGGAGAGCATGCTCATAGCTGCGACTGCGATGCCGTAGAGGCCGCCGAGCTGGTAGGCGACGAGGATGCCGATGACGATGGTGATGAGCGGCCAGGCAGTCGACTTCATGGAGATGGCGAGGCCCTGGATGATATTCGTACCGTGGCCGGAGACAGAAGCGGCGGCGATGGACTTCACAGGGGCGTACTTAGTGGAGGTGTAGTACTCGGTGATGACGACGAGGAGAGCAGTGACGACGAGGCCGACGAGCGCGGCGCCGTAGAGAGCGCTGGCGCTATAGATGCCGTTGTCGCCCATGAGCCACTGCGTCAGAGGGTAGAAGGCGAGCGCGGCGAGGATGCCTGCGACGGCGAGGCCTTTGTACATGGCACCCATGATGTTCTGAGACCGACCCATGCGGACGAACCAGGTGCCGATGATCGAGGCCAGAATGGCGACACCACCGAGTGCGAGAGGATACGTGAGCGCGCCTGAGAAGCCGGCGAAGATCGTAGAGCCGAGCATCATGGCCGCGATAGTGGTGACGGCGTATGTCTCGAAGAGGTCAGCGGCCATGCCAGCGCAGTCGCCGACGTTGTCGCCGACGTTGTCGGCGATGACGCCTGGGTTGCGAGGATCATCTTCCGGGATGCCGGCCTCTACCTTGCCGACGAGGTCGGTGCCGACGTCGGCGGCCTTGGTGAAGATGCCGCCGCCGAGACGGGCGAAGACGGATATGAGGGACGCGCCGAAGGCGAGGCCGATGAGAGAGCCTACGTCGCCAGTCACGGCATAGAAGCCGGAAACTCCGAAGAGGGCGAGGCCGACGACGAGGAGGCCGGTGACCGAGCCCCCGCGGAAGGCGAGCGAGAGGGCAGCGCTGAGGCCGCTCCTAGCCGCTTCAGCGGTGCGGACGTTGGAGCGGACGGAGACATTCATGCCGATATAGCCGGTGAGAGCTGACAGGATAGCGCCGACCAAGAAGCCGAGGCCGATCTTGATGCCGAGGGTGAGCCACAGGATGATGAATAGGACCACGGCGATGATGGCGATGGTGCGGTACTGGCGGTTGAGATATGCCTTGGCTCCGGCCTGGATGGCGGCGGCGATCTCCTGCATGCGGGCATTGCCCGCAGGTTTCTTGAGGATGACGGATGCCAGGATGGCGCCGTAGACGATGGCTATGGTAGAGCAGACGAGGGCGAAGATGATGTACGGATTCATTATGAGTATGTTGTCGCTGATAAATAAAAAAGCTCTGACGAAGCTCTGTGTGGCGAGGATTCTAGCAAAATAAGGCTCATTTGGAGAGTCTTGACATCACACATTATCTAATTCAAACTGTCTTTTTCGGAAATAATCGTGAAAGATTGCCATTAATAGTGTTCTTTCACGCTTTTATTGACAAAAACGTGAATAAGAATATAATGAGTATATGGCAAAAACACATGCATTTTTCAATATGATTGACGAGCTCCGTGAGCAGTACTACAAAGTTTCGATAGGAAAAGAGGCTATCATAAGGCTCGTCAGCGAGGCTGAAGTGCCTGACCAGGTATATAACTCGAATGCGATCGAGAACAGCACCTTGAGCCTGGAAGAAACGGAGAAGGTGCTCCTTCAAATAGATCTCGATCGCTACATATCAGAACGGGAACTATTCGAGACAAAGAATCTCGCTCGGGTAGTCTCCTATATAGATATCCGAGCGAGAGATCAGGGGCTTACTCCGGATATCATCCTGCTCTTGCATAAGATGCTCATGTCTAACATCCGCGATGAGGTGGCCGGAAGATTCCGGAAAGAGGGAGAATATATGCGCGTCGGAAGCTACATCGCTCCTGCCCCGAAGGAGATAGACTCGGGAGTCGTATCGATGCTCTCTGAGTATAATGCCGCGAGCCGTGAGAATATAACCAAACGGATAGCAAAGCTGCATCTCGCATTTGAACATCTGCACCCGTTTTGCGATGGGAATGGCCGTATCGGCCGGGTCATCAACAACTATCTCCTGATCAGGGAAGGATTCGTGCCGATCAATATCAAATTCGTCGATCGGCAGAGATATTACAGCGCTTTCAAGGAATTCGATGAAAAAGGTCGGACGTCTATCATGGAACAGATCGTCGCCAAGGCCCTGACCCAGAGCTATCACAAACGCCTGGCGTACCTCGAGGGCAAGAAGATCGTGGCTCTGTCGGATTATGCCAAAGAAAGGGGCATCTCATACTCCAATCTCCTGAATAAGGCGGGGCGCCAAACGATAGGGGCCTTCTTGGAAAAAGGGGTCTGGAAGATCGCGGATGATATCCAGTGAAGGCCTTGAATGTGGGGCTTTTCCCCGCCCTGCTATCTATAGGATGTAGAACCAGGGTGTCCATGCGGTATGATAGAGCCAACCTATGGCAGACCTCACCAAACAATATCAGCTATTCCTGGGCAAGAAGATCCGCGCCGAGCGCGAGAAGCGCGGCGTCTCACAGGAGAAGCTGGGCGAGATGGCGGGAGTGCACCGCACGTACGTGGGCATGATCGAGCGCGGAGAGAAGAACATCACGCTGCAGAATCTCGGCCGCTTCGCTCGTGCCCTCAGCCTCCGCGTCAAAGACCTCATCGATTTCTAGGACAGCAGCGGATGGCTCGATTGAGCCGTCGCTGGTTTTCCTGTCGTCAGACAGTGCTATCTATAGTTGACATATTCTAGCGCTTGTGTATGCTACTCACAGATACCGCTACTCAGGAGTAGCGGTATGTACACCATAACCAATGAATGCACGTGGAGAATCCGACGTCCCCGGAGATTATTGGGACGAGACGGTCGTCTCCGAAGACAAGCCGGAGAAGTGACCTTTTGTTCGCACCCACCAGGAACACCGACGGCTTCCGTTCTCCATCATGAACGGACACAGCAGAGCCACAAGAGAACCTCAACCAAGGATTCGTCATGCCAAGCGATGAAGAGGGCTGCCCCTCCTACGAAGGTGACTCCAGTTCCTCCGGTGGCGGAGATGGAAGCACCGGCGAGAGCGTGTAACCAGTCAGGCACAGGGCATTGTCACAGATGCCCTGTTTTTATTCAATCATATGAAAATGAGTTTCAAAAAGATCGAAGGGTCGTTCGGTATACCTGTTTACGTCGAACAGATCCCCGAGGTGCATTCGGTCAGTATGAGCTGGACCATGTTCGTGGGCAGCGCGGACGACGAGGGGGTCGGAGCTCCCGGCCTGTATCATTGGTTCGAGCATCTCCCATTCCGTGGGACGGTAAAATATCCCGGAGGCTATAAGGCGACGAAAGGCTATATATCCGGATATGGCGGGCATATAGGGGCATATACGTCGATGCATGCGACCACGTACCATACCCATGTGCCCACGGGTATTTGGCGTGAAGCGCTTTCCACGATCACTGACCTCATGGCAGAGCCGCTTCTCTCCGATGAGGCCGTGCAGGCAGAGCGCGATATCATCTTCCAGGAGATAGTGAGAAAGAAGGCTGCGCTCAAGAGCTTCGCCGCGTATGGGCTGCCTGAGATCGTCTGGCCGAGGCATCCATTCGGGCACCCAGTGCTTGGTTCGGAGGAGACGCTGTCGTCGATGACTCCAGATATCCTTCGAAAAGCTCAGGACGCGAATTATGATCGTTCGCGCTGCGCTCTGGTCGTGAGCGGGAACATAGATGAGAGTGAACTGCTCCTCGAGCTCAAGGTGCTGGCCCCGCTCATTCGGGCTCGGGGGCTATCGCCTAGATATATGGCCGCGTCACATGGCCAGTTGCCGGCGTGGCAGAAGGGCGTGGTGACGCGTGTGGATGCAAAATTCGCATCCTCGATGGTTCTCATGCTCTTCCCGATCCCTCAAGGTGAATCTCTGCAGCAAAAATTCAAAAGAGGCATGGCTGTGCATATGTTCGCCTTTGGTAGCTTGGATGCTCCCATGCAGCGCATCCTCCGGGAAGAAAGGAGGCTGGTCTACTCGGCGGAGATCACTGCGTGCGATGTTCCTGGTGGTGGCTATTGGGGATTTTGCGCTGAGACTCAAGCGAAGAACGTGGACGCCGTCATATCTGCGCTCAAAGACCTTCTCCAGGATCCTGCGGCGATCTCGCCCCAACGATTGGATGCCGTGAAGAGGGGTCTGCGCGGGTCATTCGATATACGGCCTCTCGATCCCGCGACACGCAGAGACTATGCCGTGCAGAGACTGATCAACAATGGCGTGGCCTATAGCGATGATGAGTATCTGGACTATGTCGATTCGCTCACGATAGAAGATATGAGAAGCGCTATCGAGAAGATAGACCCAAGGGATGCCCATGTTATCGTCTTTGGTGCGGGTTAGGATGCTCAACCGTTGTAAGCCGTGGCGATATCATCCTCCGAAAATGTACAGTGTAGAGCGATGGCCGAGAGCATATTCTTGAAGCGAGTCATGGAGATGGCGAAGATCGACCAGGATCTGCGCTTTTCTGCTGTGCGTGCCAGGAAGCTTTCGAAGGGGAATAACCCTGTGATGGAAAATTACCTCATCTATCTCGCGGACTTCGTGCACGGCCAGAGGCTCAAGAGCCTTATACGAGCGCGTGGCTATCCGGATAGTAAGTCGTTCGGGAAAGCTGGAATGGAGGCATTCTGGCTTCTCGTGCAGCACCAGGACTATG
>Ga0265331_10003404_pt1 | contig 10290 bp, 3 predicted proteins | sample 41923metaG_FD_202088 | JGI IMG/M metagenome (GOLD analysis project Ga0265331, IMG submission 202088) | Rhizosphere microbial communities from Carex aquatilis grown in University of Washington, Seatle, WA, United States - 4-19-23 metaG | ecosystem: Host-associated > Plants > Roots > Rhizosphere >...
GACGCTAACATCTCGTTCGCTGTCGGCGATAACGGCGTAATAATCAGGACAACTGATGGCGGAAATAATTGGCTCAACTTACCTTCGCCGGTCGCGCAAAATCTAAATGACATTTACGCAATTCATCAGTGGCAATCAGAGGTTGCATGCGGCGACCACGGAAAAATTATTATTTCAAATAATAACGGCGACTCATGGTCTGAAACTGCATCAGGAGACACCAACAGTCTGAGACAAATAATATTCATTGATAGTAATATCGGGTTTATTGTCGGAAGCAATAGTACGCTGCTCAAAACAACCGACAGGGGTAATACATGGAATCATCTGTATCTTGGATTCGGAACTTTTCAGTTCACATCCATAGCGGCAAGAAGCGAGTCTATAATTACTTTAGTAGGGGCCAACGGAATGATAATGAATACATGTGACGGCGGTAATTCATGGTATACGCCAAACGGTCCGGTGTATCAAGTCGGCTTAAACTCAATAGTCTATTTCGAACCCTCATTTGGCATTATAACCGGCGACCAGGGCGTGATATTAAGAACTACTGACGGAGGATCCAATTGGGATCCCGTGCAGGTAACTTCATCAAGTCCTGCTGCATTAAATTTAAAATCTGTATCTTTTTCTCCTGTCAACATGGCAATTGTGGGAATGTTTGGCATTATTGTCGGCGATTCAGGCGTTACATACTGCTCGACAGATTTCGGAGCAACCTGGTATGATTTTTCAACGACCGCGTCGGCAAGAGAGCATGTTATTGTTAAGCAAACCAATGTATCGGTAAATCAAAATTTCCCGAACCCGTTTAACCCGTCGACTGTAATAAGCTATAACTTGCCCTATACCGCTTCAGTGAGCCTGAAAGTATATGACATGCTGGGCAAAGAAGTTAAGACATTAGTGAACAGCGAGCAGGTTTCCGGAGAATATAATTACAGGTTCGACGGTTCCGGTCTATCAAGCGGAATTTATTTCTATGTGCTGAGAGCCTCAGGCGGCAGCTCAAATTTTTCGAAGACAATGCGAATGATCCTCACAAAATAGTTTCCTCCTACAGATGTATTTAAATACTTTATCGGACGGTTAACAGCCGTCCTTTTTTATTTGAGGTATTTACGAAAAATCAATTCAAAAATGGCCAGCTAAAATAGCTTAATTAGTAACTTTTACTTAATCCTTTACAGGTATTTTCATTTACCCTCTCGTTAAATCATTGTAAAAAACAAAAATATGAGCAATTTTTGCAATGGTTTTGGGGAATACTATGGGTCCCGATCGTTAATTCAGATTACACATTTCAGTAAAGTAAATTCTTAAGCGCTTTATTGCGTTTAATATTACTATGCCAATATGGTTTCTTGGCATTGACTGGTATAGTTTTAACTCTGCGTTAAATTCGGAGAAGTATCCGCTCCCCTTGCCTATTTTCAAATTACTATTGCTGAATTTACTTACTGGAAGTTTATGAAAAAGTTTTTTCCGCTTCTCATTATCTCCGCACTGTCTTTTATCCTAATTCAAAAATCATTTTCGCAGGTAGATGTTACGGCAACAATTGGAACGTCAAGCGCAAGTTACTCAACGCTTAAACTCGCTTTTGACGCGATAAATGCCGGTACTCACCATGGCGTAATAACAATTTCGATAACTGCAAATACAAACGAAGGTACAACGCCGGCCACGCTCCACAGCAGCGGTGCGGGTTCAGCAAGCTATACGTCAGTTTTAATACAGCCAACGGTTGACGGCGTTACAATTTCGGGCAATCCTTCAACAGGATACGGCGTTATACAGTTGAATGGGGCGGACAACGTAACCATAAACGGCGATAACCCGAATACAATCGGCATTAACAGAAATTTGACAATTTCAAATACTGCTGCTGCAAATGTGATAGCGAATTCAGTTTTGAGGATAGCCACATCAGCAGCGGTGTTGAGCGCTGATAATATCACAATAAAGAATTGTATTCTTAACGGCAATGTAACAGGCGGAAATTTAAGTTCGATTGGGGGATCAACCTCTTCTTCTAATTCAAGTTTTGGAATTTATGTCGGTGGAAAGGGAGGCTCAACGCCCACAACAGCTCCTACAAATATTACTTCAGTCACAAATGATACAGCAAGCAGAGTCACAACAATAAACAACTTGTTAATTGACAATAATGCTATTAATCAGTGCGCAAGAGGAATTGTATTTAACGGAGCAGTTTCAGGCGTGTCAAACGGCGTTACAATATCAAATAATCTTATTGGCGACCAGTTAACGACATTGACAGGCAACCCGCCATACACATCTCCTTCAACTACTGTCTACACGAAAGGGATTTGGATTAACGGAACAACTTCAATTACAATTACCGGCAATACTTTAAAAAGTATTCTGTCTTATATTGCTACGGGCATGACGGCAATTGAATTAAACGGATCTATTGGCTCAGGGATTGTTAATATCGCCGGCAATACAATCATTGGATTATGTCAAAATGGGTCCGCGAATATTCCCCGTGGAATATATTTGAACAACTCGGGGGGGCCTTTTACAATTAGCGGAAATATAATTTCTAACATTCAGATGATGGGGTCAGCATCAGTTATCGGAATCGATATAGCCGCGGCCCCCGTATCAGGCTTAATTCAAAACAATAATGTTTCTACTATCTATAACAGGTCATCCTCAGCATACGCGGCATATGGCATAAATCTTAGCGGCGGAAACAACGTCACGGTACAGAACAATTTCCTGTGCGATATAAACATGTATTCAAACAATCCCGATACCTCCACAGTCGGTCAACCTGTCGGGATCCGAATCAATGCAGGCGTTGGACATAAAATATACCATAATACGGTAAATCTGTTTGGCGCACCTCTTGGAGGGAGCTCAGGAAACGGAACGTCTTGTTTAATGATTGTACGTTCCGGCAGTACTGGAATTGATGTCAGAAATAATATTCTATCTAATCAATTTGGCGGATGGCCGGGCGTTTGCGCTCACGCTTGCATTTATGTTCCTTCGGGCTTATCATCTTCATTTAATCTAACTTTAAACAATAACGCATATTATACCGCCGCAGGAAATTATCTGGCACAGCTGTCATTAGGAACAACTTATACTGTGGCGGCATTTAATCCGGGTTCAACTTCCGGCTCAACTAACTGGCGCAATTATTCAAGCGCTTTGCTTAGCGCTAATACCAATAACGATAATGTATCGTTTGGCGCCGCAGGCGCCCCGCCGTTCACTTCATCAACAAACCTGCATATACCAGCAGGGACTTCCACCATGCTGGAATCAGGAGGGGCTTCAGGTACAGGAGTAACGACAGATATTGATGGGGAAAGCCGGCCGGGCCCTCCGGGATCGATAAACGGCGGCGGGTACGCAAATGATATTGGCGCAGATGAATTTGACGGAATATCCCAGGCTCTCTCATCGGGAACTTATGCGATCGGGCCGTCAGGCAATTACCCGGGATATATCAGAACATTTGCTACGCTTGCTTCAGTCGCAGCTGCATTAAATTCGGCGCGGCTAAATGGAGACGTAATTTTCGAGCTTCAGGCTGATTATGTTTGTTCGGCTGAAACATTCCCGATAACTTTTAACGAATATTCCTGCTCAGGAGGAACATGGAGCGTGACTATCAGGCCTGCAGCAGGAACAAGCGGACTGGTAACAGGCGGGGATCCCGGTTCAGGCAACGCCCTGATTGTTTTTAACGGAGTTGACAGGCTTAAATTTGACGGCGCTCCGGGAGGTTCATCAAAAATGGGGCCGTCTACCGGATGGACAATCCGAAATACCAGAAGTGGCGCAACTGTGGGTCCGGCAATTCAGTTCCAAAATGACGCTACGTATAATACTTTAACCAGCCTGCAAATTGAGAGCCAAAATATTACTTCAACATCCGGTACAATATTTTTTGGCGTTACAACCGGAACAACCGGTAATGACTACAATTCCATTACATACTGCAACGTTGGCGACAGAAGCGATGTTACCGGCACGCCGTTGAACGCTATCTATAGCTCAGGTTCTACAGGCTCAGCGGCTCTTGCCAACAGTCAAATTACTATTGACCATAATAATATTTACAATTTTTATCTGGACGGCCAGTTCAGTTCAGGGATAAATGAAACTTCGGGTTCATCCGACTGGACTATAACAAATAATAATCTCTACCAGACAGCGCCCAGATACAATACGCTTGCCACAGGCTGGAACATCATCACAGTAAACAACAGCGCTTCCGTTAATAATATTATATCAGGGAATTATTTGGGAGGTTCATCTCCCTCCTGTTCCGGCATTTGGCAGGTTATGTCATCAGCGCTTTCAACAACTTGTTATCCTATAAGATTTTATGGCGGCCCTGCAACGGCATCAACAATATCAAATAATGTGATCCAGAATTTTAATATTGTTACAACGCTCAGCGCTACGTCAGATGTATTTGACGGTATTCTGCTGCAGGCGGGAACAGCGAATGTAATTTCCAACACAATAGGCAGCCCGACAGGTAACGGAAGCATCTCAACAACCATCAATGGCGCTTACGGAGGCGGGACAAACGGAATAGTGCAAACAGCCAGCGGAAGCATTCAAAATAACACAGTGGGTTCGTTCACTATTGGCGGTTCTTCTACTGCCGCGTCATCCTCCTGCTTTGGAATATATTATAATAACAGCGCCCCCGCTGTTACTGTTGTAGTTACCGGGAATACGATCGGAAGCTTAAGCTCCGTTTCAAGTATTTACTCAACAGCCCCCGGTATGCCGTTTACTATGATCGGGATGTATTTCAATGTTGGAACGTCAGTCACTAATACTAACATAAGCTCTAACATTATTTCAAACCTGACAAATTTAACAACTTCGTCGAGCAGTGTGATATCGGGAATATATTGTTACGAGACAGGCGCGAGCGGAACAACTATTTCAGGCAACACAATTAATGAGCTCATTTGTAACGGAACAAATGTTAGCGCAAACGCATTCACGGGTATCTACGGCGACGATGTATCCACAGGCAGAGTTTATGCGCAGAATATAATAAAAGGAGTAAGAAGCTCGACTACTTCAGCCGTTGCGACAACAGTATGCGGAATCTACACAGACTGGTCTGGAAGCGCGGCGTTTACCAGGAACCGGATATATGATCTGACAAATACTGCAACCGGATCGGCGCCATTAATTGCCGGTATTGCAAGCTCATATTCGCTTACCGGAACGGCTGCAAATAATCAGATCACCCTTACAAATGGCGAAGTAACAACTGATTTGAAAACAAAGCCCGGGACGAAGAAAGCTCCGGTCAACATTAAAAATATAAATAATGAAATAGCGAGCGATCTAAAAATGATGACTTCTCCACGTGTTTTAACTCGCGGCGATAATCTCCTTCAGTCAAACCTGAACCAAACGGAAAATCGCACGTTTTCGACAGACCTGCTTAGGTTTAAATCAGAGTCTTTGAAACCGAAAATAAGAACCGCCAATTTGGAAAACACTTCAACAAAATTGCCCAAAGCCGGCCCGCTTAGCCTTAACGGCGTTTTGATAGACGGTTTTTTAAATTCGGGTACCGGCGCATGGACATATTATTACAATTCAGTTTATGTTGGCGGAACAGTTTCATCGGGTTCAACAAATTCAACTTGTTTTCTCAGGTCGGGCGCTTCAACAACAATTGCAAAAGACAACTTATTTGTGAATGCACGGACAGGAGGAACAGGTAAACACTATGCCATCTCAAATACAGGCGGCGCTACCGGTTGGACGGCAAATACATCCAACTATAATGTTCTTATAGGTTCAAATATCGCGACAATCGGGCTTTGGAACGCAACAGACCAAACTTTTGCGGATTGGATAGTTTCCTCTTCATGCGATAAGCAAAGCTGGAGCGCTTCAAATACCGGGATTAACCCATCAAATCTTTTTAATTCAATTTCTACAGGCAACCTTGGAATTCAGACCGGAAATACTGAAGCATGGATAGTTTCGGGAAAAGGAATTGCAATATCCGGACAGGGAACAGACTTTGCCGGAAATACCCGCGCAACAACGATTAGCGGAGGATGTACCGATATTGGTTCAGCCGAATTTACTGCAACCCCTCCGGGAAATCCTGTTGCAACTGAATCCGCCAGGCCGGGCCCCGGCTTAACTACTACCTATACTTTGTACGGAAGAATAATTTGCACGATCTCATGGAGCCCTGATGCGGGCGGTTCAGCTTACCCTTTAGGAATGAACGTAAATTATTTTACCGGCGTTGTTCCTTCAAATACGCTGGGCGGAAATTTTTCTAACTCACATATTACTATAGTCCCCTACGGCGGAACGCTTAGCAATGCAACATATGATCTGACTTATTACTTCGGGGATAACGAAACCAGCTCTATTACGTCGCCAAACGCAAACACCACGCTTGCAAAATACGATCCGGCAAGCTGGGAAGTATTCCAGCCGGGAATTGGCGCGTATTTGAATCAGCTCACATATAACTCCGGCGCAGCTGTTTACACATGCAAAGTTTTGGGACTCGCCGATTTTTCCGATTTTGCGTTAACCGATCTGACCTCGCCACTGCCTGTGCAGATCTCCCGGTTCACCGGCTCTTCAAAGAACAGGGATGTTACTCTTTACTGGCAGACTTGCAGAGAACTTAACAATAAGGGTTTCGATGTTGAGAGAAGAAACGTCACAGATGTTAAATCAAATACCTATTCTCCGTGGGAAAAAGTTGTATTTATCCAGGGACGCGGAACAACACAGCAACAGCAGTCATATTCATACGTCGACATAAAAATGAATTCAGGAAAATATCAATACAGGCTTAAACAAATTGACTATAACGGCGGCCTGGAATATTACAACCTCGATGATCCTGGTACGGTAGAGATTGGCAAACCAATTCAGGCTGATGTTTCACAGAATTATCCAAATCCTTCTAATCCGAAATCTAAGATCGATTATCAAATTCCATTTGACGGCAAAGTAAGTATTAAAGTGTACGACATAATTGGAAGAGAAGTCGCAGTACTTGTGAATGAAGTTAAGGAACCGGGATTTTACACCGCCGTATTTGACGGTACGAACTTGGCAAGCGGCGTATATTTCTACCGCATTCAGGCTGAAGACGGCAACCAGAAATTTACACAGACTAAAAAGATGTTACTAATAAAATAACAAATCACTTTTAGAGTAGTTTCCATTAGCGCAGGCTAAAAATTGCTTTAAGATGTTATAAAAATATTGAAAGGGGAATACTTTGATTATCCGCTTTTTCTTTATTGCAGGTTCTTGGATGCATATAGATGATCTTCCATCTCCATTTGGTTCTCCCTACCGTCTTTAAGCTTTTCAAACATCTAGCGTTTCTAGGTATTGCTATACACTATAATCAGTAGTAACTTTGTAACAGAAAGAAATTAAAAGCCTGTTAAACAGGAGTTACACCGAAAAGTAAAATTTAAACCTTTTAATTGGAGACTCTCAAAATGAGAACTATTACAGTTACTCTCACAATCTTATCTGCATTCATCATTTTCACTCAAAACACAGTTTTTTCACAGTCCGATGTTAATGAGCATTCTATTAAATTTCAGAGTGACCAGGTTGCCACACTTGTTGGCGATGATGGTGTTATTTTGGCTACAACAGATGGCGGAATCAGCTGGAACCAGCAAGTAAGCGGTATCACCAACGTATTATATGGTAATGCAATAGTAGATCAAAACATCGCGTTTGCGGTCGGGGAAAATGGGATTATTTTAAGGACAATTGACGGTGGACAAAATTGGGTAGTATGCACAGCGGGAACGCTTGAAAATCTTAAAAAAGTCGCTGTTATATCTTCATCAGTTGTTGCCTGCGGTGAGAACGGCACAATACTGGTAAGTCATGATATGGGCAAAAACTGGGCGCTGAATAATTCTGTTACAGCGTACAATTTAAATTATGTTACATCGGCAGGTCAGACCCTCTTTATGGTTGGAGCTAACTCAACAGTAATTAAATCAACCGACGGCGGCGATAGCTGGTCTCAGATTACATTTAATTATGGTTCTATAAACTTCGAATCAATAGCCGCTATTGACGAAAATACATTTAGTATTGTCGGCAATGGTTTTACTAATATAAGAACGACTGACGGCGGTAATTCCTGGATCGGCATCGGGGCAAACAACGGAAACATAAATTTGCGCGAAGTAGTCTTCTTTAACGCTACCGACGGAGTAATAGTCGGGGATCAGGGATTAATATTAAATACAACAGATGCAGGGGCTACCTGGCAGACATCAGAAATTCAAACAGCATCCATGACTCCTGTTTCAAGAAACCTGATGGCTGTTGCGTTTTCGTCTTTGACAACCGGTATCACAATTGGTGAAAACGGAGCGCATTATTTTTCAGGCGACGGCGGAGTTACATGGACAGATATGCTGCCCGGCGGAGCAAAGAATACCCACACAGGCAAAAAGATCACGCATGTTGAGCTGAATCAGAATTATCCAAATCCGTTTAATCCATCTACAGTGATAAGCTATATTCTTCCTTATGATGCATCGGTATCGCTGAAGATATACGACATGCTTGGCAGAGAAGTAAAATCGATTGTAAACGACAGGCAGTCTGCAGGAACCTATAACTACAAATTTGACGCATCAAACTTTGCAAGCGGAATATATTTCTACGTGCTTAGGGCATCGGGCAGCTCAGCCGAGTTTTCAAAAACAATGAGAATGATATTAACCAAGTAATACAACTAAGAAAATATAACGATAGACTGCGAAATTCAATTATGACATTTAAATCGATACGGAAAATATTAACGGAAATTGAGCCTGTGCTTTTAAATGCGCAGGTTCATTTATTTCCAGTGAACGCAATGTCCGCACTGTCTATTTCAACTTACTACCTGGCCCTCCAGGTAGTAAGTAATTAAGAAAGTTTCACAATATTCTTACAAAAACATTTTTATAAAAGAATTAACAAACCTTATTTTTTTTAAAACAAACTTAAACGGAGCAAAAAATTGAAAACCTTATTTAAAACGATCATCCTTTCAGTACTTTCCATCTTATTTATTAATTCGCCTTTGTTTTCGCAGGGCACAGTAAATGAGCATTCTATAAAGTTCCTGAACCAATCAATGGCGACGCTTGTTGGAGAAGACGGCGTAATATTGAATACTATTGATGGCGGCCTTAACTGGACAGCGCTTGAAAGCGGAGTAACGAATGTATTATACGGCAACGCAATAGTCGACGCGAATATTTCATTTGCTGTTGGCGAAAACGGATTAATCCTGATGACAACCGATGGCGGCAATTCATGGAATATCATCCCGTCCGGAACGATCCAGAATCTTAAAAAAATTGTGGTAATTAATCCTTCCATAATAATTTGCGGCGAACAGGGCGTAATGTTAGTAAGCCATGATATGGGCGCTACTTGGACAAATCCAACAAAGTTTACAAATCACAATTTAAATTACTTAACTTTCACAGTTCCGACTTTCAAAAAAAACCATGTCAAAAGTGCGAATAAAAGGGCTTCTTCCGGTTCTACACTTTTTGCAGTAGGAGATAGCTCAAGTATTTTTACCTCAACCGATGACGGAGACTCATGGTCGCAGATCCCGTATTCCAATAATTCACTCAATTTCGAGTCAATAGCAGCCATCGACCAGAATAATCTTACATTAGTAGGAGATGCTTACACTATAGTTCGCACAATCGACGGCGGTATCACATGGACTACACCGGGCTATACTCCGGGCAGCGTTAATCTTAATGAAATAACTTTCTTTGACGCAAATAACGGCGTTATTGTAGGAGACAATGGTTCGGTTCTTAATACTACTGACGCAGGAAACACATGGAATCCATCCAGTGTACAGGTTAATCCGGCTATTATAGCTCAAAAGAATCTTAAATCAGTAGCTTTCTCTTCGGTCTCTAACGGAATCGCGATTGGCCAGGACGGAGCTCAGTATTATTCAATAGACGGCGGACAGAACTGGACAATGCTTCCTACGAATCCAGCTAACAAAAACAAAGCAACTAAGAATATGCATGTTGCGCTGAACCAGAACTTCCCGAATCCGTTTAACCCGTCAACAATTATAAGCTATAACCTTCCGTTTGACGCGGCTGTTACGCTGAAAGTATATGATATGCTTGGCAAACAGGTTACTTCTCTGGTAAACGGCAATCAACCGGCCGGAAGTTACAATTTCAAGTTTAACGGAGCTAATCTTTCAAGCGG
>Ga0265331_10003406_pt1 | contig 10287 bp, 6 predicted proteins | sample 41923metaG_FD_202088 | JGI IMG/M metagenome (GOLD analysis project Ga0265331, IMG submission 202088) | Rhizosphere microbial communities from Carex aquatilis grown in University of Washington, Seatle, WA, United States - 4-19-23 metaG | ecosystem: Host-associated > Plants > Roots > Rhizosphere >...
AATTGTATAATGCCGAAATCGCCGGTATTACGGAAGATAATGAATCAGTGACCGCAAATTTTAAGACTTTTCCTTTTTTCAATAAATCGAAGACCGGCTGTTCGGTTAGAATGACAAAAGACGGCAATGTATTTGTTAAAGACAGCACAGAAGATGAAAAACTGCTTTTACCGTCAGCGTCGAAATTGCAAAAGGGTTATTCTTGGCAATATGGAGGCTGGGCGGCGGGAGTAATAGACACAAACGTTACAGTTAAGACAGAGAAAGGCGAATATAATAATTGCATTTATGTTGATTATTCTTTAGGGGGGATCACTTTCAGCGTGGAGGTGTGGTATGCCAAAGGCGCCGGTATAGTTAAATGGGGCGCAAACCGGACAAATCCACCGCAAAGAGTATATATTTATTATGTTTTGCAATAAAATCGATCAATGAGTTTTCCTGATTATTTATTTTATATAGTTTCAGTTATAATACTGATTTCCGCAAGCGCAGCTGTCTTTTCTTCAAAAGCAATGACTGCGTTGAGATCAGCTGCAATAGCTATTTTCACTATTACAATCATATTCTTTTATCTGGGCGCCGATTACATTGCATTTATTCATCTCGTCATCTTCGCAATTGGGGCTCTTGGAATAGTGGCATTTACTTATTTAAAGACAAACACATTGATGCAGACAATTGAACGCGGCGGATCGGTTATTTATGTAATGATCGGCTCGGTATTTGCCGCCCTTCTGGCCGGAACAATTGTTGCGAATAAATGGCCTGAGACAGCCCCCGATAAACCGGGTCTATCTGCCGGAGAGATAACAGGCCTGATAAATTCAGAGTACTTACTGCCCCTGTTAGTTATAGCTGTAATTTTGTTTTTGGGAATTCTTGGAACATCAAAATTAACAAGGAAGAATTAAGTGGAAATGTTTCATGTTGGGTTAAATCATTTTCTTGGGCTAAGCTCTTTGCTGTTTGGCATGGGGTTATATGGAATTATAGCCGGAAAAAATGAAATATCATGGTTAATAGGCGTCATGCTGTTGTTTTGTTCGGTTAATATTAGTTTAGTTACATTTTCGAGATTTCAAATTTCAGGTTTTGAAGGGCAAATATTACCGGTTTTCACGATCATAATTATAACAATTCAAATTACAATAGCGGCAGCGCTGGTAATGCGCAATTTTAAAACAAAGAAATTTCAAAAAACCAGTTCCAAAAATCAGAAATAAAAATTGATAACGATAGGACTGATAATACTTGCTATAACTTTTGCTTACGGCATTGTTCTTTTGAGCCTCCGAAGAAGCGATAGCGCTGTTGTTTCTATCATTTCGCCGTTTGTTTATGGAATATGTTTTATACTTTCTCTTTTTATTTTATTCGGCATTCTATCGGATGAGAGCTTTGCTTTACCCTCTGCAGCGCTTGGATATACAACCTTTAAATTGAATTTCACTTTAACGGTAAGCCGATTGACTGCGGTAATACTATGTTTTGCATCCTTAATTGCAATCTGCATTTCTGTTTTTTCTGTAAACGGGACTGATAAAGATGAGACCGGATCAAACAGGGCTTACCTGGCATTTTCGTTATTTGGGATTTCGGGACTTGCATTATCAGGTAATATTCTGGTTCTGTTTATTTTCTCGGCTATAACAAGTTTAGTTTCATATCTTATATTGAATAAGAAAGGGAAGAAACTTTACTTATTTAAAACCGTAACGCTTAATGTCGTATCAGATCTGGCCTTACTAACGGGTATCTTATTAATTTTCAGCATTGTAAAATTATTCGACTTTGAGGACATACTAAATGCTATAAATACCGGAAACCTTTCCGGTCCGCTTTTCATAATATCCGGGGCCTGTCTGGTGACGGGCGCTCTGTCAAAAGCAGCCGTTTTTCCATTTCATAACTGGCTTACTACAAACGAGGAGATTTCGGATAAGTCGGAGAATATATTTCTTTCGTTATCAATGCTCCCGGCTGGTATTGTTCTTGCGATTCGGCTTTCGCCGCTGTTTGTTCCGGGTATCCTGAACGCAATGGTATGTATCGGCGTGGTTAGTATTTTCTATGGGTTAATTTTATCTTGTTTTCAGGATAATTTAAGGCATACAATAAAGTTTTTGGCAATCGCACATTCCGGATTAATTTTCACAGCTATTGGATCGGGCAACATAGCTTCAGCTGTTCTGCTGCTTGCTGCAGTTTCAATCGCACGATTAGCTCTGCTGCAGTCGGATAAAATAATTGGACAGGATTCACCGCAAAAGAAAAGCGTTTTATTTTATTGGCTTTTCTTCAGCTCCGCAGCTGCATTTATAGGATTGCCGCTTTCAGCGCTTTTCCTTACATATGGGAGTATCTTAAAAAGCGCAATATTTTTTAACGGTATTATACCAGGATTGAATACACTGTATGCAGCATTGATAATGGGCTTATGCGCACTCGGCGCATTTAATATTTTCAAATTTGTGTTTCAGAAAGACTCTACGGATTACAATGATTTTTCTATATCTGATTTAAAAAACCCCGGAAGCTATTCAGGGATAATTATACTTTTACTGAGTTCTTTCTTTGCATGGTTTAGCTTAAGTCCATATAATGTTTCTTTGATATGGATTCCCGGTTATCTTAATCTAACTAACAGTTTCGTTTCTTTGGCGCCGCAAAGCTCCGGTATCCCTTTTTTAGAATTGTTCCTTACATTATTTTCAATTGCATTAGGAGTTATGGCGGCATTTTTTATTACTGCCAAAAGAAAACAGCAGCAGAACGCTGTTTCACATAGAATTTATGGCTTTGAGCGCTTCTTCGATAATGCTTTTGCCCGCTATTTAATAGCTAAGGATGAACATGAAGCTGATGATTCCGCGATTTCATTAAACAAATTTTTCGCCCGGTTTCTTAAACTTGACGAACCGGGAGCTTATATATCATTTTCTTTATTATTAATAGTGATATTTTATTTCATTTTCCGAACCATGTAATATTGTTATAATTGCAGATATTTGTTCTTTAATTATTCAAAAGTATGCCGCTGTGGCGGAATTGGTAGACCTGCCTGCTGCAGGCAGGCGCGCTGGGACGAAAAATCAATTTTTATGAAAAAGTTTTATGCTTATGCTTTATATTCTGATTCATATAAAAGGCTTTATATTGGTCATAGCAACGACTTACAAAGAAGATTTGATCAGCACAATAAAGGCAGAGTGAATTCAACAAAACCATATATACCATATAGATTGATTCACTTTGAAGAACTGAAAAGTAAGAGTAGCGCAGTTAAAAGAGAAAAGGAATTAAAAAGTTCAACGGGAAGAAGATTTCTAAGAAGTTTTATTTGACTGAATTTATATGCCGCTGTGGCGGAATTGGTAGACGCGCTGGACTCAAAATCCAGTGATGGCAACATTGTATCGGTTCGAGTCCGATCAGCGGTACACAAATAAAATGATGTCATTCCCGCGAAAGCGGGAATCTTGGTTTTTGATATGCGGAATTGTCCGATCCCGCTTTCCTTCGACTTCGCTCAGGAGAGGGACTCAAGCGCGCATGGAATAAAATCTAGTGAAGGTAACTTTGTTATTCTTGAATGAGATTGCCACGAACTGATAAATCAGTCCTCGCAATTTACCACCTGCACCGCCTCAGGTATATAATTTTAATAAAATTGAAGTTATTTTGGCATTTTAATGACTTCAATTATTGAGCCAGGATTTGATAAATAGCGTACAAAGTTTCCTCCCCGAGATTGTTTTAGTTCTCACATTAGCGTTTATCCCGCTTAATAAAATCCTCTTTGAAAAGCTCAAAATTCAATCCGGAATTATAGCCATTTCAGGACTGGCGCTTTCATTTATCTTATCCATTGCTAAGATCTATTCACTCCCCGCAAGAATTTTTGGAACAATGTCTGTTCTTGATCCCCTATCAATATTGGCAGATATTGCCGTTTCATTTTCATCCCTTTTGATAGTATTAATTACACTAAGAACTGACGCCGATAAATCATCTGAAGTTGAGCGTTATGTTTTTATGACCGCTTTAGCTCTTGGATGCATGCTTCTGGCTTCGTCGGTAAATTTAATTATGCTTTTTGTCTCTTTTGCGCTGATAGATATAAGCCTCGTTCTTTTGATGAGTATAAAGTATTCTTCCGCCGCGCCGGAGTGGTCAATAAACAAATTTTTTATTTTCAGCATAGCTACGTCTGCAATAATGCTGACCGGCATCTCGATCCTTTACGGAATTACTGGCAGCATGGACTATTATTCAATAAGCGTTTACTTATCTGCGCATCATTTTAACAATACTACGCTTCTTCTGGCGGTTCTTTTTATTCTGGCGGGATTTATCTCAAAGATGGAGCTGTTCCCGTTTCATTTTACAGTTTCAAAGATTACCGGATCGATTCCTCTTTCAGTATTTGGAATGATATTTTGCCCTGTTCTTATAGCGGCCTTTATTAGCGCAGCAAGGTTTTTCATTACAGCTCTGCATTCAATCCCGCAGGTGAATCCAGGTGAATTCACATTTTATAGTCTTTTTCTGCATCCTTCAATAACAAATATCCTGAATACAGTTGGCATTATTACAATTCTAATTTCTTCTATCGCAATATTCTACCAGGTAAATCTAAGAAGGATAATCATGCTCTTTGTGATAATTCAATCTGCTTTGATGACCCTGAGCCTGGCGCTTTTTACAATGATGGGTTTTCCCGCTGCATTAGGTTTTCTTATAAGCTTCTGCCTTACATTTCCGGGATTATTATATTTCATTCAAAGGATTGAATCAGATTTCCAAACAGTCAATATAGGTGAACTTGCTGGCAAAGGGTCAATTGATAAATGGACATTCGCGGGAGCGCTTATTTTGCTGTTATCAATGGCCGGTATTCCTGTAACTATTGGATTTTCAGCAAGAATGCTCGTTTACAATTCACTGACATGGTTTTCATATGGCTGGGTTATTGTAATATCTATATTAAGCTCATTGGCGCTGACATTTGTGTGCTTCAGGATCTTCGTGTCATTATTTCTGAAAGAAATGCCGGTTTCGGTTCAAAAAGCTCAATATTCCGGAGGCGCGAAAATAATATTGTTAGTTATACTAATACCTGCGATATTTGTCGGTTTTTACTTCGAGCCAATCGCCAAGGCGGCTGAGTTCTTTTGTCAGATTTATGGAATTAGATAGACTTCTAACGTGATAATGGTATTGAGATGCCTTCTATTTTTAGATATGTTTATAACGCAATCAGTTATAAACAAACTAATTTCATAATTAAAAATTACCAAAGAAATAATATTATAATAATATGTGCGGAATAGTAGGCTACTTAGGCAGGAAACAGGCATTGCCTCTGATATTAGATGGGTTAAGAAAACTTGAGTACCGCGGCTATGATTCTGCCGGCGTCGCAATTATGTCAGGCGGAAAAATTACGGTTAAAAAAAGAGCGGGCAAAGTTGCCGACCTGGAAGCTCTTTTAAACCTTAACGGATTCGATAAGCATGCTACAATAGGTTTTGGACATACAAGATGGGCCACTCACGGAGAACCAAACGACCTTAACGCGCACCCGATATTTAACGATGATAATTCAATAGTAGTAATTCATAACGGGATAATAGAAAATTACAGAACTTTGAAGATCCGTCTTGAGAGAGAAGGATATATATTCCGGACAGAAACCGATACAGAATGCCTTGTTCACCTGATAAGATCGCATTATGAAAATGTGAATTGCCTGGAAACCGCGGTAAGGCTGGCGCTAGCCGAAGTTGAAGGCACATATGGTATTTGCGTGATGTCGAATCTTGACCCGGGTAAAATTATCGCTGCAAGAAAAGGCAGTCCGCTTGTACTCGGCGTAGGCGACCACGAATATATCATTGCATCTGACGCGACCGCAATTATACCTCACACCAGGCAGGTTGTTTACCTTCTTGACGGCGAGATGGTTACCGTTACTGAGGATAATTTTTCGATAAAGACAATTGAAGATGAAAAGATTGAAAGAGAACTTGAAGAGATTACGTTCAATCTTGAAGAAATAGAAAAGGGCGGGTATGAACACTTCATGCTCAAAGAAATTAACGAGCAGCCTGAATCTATTATGAATACGATGCGTGGCAGGATTATTAAAGAAAACGGGCTGGTTAAGCTTGGCGGTCTTGCAAATGTTATAGATAAGCTGAGATTTGCGCCAAGGATAATTATTTCAGCATGCGGTACAGCATGGCATGCGGCGCTTGTGGGCGAATACCTTATCGAGCAATTATGCAAGATCCCGGTGGAAGTTGAATATGCATCCGAATTCAGGTACCGCAACCCGGTACTTTTCCCGAATGATATTATGTTTGTTATCAGCCAGAGCGGCGAGACCGCCGATACGCTGGCAGCGCTAAAGGAAGCTAAATCAAGGGGCGCCGATGTTTACGGAGTTGTAAACGTAGTTGGCAGCACCATTTCCAGAGAAACACATGCGGGTATTTTCACGCATGCAGGACCTGAAATCGGCGTAGCTTCAACAAAAGCATTTACATCTCAGCTAACCGGACTTACTTTGATAGCTTTACTAATTGCTGAATACCGCAATTCAATGTCGGTAAAAGAAATTAAAGTAATAACTGATGAGCTGCTAAGGATCCCGGATAAAGTTAAAGAAATATTAAAACTTGACGCCAAGATCCTGGAAATAGCAAAAGTATTTAAGTTCTGCCACAACATGCTTTATTTAGGGCGCGGATATAATTTCCCCGTGGCTCTTGAAGGCGCGCTGAAGCTTAAAGAAATTTCATATATTCACGCTGAAGGTTACCCGGCCGCTGAAATGAAACACGGCCCTATCGCTTTGATAGACCAGAATATGCCGGTAATTTTCATAGCTCCAAAAGATTCTACTTATGAAAAAGTAATTTCTAATATCAGAGAAGTGAAGGCAAGAAAAGGAGTTGTAATAACAATTACGGATGACGAAACAGACAGCCATATTGACGATCTATCCGATTACCTGATAAAAATTCCTCATACGCATGAAATGCTTTCGCCGATTCTGACAACCATACCGCTCCAGCTTCTGGCATACCACCTTGCAGTGTTAAAAGGCTGTAATGTTGACCAGCCAAGGAACTTAGCAAAGAGCGTTACTGTTGAATAATATAGGATAAATTTTACTTAACCGTGCCCAGACTTTAGGTCAAAAACACGGTTTGTATAAAAAAAGGACAGGCCGTAACCTGTCCATTTTTTTTATTTTTAATCTTGCTACTCGGATGAAAATTTTTATTTTTCTTTCTTAACCGGCAATCGTCCCTTTAAATCGTCGGGAATAAACGGGCCTTTTTCTGCAATTATCTTCCTTGCCTCATCAACCTGGCCCCACACATTCCATAGTAAAACGCCTCTGACTCTTTGCTCGCTCATATAATAAATAACGCCTTCTTTGAACTTTTCCTTCCAGTCGGCATAAATATGCATTTCAGAATTTAATTCTCCAACGGCTTCATAACCCAGCTCAAACATATCCGAATAAAAGAACGGCAAATGATGATATGGTTCTTCACTTCCCGCCATAACTCTGCCAGCTTGTTTGCCCATCTTTAAAGCATTATCTTCATGTTCAACTCTAATTCTTTTATCAAGGGCGGGATTATAAAAATTAGCGGCGTCGCCTGCTGCAAATATTGAAGGCTGGCTGGTACGCAAAAATTCATCAACCATTATTCCGTTATTAACCATTACACCTGACGCCTCTGCTAAGGCCGTATCCGGCCTGACGCCAATTCCGCCAATGACAATATCCGCGCCAACTTTAGCTTCTTTACCTGTAGTTAATTCAAATGCGCCGTTCTTATTTTTCATTGCTACAACAGTATTAGAGTTCATGATCTGAACGCCTTTTGCTTTGTAGTAATCAGTAATAAATGAGGACAGCTCAGCCGGGAATATCGTATCGCCGATTCCTGCGGCAGGAAATATCATCGTTACTTTCTTGCCGTTCATAGCCATCGCCGCTGCAATTTCAGAGCCGATAAATCCGCCGCCAATTACGACAATGTTATCTTTTTCTTTAGTTAATTCGCGCAGCTTTTTGTAATCATCATAAGTCCTGTAATAAATAACATCCTCTCCGCCGAACGGGAATTTATTTGTTACCGCGCCGGTTGCAAGCAGAAGCCTGTCATACAATAATTTATCGCCTGTTTCAATTGTAACAGATTTGGCCATCGGGTCGATCTTCTTCACTCTTGTATTCAAACGAATATCGGCGCCCTGTTCCGAGGTTTTCTTCCATATCTTAGCCTCATCCTTGCCCTTCCACAGATCTTTTGATAGCGGTGGCCTGCTATAGGGAGGATTCGCCTCAGCGCTGACCATTACAATAGTGCCGTCTGAGTCAAGTTCACGGATCCCTTTAACCGCGGCGTCGCCGGTAAGACCGCCGCCTATGATCAGGTATTTATAATGCTTAATCAATTCTAATTTTGGATGATTTATTTATTGAATGCAACATGCATGGTCATTTGTTCCGTACCGCGTTTTATAACAACATCTGTTTCCTCGCCCGGTTTGAACTTGCTAAGCGCATCTGTATAATCATAAATATTTTTAATTTCATATTCACCCATTTTAATAATAACGTCGGCTGCAAGCAATCCGGCTTTATCAGCCGGCCCGCCGGATCTGACTCCTGTTATTGCCAGCCCATCCGCGCTGGAAGAATAATCCGGTATAATTCCCATAGTAACCCGGAAGCCCGTATTAGAACGTTCCTGGTTATCTGACTTGGCTTTTACAAATTCTGGTTTTGCAGGCATTTTATCCAGCGTATTCATAACGTCTTTAACCATTCCAAGCACTTTAACTTCGCCATCGGAATTAATAAGCGGCCACTTATCGGTTGGCCTGTGGTAATCTTTATGCAGCCCGGTGAAGAAGAACAACACCGGCATATTCTTTGAATAAAAGCTTGAATGGTCAGATGGGCCGTAGCCATCCTGATTATACGCAATTGTAAAATTATACGTTTTGTTAAGCGAATCAAGCATGCCCTGCCAGATTGGAGAAGTGCCAATACCGCCAATAGTAAGTTTATTATCAGCCAGTCTGCCGATCATATCCATATTGATCATAGTGACAATATTATACTTTTTAAACAGTTCGCTCTTAACAAAATATGCCGATCCAAGTAGCCCGGCTTCTTCGCCGTTGAAAAGCATAAAAATATAACTGCGTTTCATTTCTTTATGGTTGACAGAAAAATATTTTGCCAGTTCCATAACTCCTGCATCCCCTGAAGCGTTATCGTCTGCCCCATTGTGGATCTGCGGGTCATGACCCTCGTACAGCGAGCCGTATTTCATGCCGTCGCCGAGGTGGTCCATATGCGCGCCAATAACAATAACTTCATTTTTCAGAACAGGGTCGTTGCCTTCCATATAGCCGATAATATTTGCGGTGTTTGCCGTAACATATTGCAGGTCCACCTGGAACTTTGCCGTCATGTTTGTGAAGGCAAACGAGTTTGGGGTCCTTAAGCTATCTATCCCTTTTTCAATTTCTTCTAAATTCTTACCGGCCGCTTTGAACATCGTTTCAACAACAACTCTCTTTACGCTGACGGAAGGAATTCCAAGGTTATCGGTTGAAGTTCTAAGCCTTGCAAGTTCATCCTCGCCTGTATTAGGCCCGGCGACTACAATTACGCCCTTAGCGCCGGCTTCCTTTACCATATTGCATTTGCGCCTTGCCTGTTCATATTGGCTGAACGGGTCGTCATGAGGATTAACATAACCCGGCGAGTAAGCAAGTATAACGGCCACTTTGCCCGATACGTCGATATCCTTAAAATCATTATAATTCAGGTCTGCCGCATTTATTCCATAGCCCGCAAAGACCAGATCCCCTTCGGCTGTTCCGGTTGAAGAAAATCCAAACGGAACAAAATCTGTTGAAACCGTATAATCTTTTTTAGTTCCGTTATTGACCGAAAGCGAATTTGCCGGACCCAGCTTTATCTCAGAGACAAAGCTGAAATGCTGGCGGTAGCCGTCTTCGCCAATAGGCGTAAGGCCTGCTTCTTTAAACTTCTTTATTCCGAATTTTTCTGCAAGTGAGTCGCCTAAAGTGCCGGGGAACCTTCCGCCGAGCTCATCGCTTGCAAGATATTTAATATCAGAAATAACGTTTTGAGCCGTAATCTTTCCTTTGTCATGGTCGCCGTTTAACGTATATGCGGAAAAAACAAAATAAAGAACAAACGGAACCAGTAAATAT
>Ga0265331_10003410_pt1 | contig 10280 bp, 8 predicted proteins | sample 41923metaG_FD_202088 | JGI IMG/M metagenome (GOLD analysis project Ga0265331, IMG submission 202088) | Rhizosphere microbial communities from Carex aquatilis grown in University of Washington, Seatle, WA, United States - 4-19-23 metaG | ecosystem: Host-associated > Plants > Roots > Rhizosphere >...
GCCAGTTCGGTGACACGGACCCGCAAACCACCGCGGTCATCACCCACGAATTCAACTGCGCGACGGCCGAAAACGACATGAAGTGGCAGGCGCTCGAGCCCAAGCCCAACACCTTCCGCTTCGAGCGCGCCGATCAATTCATCGATTTCTGCCACCGGCATGATCTCGTCGTCATCGGCCACAACCTCTGCTGGCACGCCCAGCTGCCGTCCTGGGTCTCCAAGCCCGACCCGGGCCAGGAAACGCTCACCAAGGAGGTCCTGCTCGCCCGCCTCAAGAACCACGTCCAGACCGTCGCCGCCCACTTCAAGGGCAAGGTTCGCGGCTGGGACGTCGTCAACGAGGCGATTCACGACGGCGACGGCGAATACCGGAAGACCGTTTTCTTCCGCCTGATCGGACGCGAATACATCGCCCTCGCGTTCAAGTGGGCGCATGAAGCCGACCCCAACGCCGAGCTTTATTACAACGACTACAATCTCGATGCCGACGATGCCAAGCGCGCCCGCGCGATCGAGCTGGTGAAGTACCTCCGCGACCAAGGCGCGCACATCGACGGCATCGGCCTCCAAGGCCATTATAATCTCGCCACGCCCACGGCGGCGAAGATCGACGAAACCATCCAGATGTTCGCCGACCTCGGGCTCAAGGTGATGATCACCGAGCTCGACGTGGAGGCGATTCGCGACGCCCACGTGACCGGCGCGGTCGGGGCCAACACCGGCGGCACTCAGCCACCCCGGCGCTTCTTCCCGCCGATGGACACCCTGAAATCGAAACTGACGCTGACCGACGCGCAGGTCGCACAGATCGAACCGCTTTTCGAAAAGGCCTCCACGGACATCAGCGCGGCAATCGCCGCCACCGAATATCATCTCATCGGCGAAATTCGCGAGACGACGAGCGACGCGGTCGCGAAGCTCCTGACCGAATCGCAACGCGCGCCCTTCGCCGAGATGATGGCGGAACCGTTGCGCGGTCCGGTCGGCCCTCCGCCACCCCCGCTCACGGCCGAACAGCAAAGCGACCTTGCCAAACGTTACGGCGAAATCTTCGCGGTGCTCATGCGGCACCGGCAATCGATCACACGCGTGACCTTTTGGGGGCTCCGCGATTCCGAGTCTTGGCGCCGCCGCTCGAGCCCGCTGCTGTTCGACGACCATTTCCAACGCAAGCCGGCTTATGATGCGGTGATCGCTGCCGGCCAGCGGTCTGGGCACTAGGTCCTGGCAGGTGAGTTCTTGCCATAGAACTCAAAGATCCATCGCAGCAGACAGCCTGCCTTTTCTTGGAGGAGCCTGCTTGCAAGCGATCTTTGTGGCACGGGTCTCCCGACCCGTGATGAGTGGACTACGTATGGGTCGGGAGACCCGAGCCACTTCCGAGGGTCGCCTGCAAGCAGGTTCCTGCAATTCGCGGCGAACTTGCCTGGCTGAGAGCTAGCCCGGGCCGTTTTCCGTGCCGGCAGCGCTTGTCATGGCCAGCAACGCGCCCCAAGTATCGCCGGTTGGATCCTCGAGGAATGGGAAGTGAACCTCGCGCCGGGTCGCCACGCGCTCAGTGTTTTCCACGCGGTTCCAATACTCCGCCGTCCGCACGATCTGGGAGTCGCTTGGTTCTCCGCCGGGACTCGCAGTGATCTCGAGCGTCTGAACGCTCACTCCGAATCCGGCAAAGCGTCCTTCGAGCGCGCCGCCGAGCTTCGCCATCACTTCCTTCGCCGCCGGTTCGCCGAGCTTCGCCGTCAGTTCCGCGACAAACTTCTCGCGCAGCACCTCGCCTGCGTCTGCATACGAGGGAATTTCCATCCGATAACGGTCAGGCGCGATCTTTTGCGAAGTCGCAATCTGCGCCTCGAACGCGTGCCGGATGGCCTGGGTCCGCAGCACCACCGCCGCGAGTGACGACCATTGCGTACTATCCAGCGCAAGATTGGTGCCTTGGGCCATCAATTGCAGGTCGCACATCTCCGCCACGAGCAGGTTGTCATCAGAGGAGAGTTCCAAGGGTTCCATTTTGGGCGGCGGCCTTGCTGGCACGGGATGATCAAGTGGCTCGCCGGCAGCGAAGGCCACCTCCCGATGCGCACCGTCGATGCGGTCTGGTTGCGCCGCGAGCGCTCCAGTTGGGGAATCGCCCGACGCAACGCGCGTATCCAGCCATGAACGGCCGGCGAGTCCCAAGATCGCCCCGAGGGCCATCACAAGGAAAACGTACGTACGCGGGTTACGCATGACATTTGCAATTCCGTCCATTTTTCCGGGGACCGCGACAAAATTATCAAAATATCGCTAAAGTTTTCCCAACCCTGCCGACGCTCCCGTGATCGGGCGGCGGTCAGGACGGAACAGAAGAGCAAGCGGGAGCCGGGCAACCGCCCCGGCCATCTGCTGATTTTGTTGGGGGAGTGCAGGTTGACAAATTTCCGGGGGCCGGTGGGCTGGTCGCCCGTATGCCCGATTTCGTCCTTCCTCCCGGCTATCCGCGTCTCAAGACGGTCACAAGCTTCGCGGCTTTGCTTGAGACGCCGTTAGACGGCGGCGTCAACGCCCTGTGCTGGCCGCGGACGCTGCGGGGGAATTTTGGCGAAATCGTGGCTGCGCTCGGCTCGGGCGAGGGCATCGAACCGCTCGACGACGCCCGGCTCGCGGCACTCGCGCTGACTCCCGACGGCCAGGTGGCCCGCGAAACCGTCCTGACCGATCTGCGCCTCTTGCGCGCCCACGGCCTGGCGCCCGAGCTCAACTGCATCCACGGCTACGCGCGCGACGACGAAGCGGCGGCGGTCCGGACTGACGTGTTCTCATTTCACGCCGATCGCGCGCCGATCGAAGCCGCCACCTGGCTTTGCACCTACCACGGCGCCGCGTCCGAGGGCCTGCGCAATGACGAGGCCGTGCCGCGCATCGCCGTGCCCGCCACCCGCGCCGCGCTGCTGCGGGAGTATGGCGGAGACGACGACGACGGCTTCCGCCAGTTTCTCCGCGACCACTGCTACGACCTGCATTACGCGCCGGCACCGGGCGCCCAACCGTTTTCCTTCGGCCTCGGCCACCTCTGGCGCATCGCCGTCGATTGGCCCGGAAGTCCCGTGCCCCCGTGCATCCACCGCGCTCCCGCGACGGTACCCGGTCGGCCGCGCCTGCTGTTGATCAGCTGAAGGCGTGCACGTCCCAGCGACAAGCCTGGATGGGAGCAATCACTGTTTCCCGCTCCGAGCCGAGGTAGCTCCACACGGGCTCCGACTTGGTTTCACCGCCGCCGGTTTCACCGAGAACCAGCTGGGGCGGAGCCGGAGGTGGTAGTGGGCGAAGGATTGCCGGAGCGGTGCTCGTGGGCGCCGAGGACTGCACTCCCGCGTCAGCGCGAGTATTTTGGGGCAGCATGGCGGCAAAAATCGACCGGCACGCGGGCCCTTTTTTCACCACACCGATCCCGAGGTGAAATCTCCGGGCTAGCGGGGTGCCGTGGGTAGGCCGGCGGACAGCAATTGGAAAAGGGCGGGGTCGTATTCCTCCAATCCTGTGATGCCGTAGAGATGATTGGCCGAAATCCACGGCAACCAGAACCGATGCCCGCTGCTGCCGCGGCCGCCCCCGCCCGGTCCCATCCGCCAGCCCTCCTGCTGCCATCCGATTCCCTTCATGTCGTACTGGCGGCCCGGCAACGCGACCATGGATTTCGTGCCATGCAGGAGAACGCGCGCCACCTCGAGATAATGCGCGTCTCCCGTCAGACGGTAGAGCTTGGCGTAGGATGACACGGCCCAATCGAGATATTCGTCCGCGCTGCCGGCATGAAGCGCGGTGATGCCCTGGATGCCGATCGTCGGCACACCTTTCTTCCAGCAAAGTTTCGCGTCGTCGGCATCCGCGGGCATGGGCAGGTTCCAGATCCAGATCCAGCTCTCCGCAAAATCCGCGGCCACCTCGGCCCGCTCGAGCCATTTCGGATCCTTCGTCCGGTCATAAAGACTCAGAAAGGCCTCCAGGCTCAGCATCCCGGCCTCCTTGTCCGTGATGTTCGGATTGTCGCTGGCTCCGCCGATGAACAGGCCGCGGTTACCCCAGTTGGTCCAGATAAACTCGGCGGCCCGGACGGCGGCCTGCTGATATTTGGGATCGCCGGTCTCCTCCGTCATCATGACGAGCAGCGGCACGGGGCAATAGCTGGCGGTGCCCGTCGGCTCCGCTTCCTCATTGCTCCCGACCTTCCACCGGCGGGGAAACGACCCGTCCTCGCGTTGCCGCAAGATCAGCCAGTCCACATAGGTCTTCGTCCAATTGAACCATTCCGGATGCAGCCGGCCCAAGGCGCGCTCGCGTCGGTAGGCTCGCATGAGCACGCGCATGTCCTCCGTGGCGTTGCGCAGCCAAGGCGCCAGCCAGACGTGGTCCCATGGTTTTCCTGTCGCGAGGTCGTAGCCGGTGCCCTGCAGCGGGACGGTCGGCAGCGCCTGGATCAGCGAGGAGATGATCGCGAGGCCGGTCTGACGCATCTTGCTTCCGCGTTCGGTCGGGTCGCGATCGCCTTCGCGCAACAACTGATCCGCACACTCGATCGTCTTGCCCACAAAACCCATCGCCACCATCGTCCAGTTCCATTGCAGCTTGTCGGTGACGGTGCTCAGGACGAATGGAATGCCCGTGCGGCCGTCGATGGTGGCGGCCTGCGCGGCGAGATGGTCGAGCAGGACGCGACGCACTTGGGCGACGTCGATCGGCGCGACGACGGGACGGAGCGTGGCCCAGGCCCAGCGCCACGAGTTGCGCGTGAGATCATGGAAAGATTCGTTCTGCCCAAAACGGAAACTCACCTCGTAGTGGTGCGCCGTACCGGGGGCGATCGGATGATAGCGGCGGATCCATTGCGCGGGCGTGGTGGCGGTGGGGGCGCCGGTGTACAGGCTCGCCGTGCCGGGAAACCGGAAGCCGAACTCGATCGGCCGGTCGGCCGTCTGCCAGGCCCCGAGCGCGCCGAATTGAAAACGGGCGTCGATCATCACCGCCTGCGCGAGCGTGGTTTCCGCCGCTGTCGAATCGCCGCGCGGCGAAGGATCCAACGTGGCCACGGACCCGCCGCCGGGAAGCGAAAGCGCGAACAAAGGCGCCGGCAGAATATCCTCCCGCATGAGGAAACGGCGGTCCGCCTGGTTCCGCGTGCCCCCGGGCGAACGCTCGCCATCGTAAGTGGGATCGCCATAAAGCGCGCCCGGGGCCAGGCAATTTACGTCGGCCCATTTTACCGCCGGATCGACGTCAAACTCTACGGAGGAGCTGAACCCGTCTGAGGCGGTCCCGCTGATTTCCACAGTCCGGTGCACGGTCACGACCGCGCCCGCCAGGGTCCAGCGGTCGTCCACGTGGAAGATCACGTCCTGGCCATAAGCGAGATCGGCCCGGGCCTTGACGCCTTCGGCCGATTTTTCGACCGACTGGTAACCGGCAATGAGCGGACGGATGTTCTCCTCGTCGTGGTAGACTTCGATCCGGGCAGGTTGCGGCTGGCGAAAACCCGTCGTGGCCGCTCCCTCGATTGCCAGGCCCCATGCCTGTCCCTCGCCGCGAACAAAAGAAACCGTCGCGCCGGTCGGCAGGGTGCCGAGATCCAAGCGCTCGTTGGATTGCGCGTGGGCGGCCGAGGCCAGGGCAAGCCCGAGCAGAATACCGGCGATCCGTCGGGCCGACCATCCTGCGAAAACGCGCCCGACCGATCCCGGAAAAGCCAGGTCCCCTTTCGTCGGCTGCCGGTAAGCCCCGGGTTGGACGCGTGGGATTTCCACCGCAGCGGAGGGCGGGAAATTCTGAGCGGTGGGCGGAAAATGTGCGAGGACGGGCGCGGTGGGGGTATTCACGGAGTGCAAGGTTGATCAACCTCCCGCATTCCGAAAGCACGAATTGGCCGTCGGCACGACCGACCCGGGACCGGAAGTAGAGAAAAGAATCTGTTTCAACGACTACAACCTCGAGGCCGACCATGCCTGTGTGTTCGCGCGATTGAGCGCGCGAAACGCCCGGATCCTGCCCGTCCCGTCACGGTGAAATGGCCACCCGGTCCCTAAAACCAGGCACGCCTCAATTCGGAATCTCGGGCTCGACGAGCATCGCCAGCTGCTCCAACGATTCCTGCCAGCCGAGGTAGCACATCTCCGGGGGGATGACGGCCGGCACGCCAGCCTGCTCGATGTTCACCTCGGTGCCGACCAACACCTTCTTCAGCGCAATCGTCACCTCGATTTCCCCCGGCAGGTTCGGGTCGTCGAACTTGTCCGTGTAACGGATGCGTTCGCCGGGCACGAGCTCCCGGTAAGTCCCGCCAAAGGAATGGCTCTTCCCCGTGGTGAAATTTGTGAACGACATCTTGTAGGTGCCGCCAACCTTGGGGTCCTGCTGGTGGACCTGGCACGTGAAGCCGTGCGGCGGAATCCATTTGGCCAGGGCCTCGGCGTTGAGAAACGCGCGGTAGACTGTCTCGGGCGTCGCTTTGAGGACGCGGTGCAGACGGATGGTATTGGTCTTCGTGGACATGATGGTTGTTCTCCTGTCAATGAGAGTGGTGCTGAAGCTGAGGGATTTCAAATACTCAACGAACGAGCCCAGCCTTGGCGGACAGATCGCAATTCCGGAGTTTCCATCGCGGCGAAAATCTGCATGGTGAGGGACTCCCTCCTCTCCCATGAAAATCCGCTGCCTCATTCTGCTTGCCCTGAGCCTTGCCGCCTTCCTCCCGGCCCGCGCCGCCGATCTCGCCGGCAAGTGGACCTCCGAGTTCGATTCGCAGATCGGCCTCCAGAAGTATGTGTTCGAATTCAAGCACGACGGCGACCACCTCACCGGCCAGGCGACCCACGACCACCAGTATGGCAAGGGCACCGCCGATCTGAAATCAATCAAAGTCGACGGCGACAAGGTTTCGTTTGCCGAGCCGTTTTCGCTGAACGGCACCGATATCATCATCTCCTACGAAGGCACGATCAAGGGGGATGAGATGGCGCTCACCCGTCATGTCGGTGACTTTGCCACCGAGCAGATCACCGCCAAGCGCGCCGCTCCGGCGAAATGAGCGGACAGCCCGGACGGCCGCGGGAGTAAATTCGGGAGAGTAAGAATACGCGCCGGCCGCCGGCCCCGGCCCGTCGGGATGCTATTTGGCGGCGATCAGGCAGCGCGGCAGCTGGGCAAAATCGTCCTCCCGAGCGAGGCGGAAGTTTCCACCAGGAATGTCGCTCGTCCCCGGGCGCCGGCCGTCAGAGATTGCGCGTGCGCGTTGCTTTGACTGCGGCCCAAAAATGCTCCTGCATGAAAGTTCATCTCCTGCCCAATGAACAAATCCTTTGTCCTCGGCCTGCTGCTGGTCCTTCCCCTCGGCCTGCGCGCCGATCCCGCTCCCCGCGTGATCGACGCCAATCTCACCCAGGCGCGCGGCGCGATGAGCCGGATGTACAACTTCTGCGTCGGGGCGGGCCGCGCCAACGAGGGGCTGCGGGCCGACTGGCAGCGGCAGCTGCGCCGCGCCCACGACGAGTGCGGGTTCCGCTATATCCGGTTTCACGGGCTGTTTTGCGACGACATGGGAGTTTACCAAGAGGACCGTCAGGGCCGGTCGGTCTACAACTGGCAGTATGTGGACGAGCTCTTTGATTTTCTCGAGAGCATCGGGATGAAGCCGTTCGTCGAGCTCGGCTTCATGCCCGGCGCCCTCGCGAGCGGCCCGCAGACGATCTTCTGGTACAAGGCGAACGTCACTCCGCCGAAGGACTACGCGAAATGGGAGGCGTTCATCGCCGCCTTTGTCCGCCACGAGACCGAGCGCTACGGCGCCGCCGAGGTGCGGACCTGGTATTTCGAGGTCTGGAACGAGCCCAACCTCACCGGCTTCTGGATGGGTACCACCGGCGGCAAAACCGACAAGGAATTCGCGCCGGTCGCCCGCGCCGAGTACTACAAGCTCTACGCGACGACCGCGCGGGCCGTGAAATCCGTCGACGCCGCCTACCGCGTCGGCGGCCCCGCCACCGCCGGCAGCGGCTGGATCGATGAGACGCTCGCCCATTGCACCGAAAACAAACTGCCCCTCGATTTCATCAGCACCCACAGCTATGCGACGATGAGCGGCTATCTCGACGAGAACGGCAGTGCCGGCACCGTGTTTTCGCCCGACCGCCATGCCATCACCGACGAGGTGAAGGGCGTGCGCGCCAAGATGGACCGCTCGGCCTTTTCAAAATCCGAGCTTCACTACACCGAATGGAGCAGCTCGTACACGCCGTTCGATCCGATCCACGACAGTTACCACAGCGCCGCCTTCATCCTCGACAAGATCCGCCACATCGGGGACGCCGCTGCGTCGATGTCGTATTGGACGTTCACCGACATCTTCGAGGAAGCCGGCCCGCGCATGACCCCGTTTCACGGCGGTTTTGGCCTGCTCAACTACCAGCACCTCCCGAAGCCGTCCTTCTTCGCCTACCAGTTTCTGCACCGGCTCGGCGACACCGAGCTCGCCTGCGACGATGCCGATGCGTTTGTCTGTCGCGACGGCGCCGGTGGCGTGCAGGCGCTCTTCTGGGACTTCACGATCACCCACCCCGGCCCGTCGATCATCGATCAGGAATACTACAAGGCCGACCATCCGGCCAAACCGAAAGGCCTTGCCGAGCTGCATCTCACCGGCCTCAAACCCGGCGCGTATCGCCTGCTCGCCACGAAGGTCGGCTACCGCGCCAACGACGTGCAATCCGCCTGGCGCGACCTCGGTTCGCCGTCCCAGCTCACCCGTCTTCAGGTCGCGACCTTGCGCCAGGCCGCGTCCGGCGCACCCGTCCTCATCGAGAAAATCGAGGTGCCGGCCGACGGCCGTCTCACGCGCCGCTTCGATCTCCGCGAGAACGATGTCTGGCTCGTCGAGTTGCGCCCGCTCTGAGCGCGGATCATGCAGTTGAAATGAGGTGAACCGGACCTCCGGGCCGGCTTTCTTTGCGTGACCGCCTCGGCCCGCCTGGAGTCCGGGCTCCGCCATTCAGGAGAACAAGTTCACAGGGGGAAGCGGGCTCAACCGCAGCTTTTGGCTGAGAACCACCGGCCGAAGTCAGGCTGCGCCGTAGGTGAGTCCGGCGTCGGCGTCTCGATATGGGCGCGGTTCCGCGACCAGGCCACGCCGCCGTATTTCGTGCGAAATGATATTTATTGATAAACGATAATTTTTTGTTGACGGCACTAATTTCTGTTTTATTGATTATCGATATCACCTGAATTCCTCTTCCCATGAAAATATCCCCCAAACTCCCCGGTAATCTTCGGGCGCTCTTCGGCATCCTCCAAGTAGGATCCGTGGCGGCGTCTCTCGCCTGGATCCTCATGCTGGCCTCCTTCGCCTGGATCCCGAATCTTTCCAACGACAAACCGAGACTGCTGGTCTCGGTGGGTCACGTCTCGCTCCAATCCCCACCCGACGCGATCGGGCTGAAGTCCGACACCGCGAAACCCGGCTCGCTGGGGCTGGTCGATCTCCAAGGGGCCCTCCAGGTCGATCTGTGCAGCGAGGACCCGGCGCTTGTCTCGGCGTTGCGGTGGACGGCGCTGCCGTCGATCGCCGTCCTGGCCGCCTTTGGCTGGCTGTTCTTCGGTTCGCTCAAGAAACTGTGCGCCAGCATCGAACGGGGCAATGTGTTCAGCGAAGACAATCTCCGCCTCGTCCGGGGTATCGGCTGGATTCTCATCGGCTCCGGCGTCGTCGGCGTGGCCGTCGGTTTCCTCGCGAGTCAGGTAATGAGTGCGTATCTCGCCCATCACGTCGTGCTGACCGGCTTGAAAACGGCGGCGAGCGCACCCGGCGGGTCGGGCGCACCGCATTTCATTTCCAGCGCGGGCCAGGTTCCCTTCGCGGGCCTCGAGGGCTCGTGCTGATGATCAGCGAGGCATTCCAACAGGGCCTCGCGCTCAAATCCGAAAACGATCTAACCGTCTAAGCCATGCCAATCCGACTCAATCTCGACCAGGTCATGGCCGAACGACAGATCAGCCTGACCGAGCTGGCGGAGCGGGTGGGCATCACCCTCGCCAATCTCTCCATCTTGAAAACCAACAAGGCCAAGGCGGTGCGTTTCAGCACGCTCGAAGCCCTCTGCCGGGAGCTCAAATGCCAGCCCGGCGACCTGCTGGAGTTCGTAAAGGAAAAATAGCCTCCTGGCCATTTGCTTCACGGATTTTCCGACGGGCGGCCGGCGGAAGTTCAATTCTGGGCTTGGCCGGCCGGCCCAGCCCCAACGGGCCGGCCGGCCA
>Ga0265331_10003411_pt1 | contig 10279 bp, 9 predicted proteins | sample 41923metaG_FD_202088 | JGI IMG/M metagenome (GOLD analysis project Ga0265331, IMG submission 202088) | Rhizosphere microbial communities from Carex aquatilis grown in University of Washington, Seatle, WA, United States - 4-19-23 metaG | ecosystem: Host-associated > Plants > Roots > Rhizosphere >...
TCCCTTGGCCGAAATCCATGTGCTGGGGCGCCGATTCGCTGCGCCCCGACGCGCTGCGCTGGGTGAGGCCGCTGCACTCGATTCTCGCGACCTTCGGGCCCGAGACCGAAGCGCCGGACATTGTGCGCTTCGCGGTGAACGACATTGCGTCGGGCGACGAGACTAGGGGCCATCGCTTCATGGCGCCGGGAAAGATCCGGGTGAAGCGCTTCGACGATTATGTTCCCGCGCTCGAGCGCGCCAAGGTGGTGCTCGACGCCGCGCGCCGGCGCGAGATCATCCTGGCCGACGCCAAGACTCTGGCGATGGCGCAGGGGCTGGAGCTTATCGAGGACCCTGGACTTTTGGAAGAAGTCGCGGGCCTCGTCGAATGGCCCGTCGCGCTGATGGGCTCTTTCAACGAAGAGTTTCTGTCGATCCCCAAAGAGGTGATCCGCGCGACGATCCGCGTCAATCAGAAATGCTTCGTGCTGAAGCATCCCGACGGCGCGCTGGCCAACCGCTTCATCCTCGTCTCCAATATAGAGGCGACCGACGGCGGCGCGACGATCATCGCCGGGAATGAGCGCCCGATCGCCGCGAGGCTCTCCGACGCGAAATTCTTCTACGAGACCGATCTGAAGACGAAGCTCGAGGAGCGGCTACCGAAGCTCGAGAGCATCGTGTTTCATGAGAAGCTCGGCACGCAGGCGCAGCGCGTCGCGCGCATCAAGGCGCTGGCGAAAGAACTCGCGCCGCTGGTTGGCGCGGACCCCGCCAAAGCCGAGCGCGCGGCTACGCTCTGCAAGGCCGATCTCGTCACCGAAATGGTTGGAGAGTTTCCGGAGCTGCAAGGCCTGATGGGCCGCTATTACGCAGCGGCGCAGGGCGAGGACGCGAGCGTCGCAGCCGCCTGCGAGGAGCATTACAAGCCGCAAGGCCCAAGCGATCGCATTCCGACCGACCCGGTCTCCATTGCTGTGGGGCTTGCCGACAAGATCGACACGCTCGTTGGATTCTGGGCGATCGACGAGAAGCCCACGGGGAGCAAGGACCCCTATGCGCTGCGCCGCGCCGCGCTGGGCGTGATCCGTCTGGTGCTGGAGAACGGCATCAGACTAAAGTTGTTTCTGATACAAGCAAAGCCGATGGCGCTGCATAACACCTCGACTAGACTGCGGAAATTACATGGTCAAGCCGCAGCGGCGGAACATCTGTCGGAAGTGGGATTTCCTTCCGAGGCAATTGAGTCGCTTATTGAAGATGTCGATGCGCAGACCAGCCCTTCGGCTGCACGCGAGTTCATAGCCGAGACAGTCCAAGGGGCCATGGGGCGCTCATTGGATCTCCTCTCCTTCTTCATCGAGCGTCTTAAAGTGTATCTCCGCGACCGAGGCGCGCGCTACGATCTGATCGACGCCGCCCTCGGCGCGACGTCTTTGGGCGGAGAGGGACCCCAGGCGCAGGACGATCTCGTCCTCATCGTCGCCAAGGTCGAGGCGCTTTCGAAATTCCTCGACACGGAGGACGGCAAGAATCTGCTGGCGGGCTTCCGCCGCGCCGCAAACATTCTGAAGATCGAGGAGAAGAAGGACGGCGCCGGCGCCTTCGACGCGCCGCATGATCCCGAGCTGCGCGCCGAGCCGCAGGAGCATGCGTTCGCCAAGGCCGTCGCTCGCGCCGGCGAGGAAACGCGCGCTTTGCTCGCGAAAGAAGATTTCGCGGGCGCGATGGGCGCGCTGAGCCAGCTGCGCGCGCCGGTCGACGCCTTTTTCGACGACGTGACCGTCAACGCCGAGGACAAGGCGCTGCGGCTAAACCGCCTGCGCCTCTTGAACGAGCTGCGCCAGGCGATGCTCGGCGTCGCCGACTTCGGCAAGGTCGCGGGCGAAAGAGCCTGAGCGCGTGCCCCGCTTCATCTCAAGCCCTCTCCCCGCGGGTCAACCGTCCTAAGCGTGCGGCCACTGGCGCTCGCGGAACCAGTTGCGATAGTCCGACATCTTGGCGCGCTGTCCGGACGGCGCATGCCGCGTGCAGGTCTCCGCCTCGGCGCTTCCCTGCGCCGCGCCCCAGCGCAACTCGACGCAGTCGTTGGGGTTGTAGGCCATCTCGAGCAGATCCGCACGGTCGATGACGTCCTTGAGCGAGAGCGTCCAGCTCGACCCGTCGCTTCGCGTGTAGGAGAACTTGCGCGCCGCGAGCTCGTTCGCCAGCGTGTTCTGCAGCTCGGCCCTCATCCCGGCCGCGCTGCTGCCGAAGGGGATCGCATAGCGCTCGGGATGCCGCGCCACGCGATCGGGATAGTTCCTCACCACGTCGATCGCGATGAGCAGGCGCAGGTCGCGCGCCGGCGTCGAGAAGTCCTCCCAAGCGCCATTGGTCTGGAAAATGGCGGCGCCGTCGGGCATGGACGCTTCGCCTTTCCCGCTGCTCTGAAACTTGCGTCCGTTCTCGACCGCCGTCGCGCGCGTCTTCACCTGCTCCTCGAGCGAGCGGATCGCTCCCTGCATCGCGCGCGTCGGATCGAGCGGCTCGGGCGACATCACCTCGTCCATGCGATCGTAGAATTCCTCGGTCCCCAGTTGCGTCTGCTGCAGCGAGAAATCGCCGTAATCCGGATTCTTCGCGATCTCCGCATTGGTGAGCGCCCGCACCCCGCCGCCCGACTGCCGCACGATCGGCCGGAAACGCTTGAAGCCGGGGCTGCCGAGCGAGGGATCGTGCACGAAGAGGAAATTGCCGCGCCAGAAGCGCTTGCGGGTGACGCTGCCATCCGGCTCGGCGTCGACCGCAAAGAAAAGGCCTGCCGCGTCCGCCGTCTCCGGAATGCGCTGCACCAGCATGAGAACGTGCCCGTAGGGATCGGCGTAGACCGTGCCCGGGCGCAAGCTCTCCTGCGTCAGCGGGATCATGTAGAAGTCGTTTCTGTCGTTGTTCCCCGAGGCCCGCACGGAGCCGGACTGCACGACGTCGCCGACGGCGCGCAGGAACTGGCCGAACCCCGTCACGCGCGAGGAACGCTTCGCGCTCGTGGGCTTCGCGGAGGCGGCCGGCTTCTCCGGCTGAGCCTGCTCAGGCGATGAAAAGATCTGCTGCAGCAAACCCCGTGAGGGCGCGGCTCGCGCAGGGGTCTCGGGAGCGTCGGCGGAGGCTTCCTGCACTCGCACGGGCCGGGTGGATTCCGGGTGCAGCATGTCGAACCATTCGTTGCAATGGGGGGCCGAGCCGCCGCCGCCGCGCGAGCAGTTCGAATAGCCGAAGGGAAGCCCCATCTTGTAGGCGAAATAGGCGCGCAGGAAGTAGACGAAATCCGCGCAATCGGGCCGCACCGTCGAGACGGCCTTGTCCTCGTCCTGGCCGAGATGATCGTAAAGGACATTGCGCGAGCGATCGCGCAGCACGTCGGACCAGTTCTTCCACGACGGCTCCGCCTCAAGCGGCGCGTCGAAGAGCTTGGCGATCCACGCCGAATAGAGATTCTCCGTCTCGCGGTTCCAGGAATTGCGAAGCTCCCAGAGGCCGCGCTCCGCAGCGGGCGGCCCGGCGGGTTTCGTCGCGCTGACTTCGATTTCCTTGGTGATCGTGCTGCAGCCGCCCACGGAGGAGTCGAGGGTGAGAACGGCGCGCCAGGCTCCGGCGGCAGGCTGAGCCACCTCGGCGAACCAGACGGCGGGGGGGCCGGCGATATGCCCGCGTGATTTGGCCGCGACGCCGCCATCCGGCGAAATCAGCGTCAGCTCGCCTCCGACCGGATGTTCCCCGGCGACCAGGACACGCAAGGGCGCGCCCTTCCATGGCGCGTAAGGCGAGGGCAAAACGGCGACCTCGGCCGTTTCCTCGCAGGAGGCTTGAGCCTGAGCCGGCGCGAATGGGCAAAGGAACGCAAAGATTGCGCCCGCAAAAGCCAAGGATGTGGCGTGTCGGCGCGCTGAAAGCATTTTCATCCCTCGTCTTGTCCCCGTCTTCGCCGAGATTTTTCCCGTCGAAGGGCAGCTTGCAGAAGCGGCGTTCGGGCGGCGGACTCCTCCGCAGCCGCCGATCACCATGGTCCCTCTAGGTTTGGAATGGGTCAAAATGGGGGCCCTCGCGCGCCGCTCTCGGGACCTTGTGGCGCCGGAAGCGCCATGGGTTTGCGGCGAGCTGTCGCCGCGCTGAAGCTGGAACATTCCGCGCGCCTGAGAGTTGGGCCGGCGCAAGCAACCGGCCGGGGCGGTGAGGCGCCCCGGCGACAAGAGCAGCGAGCCCATGAATCGACGCGCCTTCCTGACGAAGTCCCTCCTTTCCGCCGGCGCCATCGCCGCTACGATCCGCGCCGCCATCGCCCTGCCGGCGACCGCGCCGCGCGAAAAGATCGCGCCCGACCAGCCCATCAAAAAAGCCTGTTCCGGCCGCTGATAGGGTCCGAGGGCATATCGCGATGGCGAAGCGAGCGCCCCCCGCTTCGCCCCGAAGCCTCGCCGAAAGCCTGAAGCCGCCAAGCTCGGCTTACGCATTTTGATCACTATGGGGAACCGAGACGAGGTCGAGGCGTTTGTATGGGCTAGCTGCGCAGCCGCAATTGAGCGGCCCGCAACAAAGGAGCCGATTATGGATCGACGCTCATTCTTGACCACAACACTCTTGGCCGTGGGGGTGATCGCCGCGACGAGCAGCGCGGCTCTCGCGCTGCCGGCGCCGGCGGCCCGCGATGCGATCGCCCCCGAAGGGCCGGTTGAAAATGTCTGGTGGCGCCGCTGGCATTGGCGCCGCTGGCATTGGCGTCGCTGGCGCCGCTGGTGAGCCCAGCGAAGGCGCGGGCTTAGGGCTCTCCGCCCCAGTCTCCGATGCGCGAATGCTCTCGGCCGCGCGAGCGGCCGAGGCGCTTGGCGGAGGGCTTCCCTGCGAAGCGGCGGACTAAGCCCTCAAGCGGACAACCCGTGCGCATGCACGTCGCGGCCGGAGTGTTTATTGAGGATTTCCTTCGCGACGCTCTCTTCGGCGTCATCGCGCGTGCGCACGAAAAGCAGCAGACCGCCGTGGTCGAGCTGATTTTTGAGATCGGCGGCGTGGCGATCATCGACGAAATCGCCGAGCACGCCGCCGAGAAAGGCTCCGGCCTCGGCGCCGATCACACCCCCGCCGAGCGCCGCGACGAGCGCCGCGCCGCCCGCAAAAAGCGCCCCGCCCGTGGCGAGCGCGCCGATGGCCGCGAGGCTTCCCAGTATGACGGTCTTCTTCCTATCGAAAGCGCGATAGAGAATCCTCGGCGCTTTCGGATCGTCCTCGAGCTCCTCGATCCTCTCATATTTATGGCCGAGCTTCTCGACGATCGCCTTCTCCCCGGCGAGCAGGCTGATTTGCGCTTCCTCGAAGCGCGCGGCGAGCAAATCGCTCGTCGCGGCGTCGAGCGCCTGCGCATCCGCGAACACGCCCACGACCTCCCGAGTCGCCAAGAGTTTTTCCGTTTCCATTCCCTGACCTGTCATTGCGCCGCGCATCGGCCGCTGATCTGAACCGAGAGCTTATGCTTCGCCATGTCGAGCACATAAAGGCTGATCGTCGAGCTCGCGCGGTTGATGTTGCCGCCCTGGGTTTTAGAGCCGTTTTTGAACACGAAGAACTGCGAGTCCGCCTGAATGAGCGAGAAGCTGCCGCCCAACTCTTCGACGCCGCCCAGAGTCACGCTCTTGCCGCGTATATCGACAGTGAAAGGCTGCAGCTGCGCTCCCGTCGTCTGATTGACGCCTTCACAGCGAAAGCTCGCGTCCGCCGCCTGGGCGGCTGAGCTGCCGATGAAGGCGGCGATCAGGGCGGCGCCAAGCTTCGTAACGGTCATTTTAGGCTTCCCTCGCTTGATATGGGCCCGACTCGCGCAGCTTAGCACGCTCCCTTCGGGCGAGGCGAGCGGAGGGCGCCGTCGCTTTTCCGGTCGCCGTTATCGAGGCGCCGCGCTCAAAAATCCCAAGGTAAAGGCGCGTCGCCGGCGGCTTCAGCAGGGCCGCGAAGAAAATAGCCACAGCGCGCAATGCGTTTCCGGCGGGACGCTTGCGCGCCGGCCTCTCCAATGTGCTAGATCACGCTGTTTTCAGGCGGCGTCGCCTGAACGCGGCGAATGTGACCCATTCTAAAGCGCAAGAACGCGTCCTGCGGGAAACCGGCTTTCCCTTTTCGCAGCGCGTTCGAGAGCCCCGGCTCAGTCCGCCGCGAGCCGCGTTCGCACGACAGGGAAGAAAGCTTCGTAAATGAAAAAAGTCCATACGCCGCGCTGGGGTTGGGCGCTGACCGGCTCGGGACACTTCTTCACCGAGTCGCTCGACATGATCCGCACGCTCGATCATGTCGATCTCTTCGTCTCGAAGGCTGCGGCGGAGGTCGTGCGCATGTACAAGCACGACTTCGAGCTGCCCGATAACATTCGCGTCTTCAAGGACGTCACCGCGAGCGCCGCGCCCGTCGGCAATTTCTATTACGGCGTCTATCACACGCTGGTGCTGGCGCCCGCGACCTCCAACACTATCGCGAAATGCGTCTTCGGCATTTCCGACAATCTTGCGACCAATGTTTTCGCCCAGGCCGGCAAGTGCCGCGTGCACACGATCGTCTTTCCCTGCGACACGGCGCCCGAACTCGAGACGCGCGCGCCCAAGGGCATGGTCAAGGTCTATCCGCGCCGGATCGATCTCGAAAATTCCGAGCGGCTGAAATCCTTCGAGGCGACGACCGTCGTCGAGAGCCTCAAATCGCTGGAGGAAGCGGTTGAGGCGCGCAGGAAGGAGCTGGCGGAGCAGCGAGGGTGAGCGAACGCCTGCTGTTCCTGACCGGGCATCTCGCCTATCCGCGCCTGGAGCGGATGGTCAGGAGCTTCGGCGATGCCGCGAGCGGCTGGCGCGTGCATGACATTGGCGTGAAGGTCGCGGCGCTGATGACGCAGGAGATCATCCTGCGCCGCCTGCCCCGCCCGGTGGAGGCGGACCGCATCATTCTGCCGGGCCGCTGCCGCGCCGACCTTTCGCTGCTCGCGCGCGAATTGGGCGCGACCGTCGAGCGCGGGCCGGAAGAGATCGCCGACCTGCCGGTGTTTCTGGGCCGCTCCGGCGGCAAGCCGGATCTCTCGCGCCAGGATATGCGTCTCTTCGCCGAGATCGTCGACGCCTCGACGACGAGCGTCGCGGCGATCGTCGAGCGCGCCGCGCGACTCGCCCGCTCCGGCGCCGACGTCATCGATCTCGGCTGTCTGCCCGACACGCCTTTCGCGCATATGGAGGAGACGATCGCCGCGCTGCATGCGGCGGGTTTTCGCGTGAGCGTCGATTCTGCCGACATTGAGGAGTTGAAACGCGCAGTCGCGGCCGGCGCCGATCATTTGCTGAGCCTTGACGAGCAAAGCCTCGATATTCTGCCCGAGGGCTCGGCGCTAGTGCCGATTCTCGTTCCCAATCCGCATGGCGATCTGGCTTCCTTGCAGCGCGCCGCCGCCAAGGCGCGCGCGCGGGGGATCGGCTTCATCCTCGATCCCATTCTCGATCCAATTCATTTCGGCTTCGCCGAATCGCTCGCGCGCTATGTCGAGACGCGCCGGCTCGAGCCGCAGGCCGAGATGATGATGGGCACGGGCAACCTCACGGAGCTCACCGACGCCGATTCCTCTGGCGTGACGGCCATGCTGCTCGGTCTCTGCTCCGAGCTTCACATCCGCAATATTCTGACGGTGCAGGTGAGCCCCCACACGCGCCGCACGCTCGAGGAACATGACGCGGCGCGCCGCATGCTGTTCTCCGCGCGTGCCGACCGCGCTCTGCCCAAGGGCTATTCGGACGCGCTGCTGCAAGTCCATGACAAGCGCCCCTACGCCTCGACGCCGGACGAGATCGCCGAGCTCGCGCGCGAGCTGCGCGACGCCAATTTCCGCATCGAGGTCGCCGAGGACGGCGTCCATATTTTTGCGCGCGGCTTTCATGCGCTCGCGGCGGACGCAATGTCGCTCTTTCCGAAGCTCGGCGTGGAGAAGGACGGCGCGCACGCCTTCTATCTCGGGACCGAGCTCATGAAGGCGGAGCTCGCCTTCCGCTTGGGCAAGCGCTACCGCCAGGACGAGCCGCTCGACTTCGGCGCCGCGCTCGATGCGAACACGGAAGACCAGGAGCGATTCGAGGAGATCGGCCACACGCTGCGCAAGCACAAGGGAGGCGACGATGCCGCTGATTCGTGAATGCGTCGTCACGACGCTTGATCCGACAGGCGAGCCGCATCTCGCACCCCTGGGCCTCATTGAGGACGGCGAGCATTGGATCGTTGCGCCCTTCCGGCCTTCGACGACGCTCGCCAATTTGGAGAAGACGCCGAAGGCCACGGCGAGCTTCATCGACGACGCGGAAATCTTCGCGGGCTTCGTCACGGGAAAGCGGGATTGGCCGATCGAAGCCGTTTCGAACTGGCCGGCGCCGCGTCTCTCAGCCGCGCTCGCCCATGCGGAGCTCGAAGTCATTCGCGTCGAGCCCGACGAGCTGCGGCCGCGTTTCATCTGCGCCGTGCGACGCATCGAGAACCACAAGCCCTTTCTCGGCATGAACCGCGCGCGCGCCGCCGTGCTCGAGGCGGCGATCCTCGCGACGCGCCTTCACATGCTGCCGCGAGAAAAGATCGAGCGCGAGATCGACTATCTCAAGATCGCGATCGACAAGACCGCAAGCGAAGCCGAACACCGCGCCTGGGCGCGTGTGATCGAGAAAATCCGCGTGATTCAGAGCGATTCTGCCGGCACGAGAAGGGGCTAAGCCATGTCGAGCTTCGTCGTTCATAGCGTGCCCGGCAGCCCATTTGGGCGCGCTGTGCTCGCGACGCTCGAGGAGAAGCGTGCGCGCTATCGCTTGGCGCCTGTCGCGCCGGGGACGACGAAAAGCGCGGCGCATCTGGCCCTGCATCCATTCGGCCGCCTTCCGGTGCTGGAGCACGACGGCTTCCGCCTCTATGAGACGCAAGCCATCCTTCGCTATCTGGACCGCGTTCTGCCCGAGCCGGCGCTGACGCCGGCAGACCCGCGCGCCGCCGCCCGGATGGATCAGGCGATGGGCGTCAACGACTGGTATTTGTTCCCGGGCGTCGCCAATGTGATCGTTTTTCAGCGGGTCGTCGGGCCGAAGCTGCTCGGCCTTCCGACCGATGAGGCGGCGATCGCCGAGGCGATGCCGAAAGCGAAAACCGTCTTCGACGAATTGGCGCGGCTTCTCGGCGCGCAAAGCTATTTCGCGGGCGAAGCCCTCTCTCTCGCCGATCTGACGCTCGCGCCGCAGATCGACTTTTTCGTGGGGATTCCAGAATGGGAGCCGCTGATGGGTCCCCATGAGAACCTGTTAGAGTGGCATGCGCGCATGGTGTCGCGACCCAGCTTTCAGGCGACGAGCTGGGAGAAGGTCTCCGCCATGGCGCAGGGCGTCTGATTTGGCGCGCCAATTGGCTTGACACCTCTCGTCCGGCTCCTTACACGACCCCATCCGGCTGAGGGACAACCCTTGTCCGGATGCGCACCCGTGGCTGGTCCCAAGGACCGCCTGTCGGCCGTGTCTCTTCAAGAGAAATCGGCAGAGGAGGGCGCGTTTCGAGCCTTGCGGACATCCGCAAGTCGCGCGCGAAACGCGGGTTTTATGGCGACGTGGGCCTTCTCGGGCTTCGCGCGCAGACCCTCTTTCGCGCGTTCGCCGCAACGCGATGAGCAAAGAGGGCACACGTGACCAAACGCGCAGACGCCAAGTATAAAATCGACCGCCGCATGGGCGAGAACATCTGGGGCCGCCCCAAGAGCCCCGTGAACCGGCGCGAATATGGCCCGGGTCAGCACGGCCAGCGCCGCAAAGGCAAGCCCTCCGACTTCGGCACGCAGCTCAAGGCCAAGCAGAAGCTCAAGGGCTATTACGGCAACATCTCGGAAAAGCAGTTCCGCAAATATTATGCGGAAGCCATCCGCCTCAAGGGCGACTCGTCGGACAATCTGATCGGCCTTCTGGAGCGCCGCCTGGACGCGATCGTCTATCGCGCCAAATTCGTTCCGACCGTCTTCGCGGCCCGCCAGTTCGTCAATCACGGACACATCCGGGTGAACGGCCGGCGCGTGAACATCCCCTCCTATCTCGTGAAGCCCGGCGACGTCGTCGAGGTGAAGGAGAGCTCGAAGCAGGCGGTCACCGTCCTCGAGTCGATCGGTCTCGCCGAGCGCGACGTGCCGGAATATTATGAGGTAGACCACTCCAAGCTGACCGCGAAGCTCACCCGCGTTCCGCACGCGACCGAGGTTCCCTATCCGGTCCGCATGGAGCCGAACCTCGTC
>Ga0265331_10003414_pt1 | contig 10276 bp, 6 predicted proteins | sample 41923metaG_FD_202088 | JGI IMG/M metagenome (GOLD analysis project Ga0265331, IMG submission 202088) | Rhizosphere microbial communities from Carex aquatilis grown in University of Washington, Seatle, WA, United States - 4-19-23 metaG | ecosystem: Host-associated > Plants > Roots > Rhizosphere >...
CTCCTCGTCGCCGAAGGCCACGATCTGCTCGACCACGTTGCGCAGCTCCCGGATGTTGCCGGGCCAAGGCCGGGCCACCAGGCGCCTGATGCTGTCCTCGTCGAGGGTGTGCCGTCGACCGTCCCGGGCGAACTGCTGATCGAGGAAGTGCTCGATCAGCATCGGGATGTCCTCGGGGCGCTCGCGGAGCGGCGGCATGGTCACGCAGGCCACCGCCACCCGGTAGTACAGATCCTCGCGGAAGGTCTTGCGGTTGACCTCGCGCCGCAGATCCTTGTTGGTCGCGGAGATGACCCGCACGTCCACCGGGATCACGCTGGACGAGCCGATGGGCTTGACCTCCCGGCGCTCGAGCGCGCCCAGGAGCCGGGGCTGCAGGTCGAGGTCGAGCTCGCCGATCTCGTCGAGGAAGATGGTGCCGGTGTGGGCCCGGACGAAGGCGCCTGGGCGCGCCTGGGTGGCGCCGGTGAAGGCCCCCTTCTCGTGACCGAAGAGCTCGGCCTCGATGAGGTTGCGGGGGATCGAGCCGCAGTCGACCACCACGAAGGGCCGGTCGCGGCGCGGGCTGTTCTCGTGCACCGCGCGCGCGGCCAGCTCCTTGCCGGTGCCGCTCTCGCCTTCGAGCAGCAGCGTGGTGTCGCGTGCGGCCACCCGCGCCAGTCGGTCGAAGAGCGCCCGCATGACCGGGCCCACGGCCAGCATGGCGCCGAATTGCTTGTCGGGGTGCAGGTTGAGCTCGTCGGATTCGCCGAGCAGCAGGAAGGAGAGCTGGGACCGCCCGATCTGGATCTTGGCGCGCTGCTGCAGGTAGGCCTCGCGGATGCGCAGCCCCGCGATCTCGGTCCCGTTCTTCGAGCCGAGGTCCCGGATGAGGTGACCGTCGTGGTCCGTCACGATCTCGAAGTGAAAGCGCGATACCGTGCTGTCGTTCACCACCAGGGTCGCGCTCGGGTGGCTGCCGACGATCACCCGGGGCTCGGAGGAGACGAGCTCGATCTGGGGACCCTCCCCGCGCTCGATGCGCAGCCGAAAGCGTCGTCGCGTGATGCGCGGGCTCAGGTACTGGCGGGCGGCGAGGGTCAGCTCCGAGGTCTTTTCCATCATCGACTCCGGGATGGGCTCCGCGGAGCCGGGAGGGGCGCGCGGCCGGGGGGGGCGGGGTGGGCAAGGTGGGGCGAGGTCGACATGGGTGGGATTGGAGGGGCGCGGGGGTAGGTGGTTGGGCCGAGCAGGTTTCCTGTCCCGATCGCCAGATCCCGGGAAAAGTTGATGCGCCCGGAGAAAGAATCCCCGGCGCGCAATCGGTCAATCTCTGCGGTATCGCGCGGCGTGAGCAGGTTCGAGCAGCCCATGCCTCCCCCTGCTCGCACCCCGAGCTCGCGGGGTACCGCGGGCAGGCCTCAGCGGCGGCCCGGGAGCGGGGGCCCGGGGGCGTGCACGGTCAGGCTGAGGGTGAGGGCGCTGGCCGGGGCGAAGATCTCGCTTTCACCCGACCGGGGGAGAGGGAAGGGCTGGTAGTGTCCGTCCTTCCAGGTGAGCCAGAGCTGTCCGTGCCGCTGGAGATCCTCGGTGAAGGTGAAGTCCACCACCGACGGACGGCCATCGTCGGTGACGGCCACCACCGATGCGGTCATCCCGGCCATGCGAATGGTCTGACCAGGCTCCAGGCGGTGGCGGCGATCCCGGTAGAGCTTCTCGGTGGCGTGGCCGAGGAAGCCCCCCTCGGGCGCGATGCGGAGCGTGTGCGGGCCGGTGCGCGTGACGCGCACCCCGTCGCGGCTCTCGGCCAGCCAGCGGACGCGGGGCCGTGCGAGGTGGTGCGCGAGCGCCCAGCGCGCGGCCAGGTAGGAGACGTCGGGGGCGACCGGTGTGTTGACGAAGACGACGGTGTCCGCGTCCGCACCGTAGCGCTGGATGGCGGCATCGGCCGAATCGGAGCCGAGGGCAAACGTCTGCATCGCGTGCGTGCGGATGGGCAAGAGCGCCAGCGCGAAGACCGTTCGCCGGCAAAGAAGGCCGATGGAGACGAGCCGGAGCGCACGGGCGCCCGCGCCCGGCGGCGCGCGGAGCGGGACGTCCGCGGGCCGGGGCGCGCGCCAGCGCGCCAGGTACCAGTCGAGGAGCTCGCCGAGGAGGCCCATCGCCCCGACGCTCACGAAGAGCAGCAGGCGATCGCCGGGCAAGCCAGCGGAGATCGGGAACAGCGCCAGCGACGCGCCGGCGGCCCAGAAGCGTGCGGTCGGACGGGCCCGGAGCACGGGCCGGGCGATGGCGATGAGGCTGGCGATCCCGAGGACTGCGGCCGCGAGGACGAGAGGAACACAGGCGGGAGGTCCCCAGGCGAGAAGATCGGCCGAGGTGAGGCCGAGCTCGGCCCCGGCGAGCGCGAGGGCATTGGTGGCGAGGGACCGGACGAACTGCGCAGGGGCGGCCAGGGGATCGGCGTAGACGCCCGAGCCCGAGACGCCGTGGCGGAGGGCCCGGTAGACGATCTGCCACACCAGGGTCACGGCCAGGCTCGGGGCGAGGGCGAGCCAGCGGCGGGACCTGCCGCCGCCGGTCGCCGGGGGGGGCTCCATGAACGCGGCGTAGGCCGCCAGGTACCCGAGCGTCGCGATCGCGGCCTCCCCGGCCAGCAGCGCGCTCGCCAGCAGCGCGGGGGCGAGCAGCGCCCCCGGGCGCCAGCCCTGGGCCCGCCAGCGGTGGTGGCTCCAGAGCGCGGCCGCTCCGAGGAGGGTGGTGAGGAGCGCACTGCGGTTGGCCAGCCACGAGAGGGTCGCGCCGTGGCTGTCGTCGAGGGCGAAGAAGGCGAGGGCGAACAGGGCGGAGCTGCCGGTCCGGGCGAGCGTCGTGGTCGGGCGACCCGTGCGTGCCACCTCGCCGTAGAGCGCGGAGACCACCGTCAACAGGAGGGCGTAAAGGAGGAGGCTGTGCGCCTGCATGAGCCAGGCGGTCCGCGGCCACAGCATGGCATCGAGCGCGTGGCTGGCCGCCGAGAGCGGCCGGAAGAAGGAGACCTTCAATTCAGGGCTGGTCCACCAGGGGAGCAGATCGCCCGCGTCCATGGCCCGGCGGGCGTCTCCTGGAGCTCCGGAGGCAAAGGTGAACAGGTCGCCTGCCCACCCGCTCCGCCTCCCTGGCTCGAGCCGCCGCATGAGCAGCAGGTCATCGAGCACGAGCCGGTTCGAGAGCGTCGGCACCGCCAGCAAAACGCCGAGCAGAATCAGCCCGCAGCGCCTCCCACCATCCGAGGCCACGAGCGATCCCCACCACCGAGCGAGCGGCCCAAACATCCGCATATGAGACAACCTCCGTCCAAGCTAGTTTCGATTCGACCCGATCCGATCTAGTGGGCCCCTCTCCCCGCTCAGCGGGCGAGGGAATAGGGGGAGGGCTCGCCTCTCCCTCATCCGTACGCGGGCTCACTTCGAGATTGAGATTCCCCCGCCAAGATCACCCGGTTCATGCGGTGTATCGGAGGTTGGCTCTGCCAACCGGAGAAGACACCCGCAAAGCAGATCCGGGCCCGCTTCTCGTCGTCCGTCGGGAGGGGCCCGCGGGGAGGGGTCCTCCCCTTCCCGCGCTCCGGTCCGTCGGGAGGGGCCCGCGGGGAGGGGTCCTCCCCTTCCCGCGAGCGCCGAAGGCGCGTCCCTAGTAGTGCCGCTGGAGCACGTACCAGCCGAAGGCACGCAGCATCACCTTGGTGAGCGACGGCTTGAAGAGCGGGGCGGCTTTTTGCCACGCCTCCTCCACCATGGTCTCCGCCTCGTCGACGCAGGCCTGGATGGCGCCGCATTGCTCGAGCAGCCGCACCGCCCGCAGCACGAACATCGCGTCGGTCTCCTTGCTCTGCAGCACGGTCCAGAGCCACTCGCGCTGCGCGCGATCGAGCCGGCCCATGGCCTTGGCGACGGGCAAGGTGATGGTCCCGTTGACGATGTCCTCGCCCCGTGACTTGAGGTCCCCCTTGAACCCGCGCAGGTTGAGGACGTCGTCGAGGATCTGGAAGGCCAGCCCCAGCGCCTCGAAGAAGGTCCCGAGCGCCTCGACCTGCACGTCGGTTCCTCCACCCGCGACCGCGCCCATCCGCGCCAAGGCGCCCGCCGGCGCCCCGGTCTTTAGGCGGTGGCAGGCCCGCACCCGCGACTCCAGCACCTGGTGCTCCCCGGTCTCCACCACCGACGCCACGAGCCCCCCGAGCCCGTCGAGATCCAGCGCCTGGCCGGCGTGGCCCGCCCGCAGCGCCTCGAAGTAGAACGCATACACCTTGAGCTTCTTGTCGTCCGGCAGATCCGCGCCCATCAGCAGCTGGTGCAGGAGGAAGTAGGCCGCGGTGCCCGCGTTGATGGCCAGGGCCTCGCCGTGCACCACGTGGCACGCCGGCCCGCCGCGCCGGATGGCCGACTTGTCCTGCACGTCGTCGACGATCAGCGATCCGACGTGCATCAGCTCGGGCATGGCGAGCCAGCGGGCGAAGCGCCGGGAGTCGCCCTGCACCACATCGCAGCAGGCGAGCGCCGCGTACGAGCGCCAGGATTTTCCGCCGCGGTCCGAGATCTCGCGAATCGGCTGGAAGAGCGTGCGCGACAGCTGCCCCACGTCCACGCCGTCGAGGTACTGCGGTCGCTCGGGGCTGCCGATGAGCGCGAGCGCCTGCGCCGGGGTCGGGTCGCGTGGGAGCGCCGCGGCCACCGAGGCCCGCACCTCGGCGCCCACCTCGCCGAAGAACTGGTCGAGGGTCTCCACCATCTCGAAGCCGCTGCGCTCGAGGTAGGCGGTCCCCTTGACCGGCTGCACGCCGATGCGCCCGCGCACCTCGCAGCGTCCCTCCCAGAAGGCCGGCTTCGAGATCACGGTCAGGAACTCCTGGTCGGCGAAGCTCGCCTCGACCGTGACGTGCAGGTCGAGCTCGGGGACGTCGAGCTGCACGCAGGTCGGGTAGCTCTGGAACGAGCGGACACTGCGCCAGGCACCCTTGACCTCGAGCTCGAGCTCACCCACCGAGCGCGACCCGCCATCCTTTCCGATCAGGATGGCGCGCTGGCCCACGACCTCGCCGGTCGAGGCCTGGACCATGCGGTACGCGGTCAGCTCGCGGCCGTCGTTGAGATGCACCGCGATCCACGTCCAGGCCATGGCGTTTGCGCTGGGCTTGACCTCGTCGTCGCTGGTGGCGGCGGCGTCACCGCCCGCGGCGTCGGGCGACGCGGCGGCGCGATCGGACGGCGGCGCGCGGAGCTCGCGCGCGGGCGTCGGCGCGGCGGACTCGGGGGCGCCGAACTCGTGGTCGTACCATCCCGAGCCCTCGACCGGAGCCTCCGGGAAGCCCGGGGTGGTCACGGTGCCCTGCACCTGACAGCGCGGGACGAAGTAGTAGAACATGGTCTCGCCCTCGGCCGCCTGCACCACGCCGTCGACGCCGTGCCGCACGGCGCCCTTGCGCGGCTTGAGGGAGAGCGTGCAGGCGATCTGCCGCTCGTCGTCACGCAGGGACAGCTGGTAGGTCCCATCGGCGGTCTTGGTCAGCAGCGCGTCCCCGAAGTCGAGCTCGAGGCGTTCGAGGGCCACCGTGACCTCGGTGTCGAAGCGCCGGTCGGGCAGCGGGATCTCGTCCTGCTCGAGCATCTCGAGCATGGCGCGGTTGAGCCGCGGATCCTTCGAGCCGCGCCCGCTGCGAATCCGCTCGATGCCCATGCTGGCGGCGTGCTGATCGACCCGCGAGGCCGCCGAGTAGACCGCGCTCGAGGAATCGCTGATGGCCCAGGTGAGGGAGTGGGCGTATTCCAGCTGCTTGGTCACCGGGTGTTGTCCGCGGACGATGCGGAAGAATGCGGCGAACACCGACAGCCGCCGCCCGTCCTCGGTGGTCACGTGCGCGTTGAGGTACCACCACTCGGTGCTGGCCGAGGCGTGGGGGAGATCCTGCACCGCGAGATCGATCGGTCCGGGGGCGGGCCAGTCGGCGGGGTGCTGGGCCTTACCGCGGGGAGCTGCTCGACCCTCGACCGGGACGGCGGTCGGGTTCTGCTCTGAGGGAGACGGGAGCTTCCAGGCGGTCAGCGTATTCATGTCGTTCTCCTGCGGCGGAATTGCCGATGCAGGAGCGCTTTGCAGAAGTCGAGCCAGCCGAGATCGCCGCGAGCCGGCCCATCGCGCACCGCCCCACGCGGCGTGCGCGTTCGTCAGTTTTCCGCGACGAAGAGGGTGTGCCGCGCGCCGCGACCGCTGCGCCGGATGCCGCCACCGCTCGCGCGGGCGGGGTGGCTTTGCACCGCGAGGCCCGCGGCCGCCAGGCGCGCAGCGAAGTCCTCGTCGGGATCGGCCGACCAGACCACCAGCGTGCCGCGCGGGCGCAGGGCCCGCGCGATCGCCAGCATTCCCGTGCGGTTCCACAGCAATTGGTTGGTGGGCAGGCTCAACGCCGAGGGGCCGTTGTCGACGTCCATCAAGATGGCATCGAAGGCGGCCGGCGCGTCGGCCAGCAGCTCGCGCACATCGACGCACGCGACCCGCACCCGCGCATCGTCGAGCGGATGTCCGGCGAGGTGTCCCACCAGGCCGCGGTTCCACTCGACGACGGCGGGGGAGATCTCGGCGACCACGATGCGACCCCCTCGGCCGAGCTGCGCCTTGCTTGCACGCAAGGTGTAGCCAAAACCCAATCCCCCGACGAGGACGCACGCGTCGCGCCGTCCGATCGCGGCGGCGGCCAGGCGTGCCATCTCCTCCTCGGAGCCGTGGCGGCGACTCGACATCAGCTCGGCGCCCCGGACCCGGATGACGTACTCGGTGTCGCGCCGGAGCAGGGCGAGCTGGCCTCTCGCGCCGTCGCCGTCGCCGTCGCCGCCGCCCGGAGCGGGGGCCGTGGCCAGCGTGATCCAGGGCTTCATGGGCCAACACTACCCTCGGGGCCGGCCGCCCGACGAGTGCCTGAGCGCCGTCCGGCAGCTGGCTCGCCGCGCGTGTCAATTTCTTGCCAGGACGGCCCACGCTGATAGGAATCAAGGACCGAGATGGACAAGCGATTCCTGGTCGAACAGCTCACGGACCGGTTGCGCGAGGTCGCCGTCGGGGCGCGTCGCGCGGGTGCGGCCGCCGAGGAGGAGGCCCGCGTGGGTGCCACCGCCTCCGAGAAGCGCGAGAACGCCCGGGTCTCCCAGGAGTACTCGAGCCTGGCCCGAGGCCAGAAGGAGCGAGCGGCCCGGGCCCTCGCCGAGGCGGCGGCGCTCGAGGCGTTCCGTCCGATCGCGCTCCCCGCCCGCGCCGCCATCGCTCTTGGCGCCATCGTCGAGGTCGAGGTCGAGGTCGATTCCGACGCGGAGGCGACGCGACGACCGACGGCGGAACCGGGCCGGGTGCAGGGCCGGACATTCTTCCTCGCTCCCGCGGGTGCCGGTATCGAGCTGACCGGACCGGGTGGAGATGGGTTCCTCTCGGTGGTCACGCCGCAGTCGCCGGTGGGCCGGTCGGTGCTCGGGCGGCGCGTCGGGGACACCATCGAGGTCACGGTGGAGGGCGAGCCGCGGGAGTGGACGATCACCTTCGTCGGATGACCGACCGCGGCTCCGCGCGGCGAGCTGCCCATCGCCCTGGAAGGGCGCTCGTCGGCAGCCTGCCCCCACGTCCGCGCGGGCTCAAGGGCCGGCGTGCCGAGCTCGCCACCCTGGAGGCGGTCCTGGCCGCGGGCCAGGTCGCGCGCATGGCCTTCGTGGGCGGTGGGGGCAGCGGGAAGTCCTTGCTGGCGGCGGCGCTGGTTCACCGGCTGCGTGGCCGGCGCGCCATCGCCGCGGGCGGCGCCTTCTGGTTGCGGGTCGGCGGGTGGGACCACCGGACACTGCTCCAGATGGTGGCATTGCGGCTCGGTGCCCCGCGCGAGCCGCTGGTGGACAGCGTGCGCCAGGCCCTGCTCGCGCGCGGCCCGACCCTGTGGGTGCTCGACAACCACGAGAACGATCGGGCGATGGCCCGCTTCTTCGAGGCGCTCGAGGGAACGCCAACCACCTTCATCCTCACCGCCAGGCGGTGCCTCCTGTCCGGGGTCGCGGTGTTCCCGGTGATCCCTCCGCTCATCCAGGCCCGACGTACGCCCTTCCCGCGGGTGCGGGCGCTGACCCGGCTCTTGCGCTGGAATCCGCTGGCGCTCGACATGTGCGACGCACTGGTCGCTGCCGGGGCCGCCACCCCGGAGGACCTGCGTGTCTGGCTGGTCGAGCAACAGGTGGCCCGGGTGCGCCCGATGGTCCACGAGGACGACGTGATCGAGGTGCGGCTGGTGGTCGACTGGGCCTGGCGGGCCCTGTCGCCTCAGGCGCGGCGCATGTTGCTGGTGCTGGCCCACTGTCCGGGGGATCACATGAGCGCGGCCTCGCTCGCCGCCCTGGCCCGCGCGCCGGGGGTGGGCGGAAGGCGCGCGCTCGCGCAGCTCCGGCGCTGGCGCCTGGTGCAGGAGCATCTCCCCGGCCGCTTCGCGCTCCATGCGGTGGTTCGCTGCGCGGTGGCTCCGAAGGGCACGGTCCCGGCGGAGCGGTACTTCGCGCACTACGTCGCGCTCGTCGAACGCCATCCCGAGGGCCTCGCCATCGAACAGTCGCACGTCTTCGCGGCGATGGATCACGCCCAGTCGCTCTCGTCGCTGAACAAGATCCTCCGCGTGGAGGCGGTCTTCGACTGACCCCATGCCGTCGAAGCCGTCGATTCCTTCGGAGCCTTCGGGCCCTTCGAAGCCTTCGGGGCTCGTCGCCATCAGCCGAGCCCTGGCCCGGCGCGCTGGCGGGTTGCGGTTCGGGCCGCCGACGGCGTTCGTCTACAACCCCCTCGTGTACGCACGTGCTTCGCACGAGGCGTATCTCACCCGATACGGCGAGCCAGGGGCCGGCACGCCGCGCGGTCGGGTGCTGCTGCTCGGGATGAACCCCGGCCCGTTCGGGATGGCGCAGACCGGGGTTCCCTTCGGCGACGTGGCCATGGTGCGCGACTTCCTCGGGGTGTCGGCCCCGGTCGGGCGCCCCCCGCGCGAACATCCGGCGCGCCCGGTCCGGGGCTTCGAATGCCCCCGCGGCGAGGTGAGCGGTACGCGCCTGTGGGGCTGGGCGCGGGAGCGCTTCGGGACGCCGCAGGCCTTCTTCCAGCGCTTCTTCGTGATCAACTACTGCCCGCTGGTCTTCATGGAGGCGCGCGGTCAGAACCGGACCCCCGACAAGCTCCCGGCGACGGAGCAGGCTCCCCTGTTCGCGGCCTGCGATCGCGCCCTCGTCGAGATGGCGGCGGTCCTGGCGCCCGCCCTGGTGGTCGGGGTCGGGGCCTTCGCGGCCACCCGCGCCGAGCTCGCGCTCGGGCCGTCCGGGGTGCCGGTCGCGAGCATCTTGCATCCGAGCCCCGCCAATCCGCGCGCCAACACCGGCTGGGCCCCGATCATCGAGGGTCAGCTCCGGGCGCTGGGGATGGCGTTGTGAGCCCACGCGTGCCGCCGGGCCCTCGGCCCATCCCCGAGGACGCTGGTGGCGCGGCCGCGGATGCCGCGCGCTCGAAGACATAGCCGACTATCACCTTCGCGACGAGCCGGCTGCTGCTGGAGGTGAGGCCTTCCCCGAGCCCGGCGTCGAGCTCGAGGTTCGGGAGCGACAGCAGGTTGACGACCTCGAACAAGGTGTGCTCGCCAGCCTCGCGATGCCCGGACGTGACGATGGCACCGAGATCGCCGTAGTACTCGAGGCCCGCCGACAAGACGCCGCCGATCTTGACCAGGGCCATGGCGGCCGGCTCGAAGGTGGGCGCACCGCCGGTGAGGGGAATCCCGACGATGGGATTGACCGCAAGCAAGAAGCGAGCGTCCTCCCACGCCACGATGGGACGCAGCTCGGCGCCCCAGCGCTCGGGGGCGTAGCGCGCGAGGAGGTGACCGGCCTCCATGTTGAGGCCGAGCCGAAGATGGGGTCGCCACCCGCCCGGAGTCACCAGCTTGGACCGGAGCTTGGCCCCCGCGAATTCGTAGCCACCCCCGTCGGCCCGCAGGGCGGTCTGGAGGTAGGCGCCGAGCTCCCAGAACCGCGTGACCCCGAGGGAGGGCTCGAGCGTCACGTGCAGCAGGTGATGCGGCGGCAGCTCGGGGGGCGGCGCGGTCTTGACCCCGTCGATGGCGTCGTTGACGTGCAGCTCGAGGCCGAACACCCCGGCCGGGTTGGCGGTGCCGTCGTACACCTGGATCTCGAACGCGTCCGCGCCGAGGGCGGGTGCCGGCCACCCCGCCAAGGCCGCCAAGGCCGCGAGCGCAGCCAGG
>Ga0265331_10003415_pt1 | contig 10276 bp, 6 predicted proteins | sample 41923metaG_FD_202088 | JGI IMG/M metagenome (GOLD analysis project Ga0265331, IMG submission 202088) | Rhizosphere microbial communities from Carex aquatilis grown in University of Washington, Seatle, WA, United States - 4-19-23 metaG | ecosystem: Host-associated > Plants > Roots > Rhizosphere >...
AAGAAAGCGCTCGAGAAACTTTCCAAAGCCATCGACAAAGCGAAACTCGATCTCGACGCCAAAATCGTCTATGACGAAGAGCACAGTCTCTACGATCTGGTGATCCCCGGCACCGCGGCGCGTCCCGGCGACAAAAAAATCAATTGGGCTTTCGCTTCCACTCCCGAATTCAAGCGTCTGCGAGCCTCGGCCAACGCCATCCGCGAACTGGACAAGCCGCCCTTTACCGTGACGCGCAACGGCGACAAGGTCGTGAAGGAAAAAGCGTCCGACGTGCTTGCCTACGTTCTCGACGACGCGAAAAAAGATTTCACCATCACCCGTTTCAAAGGCCTGGGCGAAATGAATCCCGAGCAGCTCTGGGAAACCACGATGAACGCCGAGACGCGCACGCTGCTGAAGGTGCGCCTCGACGACGCCGCAGCCGCCGAGGAAATTTTCTCGACGCTGATGGGCGAAAACGTGGAGAGCCGCAGAAAATTCATCGAGGAAAATGCTCTAGAAGTCGTGAATCTGGATATCTAAGTTTAAGAATCTTCTGGACCGAGTTTAGACCAACAGTTGTTGGGGGAAATGTTCTACCAATTAAGCTGGACCACATTGCCGGGGCTGCGCGGATTGTCATGTTCGGAATTTCGAGCGACGCCCACGACTGCTCCAGATAGCGTGCGCGGCGTAGCGGTTGAATGCCCGAGCGAGGCCGATCGGGAGGCACTGCTCGCCGAACTGGAGTCGCATTTTGGACCGCAACGTTTCATGAACACGGCGGCGGCATTTGACGGAGTAAAAGATTACGTTGCGCAGAGGGCTATCGGAGATTGAGAAATTCTTCGACGGTCAGGCCGGCTTGTTGAAGAATAGCGGAAATCGAGAGAGGGATCGATGGCAGACGAACCGAACAAGCTGGCGCACATGATTCCGGTTGAAATCGAAGCCGAGATGAAGAAGTCGTACCTCGATTACGCGATGAGCGTGATCGTGGCGCGCGCGATTCCCGATGTGCGCGACGGATTGAAGCCCGTGCAGCGGCGCATTCTGGTGGCGATGAACGATCTGGGCCTAGCCTCCAATCGCGGCTACCGCAAGTGCGCCAAGATCTGCGGCGACACCTCCGGAAATTATCATCCCCACGGCGAAGCGGTGATTTATCCCACGCTGGTGCGCCTCGCGCAGCCATTCAACATGCGCTACATGCTCATCGACGGGCAGGGAAATTACGGCTCAGTGGACGGCGATCCACCGGCGGCCATGCGGTACACCGAAGCGCGCCTCGCGAAAATTTCCGAGGAAATTCTGGCCGATCTCGAAAAAGAAACTGTCGATTTCGTTCCGAACTTCGACCAGACGCGCGAAGAGCCCACCGTTCTGCCTTCGAGAATTCCAAATTTACTGGTCAATGGCGCGAGCGGCATCGCCGTGGGCATGGCGACCAACATCCCGCCGCACAATCTGGGCGAGATCATCGACGCCACCGTGATGCTGATTGAAAAGCCGGATACGACGCTGAAAGACATCATGAAGATCGTGCCCGGCCCGGATTTCCCGACCGCCGGTTACATTTCCGGCAGCGAAGGCATCGTGAACGCCTACAAGACCGGGCGCGGCAGCTTCATCATGCGCGCCAAGGCCGCGATTGAAACCTTCGGCAAGGACCGCGAGAGCATCGTCATCACCGAAATTCCGTACCAGGTGAACAAGGCGCGGCTGATCGAGCGCATCGCCGACTTGGTGCAGACGAAAAAAATAGAAGGCATCTCCGATGTGCGCGATGAATCCGACCGCGAAGGCATGCGCGTTGTGATCGAAATCAAGCGCGGCGAAGAACCCAAAATTATTCTGAATCACCTGTTCAAGCTCACGCAGATGCAGGAATCGTTCGGCATGATCCTGCTGGCGATCGTCAACGGCCAGCCGCGCGAGCTTGGGCTGCTGCCTCTATTAAAGCTGTTCATCGAACACCGCATCGAAGTCGTGCGTCGCCGCACGCAATTCGATCTGCGCAAGGCCGAAGCGCGAGAGCACATTCTGGTCGGGTACCACATCGCGCTCGATCACGTGGATAACGTAATCAAAATTATCCGCGGCTCTTCCAGCCGCGCGAACGCCCGCGAAAATTTGCACGACTTTTTCAACAACCAGGAAGTCAAGATCACGGGCGCCAACGGGAAAGTTGAAACTCTGAAGGGCGTGAAGCTCGACCGGAAGAAATACGGCTTGATCGAAGACACCGTCAGGCTCGCCGCGCTTCCGTCGGACGCTGGATCGGGCCTGAGCTTCGCACAAATCGACGCCATCCTCGAGTTGCAGTTGCACCGCCTCACGCGCCTCTCGGTCGATGAAATCCTGAAGGAACTGGCCGAAATCCGGGATTTAATCGCTGAACTGAGGTCCATTCTGGCGAGCGAGAAAAAACTGAAAGCCGTCATCATCGCCGAATTGCGCGAAGTTCAGAAAACATTCGCCGATCCGCGCCGCACCGAGATTGTCGAGAGCGTCGAGGAGATCAAGCTCGAAGACCTGATTGCCGACGTAGACATGGCCATCACCGTCAGCCACGCAGGCTATATCAAGCGCACGCCGGTGGATGTCTATCGCCACCAGTCGCGCGGCGGCAAGGGCCGCATCGGCGCGAAAACGCGCGAGGAAGATTTCGTCGAGTATTTATTCGTCGCCTCGGCGCACAGTTACATTTTGCTGTTCAGTTCGAAGGGCCGCGTGTACTGGCTCAAGGTGTATGAACTTCCCGAAGCCGCGGCCGCCACGCGCGGCAAGTCGATTTCGAGTCTGGTGAAGTTCCAGGAAGACGAGCGCCTCACGGCCGTTGTCGCGGCAACCAACCTCGAGCAGGAAGGCACCTTCATTTTCCTGGCGACGCGCAACGGTACGGTCAAAAAGACCGCGCTTTCCGAATTCTCGAATCCGCGCTCGACCGGAATCATCGCCATCAATCTGGAAAAAGACGATGAGCTGATCGGCGCGCATCTTACCGACGGCAAGCAGATGATTTTCCTCGCCAGCCATGACGGCCAGGCCAACCTGTTCCGCGAAACCGAAGTTCGCTCGATGGGACGCAACGCCGGCGGAGTGAACGGAATGGATCTCGCCAAGGACGATTACCTCGTCGGCATGGAGCCGGTGCAGCCCGACTTCGAAATCATCAGGAAGGAATCGAAATCGGACACGCAGAACCTCGACGAGATCGAGAACGAAGCGATCAAAGATTCGCTCACGTCGCTGATGCTCACCGTTTCTGAAAAAGGATTCGGCAAGCGCACCCCGCTCGCCGAATACCGCATCACGTCGCGCGGTGGCAAGGGTGTCATCAACCTGAAATCCACAGACCGCAACGGCCCCGTCGTCGCGGCGCTGCAAGTCACCGAAGAATCCGACGTCATGATCATCACCGAATACGGCAAAGTGATCCGCGTTCACGCCAACGAAATTCGCGAAGCCGGCCGTTCGACCCAGGGCGTTCGTCTGTTGCGTCTCGAGGACGGTGACAAAATCGCCGCCGCCGCATCGATCCAGGAAGATGCCGAAGTCGCGGAAGAAAAGAAATAGGAAAACCCGGCGGCGCAAAATAAAATATCGGGCATGGACTCCGCGCTCGAACCGCTGCCGCCGATTTTCACGGCGCATCTGTATCCAAAGATCGAAGCAAAGCTGATCGAGCTTCTGCGTTCGCTTGCACCGGAAGACTGGGAAAAGCAAACCCTCGCGCCGAAGTGGAAAGTGAAACACGTTGTGGCGCACCTGCTCGACACGCAGGTTCGCGGCCTCGCTGCTTCCCGCCGTTTTTCCGGATCGGAAACATCGCCGGCCCTGTCTTCCGCTGAACTTCTGGCGCTCATCAACAATTTGAACGCGGAGGGCGTCCGGCAGTACAGCCAATTCAGCCCCACCGAATTGATCTCCCGGATGGAAGCCGCTTCGAGGGAAAGCGCCGCTTACCATCAGGCGCTCGACCCGTTCGCGCCGGCAATGTTCTCTGTAAGCTGGGCGGGGGAAGAAAAATCTTTCAATTGGTTCAACACGGCGCGCGAACTCACCGAGCGTTGGCATCATCAGCAACAAATCCGCGTGGCCGTCAACAAACCCGGTATTATGACGCGCGAGCTTTATTACCCGGTCCTCGATTGCTTCCTGCGCGCGCTGCCCTTCACGTACAGAGACGTTCATAAAGAGAACGGAACTCTCGTGCAATTCGATATTTCAGGCGCTTGCGGTGGAAGCTGGTTCTTGTACAGGCATGGCGGTGAATGGATGTTGAATGCTTCGCCCATCGGCAAAAAAATCGGGCAGACAACAATTCCGCAGGAAATTGCCTGGCGCATTTTCACCAAAGGTATCGCGAGCGACAATGCCAAGGCGCATGTACAAGTGAACGGAGACGCGGAGACCTGCCTTCACATTCTAAAAATGGTCTCTATCGTTGGATGAAACCGTGAGTAAAAACCAGGTTGGCTAATTTGCTGTGAGGACATAGCCGGGCCGTGTGCGAACTTTTGCACCGGCGCGATCCACCGTCACTTTGATCTTGTGATAGCCGGGCGCGTCGGAATCGGTTGGATGGTAGCTCAGGGTATATTGAGCGTTCAGTTCGCCGCCGATGGCATCCACGGCGTTTTCGATGGTGTGGTCGCGAAACGCGGATTGATATAAGCCTCCCGTGGCCACGGTAGCAACTTCCAGCGGACGATTTTTCACGATCTCCTTGGTGTGTTGCACCGCCCATTCCGCGGCCGCCAGCAGATCGACGTTCGCAGTCCCGTATTGTTGCTGCTGGCTTGTGGGGGTTTGCGCGGTGCCGGGAACGGGCGGCATTCCGAATGTCCCGGGAGGCGTAGCGGAAGGCGGATACTTCTGCGGATCCTGTGAGCGCAACGCGGCCGCCGTTGATGAAAGCCCCACGGTGTAAATGACAACGTTCGAGAGTTGTGCTTCGCGCAGGACTTCGCCCAATCTCACCTCGCTGCCGGCGTCGCGTGCCTCTCCCACGAGTATCACGACTCGCCGCCGGTCTGCCGGGCGGTCTTTTAGCATCTGGACAGCTTCGGATAGGGCGTTATACAGGCGCGTGCCGCTGCTTCCGATTTTCAGATTCGCAATCGATTTCTCGATCTTGTCGCGATCTCCGGTGAAGGGCAATAACTTGTCGGTCGCGTCGTTATAGCCCAGAACCGCGGCTTCGCCCGACGGGCCGACCACGGTCTGCGTAAATATAATCGCGGATTTCTGGACTGCCGGCATCAGCGGAGTAATGCGCGAGCTGGTCTCAAACAGCAGCACGGCCGACAGCGGCTCCGCGCCCAGATCGAACGATTCGATCGTCTGCTCGACGCCGTTATCGAGCACGTGAAAATCCTTCTGTTGAAGATCCAGGATCAATTCGCCTTTATCGTCGCTCACGGCGACGGGCGCATTCACCAGGGCAACTTTGACGCGTATCGCGTCATCCGGCGCTTTTTGCACGGTGATGCCAGGTTTTGGCGGCATGGGGCCCTGAGCGCCCTGCGCGTGTACTGCCGGGCGATAAAATGACATCCACGCCCCAAATATGACAAGCACCGCACCGAAAATTCGTCTATGTGTCATGACCCTAGTCTACTCCTTTAGAAGCAAAATGTGAGTCCGGCGTTGGCTGTACGGAGTCAGTACACGCGCGGAACATGGGGTACCCCTGTCTCTGGCATTCTCCCGGCGCGGTTGCGTAGAATTGCCAATTGGGAAAAGTTCCGTCTGGAGGCAGCATGAGTCCGCGCCGCAAGCACAAGGAAATCGATCCGCCGTATCGCGATCCCCTGTTTATGGAGAGCCTGCCCGCGCGCCCCGTTCGCATCATGACCGAGTACATCGATCCGCTCGAACGCCTGCGCCACGAAAAAGTGGGCGACACAATCGTCATCTTCGGCTCGGCGCGCATCCATTCGCGAGAACAAGCCCTGGCTCACCTTGCCAAACTGAAAAAACGAAAGCGCCGTGGCGCGCCAGCGGAATTTCGCGCCGCCATGAGCGAGGCGAAGGCGGCGGTGGAAATGTCTCAATACTATGAGGAAGCACGCGAGCTTTCCCGAAAAATCACGACGTGGGCGATGGCCATGGGAAACAATCCTCGGCGCTTCGTGGTCTGCTCCGGCGGCGGTCCGGGGATCATGGAGGCGGCCAATCGCGGAGCCGCCGATGCCGGAGGAAAATCCATCGGCCTGAGTATTGAATTGCCACACGAGCAACGCCCCAACGATTACATCAGCCCCGAACTGAGCTTGATGTTTCATTACTTTTTCATGCGCAAGCTGTGGTTCTCGCAACTGGCCAAGGCGCTGATCGTGTTTCCCGGAGGCTTTGGCACAATGGACGAGCTATGGGAAATGCTCACCCTGATGCAGACCGGGAAATTGCATCGTCGCAACCTGATTTTGATTTACGGCCGCAAGTTTTGGGACCGCGTCCTCGACTGGAAACACATGCTGCGTTGTGGAACCATCAACCGGCGCGATTATGAATTGCTGCAATTCGCCGACACCGTGGACGAGGCTTTTCAGCGCGTGAAGGAAGGTGTGGACAAGTACCACCTGGAGCCGGATACCTTGCTTCAGTCTTCACCCGAACCGGTTGGGAAGGAGTAAATGGAAAGGAATAACGAGTAGGTGACCAACCGATCCCCCGGCTGGCCCCCTACTTTTACGATGACAAACCGCTGTTGAATTTAATTGGAAGAGGTAACCAGAACTTCGGAGAACATGCCTTCAAAGCGCCGCTTCTCATCCTCGTCGTGCAACATCACAACCGGAGCAATCCGCAACGAATGCCGGCAGGAACGGCATGCCGCCATCTCTCCCTGAAGGTCCTGAAGAAACCCATCGGTAAAATGATATTGATCGTGCGTACGCCGCGCCGCTTTCATGCCGTGCTCCCCGCAATACGGACAGTTATATTCGAGCGTGTCCTCCTGCGGATCGCGGCCCAGCGCCGCCCAACCGGTTAAACGGACCCCAACTGCTTCTTTCGAATGAAGACTCATGATTTAGTACCCCCTTCGCCTTCGAGCCCAAAATCCCAAACTGGTTATGTGATGCGCGAGCTTCCCCAAACGGTGCAAAAAAAGCGAAACTCACAAATCATTGAAGATCGTTAACCTGGGGCGTGGGGTGCGTTCAAACCAAACGGATGTCGTCGCGGAAACTTTCGGCTGAAGAAAAAGGGCCGAAGGATGTCGGTGCTTCGGCCCTGGCTGCTTCCGAAAACAGCTGCGCTAGTCCACTCATGAATTGAGATGTTTTCTGATTGTCCGGCGGTTGCCCGGACGAAGAGAGCTTAGAGGAGGGGCTCGCCGGCGTATCGTGCAATCGTTTCCCGCGCCGTGTCACGGACGCGCACAATCTCTTTCCAGTCGGAGGCATCCGATTCCGGAACAATCGGCGCGCAGATCGTAATCGTAATGCGCCCGCGTCGGGGGAGCCATGTGCCGTCGCGCAGCACACTTCGCGTTCCGGCAAGGGCGACGGGTACGATTTCCCGGTGCGCGGCAATCGCCGCTTTGAACGCGCCCAGATGAAAGGGCCGCAGGCCCGGCTGCGCGGTGAACGTCCCTTCGGGGAATACGAAAACGGATTCGCCCCGCCGCAAGGCCTGTTCAATTTTTTCCGCCTGTTGCAGCCGCGCGCGGGGATCCTTACGGTCAAAGGCGAAATGGCCGAGCTTGCGAAGAAACGTGCGGAAAAAGGGCATGGACTGCACTTCGCCTTTTGCGACGAAATGATAATCGGTGCCAAGAGCGGCCATCAGGACGACGATGTCCATGTAACTGGTGTGATTCGCGACAAACATGCGCGGCACGTCCTGCTTCAGGTGTTCGCGGCCCTCGACGCGCACTACCCATCCGGATATTTTTACAAACGCGCGCAGCGCCGCCGTCGTCATGCCCGCCGAAAATTGTCGCGACGGCGAAACCAGCACGACCAGCCACGCGGGCAGCAGTAGAATCGCAAACATCGCAATGGCGTAGCAACCGTATGCAATTTCCGCCGCTCCACGCAGCACCGCGAGAATTCGCCCGGCGCTCGATGCCGCCGCCAGCCGCGCAACCTGCAACCAGATGGGCGGGGCGCTCGAGCCAAGCTCGCCGGAAAGGAATTTTTTCTTCGTGGCGTCGCGTTGTAATTTTCCGCTCGAAGTTTTTGGAATTGCGTTCGGCGGCACAATTTCCACAACGTCGGGCGGCAAGCCCATCGCGGCCGTAACCTGCGCCGTAATGGCCTGCGCGAGCTTCGTCCGCGCCGCCGGTTCCTTTTCGCGCGCCTCGGCGACAACCACCAGACGCTCGGTGCCCGTCTTCGGATCGGGCGCGCCAAACGCGACGACGCAGCCCTTGCGCACGCCCGCCACCTGCGCCACCGCGTCTTCGATTTCGTGCGGGTACAAATTGTGCCCCGCGTGAATGATGATGTCCTTCACTCGCCCGGTGATGTAAATCTCGCCGTCGGCGCGATACGCGCGGTCGCCTGAGTTGACCCATCCCGCGGCCGCGCCCTGCGGAAATAAAGCGGCCGTCGCGGTTTCGTTTCGGTAGTAACCCTGCGTGGCGGAAGGTCCGCGAAACCACAGTTGCCCCTCGACGCGATCTCCCGCATCTTCTCCAGCCTCATTTGCGATGCGCACTTCGTGGCGCGGTATCGGACTACCCACGGAGACAAACGAGATGACGTCTGCATCTTCCTGCGCCGCTTCCGGGCGCGCCGGCACCGCGTGGCCCTCCCGTGCAAACGCGGCGCGTTCAAGACGATCGATGCGCGGGCCGCGGCCCACGGGCGGAAACGTCACGGCGAGCGAAGCTTCCGCCAGACCGTACACAGGAAGCAACGCCTCGCCATGAAATCCGCAGGAAGCGAATCGCGCCGCGAACCGATCGAGTGTTGCGGGAAGGACCGGTTCGGCGCCATTCAGCGCCACGCGCCACGAACTCAGGTCCAGTCCTTGCATCAGTTCATCCGAGATTTTCGCGGCGGCCAGTTCGTACGCAAAATTCGGGGCCGCGCCGATTGTGCCGCGGTAGCGATGAAACGCGCGCAGCCACCGCGCCGGCCGCGCCAAAAATGCCAGCGGCGGAAGCACCACCACCGGCAAGCCAAAATAGAGCGGCATGAGCCACGCGCCGATCAATCCCATATCGTGATACAGAGGCAGCCAGCTGATACCCACATCGTCGTTGCGAATTGTCACCGCTTCGCCGATCGCGCGCGCGTTCGCCAGCAGGTTGGTGTGTGACAGCATCACGCCCTTGGGATTGCCCGTCGAGCCCGACGTGTATTGCAACAGCGCCAGATCGTCCCCGCGCGAATGTACTTGCGGCCCCAGCGGAGACGGCACGCGCGATTCGATCAATTCCACGGCGGTCACGACGCCTTCCAGTGAGTTCACCAGTGGCTTCAACAGCTTGGCCACGCTCGAGGCTTCGCGAAACGTCACCAACAACCGCGCCCCCGCGTTGGCCAGGATCGCCGATTGCCGCTCCGCATATTCCGCCACGCGATCCGCGCGAAACGGCGGATAGATCGGCACCGGCGTCGCTCCGGCCATCAGTGTTCCGGCAAACGTGAGAAAAAATTCCCGTGAAGTCGGCAGCATCAGCGCCACGCGGTCGCCCCGCCCGATGCCGCGCTTCACCAGATCGGCCGCCACGCGCTCGGCGCCCTCGAGCAGTTCGCCAAACGTCATCGCCGCGCTCTCGCCGTCGTCTTCGAAAAAAATCAGATGCGTGCGAGAGGCATCCTTTCGCCCGCGCTGCCGCAACACGTCTTGAAATGTCTCGGCGGCGGGAAGCCCTTCCGCGATTCCAGTCAGGGAACTCGCGGCAACCGAGGGCGCGGAGGCGCGTTGTGCCGATTCCGTGTGAGCATCGTTCGAAACGTCCAGCGCGGAAATCAAGTCCCGCACCGTTTCCGCTTCCGACAAGACGCGCTCGTCCAGACGCACGCTGAACGCCTTTTCGAGACGCAGGAGCAGCTCAACGCGTTCCAGGCTACCCAGACCCAAATCCCGGTCCAGATGCGCGGACAGGCCAACCAACGGGAGCGACGCCCCATGACCCAGCTCGGCGACGAGCGCCCGCACCACCTCCAGCAGGCGTTCCTGGTCAACGGCCGCGTCGAATTGTCTTACCGGAGACGCCATACGGATTGCCAACGAATCGCGACGGACGTTCGAACGTTCTCGGTAACCCTTCACGGCGAGCGAACAGCGTTTTCACGAACAATTGGGAAGGGTAGCTGGGCAAAGG
>Ga0265331_10003419_pt1 | contig 10272 bp, 8 predicted proteins | sample 41923metaG_FD_202088 | JGI IMG/M metagenome (GOLD analysis project Ga0265331, IMG submission 202088) | Rhizosphere microbial communities from Carex aquatilis grown in University of Washington, Seatle, WA, United States - 4-19-23 metaG | ecosystem: Host-associated > Plants > Roots > Rhizosphere >...
GCGGCGCCGGCGGTGCAGAAAAGCGAAACCTCCCCACCGGCGATCTCGATGAGGCCCGCCGCCTCCTCGACGAGCGCGGCGATCATGGCGCCGCGCGCGGCGAAGCGCATCTCGCCAGCGGCCCGTCCGAGCGACAGGGTCTCGCTCGTCAGATCGCCGAAAGGCGTGTCCTCAAAAAGCAGCCGCTCGAGCTCAGTCCGGCTCACGATCACGGCGATCCTCCCTGGGATGGCGTCGCCGCGGCAGGAGCGGCGCGGAGCCTTTTGCGCGCGCCGGCAGGCCGTGGCAAGAAGGGCGCATCTCTCGGAGACGCCTCGCATGCCACTTTACGCGCTTGACGACGAAACGCCGCGCCTGCCGGCCAGCGGCCGGTTCTGGGTCGCCCCCAACGCCATCCTCATCGGCCGCGTGGCGCTGGAGGAGGACGCCAACATATGGTTCGGCTGCGTGCTGCGCGGCGACAATGAGTGGATCACGATCGGCGCCAGGAGCAACATTCAGGACAACAGCGTGCTGCACACCGACATGGGCTTTCCGCTCGACATCGGCGCGGATTGCACGATCGGCCACAATGTCATCCTGCATAGCTGCACGATCGGCGAGAACAGCCTCATCGGCATGGGCGCGACGATTCTAAACGGAGCGAAGATCGGCAAGAATTGTCTCGTCGGCGCCAATGCGCTGGTCACCGAGAACAAAGTCTTCCCCGACAACAGCCTCATCGTCGGCTCTCCCGCGCAGGTCAAGCGAGAGCTCGATCCCGGCGCCGTGCAGCGTCATCTCGACTCGGCGAAGCATTATGTCGAAAATGCGCATCGCTACGCTCGAGGCCTGCGGCTCGTTTCAGGCGCCTGAACGGAAAGAAGCTTCGGTTCAGTTTGCGTTCAGGCGAGCGCGTCTCTAACTTCGCTTCTCACAATCGTTCCAAGAGGAGCCCGCTCATGCGATCCCGCGTCGTCCTGGCCTTGCTCGCCGCCGTCATCGCTTGCGTCGCCCATGCCGCGACGGCGGCCGAGCGGCGCATCGCGCTCGTGATCGGCGAGAGCGCCTATGAGGGCAAGTCGATCGAGACCGCGGCGAATGACGCCGGTCTCATCGCGCAGACCTTGCAGTCTGCGGGCTTCGACGTCAGCGGCGCGCGCGATCTCGACGAAGATTCGCTGCGCGGCTCGCTGCGGGACTTTCTGGAGAAGGCCCGCAATGTCGGACCCGACGGCGTCGCCTTCGTCTATTTCGCGGGCGTCGGCGCGCAACTTGAAGGCGACAATTATCTTCTGCCCGTCGGCGCGCCGATCACGCGCGACGCCGACATTCCTCTGCACGGCGCGCGTCTCTCCGACTATCTGAAGCCGCTCGCCTCCATGGGACTGAAGACGGCCGTCATCGTCCTCGACGCCGCGCGCGCCCTCCCCTTCCCCCTTCAAGGACAGCCGCTCGCCGGCGGCCTCGCGCTCTACGAGCCGGGCCCGAGCCTGCTGCTCGCCTTCAACGCCGCGCCGGGAACGATCGCGCCCCAGGAGCCGGGACCCTATGGCGTCTATGCGCAGGCTCTGGCGGAGATGATCCGCGCCGGCGGTCTGCCGATCGCCCAACTGTTCGACCAGACGCGGCTGCGCGTGGTCGAACGCACCAACGGCGCGCAAATCCCCTGGAATTCGCAGGGCTTCGATACGCCCTTCATCTTCTTCGAGCGCACCGCGCAGGCGCCCTCGCGCGGCGTCGACGAAGCGGCGCTGCGCAGCCGGCCCATCGCGCAGTTTTCGGCTCAGGACGCCTTCGCGGCGGCGGTCGCGCGCGACACTTTGCAGTCCTATCAGGAGTTTCTCGTCGCCTATCCCGACGACCCGTTGGCGCATCGCGTGCGCGCCATCCTCGCCGCGCGCCGCGAGGCGCTGTTCTGGCGCAAGGCCCGCATGCTGAACACGCCCGCCTCCTATTGGACCTATCTGAACCGCTATCAGCACGGACCGCACGCCTGGGACGCGCGCCGGCTGCTTGCGATCCTCGCGAGCCCGCCCGAGCCGCCGCCCGCCTTCGCGCCGATCGACATCGGCTATCCGCCGCCGCCGCCGCCCGAAATCGTCTTCGTGAGCCGGCCCGTCGTCTTTTTCGGCGATCCCGTCTGGAACTTCGCGCCGCCGCCGCCGCCGCCGCCCTTCTTCCTGCCGCCGCCGCCGCCCGACTTCATCGTGCTGCCGCCGCCCGTCGTCGTGGGCCTCGGGCCTTACGGCCTGCCGGTGCCGCCCTTCGTCCCGGTTCCGGTCTATGTGCAGCCGCCGGCCTTCGTCGCGCCCCCGCCCGGCAATGTCTTCTTCGCCAATATCCACAACAGTGTGGTCGTGGACGCGAATCAAAACGTCGTCATCGCCAATCCGCAGGGGCGCGTTCTCTCGACGGCGCCGATCGCAGCGGGCGCCATCGCCGGCGCGGCCGGCGCCGCCATCGGCGCGACCCTGCCGCGATTCATCGCCAACAAGGCCGCCGTTCAACCCGGAGCGACGGTCCCTCCCGGTCAGGGCGTCCAGCGGCCGGTCTCCGGCGCGCCGCTGCAAGGCCAGCCGCCGCAAGGCCAAGGCGCGCCGCAGCAGGGACAGGTGCAGCCGGCGCCGGGACACGGCCTGCCGGCGCAGGCTCCGACCGGGGGCGCCCAGCAGTCGTTCCAGGGCTCGCACGCTCTGCCCCAGCCGAGCGCAAATGTTTTGCAGGGCCAAGGCGCGGCCGCGCATGGCCAAGCTCCCCAGGCGCCGGGACAGGCTCCGCAAAACCAGGGCGGCCAAGGTCCGCATGCTCAGGGCCAGGACTTGCAGAAGCAAGCCCCGCTGGGCCAGGGCGCGCAACCGCAAAACCAGGGTGCGCAAGGCCAAGCGCCGCATGAGCCAGGACAGACCCTGCCCCAGGGACAAGCTCCGGCTCCCCATGCCCAGGGCGCCCATGAGCAGGGCGCGCAGACGCAAGCCCCGCCGAGCGCCGCCGCGCCGAAGACGCAGCCTCAGAGCCAGCCGGCCTCGTCGGCCCAGGGGGCCAAGACCCACGGCCATCAGGACCACGGCCATGGATCGCAGACGCAGTCGCAGCCAAGTCCCGCCGCCGCTCCAAAAGCGCAACTCGGGACTCAGCCGCCCCAAGGCGCGCAGGGCCATGGTCGTCAGGACCACGGCCATGGATCGCAGACGCAAGCGCCGCATGGCCCCGCCGCCGCGTCGCAGCCCGCCGCGCAACAGAGCCACGCCCACAGCGCGCCCAATCCGATGCAAAGCATGCAAAGGCCGGCGGGGCCGGGGCCGCAATCGGCCCCGCCGAGGCCGAGCCCGCAGCCGCATCCCCAGGCTCAGGCTCAGCCGCAGAAGCCCGCTGCTCCCGCAAAGCCGCAGCCGCACGACCACGATCATCACTGAAGCAAAGCGGCCGGTTCCGGCGTTTCGGAACCGGTCTTAGCCCAAGGCCTCGCTTGCGCGGGAAAGCCACGGTCTGCTATAAGTTTCGCGCCGTCGTCCGGCTATCCGGATGGCGGCGCTTCGTCTTTTTGGCGAGGTTTGAACCTGCTTTCCGCTCCCGGGCCGCGCCGGCCGGTTCGCTTCATCGAACCTTCGCTCTCTTCGACAGGCGCTTGAAAGCCTGGCGCAAGAAGCTTCCGGGAACTGAAAGCCTCTCGTAACGCCAACCCCCGCCGGCGCCTGCCCCACAGGGCCCCCCTGGAGAAAAAATGGCTTCCGAACATTCGCTCAGCGCTCCGACGCGCGAGGATTTCGCCGCTTTGCTCAATGAGAGCTACGGCGGCTCAGACGCTTTCGAAGGCTCCGTCATCAAGGGTCGCGTCGTCGCGATCGAGAAGGACGTGGCCGTCATTGATATCGGTCTGAAGACCGAAGGGCGCGTGCCCTTGAAGGAATTCACCGGCTTCGGCCGCGATCCTGCGCCCAAGGTTGGCGAGGAGGTCGAGGTCTATCTGGAGCGCGTCGAGAACGCGCTCGGCGAAGCGGTGATCTCGCGCGACAAGGCGCGCCGCGAGGAAAGCTGGGTCAAGCTGGAGAAGGCCTTCGAGAACAACGAGAAGGTCGAAGGCGTGATCTTCAACCAGGTCAAGGGCGGCTTCACGGTCGATCTCGACTCGGCCGTCGCCTTCCTGCCGCGCTCGCAGGTCGACATCCGTCCGATCCGCGACGCCGCGCCGCTCATGAACGTCCCGCAGCCGTTCCACATCCTGAAAATGGATCGCCGGCGCGGCAACATCGTCGTCTCGCGCCGCACCGTTCTCGAGGAGAGCCGCGCCGAGCAACGCCACGAGATCGTCGCCAACCTCGAAGAGGGGCAGGTCATCGACGGCGTCGTCAAGAACATCACCGACTACGGCGCGTTCGTGGATCTGGGCGGCATCGACGGCCTGCTGCATGTGACCGACATCGCCTGGCGTCGCGTCAACCATCCGTCCGAGGCGCTGACCATCGGCCAGACGGTGAAGGTGAAGATCGTCAAGATCAATCACGAGACGCATCGCATCTCGCTCGGCATGAAGCAACTGCTCGAAGACCCGTGGCAGGGCATCGAGGCGAAATATCCGATCGGCGCGCGCTTCCACGGGCGCGTCACGAACATCACCGACTACGGCGCCTTCGTCGAGCTGGAGCCCGGCATCGAGGGCCTCGTGCACGTCTCGGAAATGTCCTGGACCAAGAAGAACGTGCATCCCGGCAAGATCGTCTCGACGAGCCAGGAGGTCGACGTTCAGGTGCTCGAGGTCGATCCCGTCAAGCGCCGCATCTCGCTCGGCTTGAAGCAGTGCCTGCGCAACCCCTGGGAGCTCTTCGCCGAGAAGCATCCGGTGGGCTCCGAGGTCGAGGGCGAGGTCAAGAATAAGACCGAGTTCGGCCTGTTCATCGGGCTCGACGGCGACGTCGACGGCATGGTGCATCTCTCGGATCTCGACTGGAACCGTCCGGGCGAGCAGGTCATCGAGGAGTTCAAGAAGGGCGACGTCATCAAGGCGCAGGTTCTCGACGTCGATGTCGAGAAGGAGCGCATCTCGCTCGGCGTCAAGCAGCTCGCCGGCGATCCCTTCGCCGCGGCCGATGTCGTCGGCGGCGTCGATCTTAAGAAGGGCTCGGTCGTCACCTCCGAGGTCATCGAGGTCAAGGACAGCGGCATCGAGGTGAAGATCGTCGGCACCGATCTGACGACCTTCGTCAAGCGCGCCGAGCTCGCCCGCGACCGCGCCGATCAGCGCCCCGAGCGCTTCGCGGTCGGCGAGAAGGTGGACGTGCGTGTGACGCTGTTCGATCGCAAGGCGCGCCGCATCGGCGTCTCGGTCAAGGCGCTCGAAATGGCCGAGGAGAAGGAGGCGATCGCCCAATATGGGTCGGCGGACTCCGGCGCCTCGCTCGGCGACATCCTCGGCGCGGCGCTGAAAGCCCGCGAAGAGGACGGCTCGAAGAAGAAGAAGGGCGAGGAATAAGCGGCACGCCGCTTATCCCCTTCGCAAAACCCGGGGGAGTGGGCCGCGGCCCCTCCCCCGTTTTTATTGGAGCTCGCTTCGCCCGGCTGAATGCGGCTTCCTCCCTTTGACCCGGCGCTTTGGAAAGTGTCTGCTCGCCTGACGTGAAACCAGGAGGCTCCATGCGGTCGATGAAAATCCTCTGGTGCTGTTCCTCGATTCTCCCCGCGATCCTCGTCGCAATATGCAGTTCGCTTGCGCATGCTCAGGAGAAGGCGTTCGACCCGTCGGCGGTCGAGTTCCAGCGCTTTCGCCATGCTACGCCGAGGCCGACCAAGCGCGCCAAAAAGGGCGTCGCCACGTCGGCGAGTCCGCCCGCTTCGCCAGCGTCCACTCAGCGAGAAGAGGCCACTCCCTCAGCCTGGAACGGAACCTATGGCGGCGTGAACGCCGGCGCGGCGATCGGCGACGAAAAAAACAGCCGCTGAGGCGAGCCTGATCGGCTTTCGCCGCGGCTCCGAGCGCGGACAAAAAAAGCCGCCGGCCCGAGAGGCGACGGCTTTTGGGTAGAGCGTTTTTGCGGCGCGCCTTATCAGGCGGCGCGCTCGACGTCGGCGTCATCGCCGGCGGGGTCGGCCTCGTTCTTGGCGCCGCGACGCGGCCCCTTGGCGAGATAGCTCTCGATCACTTTCAGCGATTCGGAATCGAGGAGCTTGCGCACCGCCGAAACCTCGCGCGACATGCGGTCCAGCGCCGCCTCGTAAAGCTGACGCTCCGAGTAGGACTGCTCCGGCTGCGTGTCCGAACGGTAGAGGTCGCGCACGACCTCGGCGATGGTCACGAGGTCGCCGGAGTTGATCTTCGCCTCATATTCCTGAGCGCGACGCGACCACATGGTGCGCTTGATGCGCGCGCGCCCGCTCAGCGTCGCCAGCGCCTTCTCGACGGTGTCCCCTTCGGAAAGCTTGCGCATACCCACGGCGGCGACCTTGCTCGTCGGCACCTTGAGAATCATCTTGTCCTTCACGAAGCTCACGACGAAGAGCTCAAGGCTGAACCCTGCGACCTCCTGCACCTCGATGCCGACGATCTGCCCCACGCCATGCGCCGGATAGACGATGTATTCGGAGAGCTTGAAGCCGAGCTTCTGCGAGGAGAGCCGGGCCTTGGGCGCAACGATGGGCTTCGGCGCTGCGGGCGTGATCGCGGCGGTGACGACGGGAGAAGCGGACTTCTGAACTGCGTTTGCTGCGGGGGTCTGTGAAAGATTCATGCTCGCTCTGGCTGATTCGCTTGCGATGGGTCGTTTTTGTTCCGGCCCCGCGCGCAGCGGAGCCGAAGGAGCGGGCGCCGTCGGGGCTTTCGCCTTACGCGCGGCTTCAACGGCCGCGCCCGTGGACGCAGCGACTATGCCTTGGGTGATTGGCGGAATCTTGGCGCCCGCCGGTTGCGCGTTCACAGCGGGAGCGGCGACGCTCGCAGCTTTGAGCACGGGGGCGGCCTGCGCCTCGATCTTTTTTACAGCCGCCGTCTTTTTGACGCTGCTTTCCGCCGCGACCGCGGCGGCCTTGGACTTCTCCGACGTCTTCGCTTTCGCGGCCACGGCCTTCCGGCTCGCGGCTTTCCCCGCGGCGGCTTTTTTCGCCTGAGCCTTGACCGCTGCGCTCGCCCGCGCGGCCGCAGCCTTTTTGGCGGCTGCCTTTTGCGCTGCGAGCTTGCGCGCCGCGGCCTTCTCCGCCGCAGCCTTTTTCACGGCCGAGCGGGCTGCGTCTGACGCCTTCTTTCTCACCGACGCGGTTTTCGTCTTGGCGGCCGTGGCGGGCTTGCTGCGCGGCGCGCTCGACTTGGCCACATGCGCGCGCTGCCTTTTCGCCGCCGATTTTGCTGCAGATTTCCCGGACTTGCCGCGCGACTTGGCTGCGGAGGCCTTCTTGGCCTTCACGGGCGGTTTTTTCGAAGCCATGCGCGGCGCACTCCCTCTTTCTCGCTTTTATCTCGCAAAAGCTTTAGACTCTCGACGGTGCGAGTCCCGGCGTCACACTCTCCTTCTCCTCGAAAGGAGAGAGCGCCGGCGCCCATTCCGCCTTATACTCATGAAGCAGGTCTAGCCCGCGTCTTCGAAAGTTCCGCTTTCAAAGAGACGAGAATTCCACCGCAGGCCATCCCTTGGGTCCCACGTTCACCGGCCTGCGGTTCCAACAACCCAGGAGCGCGAACGCGTGCTATCCGTCCCGAGTCGGGGACTTCCGCTCATTGAGGTTATATATCATATCGGCTGGTGATAATCAAAGCCCTGTTATGTCTCAAATTGGGCAAAAAGGCGCCCATGCGACAATTAAATGATTGTAATGCAACGCCGGAGCGCCTCGTTAACCATTCGGGCGCGCTTGCGGCGCCTCAATCGCCCTCGCCGGGCTCGGCGGAGAAATGCTCCTCGAGCTTGCCGGGCTTGCCGTCCCATTCCTTCGCGTCGGCCGGCGGATCGCGCTTTATGGTCACGTTCGGCCAGACTTGCGCATATTCCGCATTGAGCGTCAGCCAGGCCTCGAGATCGGGCTCGGTGTCCGGCTTGATCGCGAAGGCGGGGCACTCGGGCTCGCAGACGCCGCAGTCGATGCACTCGTCCGGATGGATGACGAGCATGTTCGCGCCTTCGTAAAAGCAATCCACCGGGCAGACCTCGACGCAATCCATATATTTGCACTTGATGCAATTCTCGGTGACGACGTAGGTCATAGGGCGCTTTCCCGTTGGCTGGCGGGTAGCTAGCGCCTTTGTAAAATCGATGCAAGCCGCTTCGGTTCGAAGCCGCTAAGGGATAATGTGCATTCTCATGACCCCTTTGCCCGTTCTCACCTCCCCCCGCAGGATACACGCCCGCGCCCTGCTGCTCGGCGACCGGATCGACACGGCGGGCCTGGAGCGCGCCGACCTGGTCTCGACCGCGCCGCTCGCCTTCCACTCGGGAAACGCGGGCTTCGTCGTGCTCTTCAGATTCGGCGTGGCGGTTCTTTTCGGCCTTTCGCCGCTCGAGGAAGATGAGGTGCTGGCCCGAGTCGGCGCGCGCGTCGCCGGCCCCACATCCCGCAGGGACGACGAAACGCTGGAGCTCGACCTCTCCGGCGAGGGCGAGGAGAAGTCCGGCCGTTTCGCGGTCAAGGACATGAGCGCGCCGGAGCTGCTCGTCGTGGCGGACGCGCTGGCGAAGAGCGTCGCGCTCGCCAGAGACGAGCGCCGCGTCAACACCGTGTTCGACACGATCGAGCCCATCGCCGCGACGCTGGCCGAAAAGGGGCGCCCGCCGTGGAAACGGGGCGAGATGTTGAAGCTCATCGGCCAGACGCTGCTCGTGCAGCATCGCGTCTCGGGTCGCGTCGCCGTCGACGACAAGCCGGACGTGCTTTGGGACAGGCCCGATCTCGAGCGCCTCTATGCGCGGCTCGAGGATGAATATGAGCTCGCCGAGCGGGCCCGCACGCTCAAAGCCAAGCTCGACGTGATCGGCGAGACGGCTCGCGCCTTCACCGAGATTATCGACGCCGACCGCTCGACGCGGCTCGAATGGACGATCGTCGTGCTGATCCTCGCCGAGATCGTGCTGTCGCTCATTCAATTGTGGCTCTATCCGCACGGTCATTAAAACGCGCAAAGCGCGGCGAGCGCCGCTTTGGCCGGGTCCGCGCTTTCGAGCCAGCGGAAGCCGGGCAGCTGATGGCGCGCGAAGGTGAGCTGTCGTTTCGCATAATGGCGCGTGTCGAGCTTGCCGCGCCGCGCGGCCTCGTCGAGGGAGAGCCCGCCTTCGAGATGCGCGATGAGATGCGGAACGCCATGCGCGCGCATCGCGGGCAGCGCGGGATCGAGGCGGCGCTCCCTCACCGCGCGGACTTCCTCCAGGGCGCCTTGCTCCAGCATCGCGTCGAAACGCGCGTCTATGCGCGCATAGAGCGCCTCGCGCGGCGGCGCGACGAAAAATGCGGAGCAGCGCGCGGCGTCGAGGAGCGGCGCGGCGCGCGCGCCCTGGAAGCTCGCAAGCGGCCTGCCCGTCGCCTCGAAGACCTCCAGCGCGCGCAACAACCTTTGTGGGTCGCTGTCGCGAAGTCCCGAGGCCGTCAAAGAATCGAGCGCCTGCAGCGCCTCGTGCATCTCCTGCGGGGCCTTCCCCTCGAAGCGCGCGCGCACCGCCGCGCGCACGCTTTCGGGAACCGGTGGAATCTCGGAGAGCCCATGGAGCGCGGCCTTGAAATACATGCCGGTGCCGCCCACGACGACCGCGGTCCTCTTCTCTGCCGCCAGACAGGCCAGAACCGCCGCGAAATCCTTGAGCCAGAAGCCGACCGAATAATTTTGCGCGGCGTCCACATGGCCGTAGAGAAGATGTGGAGCCTCGCGCTCCTCGGCCGGAGTCGGACGCGCCGTCAACACGCGCAGGTCGCGATAGACCTGCATCGAATCGGCGTTGACGACTGCGCTCCCAAAGGCGCGGGCGAGCGCAAGCGCCAGCGCCGACTTGCCGGAGGCGGTCGGGCCGGCGATGAGAATGACGCGCGGCGGCGCATGAATTTGTGGCATAATCCTATACGCCGAGACGCCGCAAGGATGTCAAAACACTGCCGTCAAGGGCGGGCGCAGCACTCCCGGCGCCCGTTCCCTGCGCAAAGCGCCCCGCAACGCGGCGCCTATTGACATGCCAGCCCAGCCCCTTTGTGCTAAGCCTGCCACGAAGCTCACTCAAGGAACGGTCCCCATTGTCGATCCAGGTCGCGCTTCACCACGTCACGCACTACAAATATGATCGGCTGATCTCGATCGGTCCGCAGGTCATCCGACTGCGTCCGGCCGCGCAT
>Ga0265331_10003423_pt1 | contig 10261 bp, 9 predicted proteins | sample 41923metaG_FD_202088 | JGI IMG/M metagenome (GOLD analysis project Ga0265331, IMG submission 202088) | Rhizosphere microbial communities from Carex aquatilis grown in University of Washington, Seatle, WA, United States - 4-19-23 metaG | ecosystem: Host-associated > Plants > Roots > Rhizosphere >...
CAGGCTCGCCGCCTTCTCCAGGGCGTTCAGCGCTCCGACGAGATCGCTCTGCGCAAAGCGCGCCTTGGCGAGCATGAGATGGGCGATTGCGTATTCCGGGGCGCAATCGACGGCGCGCGCGGCGCAAGCGAGGGCGGCGTCTATGCGTCCGCGAAGCAGCGCAGTCTCGGTGAGCAAGGCGAAGGCGCGGCCGTTGCCGCTATCGATGTTGATGAGGCGGGCGCAAATCTGCTCCGCCGTCGCAATGTCGCCCCGCGCCAGCGCCGCCTGAGCGGTCTCCGCCGTCGCCTCGCGATCTGTTGGAGCGGTCCCACGCATGAGATTCCGAGCCTGAACTTTCAAGAACTCTCAAGATAGCAGAAGGGCCAGGCTTGCGCCCGGCCCATGAAGTTCGATGGGCGTCAGCCCTTGGAGACAGGTTTTTCGGCCGCCTTAGTCTATCTCATGCTTGAGGCCATGCCAGCGGCCGAAGTCGAAGGCGCTCCACAGATCGGAGATCGCCGGGCGATTGACCGGCACGTAAGGGTTTTCTTCGTGCGTGATGGGATTGGGCAGGTTGTCGCGCGCGCGGTTCGACACATGCGGCAGATCCCAGTTCCGCTCGATGAACTTCACGATCGAGGCGTGATCGGAATATTGATGCGCGATGTGACCGCCCCTGGTGAAGGGCGACACGATGATCAGCGGGATGCGCGTGCCGTCGCCGAAGTAGTCGACGGGCTGCACATAGCCCGAGTCGTAATATCCGCCGCCCTCGTCGACCGTCACGAAGACCGCCGTCGTCGCCCAAAGGGTGGGGTTGGCCTGCAGATGCTGGATGATGTCCTTCGTATAGGCCTCGAAGAGCGAGAACTTCGACGAAGACGGATGCCCGTCGCTGAAGGTGCTCGGCTTGACATAGGACACCGCCGGAAGGTTTCCACTCGCGATCGCGTCGTAGAGATCGGTCGTATCCTTGAGATGCGCATCGCGCTCCGACGCGTTCGTCATTGTCGAGGCCGAGTAGAGGAACGGGTTGCAGATGTTGCAATAGAGATAGGCCGCCGGATCGATCGTGCCGAAGTTGGCGCCTAGGCCTGGGGCCGTCTTGAAGTCGTTCCAGCGGTCTCCGTAATAGGCCCAGGAGATTTTTTTCGCCGAAAGCACGTCGCCGATATGCCGCTGCTTGATCACCGGGGGCAGTGTGAAGGGACCGTTGTTCGTCGGGTCCGTCGCGCCGCTGCCGATGAAGGCAGGCACGTAATTGTTGAGCAGGTAATAGGCGCCCGACTGGCAGTTCGGGTTCACGTTGACCGCCTTGAGATAGTTGACGATCGAGGTGACGCCCGGCTGCGTCGTGTCGGAGCAGTTGGTGTAGCTGCCACCGCTATAGCCGTCCTGCGTGTACCAGTTGTTCGAGCCCGGGTAGGGGTTCGGATTCTCGATCTGATTGGTGACGGGGGTCGCCGGGTCGCCGTTCGCATCGGCGTAATAGAGCGCGTCGGCGTAACCGAGCACCATGGAGTTCGCGAAGGTGCCGCCCATCACCGGCTGATGATAATTGTCGAAGAGCGTATATTCATTCGCGAGCTCGGTGAAATAGGGCGCGTCTCCATTGGCGACGTTGTAGAAGCCAAGGGCGATGTCGCCTTCCTTGAGCGCGTGCGGCTGGCCGCCATTGCTGCCCGAGGAAATGGTCATCTCAACCCAGGAGAAGAGATCGGCCTGGCATCCCGACGGATTGTGGTGCGTCGCCTTGCTCGCATCGCAGTCGAGCTGCTGCCACATCTGGTAGAAGCGGTGCACCGGGCTGCCGCCATATGTGTCGTAGAGGCTCTGGCCGGCGGTGCAGACCGGGACATTGTTGAGCGTCGGCGCATTGGGGCCGCAAACGAGGGGATAGACGCCGCTCGGCAGGCCGTTCGGGTAGTTGTTGGTGATGCGCGTGTCGGGCGAGTTCCCAGGGAGGCCGGTCGCGCCCGTCGTGAGCAGCGGCAAGTCCTGCGGCAGCAGGCAGCAGCCCGTGTGCGGCTGCCCGCTCAGTTGCGGCAGTCCGCCCTCCGCCTGCTGGGGAAGCGTATATGTCTGGCTCGTGGGAAATACGACATTCTGCACCGCGCCGGGGCCGTTGGTCGCGGCGCCGGTGCTGGGATCATAGATGTTGGGATAGGGCTGTTGGGGCGCATAAGAGGTCCCCGGCGCTTGCAGCGGATTGGTCGTCGAGCCATAGGCGACCTTGCCGCCGGGGCTGATCAGAAAGGTTGTCGTATCTTGGGCCGAATACTGCTTGGAGTGAGCGTAATTTGGACCGGGATTGCCGGAAGCGTCGATGATGCCCTTCGACAGCAGATTATCGACGTGGTGGCCACGAGGAGACTGGTAGGTTGCAAAAATATGGTCGAAGGTGCGGTTCTCGCCGACGATGACGATGACATGCTTGATTGGGCTATCGGTGTGTCCGTCGTTGTTGTCGCCGCCGAAGTTCTGCTGCCCGGCTAGCGCGAAGGATACATCGTAACTTAGAATCGAAAGCGCCGCCGCGCTGACGAAAACATTTTGAAGCAGTCGCTTCTTCAATTGGTTAGCCATCGTGCCCCCCGCCTGATTTGAATGTCAACCCAAGCGAGCGATATCCGGGCGCTGTGAAGCTCTCGTAACTGAACGATGACGCTTTTGTCATGAGCGGGCTAGACATCCCCAAGCGCGTCGTCGTTTGGCGCGCCAATGGAGAAGAGCAACGAATTCTTTGTTGCGAGGCGGCATGACATCGTTGCGAGGCGGCATGACATCGCTGAGGAGCGACGGCTACAGGTTCAGTCTGATAACGCCTGCTTACACCATCGCCTCGCCGCCAAGGCTCTGAAGTTCCTTTAAAATCCCTTGCGCAAACTGGGAATCGCCGGCCTCGCTCACAGCAGTTGCCCAATAGTTGCTTGGGCCAGCCGTCGGGCGCTTCTTGATTAATCCTATTTTATGAGTATGATTATCGGCTCGCAGAGCTTGCCTCGTCAAGCCTCCGCGGGCTCTGCGAGGCGCCGGCATTCGCGGCCGAGCGTTCTCATTACTGAGAGAGAGGAAATCAATGGCCTTAATCAACAAGCTGCTCGTTGGCGAGTCGCTGGTCGGCGAGGGCAATGAAGTTGCGCACATCGACCTGATCATCGGTCCCCGCGGCAGCGCCGCCGAGACCGCATTCGCCAATGCTCTCGTGAACAATAAGGACGGCTTCACGACGCTGCTCGCGGTGATTGCGCCGAACCTTCTCGCCAAGCCGAACACGATTCTGTTCAACAAGGTCACGATCAAGGGCGCGAAGCAAGCCGTGCAGCTGTTCGGGCCGGCGCAATATGGCGTGGCCAAGGCGGTCGCCGACTCTGTCGCCGAAGGCGTGATCCCGGTCGCCGAGGCCGACGATCTCTTCATCTCGGTCGGCGTGTTCATCCACTGGGAGGCCAACGACGACAAGAAGATCCAGGAGTACAACTACCAGGCCACCAAGGAAGCGCTCGCTCGCGCCGTGCGCGGCGAGCCGAAGGCTGCTGAGGTCGTGGCCAAGCGCAATGACGTGAAGCACCCCTTCGGCGCCGCCTGACGTCGCTCCCATCTTGCGGCCCGGCGCCTCGCGCCGGCCCGCGGAGCAGCGAGACAACCCTTTGCAAACAAGACATCCCTTGCAGACAAAAAGAGGCGGGCATGAACGCCATTCTTACGGTCACGCATCGATGGGCGGGCGTGGCGCTGGCCCTGTTCATGCTCGGCTGGATTTCGTCCGGCCTGCTCATCGCCTTTGTCGAAACTCCCTCCATCGGCGAGAGCTTGAGACTTTCGCGCGCGCAAAGTCTCTCGCCGCGCGACGGCTGGCTGTCCTTAGGAGAGGCGCTGCGGCTGAGCGCCGCGGCGCGCGCCGCGGAGCCCTCGAGCGCAGGGCCCCATGCGGCGCAACCGTCGCAGGGCCTCGCCAGCCCCGCGCCGCCGCATGACGATCTCAGTTTTGCCGAGGCGCGCCTGCGGCGCGTCGATGAAGTTCCCGCATGGATCGTGGAGGACGACGAGGGACGACGATTCGCCATTTCCGCGATCGACGGCCGTCTGATCGACGTGACGCGAGAGCGCGCCGAACATATCGCCGGCGCCTGGCTGGAGCGGGAATCCGAGGAGGCCCCCGCTCTGACCTACCTCGATACGATCGACGCGGCGGTTGGCCTGCGCAACGCGGAGTCGCTGAAGCCCTTCTATCGTTTCTCCGTCGATGACGACGCCGGCTCGCACGTCCTCGTCTCGCAACGCACCGGCGAGGTCGTGCAGCATTTGTCGCGCGGGCAGCGCGCGCTGGCCTATGCGGGGAACTGGCTGCATCTCTTTCATTGGCTCGACGCGATCGGCGCCGGGGACTATCGACGCGGCGCGTTGAGCTGGGTGGGCTTCTTCGCCGCCGCGAGCGCCCTCACGGGACTGATCGTCGGCTGGATCCGCTGGCACCCGGGCTTTTTCGGGCGGCCGACCTATCTCGGCGGCCGGACGCAGCCGTTCCGAGCATTCTGGTTCAGATATCATTTCTGGGCGGGACTCATCGGTGGAGCCTTCGCGCTTGCATGGGCCGCGAGCGGCTTCCTGGCGACCAATCCCGGGCAGGCGTTCTCGCCCACGACCGCGAGCCGCGAGGAGCTAGTCCGCTTTCGCGGCGGGCAGCCGCCCGCTATCGTGACGGAGTGGGCGCCCGATGCTTCCTCTGGCGTTGGCGACGACGTCGTGGAGTTGCAATGGAGCCGCCTCGGCGACGATGCGAAGCTTATCGCCGTAACGCGCCGGGGAGAGCGACGAGGACACAACCTCGCGGGAACGACGCCCTTCTACAACGAAGTAGCGCTACTTTCGGCGGCGCGGCGCGTGGCCGGCGAGACGAAAATCGCCGCGCATGAGAAATTGGACAGCTACGACAATTACTATTTCGCGAATCGTCGACAGACGCTCGACGAGAAGCCGCTCCCAGTGCTTCGCGTGGATCTGGCGGACGCGGGTCACACGTCGCTCTATCTCGATCCCGCGCAAGCGCGGCTTCTCGCGAAATTCGACGATAGCAGTCGTTGGCGGCGCTGGCTTTATTCGGCCGTCCACCACTGGGATTTCGGTTGGTTTCGCAACGCCTTTCTGTGGAACGTCTGGATGGCGACCTGGATCGGCTTCGTCTTCGCGCTCGCGCTGAGCGCCGTCGTGCTCGGCTGGCGTCGATTGCGGCGGAGCCTTGGGCCTATCGCAGCTCCGGCGATCCCCGCCAGACGGCTCGCTCGAGGCGCGAAGGCGACCCAACAGGCCTCTTCGTGAGGCAAGTGACCGGGGCCATGGCCCCATTCAGGAGAGCGTCGCCTTGTCGGATCGCATTGTGAGATTCTTCGTCGAAGGCCAGGTGCAGCGTGTCGGCTATCGCGTCTTTGTCGCGCGCGAGGCGGGGCGATTGCATCTCGACGGATGGGTGCGCAATCGTCGCGACGGCTCTGTGGAAACGCTCGTGGCCGGCAAGGCCCCTGTGGTCGAGGAGTTTCTGCGCCTCGCGCGAAGAGGGCCGGCCACCGCGCGCATCGACGCCTATCGATTTGAGGAGGCGGATGACGTCGCGCTGCGGGAGGGCGGAGGCGGACACGGCTTCGTCGCCGCTACGGACATATGAGCGTCACTCGAGCGCGCCGACGGCGGCATCTTCGGACCTCAACTAAAAAGGCATGAAAGGAGCTCTTCGATGATCGCACTCTACCTTCTTTCCGTCCTCCTCTCGACCGCTGCTCTGGCGGCTCTGATCTCGCCACGCCACATCCCGGCGCGCGTTCGCTGCAGGCGGCGCTCGGGCAGTAACTGACGTCGGAGCGCGACGCGCCGAGGCGAGGCGAAAGCCGCCCAAAGACTCCCCGCTACAGACCGACTGGAGATTGAACCGTGACGCAGGCAACCTTTACGGCAGAGGCGCCGCAACGGCCTCATTTCAGCGAGGATTGGCTTTCGGTGGCCGTCGGCCTCCTCGTTTTCGTCCTGGCTCTGCTCGCCGTCTTCGGTCACGATCTCTTGGGTTGGGTCGCGTCGACCTCGATCTGGATCGATCCCGCCAAGGCGCTCGGCGCCGTCTCCAAGGCCTATGCGGGCCTGAACGGGTTTGCTGCGCTCGCCATCACTTATGCCGCGCTTCTCACGACGCTCAGTCTCGCCGCTTTCGCCAATGGGGCGGACGTCAAAAAATTCGCGCTCGCCTTCACGGCCGTCTTCGCGATCGCTTACGCAAGCTGGTTTGTCGGATCTTACGCGCATCTCGCGGCCGTCACGCCGGCCGATCGCGAGAAATTCGGGGTGAGCTGGTCCTTGCGCCTGACGAATGAGGGCGGGTTCATCGTCGCGCTGCTTGCGGGCCTCGTCATCGCCAATTTCTTCCCGCGCTTCGCAGCCTGGCTTTCCGAGGCCGTGCGGCCGGAGCTCTATATCAAGATCGCGATCGTCATCCTCGGCTCCTTCATCGCCGTGACCGCGGCCGGCAAGCTCGGCTTCGCCTCCTCGGTTCTGCTGCGCGGCGTCGCCGCGATCATCGAGGCCTATCTGATCTACTGGGCGGTGGTCTATTTCGTCGCGCGGAAATATTTCGGCTTCTCGCGCGAGTGGGCGGCGCCCCTCGCCTCGGGCATTTCGATCTGCGGCGTGTCGGCGGCGATCGCAACCGGCGGCGCCATTCGCGCCCGGCCGCAGGTCGCGGTCTTCGTGTCCTCGCTGGTCGTCGTCTTCGCGGTGATCGAAGTTCTGGTGCTGCCCTTCCTGGCGCAGACCTTCCTCGCGCATGAGCCGCTCGTCGCTGCCGCTTGGCTCGGTCTCGCGGTCAAGACGGACGGCGCGGCCATCGCATCGGGCGCCATCGCCGAGTCGCTCCTTACCGCGCAAGCTGCGGCCGAAGGCGTGCACTACCAGGCGGGCTGGATTCTCGGCGTGACGACGACGATCAAAGTGTTCATCGACGTGTTCATCGGAATCTGGGCTTTCGTGCTGGCGCAGATCTGGACGCGCCACATCAACGTTTCCGAATCCGGAGACAAGGCGAGATTGGCGGAGATCTGGCAGCGTTTCCCGAAGTTCATCCTCGGCTTCCTCTTCACCTTCATCGTGACGCTGGCGCTTGCCATCGGGGGCGGCCTCACGGACAAGCTCGCCCCGGCCATCGCTGAAGCCAACACCTTCCGGGTGATCTTCTTCATCCTCACCTTCTTCTCGATCGGCGTGCTGTCCGATTTCCGAAGACTGTGGCAAGCGGGTATCGGCAGGCTCGCGGCGGTCTATGTCGTGAGCCTCTTCGGTTTCGTGATCTGGGTGGGCCTCGCGATTTCCTTCGTGTTCTTCGCAGGCGTCAAGCCGCCGCTCGCGGGCTGAGGTTTGTTTGAAAAATGCAAAAACGCGTTTTGAACGCGCCGGAATTCGGAAGGGCGTCTTATGACCGAGCAAAGACTGGAAGACGAGATCGAGCGCCGCTTTGCCGAGCCGCTGCTGCCCATCGAGAAGAAGCTCATCGGCTGGAGCCTCGGCGTTGGCGTCGTGTCGCTGATCGCCCTGGCGGCGCTGAGCCGCTATCTGCCGTCCTGATGCGCAACGCAGAGAAGCGCTCGGCTAGGACAGCGGCGCTCGTTTAGGTTCTCGAGCGCGCTTGCGCATGGCCGAGTTGCACGTCGCTCGATTGTGGCGACAGGCGAGTCCCCTCCCTGCGGGCTCGCCTTCAGGCGCAGGCTGCTGCGTTCAGCAGCGCGCGGAAAGCCTCTCCTCCTCCAGGAAACGCAAGCTCGGCGAGCGCGCCTGATGCGCGTCGGCGCTCTCATCCTTTGAGAAAAGGCGCGCATCAAAAAAGAACGGCCGCGCGAGCGGCCGTCAAGTCAGAGGAAGAGGGGGAGAAGCTATGGGGCGGGAGGGTCCGTTCCCATAGCGGATAGCCGACAAATGCTCACTTCAAACGCGCCTGAATTTTCTGCAGCCCGGCCAAAGCGTATTGCTCGTCCTTCTCGGAGCCGCGTGCGCCGCCGACTCCGATCACGCCGACGATCTCGTCATTGACCTTGATGAGAACGGCGCCCGCGCGAGCGACATAATTTGGGTTGGCGGCGACCTTTTCGGCGAGATCCTTGTCGGTCTTCACCTGCTCGGCGAGCTGCCCGGAGGACTCCTTGAAGGCGAGCGCCGCCTGCGCCTTGAAATTGCTGTTCTGAACGGCGCGAGGGCCGACGCCGTCGGAGACGAGCACGGCCTTCAATACGCCAGCCGAGTCGATCACGCTCACCGCGATCTTCTGGTCGCCGGCCTTGCCGGCCTCGAGCGCCGCCTGCGCCGCTTCGAGCGCGAGGTCGAGCGCGGGTCCGCGCGCCGCCGGCGGCGGGGGATTTTGTTGCGGAGAGGCGGGCGCGCCGGCAGTCTGCGCGATCGCTCCCGTGCTCGCGATGAGGAGCAGAGCGGAGAGGAAGATTGGAGAGACGCGCGTCTTCTTCAGGACGGAGGGCATTGCATTCCTTTTTGCTCTAGGGAAAGGGTCGAAGGCTGACTGGGCCTTCAGCGAAGCGCTCGGCCTGTCATTGCTGTTCAGAGGTTGCTTTGGCGCGCTCCAGCGCGATCGCCGCGTGGCAAGCCTCGTCGGCGTCGTCGAAGAGACTGTCTTCGAGACAGGCGAAGGCGTTGTTGAAAGCGAGGAAGCGATATCCCTCGTCGCTCTGCGTGACGACCCCGATCGGGTTCTGGTCGATCTCGACGAGATGAACGTAAAACCGTGCGCTCTGCTGAAGATTCGCGATCACGTCACTTCTCCTTGGCCGGCAGGTGGTAGCTCGTGTTGTCCGGGGGAACGACGGCGATCTCGGCGTGCGGCGTTCTCGCGGGCGCCCAGTCGTAGGAGACAGGCTCGGCGCGATAGACTCCGTAATTGACCGTGGCCTTTCCGGTCTCCGCATCCTTGCTCCGACGCGGGTAGGGGTTCACATATTCCCACACGATCTCGCCGGTCGGCGTCACCTGGAAGAAGCGTCCGATCTGTCCTTCGTCGATGAAAGTGTTGCCGTTGGGGAGGCGCCGCGCGCTGCTGATATGCGTGCTTCGGAACGTCCAGCCTGCGTTCCCCGAGTCGGCCGCCGAATATTGCCAGACCACCTGCTGCGTGACCGGATTGATCTCGAGAACGCGAGAGCCGCCGGTCAGCGTTGTCGCGGCGGGCGGATAGCCGGCCGCGCCTTGATTGTCGAAGACCAGAAGATTGCCGGCGCCCGGAAGACCCTTGGGGATGATCTGCGCGTCATGCTGGCCGGAGATCTGATCGACCGGACGCGGGACCTTGCGCGACGGGCCGCCGTTGTCTGGCGCGACCGGCGGAAAATGCGGACCGAGGGTCCAGGCGATCTTACGGGTCTTGCGATCGATGATCGCGATAAAATTCGCGTTTCGCGAGTCGAAAATGAGATTGTCCGGAGCAAAGCGCTGATCGCCTTCGTCGAACCAATGGTTCGGCCCGACCGGCTTCAGATCGTTGACGTGCAGATAGTCCGCGTTCTTCGACGCCTTGAGGAGCTTGAACTCCTCCGGGCTGAAGCCGAGCTCGTCGATATGGTCGGAAGCGGCCCAGGTCCAGACGATGTCGCCCTCCGAATTCACTTCATAGGCGAGATCGTCGAGCACCTGCGGCGCGGTGAAGCCCGGGAGCGGATAAACGATATTGGAGAGAACCAGCGTGTTGCCGTTCGGAAGGCGGGCGATGTCATGATGCTGTTGCGCCCGCCCGCCCGGAGCAGATTCGCCGAACCGCCAGACGGTCCTGCCATCCCAGTCGACCTCGCCGACCGTCTTGTTGATGCGGGTTTGCACGCGGCCGGGAACGAGGTCCGTTCCCTTGCCGTCCTCGGCTTCGAGCGTCACAAAAATATGCCCCCGCGCGCCGCCGATCAGCGCGGGATCGATATAGGCGGCGGGTTGACCGGCGAACTTCCAATCATGGACGACGTTGCCGTTGAGATCGATCAAGCGCGAGACGCCGTCGCCGGCGGCGAAGAGGACGTAGGAGCTGAAGGCCCGAGCGGGATCGTAGATCGTCGTCCCGGTCGGAAATACGCTGGGCTCGGCCTTCGTCTCCGTCACGGCGCAAAAGGCGGCAAGCGAAAGCACAAGAGCGCTCACGCTCAAGCGGCGCTTTCCACTACGGGGCAAAAAATCCGGCGCGCGCATTTTTCCCTCTCCTTGAGTGCTTAAGTTCTGTCCTTGGGATGCTCAAGCTTGGGGCATTATAAGCATACCT
>Ga0265331_10003425_pt1 | contig 10258 bp, 7 predicted proteins | sample 41923metaG_FD_202088 | JGI IMG/M metagenome (GOLD analysis project Ga0265331, IMG submission 202088) | Rhizosphere microbial communities from Carex aquatilis grown in University of Washington, Seatle, WA, United States - 4-19-23 metaG | ecosystem: Host-associated > Plants > Roots > Rhizosphere >...
ACAAACATTGGCTTCATTGCACGAGAAATGCAGGATACTGCAGTTGTTTCCCATGGCGTAGTTGGGAGTTATGAGCTCGGTGTTGGAAATGAGAAACTCATTTCGGGTGTCGTTGACAGTGCGATTGGCTATACGGTTCAAGAACAGGCGACTAAGGGATACGACAAGTTTGTCAAACAGGCCAACCAATGGTACCAAGAAGACCCCGATGTAAAGATCAGCATGGCAGGCCTCGGTTTTAGTCGTGGCGCGGCTGCCTTGCTGATCGCCTCAAACATGGTGCATGAAAAAGGCATCCCCGATTTAAAGAGTGCGGTCAGCAAGCAGGTGATAGACCCCGCCACTGGGCTATCCCATATCGAAACCAGCTATTCCCGTTACATCGTCCCGCCTGGGCAGGTGCCGCAAATGCTGATCCTCAACGACCAAGTAGCTACCGGCAAAGCGGAAGAACTTAACAGGCACATTGCGCCTTCTGTGGTCTCTGTCGTGCAACTTAAGGCCGAAGTTGAGCGTCGCCCGCAATTTCCCTTTTATAGCGCCGAGAATCCGGAGCTTTCAGATCCGCGTATCCATACGATGACGTTCGATGGCGCGCATTCAGATATCGGCGGAGGCTACCTGTTGAATGGAGTGTCTTCGGTCACCCGCCAAATCAACGAGATTGTGTTGAACAAGTGGGGTGTCGGCATCGATGAGCATGCGCCGGAGACAGGCCCCAAAAAATACGTGATCCACGATTCGGAATACCTGTGGGGGGATCGCAACGCAGGTTCGCCGACGCCGCCGATCGAATCGGGTGGGCCACGCAAGGTGATCTATGACAAGGGGCCTGAGGGTGCGCTGGGAAACCCACTGCCGGATAGTCAATTGCTGCAGAAATTCGAGCACCGTTCTGAAGTTGAACCACAGAAGCCTTCCATCATGGACATTCTGAATGGGATGCCGGACGCGCAACGCGCCATTGTCATGGCTCGAGTGCAGGAAAACATTGCAAATCGGCGGCAATCACAATCTATGGATGAAGGTATGGCTTTGGCGCGATAGCCCTGCCAATTCAACACCCATCAGGATAGATCGAGGAAACGAGCATGGCGCAAGACGACACAAGTTCGAACAACAACGAGCAGTTGGTCAAATCCGAGGCTTTTGCAAAAGTGAAGCCGGAGGCGCAGGCCCAGGATGGCTCTGCGAAAATGTTCGCCGAAGTCAAAGCACAGGCCGTGACGAATCCGGATGACAAACAGGTGCGTGATCTTCTGTCGAAGATTGAGCAGCCTGAGCAGGGCGTGGTATCTCCAGAACGCGGAGGAACCGGGCAGCGTTACGGCTTGGATGGCAAGTTGCACGAGGCAGCTGAAAGGTTAGCTAATACCGCCAATCTTGTTGTTGAGCCTAAACCAGCTGTGGCCGGGCAACTGGATGAAAAGCACTTAAGCATGGCCCGTGCGTATGTCGAAAAGACGCCAAAGCAGGCCGTAGCCGAGCATCCAGAATTGGCGAATGTCTATGCGGCCAGAGCGGCTGCAGAAACGCAGTTGGTCGGTCGGCCGCCGGAAAGCCAGCAAATCGTGATGGCGAGATTTGATGAGAACGCCATTAACCAGATTGAGAACGGCAAGATTCCCGCAGTGCAGGTTAATGAAAAAATGTCGCGGGAAGTGACGCCCGAGCGCGAGCAGCAATTGAATACTTGAGACCAACCAAAAACTGAAACCAACCAAAAACTGAAACCAACCAATCTAACATCTTGGATACAGACGATCGCCATGACTGAATTGAAAAAAAATGAGACTGAGAACCATAAGCCCCCCTTCGTCGAAAGCGGGCCAAATCAGACCAATCAACATGAAATACATTTGCCCTATAGCCCATCTGACATGGCGCAACGTCTGGTCGAAACTCATTTCCCATGGCCGGGTTGGGATAGTAAGACGTTGGGGCCGGCACCGGTCATTGCTGTCAGCGATCAACCTGACAAGGCCTACCTTGAGCAACTGAACAAGGTGCTTGCTCGCATCAGCGAAATTTCGCATATCGAATCTGCTGAAAGATTCAGACAGAACCTGCAGCTTTTGAGCGGCATTCCTATCAATCTGGCCCCCGGGTTCGGGCTGCCAAAGACGGAAGACAACGTCATGCAGCATGAGCCGCTCATGAAATTCGATCCGAATGCATGGGCAAGGTATCCGGCGGTTGAACCCCACCTCCAGCCGCATGCCGGCCAGGTTGCCATGCCAAGAAAAGATTACGCCATCGCTCCGCCTGAGCAACTGCTCATCAGCGAATTGGGGCGCTATTTGAAGCTTCACGAAGCCTATCAGCAATCGGTCCAATACAAACAAACTGGGGATGCCACCCACGTCGCAGACGCAGGTCGATTGATGGCACTCGGACATTCGCCGCGATATGCCATTGACCACGTCGAAAACCCGGCCATGCAATCAGCTTTTGCAGAATACAAACCAAGAGACCCAGTGCGGTCTGAAAAAATTCAGCCATTGTTTGCCGGTAGGGAAGGGTATCCCGAAGTGCCTGCCTCGGAAAGGCACGAACTGGATTTTGCCTTGAAAGTGCATGGCAGCAGCTCCCGTGATCTCGGTAAATCAACAGTTCAGGAAGCGCCTCAGCACGAAGGTGCATCGGATCAGGAAAGAATGCATCACCTGCGATCGGAAGCATTTCGATCTGGCTATCCCGAAGATGTGGTCAAGCTTTTCCCTGAACTCGGCGATGCCTATCTCGTGTTTGCAACTCTGAAGAAAGGTGTGGAGCAAAGCGGTATTCAGCCGGCAGATCAGGCCGCAGCGCTGAATCAGGTGAGGGAGAACCTGGCCAGCAGCATTGCGGCAGGAAAGATCCCTAACCTGATGGCAGCTGAGACCACCCATGAAGCACAACAAAGTGCGGCCTCGCTGTAAGTGGCGATGCGCATCACTCGATTTCAAAACAGGTGAAGTATTGATGGCCAAGATATGGCGTAGCCAATCAGCTACAAAACAGACACCGCGGAAATGCAAGGTTATGAAATAAGAATACAACCTTTGAATTTATTTAAAAAGACTAATGTGGCCCGGACTTTGCTGTATTGAAAATGGGTGCAATTAGAAACATAACATTTGAATTCTAAAAATGAATGAGGAGAGCGAGATGGCAGAACAGCTGAAAAGTGCGGCGGATCGTGACGCAGAATACCTGGAAAATCACCCGGTAGAGGGCGCTAAGATTCTGGTTGGGGCCGCCATGACCGGCGCAGCAAAAGCCGCTGATCATGCCATTCAGGATGCGGTCGAGACAGGGAAAAAGCTGACCGAGCCGGGTGATATGAAGATCGAACACTCGCCGCACCCGGTCGATACATTGAAAGCGGCCGCCGACAACCTGACTACTCCGGGCAGTATGAACCTTGCGGATGCCCCCCACCCGGTAGATCGGGCCGTGGATGCTGCGCACAAGAAGGTTGATGAAATCCGCCAGGCTGGCGTAGTTCAGGGCACCGTCATCGGCGCTGAGGCGGTTGTTGGTAGCGTATTAGATGCAGCAGGCCCCAAAAAACTCAGGGTGTTGGAGGATGGGATAGAAGCAGCCGCTGATTTGAAGAAGGGCGGCGAACTGGCCAACAAAGTACATCAGGGCGAGGTGATTGCTGGCGAGAAGCCTTGGGTGCCGTACGATGAGCGTCATGCCAAACGCGAAGCTAATGCTGCCATCCGTGATGGAGAGTTTGTGCCGGTGTCCGAGGGCGCAGTCCATCACCCAGGCCATCAATCCGCCGCCAGAGAAGGCGAACTGCTTCAAGCTAACAAGGCTGGCACCGAGAATAGTCTTGCAAATATCATTCAGGAGAGTCTGCCCGCAAATCAAGCAGAGAGCCCAAGCCGTCTGGAGCAGGTAAAGGGCGCCATCTCGAATCCATACAAAACCATCTTGGATAAAATTGATCCGCCTGCACCCGAGATCCGGCTCAATCGTGTGGCTTATGAAGCAAAGCCCACGATGATGGATAACCTGAATGGACAGGCAAATTTTCTCAATGAGGAGCACGCCCTGCAAACCGCCCGTGCCCAGCAGATTACAGTGGCGATCAAAGATGGCCCTCCGGAGCTGAGTCAGCGCTTGGGTAAGGTGATTTCAAGCCTTGATGACAAACAAATCAAGGAACTGCTGAGCACCGACCAGTTTGACAACATGCTGGGGATATCCAAGGGGCCCAGGCAGTTGCAGCAGAACACGCCGCATCCCGGTGAAAACAAGCTGGTCAGCGGGTTTGAGTCACCAGGTCAACCACAAGAACCATCAACCTTGAGTAAGGCTGCGGAATACATTCTTCCCCAGAATCCCAGTCCGGAAAAACTCGCTAAGTTTGCATCGGAGCTGGAGCAGGGCAATTTCGGCAACGCCTTGAAAATGCAGGCACAAAGCGTGATCAAGGGCTGGGCTGGTTTGGGTGGAGGTGCAGCAGTAGCAACGACAGTCGTCGTCAATCAAATGAATTCAAAGCAGGAGGACGAATTAGCGAAACTGCCTCCAAATGAACGTCTTGCACGTACGTTTGAGGCGAGTGCAGGCAATGTGCAGCGTGAGAAGGAGCACCCGGAACTCAAGGCCGCTTATGACGAGTATCACAAGTCGGTGGAAGGTGCTTTAAAGAGGCACCCGAATATCGAAGGTCAGACTTCAAGTGAAGCATCCTCAGAAATATATAGGGCCAAACAGGAGATTTTCAATGACATTAAGCAGCACGGGCTGGACAAAAACAATCAGCGCAGCAGTGTCGACAGCCTGACTCCTGATCAAAAAGTTACTGCCGCCGCGCAATACATTAATACCCTTCCAGAGCATCAACGTGGACCGTATCAGGAAATGGTAGCGGCGTACGCCAACAAGAGCGGCCTCAAGATCGAAGAAACGCAAACGCAAGAACGTCAGGTTGAGCATGTGCCCCAAAAGTCATGACGTTCAGGACATGGGTGCTCAACCCTTAATTTCGATGCTTAGGGGCATGTAATGGCAAATGCAAGCGGCAGCAGCGTTCAGCAAAGCGGGCAGTTCGAGTGGCCGGGGTGGGATAAGAGTCTGGGGGCAGCCCCTGTCATCGTGCTCGACAAGCCACCTGCGCCAGAGCAACTGGAGAAATTCAATCAGCAACTGGCCAATATCGCTGATCTGTCGCGCCCACAATCCGCAGGCGCTTTGCGCGATCAGTTAAAGGCGATGAGTGGTGAGCCGATTCATATCGCGCTATTGCAGGGGCATGATGCACAAAGTCTCCATAATCTGACTGGCTCGTTGCGTAATGCGGATTATATCCAGCCAGGTGATCAGCCGCAGATCAGGTTTAACCCTGAAGCCTGGGGTAAATACCCCGCCAAAGGTGCCCAGGAGCTGGAGGCGCCACATGACCCTTCAGTGATGCAACGGATCAAGGCCGATTACGGCACGGCTTCTATGAAGGATGAGGGGCTGAAAGAAATCAATGCCACCCGCGGGAAATATGCCGAATACGGTATATCGCCGCCCGAGCAACAATTCATTCACGAGCTTGGCCACTACGCCATGTTCGCGGAAGCAAAACATATTTATGACAAGGGCCTCGCCAGTGCCCTAAACAATGCCAGGTATCTGGAATTCAGCGATCCGGCGTATCAGCAGGCCAAGGCGCTGATCGACAAAAGTACCGGGCCGCAGGGTGAAGTTTACGTGACCGATCATTACGAAGTGCCTGCCATGAAATCCATCAGTCCCGGATTCATCGAGCGGGATAGCCGCTATTACGCCAGTGGCATGATGCTGCCTGAAGGTAAGAATGGCGTTCCAGACTTGCCCAAGGAGGATCAAAAGGCGCTTGAAAATGCGCTGAAAATCCACCCTGTGACCCAAGCTTCTCCAGATCAATCCCAAGCCGAAACTGCAGACTTTCAGGCCAGGGCTGCGCAATTGACCCCGGAGCAAAAGGTTGCGGAAGCCAGTCGATACATCCAGACCCTGCCAGAACATCAGCGCGCGGTTTATCAGGAAAAGGTCGCGCAATACGCTAATACTAACGGGCTCTACATTGAAGAGGCGCAAACGCAGTCTCGCCAGCCTGAGCCTGTCAGAGGCACGTAGATTTCTCTATCGAGCCAGCCTTGCTTACGCGGAAACTACAAAATTATAAAAATAAAATCAATGAGTTATCTATCATTTTTCGATATGCGTAGTGAATTGACTACAAATATCCTCCTGACCCAACCCGTGATCGGGTTGGGATTTTTTAACTATATGAAAAATATAATAAAAAACTACTTGGCACGTGCTTTGCTGTAGTTGGATCACCAAGGTTGTGTGCAGTGCCGTATCCGGGGTTTTTTGACAGATTTTTAATGAAAGCTGATGTGCTAACCGCGCATCGTGCTGATAGAACAAAAGGGGATGAATCATGGCTGAGCATCAAGATAAACTGAGTAACGAGATCAAAGTGTCAATTGAGGGTGGGCTCACCTTCGTTGACCATTCGGACGCATATAAAGCAGGGCTGAATCGCTTCCTGGAGGGAGAAAAGCTTTCACGTAAGGAGATTGCCGAAAAGGAAAAAATGATTGCGTTTGAAGAATCGCAGATGGAAGCCGCTAAAAAAGATCCCATTGCGTTTATCAAACAGCAGGAAGCAAGGCAGCAGGCCGCAGGATCGCATCCTGGCGCCACATTGCCAGTGGCAGAGTTTCCTAAAGCTGAAGCCGTAATCATTGGCAGGCAAGATGTGCCGGCCCTTGAAACGCAGAAACCTGCTCAGGCAAGTATCGCAGCTGAAAGGCTTACCGATGCCGAGCGGCTTGAGCGCGCCAGGCAGGCTTTTGCCGAAGCCGGTCCGGCCGATCGTGCGATCGCACAAAAAAATCTGGATGGTGTTCAGGACGTCTTGGCCAAGGTGCCATATATGACACAGGAGTTTCTCGTGCAGGCGCAACAAAAGGCGTTTGTGGATGAGGGACAAAAGCTTTACGAACGCAACATCGCCGCCAACAGGAAAGAAAACAGCCTTACTTGGGAAGTCGCCAATTTTGCTCAGGCACCCGGCAAGACTCTGGTAAATAGTGATGTTGGCGTCGATATTAAATCCGGCGATCAGGCCTATGGCGTTTCAGTGGCGCACGGCATCAACGCCAAGGTGGTGGGCTTGGATCTGGCACAGATCAACGCAGCGGCCGGCATGGATAATCACGGCGCGGCTACCGCCGATGTAGGCGTGAAAGTGGTCAAGCAGATCCACGAAAGTGGCGACCACCATGTGTTTCTGGCTGGCGCTGCCGACGCGAAAATTTCAGGTCTTGAATCCGATGCAAAACTGGGCGGCACTGCCACGGGTCTGGTGGTGAATACCCATCAACTGGCGGGCAGGCCAACATCCGAAATCATCGGTGCAGTGGTTGATCTGCAAACTGGTAGCACGACAGCAGTAGGCAGCGTATCCACCACCTTTAATGCGGATACCCAATATGCGACTACAGCCAGAGCGGTTGGCACCTATGGCGTTGAAACTGGCGCAGGCGGGTTCAGTCTCGAGACTTACCAGAAGACCGGCATCGACAAGTTGACGGCACGGCTATCGGCCGGCGTGGATAACGTGGGTGGCACCAACGACGTTTCAGTCGGCGCGGGTGTGAGCTTGGGCTTTTAACGCCTGACCTGTCGTTTGTGCAGGTAAGCGCAATGCCCATGGATGAAGTGGTCGAAACAAAGCTGGCAGGCAACGCAAAGCTTTCGGCGCTAGTAAAAGATGCTGAAGGCAACCTGCTGGGCTTTGTTGTCGACAATCCGCTTGGCCCTGATCTGAACGTTGATCTGCATTTGCTGACGATCAAAAACGCCACAGCAACGCAAAACAATCAGTTGCGGCAAGTCGTCTACGACACCTATGCGCTGGGGGTGAAGGTGGTGCCTGCCTTTACCCCGTTATTGGAATGCGTTGCAGAATCGGCCACGGTCGTCGTGCATTCTGATGCTGATTGGGAAGGCATGCGGTTTGTCTTTGTGCCGGTTTTGCAGCCCAATAAACCCGTCACCAATTTCTACGCCAATATTCAGGGCAACCCTTTGCTGCCAGACAGCCTGCATGCATTCAGTTTCGGCGGCATCACGCACGACGTCATTTTAGAGCAGCAGAACAAATATTATCTGGGCAAGGATGGCCGCTGGTACACCACCAACCCGCTGGAACTGGTCAGCCATGAGCTGGCGCATGGTTGTGGAAAGCTGCAAGGATGGACTCAGGCAGCCGAGGGTGCATACGTGCGTGATCTCCAGTCCGGTAAGGTGCCGGAATATGAAATCAAAGCCATCAACTTCGTTAACACCACCCTGCTCGAGCCGAGGGGTCTGCCGGGCAGGGTGCCTGAATCTTATTATCAGGCAAAGCCGGAAGGTGCTGCACAAGGCGCTACTGCGCCACTTGATGCGGACGGCATCGAAAAACTCAGGCATGGCACGATCCCTGCGGCACTGAAAGCGTACTCTCAGCCCGTGCTCAATGCAGTTGATATAGGTGAGCCACAAAGCCGTTTATCACAGGCACTTGAACTTGCCGGCGTTTGTGAGGCGCCGCAGTCAGCGTTGATTGCAGAACGTATCCTTGAAAATGCAGCGACAAGTTCATGGGCAACAAAGGCCATAACGCTGACTGAGCTGCAGCGCTAATGAATATGGTGCCTGCAGTCAGTCCAATCTGAAAATTCCCAGAAATGATTAGGTTTAATGTAAGTAGTAGAGGAGTCAGGATCTTGATGTTGCATTTTTGCAACACACGTAGCGAAGTGTTGCACTTATTCGACAAAATGGGTTGCACAGCGCTCAGGGGCTTGGTTAAGATGACCTCAACTTCCTGCAGTTGGTTTATGCACAGGGGGAGTTCGCGAACTCTCTCATCGCAAGGTGAGGGGTAAGGCAGTAAGCCCGGGCTCGATGCATCGGGTCTGGACATTAACTTAAGGAGATTTACATGAAGAAGATCAATCTGGCTGTTGCTGCAGCCCTGGCGATGGGCGCTTCTGCTGCTCAAGCCGGTATCACCATCCCTGCTGGTGACTGGACCATCGATATCGGTGGTAACGTCAACGCATACTACACACACACCAAGTACGAAGGCGCTCTGAAGAACGCAACTGCTGGTGCTCCTGGTAGCCAAGCATCCAACACTATTTCTACCGGTCTGCTGCCTGCAGCTCTGGGTATCGGTGGTAAGACTCGCCAAAACGATCTGGACATCGCTTTCCAGTTCACATTCTTCACTGGTGTTGATTCCACAAACGGTTTCGGTACTGCTAACGTCTACGGCGCCAACGGTGCAGGTGGCAACAGCATCAACATTCGTCAAGCTTACTTCACCTTTGGCGACAAGTCCTGGGGTACTATCAAGGCTGGTCGTGACTTAGGTCTGTTCGGTTCCGACGCTATCCTGTCTGACCAAACCCTGCTGGGCGTTGGTCAAGGCGCTGGTGGTAACGGTAACTCCACACTGGGCCGTATCGGTTCTGGTTACCTGTACGCTGACTGGGTTGGTCAAATCCAGTACGCATCCCCTAACTGGAACGGTTTCAGCTTCGCAGCTGCTGCACGTCAACCTTGGGGCAACTCCTCTAACCACGATCTGGGCTTTGATGCTAAGGCTTCCTATGAGTGGGCTGGCGACTTCGCTGGTAAGGTTTGGGTTGGTGGTATCACACAAAAGACCCGCACCGCAGCGACTGCTGGTACAGCAGCTCACTGGGTTCCAGTTGGCCCAACCACCAATACTCTGGTTGCAGCAACTGCAGGCACCGCAGCCACTTCTAACCGTGCTGAAGCATGGGAAATCGGTGGTAAGGTTGGCTACGCTGGCGCTGAGCTGGTTGGCTACTACTACGACGGCAAGGGCTTCGGCTCCCCAGCTGTTGCTAGCGCAAACCTGCCACTGACAGGTCTGCTGGTTAATTCCGCTGATCAAGACGTCAACGGTGGTTACGTTCAAGCTACCTACAAGATCCCTGGCGTTGGTACTAAGCTGGGCGTAAGCTGGGGCGAGAGCAACATCGATGCCAAGACAGCTGGTCAGGATGACTTCAGCGACCGTTCTTGGGTTGTTGGTGCCTACCACCCTCTGACCAAGTCTTTGAATCTGGTTGCTGAGTACACCGATACCAAGTACGAAAGCATCGGTAACGTAAGCGGCGTCAACGGCAAGGCTAAGACTGTTGCACTTGGCGCAATCCTGTTCTTCTAAGATTTTTTAGAAAACTTGATGGAT
>Ga0265331_10003426_pt1 | contig 10257 bp, 12 predicted proteins | sample 41923metaG_FD_202088 | JGI IMG/M metagenome (GOLD analysis project Ga0265331, IMG submission 202088) | Rhizosphere microbial communities from Carex aquatilis grown in University of Washington, Seatle, WA, United States - 4-19-23 metaG | ecosystem: Host-associated > Plants > Roots > Rhizosphere...
GGGAAATATTGCGAATCAACCTCATTTAGCAAACGTTCAAGCGCATACTTACCTTGAACCGGCTGATGTTGGAGAAGATGCATGACTGCGGTTCTTATGTGAAGGCGCGCTAGTTCCCCCGGAGGATTAAATGCCTGATCCTCCGAAACCATCGATGGATGGGCGCATCTGTTACGATTTAATTGCAACCTTTCAAGGTCTTGGCGCTCTAACAACGAGATTAACTCAAATTCATCCTCTGCAATTTTGAGAATATTTCTTTCAAAAGTTAGCAAGCGCGCAAAATCATTTTGTTTACGTGCGTTATCAACCTCGCCAACTCGCTTCGCAGCCTCCTTATCTCCAGCCAAGGCAATCTCACGAAGCTTATCAATTATGTCGTAGCAGACAGCAACCCAAGTAACGACTATGGCAGCCCTGAATGCGCCTGCGCGATAGCAGGACGCTGCTTCATTAATATACATCCTCGCTTTCTCATCCCGGCAGAGGAGAGCAAGTTCATCAAGGTCAAGAAGGGGGCTTCTGGTATCCATCGACCAATCTCGAAATCCTGCTCCGGCTCACATTGAACCGCCGCGCCGAGTCTGCCTGCGTCGCCTTGCCCTTGGCAAGCTCGCGCGAGACTTCCTCGCTCTGATGGCGCGTAAGGGGAGGTGGTCGTCTCACGTGGATACCGAGCGCCTTGGCGCGCTCGCGTCGCGGACACAGCACTGCGCCATCGACATGACCCAAGCGCGCAGTATCATCTCCGAAGCGATTCGCGGCAAGCCATCGTTGCAACGGCTCGCGTTTTCCGCCTGAGATAGATGAACCGGCGCAATGACTTCCCCTAACGAGAAGGTAATCCCAATGTTGAGCTGTAGACACATCCTTCTAGTTTTGACATTAATAACCACTAATATTTTCCCGGTAAATGCGTATGAAGGCACGAATTCTTTAGAGGCATGCCGAGCTGTAGCAAATGAAACATTTACATCTAATGCTCATTACATGGGATATTGTATAGGAGTTGCTGAATCGATGATGTCCCCGATACCGCCGGGGGTGAAATGCCAACTTGACTATTGCATTCCAAAGGCAGTCACTACACAGCAGGGTATAAGAGTGCTTGTCAATTATATGGATAAACATCCAGAGAAAACACATTTAGAGCTAAGGGTAATTGCGGTTCTTGCATTTATGGAAGCGTGGCTACGTCCTAGGCATTGACATAGCTCTCGAAACTTTATTGCCCCGCTTCGGGCAAGGCACATGCTAATACAGCTCACAAATTTCTGCGGGCAAGTGCCAGAAGCCAAGCGCAAGCGAGGCATAGAAGCGGTGAGTTCCATCCCGAAGACGATAGAGACCTGCGCCGATTTCCTCCACGGGGACTGGTGGCACAATATCATTCCCGTTCGGATACCGACAAGAATTCGCATCATTCGATCACGACAAAACCCATTAGCGTCGAGCGGGCGCGTGCGAACCACTTTTTCAATTTTTATGAGTGGAATCAAAACATGCGGCTCGGTGCAACGGAAACTTGGAGCAGCCGGGACAAAAGTTTCTACACCTGCTTCGGCCAACCACTGGCGTGGAATCTTCATCGATTCAGTGGCCGTCGTGTGCTCCGGCGTCCAGTGTGGGTGAAGCGACATTTGCTTGATCTCCGTGCGCCATGTTTCCCCCATCGGGGCCGCCGCGCAAAGCCGTCCGTTTAGTTGCCGGTGTCGCACAGGGCGCATTCTGTTAAATGAGGCTTTGCCCCTTGTTCGACGCGCCGCCGGCCGTCGAAACCGCCAGTAGGCAGGAAAACTGACGCCCCTCGTCCCGACAACTCTGATTTGCCACACAAAGCGGTGCGGTCGGGGCTTGCCGCTCGCGGCAATCGCCAAAGGTGGCGCTACGCGTTAGGTTTCGACCCCATGTAGCCCCGCCAGGCACTCTCCAGTTCGTCGCGCGCCGCCGGCGTCTTGGCGCTCGCCATGCGGGCGTTCAATTCGCTGACCGCCGCAGGGCTCGGTCGCGCCGCGTCGGCGTGAAATTCGTCGAAGGGTCCGTTGCCGACGCTGCGCAAGCCGAGCGGGCTCGACTGCGCCATGTGCAGCGAGTTTCGTCGAAGGATGCCGGGCTGTCCGCCTTCGCCGCCGGGCTGCGTGGTGTTGTCGCGCGACTGACCCGATGCGCCTGCGCCTGCATGCGCGGCGCGATAGGTCGAGTTCAATTCGCTCGGCGAAGGAAGCGATGCGCCGGGCGCATGGCGCGAGAGACGATCAGCCTCGGCGCTTGTGAACCTCGACCGGTTTTCGCCGTAGGCCGCGTCGCGCGTGTGTGGCGGCTTGATCGTGTGCAGATGAAATGTCAGGTGACCGTTTGGAGCGAGCATATTCGAGCGGGGCGTGGGCATGGCTGCATCCTTTGCTTTTGTTTTCGGGAAGAGGCGCGGCACACCATCGCGCGTGATGTTGTAGACGTCGGGCGTGCCGCTGGGGCGACGATTCGTTGGCGAGACGATGGTCGTGCCGTTGTTGTTGAGCAGCACGGCCCCGCCGTTCGGCGCTGCGTTGGCGAACAGCGTGCCCTCGGCGCAGGCGCATGGGGCGTCGTGCGTTGGCGCGATGATGGCGCGTGTCATCGGCCGACTGCTCGACGAGAGCGACTACTCGGACATATCACGCGTAAAATTTCGGGAATGTCTGAAGCACGTTGAAGACACCGTCGAAAACCACTGCCCCATCGTCATGATGCCGACGAACGAACGCGGGGTGCGGGTCCGTCAACTTTATGGCTTCCGAGACGACCTCGTCGACAACAACCGCCGCGCCATCGTCATCGCAACGCCGACCATGGGGATGCTCATGTCGTGTGGACCGGGCTGGCCTTCACTCCCCGACTGTCTGGCGCAAGAACCCCTGGGCGACATCATCGGCTGCATTCTCGATCAGCTCGGCGAGATCGAGGCGGACAAGAGCAAGCAGCAAGACGCCGAACTGCATCAGCGCATCTCGGTCCTCGTTACGGGACTCCTCAGCAAATCCGAGGGCGGCCTAGAGGCGGCCGATACGCGCTGCGCCATGCTCGCCGAACACGGCTAAGCCCGACGAGCCGCTGCGTCACGATCTTGCCGACGCAATCCAGAAGCGCGATGCAGCCGCAGCCATGCCATGCCGCGCGCAGAACTCTGGGCGTGTGAAGCTCTTCTTCTCGATCTCGGCGGCGGCGATCCGCGCCGATCTCTTCAGCGAGAGCGCGCCCGCCGAGGAGGAGGAGCCGCTGTTCGACGAGCTCGACCTCTTCTCGCTGCGCGAGGCCGCGCCCGGCCCCGCCCGCTTCGAATCCGCGCCCGCGGCTCAGCCGAAGCCCTCGCAAGCTGCAGAGCTCGTTGCGCCGGAATCGGTCGTGGCGGTCGACTCCGAAGAGGCCAAAGCGCGCGTGCTGGCCCTGCTGTCGCCGGCCCCAGTGTCGCTCGACGAGCTGATCCGCGCCGTGGGCCGACCGGCGCGCGACGTGCAAGGCGCGCTCGTCGATCTCGACATCGAGGGACGCATCGAGCGCCACGGCGCCGGGCTCGTCTCGCTGATCGTGAGGAGCTGAGCCGCTCTTTTCCTTCAGCTCGCGTGCTTCTGCACCCAGGCGACATATCGATCCATCCAGCCTTGCAGAAAAGAGAGGCTGCCCGGCCCGATTTCGCCCGCCGTGTCGAACAGGCCTTCCTTGAACTGCAGGAAGACCTCCGGCTGTCCGAGCGTGGGCGCGTCGAGATAGGCGAGAATGTTGCGCAAATGCTGTTGCGCAATGGCCGTGCCGATCGCGCCGATCGAGATCCCGATGACTGCGGCCGGCTTGCCCGCGAAGGCGTTCTGCCCGTAGGGCCGAGAGGCGTGATCGATCGCATTCTTGAGCACGCCGGGGATGGAGCGATTGTATTCGGGCGTGACGAAAAGCAGCCCCGAGGCGCCGGCGATCTCGCTCTTTAGACGTTTCACGGGCTCGGCCTGCGCCGCATCGTCGTCCTGATTGTAGAGCGGCAAATCGGCGATCTTAGCTTCGGCGAAGTCGAAGTGGGGCGGCGCCAGCTTGGCGACGGCCCCGGCAAGCTTGCGGTTGTAAGAATCCCGGCGAAGACTTCCGACCAGAACGAGGATCTTGTATCGGCTCATGACGATCTTTCCCTGTTTCCCGGCTGGGGCTCAGAGCCCCGCGCTCAAAACTAGGGTCGCCTCAACCATCCTCGACATCCGGCGTGCGCCAGGCGAGATGCTGGCCGCTGTCGACCGCAATCATCTGACCGGTCACATGCCGCGCGCGCGAAAGATAGAGCGCGGCCTCGACGAGGCTTTCGAGGTCGATCGCTTCCTTGAGCGGCACACCGGCGGTCTCGCGCGCAAACCCCGCCTCGCCCGCGCTTGCGCTGGGGAGCGTCGGTCCCGGCCCAATGGCGTTGACGCGGATGCGCGGCGCGAAGGCTTGGGCCATCGTGCGGGTCGCGGTCCACAACGCGGATTTGGAGAGCGTATAGGTGAAATCGCGCGGCGTAAGGCGAAAGACCCGCTGATCGATCATGTTGATGATCGCGCCCTTCTCGCCCTCGGGCAGGCGCGCCGCAAAGGCCTGGCAAAGCAGAAGCGGCGCTCGAAGATTGACCGCGAAATGGCGCTCGAGCGCTTCCGGCGTGAAGTCTTGCGCGGAATCGGGCTCGAAGAGCGCCGAATTATTCACGAGCAGCGCAAGCGGCCCGAAATGCGCCTCGGCGCGCCCGAGCAGGTCTTGGGTCTCGCTGACGTCGGCGAGATCGGCGGCGAGCGCCTGCGCGCGAAACCCCTGCGCGACGAGCACCGCGCCGGCGGCTGAGGCTCCGGCCAGCGATCGGGGCGAGGCGTGAAGCACGACCGGCCGGCCCGCGCGCGCGAACCCCTGGGCCAGCGCCAAGCCGATGCGCCGCGCCGCTCCTGTCACGAGAACGGGGCCAGCCTGCTCCGCCGCCTGCATGCGCGTCTCCGCAATGTCTTCGACGCCTTCGCCGAAGTTGACGCTTTATTAGCCATCATCAACCGAAAACCAAGCTGAAAATTCTGGCGCCGGGCGCAGGCTTAAAGAATAATGCTAACGCTATGCCAAGAATTCTCATTGTCGACACAATTCATTCTTGCTGGTTTGCAAATGTTTTCTTTAACCATACGCAAAATTGCCCGGCTGGAAAGGTCTCGTTAAGCTGAACGATTATAAATCGGCGTGTCTTCCGCGCGGGCTGCGGTTGCGGGAGGACCGCCGAAGGCGGGGCTGGCGACGAAAAATGGAGTTGAGCACGATGAGACACGCGTTCCTAGCGGCGCTGACGGCGCCCCTCGCCCTTTGCGTCCTGCCCGCAGCCTCAGCCGACCTGCCCTATCGCCGCGGCGCGCCGGCCGACTATTACACTCCGGCGCCCGTCGCCAGCTGGCAGGGCTTCTATGCGGGCCTCAACGCCGGCTATGGATGGAGTTCCTTCACCGACAGCGGGGATTGGCTTTTGGGCAATCCGACGGGCGGCCAATTTGGCTTCACGGGCGGCTACAACTACATGCTCACGCCGAATTTCGTCATCGGCGCCGAGGCCGATTTCGACTTCGCCGGCATCAATCAGTCGGGATACGCTTACCCCGGCGTCTCGAGCACCAGCAGCGTCAACGATCTCTTCACGCTGCGCGGCCGCGTCGGCTACGCCATGGATCGCGCCCTGATCTTCGTTTCCGGCGGCCTCGCGGGCGGGAACACCAACATAAATCTGCAGAACGTCTGGGGCCGCTTCTGGGGTCAGGAGTCGAGCTATCAACTCGGATGGGCGCTCGGCGCCGGCGCCGAATATCTGGTCGTTCCCAATATTTCGGTGAAGGCCGAATATCTATTCACGTCGCTCGGCTCCAACACTTACTTCAACCTCTCACCCTACGCCCTCCAGACCGGAACCAACACTTCGCAAGTGCGGGTGGGCGTGAACTACCATTTCTGAGCGCGTGCTCGTCAGGCGGCCGTCGGGCTGCGCATCACGCCTCTGTCACAATTCCAATAGAAACCACAGACACGAGGCGTTTACGCGGAATCCCCGATGAGTTCAGAAGCCACATCGCAAGCGATGCGCGCGGAAGACGCGGCCGAGCTGCGAGAGGCGGTTCGGCTGCTCGAAAATCAGGGCCTCGCGAGGCTTTTGAACAATGTCGCGGGCATGCCCACCGACAAAGCGCTGGCGCTCGTGCCGAGGCGATTGAAGAACAAGCTCGACAAGGTCGTCAGCGGCGCCGTGCGGCAAGGGCTGCATTTCGCCGTCAGCTCGATCGACGCCAGCGATTCCCGCCCGCCCCGCAACTTCCTCTCCACGCTCGTCACGGGGTCGACCGGCGGAGTCAGCGGCTTCTTCGGCGCGGCCGGATTAGCGGCGGAACTACCCGTCACCACGACGCTCATCTTGCGGTCGATCGCAGACATCGCCCGATCGCAGGGCGAGGACCTTTCCAGCGTGCCCACCCGCCTCGCCTGCCTGGAGGTCCTCGCGCTGGGCGCGCCGGCGGAGGAGAAGCTTACCCAGTCGAGCTACTTTCTCGCACGGGACGGCTTCTCGGCGTTTTCGGGCAATGCCGCCAAGGCCCTCTCGGTCCGCGGCTTGGACGCCGCAAGGTCTCCGGAGGTCGACGGCTTTCTGGGCCAAATCGGCGCCAGATTCGCCATCGTCGTCGGGGAGCGCGCCGCCGCGAGCTCGATCCCCGTCATCGGCGCCCTGGGCGGCGCAGCCGGGAATGCGGTGTTCACCAAATATTTTCAGGACCTCGCGACGGGGCACTTCATCGTGCGCAAGCTCGAGCGGGCCTACGGCAAGGAAGTCGTGAGGGCCCATTACATGGATGTTTTCGCCTCGCTGAATTAATCGAATTCACAGCAACCGCCGCAGCTCTGCGCGCACCGCCTCTAGCCGGGCGCAATCTTCGCCCTAATTAACGCGCGGCGGTCGCTTGCGCGGTCGCGATCCATAGGAGCGCGAGATGGGAATTCTTGATTTCTTTGGAAAGAAAAAAGACGCGCCTGCGCCTGCCGGCGCGACCGAAACGAGCGCAGCCTCCCCGGAGGCGCTAAAGGCCGAAATCGCGAGGCACGGCCTCGACGCCGCCAAGATCGACGTCGCCGTCGACGGCTCAAAGGTGACGCTTTCGGGCTCGGCCGCATCGACGGCCGAAGCCCAGAAGCTGGCGTTGGCTGTCGGAAACACGCAAGGCGTCACGCAAGTCGTCAACAATATTTCGGTTGCGGAGACGCAGGCCGAGTCGCGCTTTTACACGGTCAAGGCCGGCGACAGCCTGTGGGCGATTGCGGAGCATCTTTACGGTCACGGACAAGGCCCCAAATATCAGCAGATTTTCGAGGCCAATCGTCCGCTCTTGAAGGATCCCAATCTCATCTATCCCGGCCAGGTGCTGCGGATTCCAGACCTTGCGCATCCGACTGCGGGCGCCGGCCAGACAGCCGCCGCGGGCGGTTGGAAACCGCCGCAGGAGGTCGCCTCGGCGGACAAGGGCGGCAAGAAGGAGGACGAAGTCGTCTGGAAGTCGCCGACCACCTAAAGCCGCCGTTCATTGAGAGCATCGTGCGCGGGCGACCGCGCGCGAGCTTCAGCTTCAAAGATATCGCGCCGAGTTCGCGCGAGCCTTCCCGCCGACATGTCCTTGCGCGCATTGCTGTGTGAACGCGAGCGGCTATATGCGCTCTCACCTGCGCCTCGTAGGGCGCGCAATCACCGTGAGCAAGGAAACGCACCCATGGCTACGTCCAAGCGGCCCGACGCTAAGCGTCCGCCAATCAAGGAAACGAGCGCCGCGCCAGAGATTTCGGATTTGGATTTGCCCGAGATCGATCTCGACACGCCGCTTCACGAGCGGCAGGCGATCGAGGCGGAGAAAGCGAGGCGCGCGGCCGCGACTGAAGCTTTTCGCAACGAGAAGGCGCACGAGCGGCCTCCCCGTCACCGGGCTTGAGTCTGCATCCTCTTGCGCGACTAGACCGTCGTCGCAGCGAACGACGGGATGTCGCGCATGAAAGCTTCGAGCCAAGCGACGAGCTTCGGTGCCCCTGCGCGCCAGGCGCCGCCGAAGCGATAATCGAGATAGCCCAGCGCGCAAGCCGTCGCCAGATGGCCGACATCGCGCTCCCCGGCCGGCGGCGCGGCCTCGAGCACGGCAAGAGCGCGATCGATCTTTCCCTGCTGAAGCTCGATCCAGCTCGCGGAGCGCTGGCTCTCTGGGCGCGTCGTCTGCTCGTAGCGAATGAGCCTAAAGTGACCAAAGCAGTCTAATCGAGCCCAATCCAGTCTACCGTAAATAACTGATATAAAGGTGCTATCAAAAAGCATGCTCCATCCAGCCCATTCCGAATTAGTCTTGCACAAACGAGTTTCGCTCCCCATACTGAACAAGTCCGATACAGATTTTTGGAAGGCGAAAATGGCGGGGAAGGCGAAGAACACGGCCATTAGGACCACTGACGGGCGGTCGAAGCTGCCGGCGCGCGGCGCGCCCTACTACGACGAGATCGCAAGCGACGCCTGCTTGGGATACCGCAAGGGCAAGACGCGATGCGTTTGGCTGTTGCGCCGCACGCTTGACGACGGCGGCTACGACTATACCGACCTTGGTCGCGCCGACGATGATCTCGCCGATTCCCTCGACTTCAATCAGGCGCGCGACAAGGCGCTGGCCATCGTCATGGGCGAGACTACGCCCGTCAAGGGAGCCTCAAACCACGCGGCAAGGCGAAGAGCGCGCCCTGGACCGTCGCCGACGCGATGGTCGCCTATCTGGCCAAGCTCGAACAAGACGGCAAGAACACCCGCCGCGCTCGCAGCTTCGCCAATAGCGCGATCAACCCCACGCTTGGAGCAATTAGACTGCGCGATCTCGACCGGGAGACGCTCAGCCAATGGCTCGCCGATCTCGCCGCCAGCCCGCGCCAGACCCGCACCGGCGGCCTTTTGGCTGCGCCGAAATCGGCGGAGGAAATTCGGCGGCGGCGCGCCTCAGCCAATCGCACCTGGGGTGTGCTGCGCGCCGCCTTGAATCTGGCGCTTGACGATGGGCGCATCCATTCCGACGCCGCCTGGAAACGCGTCAAGATGTTCAAGAACGCCGCGAGCGCTCGCCTGCGATGGTTGTCGGGCCAAGAGATCAGGCGCTTTGTCGACGCTTGCGAAGAGCCGTTTCGCACGCTGGCGCTGGCCGCACTCTACAGCGGCTGCCGTCTCGGCGAGCTGCGTCAGCTTGTTGTCGCCGATTTTGATGCGCGCAGCGAGACGCTGTGCGTCCGCGTCAGCAAGAGCGGCAAGTCCAGGCACGTCACGTTGACGAAGGAAGCCGCCACCTTCTTCGCACGCATTGCAGCGGGACGCGGCGGCGAGGAACTGCTGTTGCAAAGAGCCGATGGCGAAGGCTGGCGAGACGGCGAGCAGCGGCGGCGCATGCTCGACGCCTGTCAACGCGCGGGCATCGCCCCGGCCGGCTTTCACAGCTTGAGACACACGTTTGCGAGCCTCGCCCTGCAAGACGGCGTGCCGATGTTGATGGTCGCGCACAATTTGGGGCACGGCGACACGAGAATGGTCGAGGCGCACTACGGCCACATCGATCCCGACAATCTGCGCCAGACGATCCGAGAGAGAACGAAGCCGCTCGGCTTCGATAGTGACGGTTCAAATATCGTCACGTTGCGGCGGTGATTGTCATGGGACGACGCCCCAATCCGACGCCCGAAGAGCTGGCCGATGAATTGCTCGACGCCGAAGAACTCAGTGCGCTTATCCGAAAGGGCGTCGTCGGCATCGTTGAAAGGCCCGTCAACTTCCACGATGACGAGCAGAAGGCGGCGTGGCGTCAGGCGCTGGCGCAATTGGCGAACAAAGACGGATCCGTCCGTTGAGGGGATTCTTCGCTTCCTAGAGCAAGACAGGCCGATTGATCCGCGTCTGGTGCGCTGGGCCGCCCGTCTGACGCGCCTCGGCGGCGTGATCCCGATCAACGGGCCGCAACCGGACGACATTGACCTGCTGCCCGAACGCTTGGGCGAGGTGGTTGTGCCGGCGTGGGGCAAAGGCAGGCCCTATTTTCGTGGAAAGCCGCCGGGCGCGCCGTGCCTTGCCGCGCAGGGTGCTCGAAGCGTTGCGCGGCGAGCCAGGACCGATGTTTGCGCGTCCAGTGCTTGCCCTCGGCATAAATGCGCCCGTGACGCAGAAGGAAGCCCGACACCTGCTGCCGCGCCCGC
>Ga0265331_10003427_pt1 | contig 10256 bp, 11 predicted proteins | sample 41923metaG_FD_202088 | JGI IMG/M metagenome (GOLD analysis project Ga0265331, IMG submission 202088) | Rhizosphere microbial communities from Carex aquatilis grown in University of Washington, Seatle, WA, United States - 4-19-23 metaG | ecosystem: Host-associated > Plants > Roots > Rhizosphere...
TCGACTATAAGCCTTCCGATGTTTTCTGGTGTACCGCCGACGTGGGCTGGATTACCGGCCACAGCTATGTCGCCTATGGGCCGCTGGCGATGGGAGCCACCGAAGTCGTGTACGAAGGCATCCCGACCTGGCCCGATGCGGGACGTTTCTGGAAAATGATAGAGGCGCACAAGGTCACCACTTTTTACACCGCGCCCACGGCCATCCGTTCGCTGATCAAACTGGGCGGAGAGTTGCCCAAACAATATGATCTTTCCAGCCTGCGCCTGCTCGGCACCGTGGGTGAACCGATCAATCCCGAAGCCTGGGTATGGTATTACACCGTGGTCGGGCAATCGCGCTGCCCCATCGTGGATACGTGGTGGCAGACCGAAACCGGTTGCCACATGATTGCACCGCTACCCGGAGCCGTGCCAACCAAACCCGGTTCGTGCACCCTGCCTTTGCCCGGCATCATGGTGTCCGTCGTCAACGAAGAGGGCGGCAAAGTGGATGACCAGCACGGCGGCTTCCTGGTTATTACACGTTCATTCCCTTCCCAAATCCGCACCATCTGGGGCGACCCCGAACGCTACCGCAAGGGCTATTTCCCGGAAGAAATGAAAGGTGCCTATCTGGCCGGGGATTCGGCCCAACGCGATGAAGACGGTTATTTCTGGATCATGGGGCGCATCGACGATGTGCTGAAGGTTTCCGGTCACCGTTTGGGTACCATGGAAATTGAATCCACGCTGGCTGCCAATCCGCTTGTTGCTGAAGCGGCCATCGTTGGTCGTCCGCACGACATCAAAGGCGAGGCCATCGTTGCCTTTGTGGTGCTGAAAGGTGCCCGCCCCACAGACGCCGCAGCGGCCAAACAACTCGCAGAAACTTTGCGCGCCTGGATAGGCGAGAAGATCGGGCCGATTGCCAAACCGGACGACATCCGTTTCGGCGACAACCTGCCCAAAACCCGCTCCGGCAAGATCATGCGCCGGTTACTGCGCTCCATCGCCAAGGGCGATGAGATTACGCAGGATACCTCGACACTGGAAAATCCGGCTATACTGGAACAATTGAAAGAAGTTATACGTTAGGGATGTAGAAATTACTCAATACCTTTGCTTGTTAAGGGTGAAGAGGGAAGGGAGAAGGGTAAAACAGCGTCTCCGAATAATGACGCGAGAGTTTTACCCTTCTCCCTTCACCCTTAGCTCTTCGCCTTCAAATGGTACTTTTGGAGTTTCATTCTCCGTTAGCGGATGCCTACCGGATCATCCTAATTTAAAGTATGATCTTACTTAACCCCTTCCCCCATGCGTTATTTATCGCATAATATTCAGGACAGACCGGAAAAACTTGCCATTTCATCTATGCAAAATGAAAGAATCCATCTATGAACCTTAATCCTAGAATTCAGGGAAACATTCATATCCTGGCCCCCCAGGGACGCATTGATCATGCATCCGCGGAAGATTTCTCCGCGTCATTGGAACCTCACCTGGCACAATGCAAAGCGGGCGGGATAGTGCTGCTGCTTGATTTCACCGGTATCGATTACATCAGCAGTGTCGGTCTGCGCTCATTAATGCTTGCCGCACGCCAGGTCAAGTCGCAAAGCGGGAGTATCGCCATCGCATCGCTCACACCGGTGGTTAAAGAAGTGTTCGACATTAGCCGCTTCAATCTGGTATACAAAGTTTTTGACAGCGTTGAAGCTGCTGTAACAGGGTTGTCGTGAAAGTTCGCTTCTGGGGGACACGTGGCTCTCTTCCTGTCTCGCTTACCACCCCCGACATCCGCAAAAAACTGGGCACCGCGCTCGAGGGCGCGATTGGCCGCAATCTGGACACGCGGGAAAAAATTGACGATTACATCAACCGTGAGCTCGGCTTTGAAACCAGCGGCACTTTCGGCGGCAATTCCAGTTGCGTTGAAATCGATATTCAGGGCAAGGAGCATTTAATCTGCGACATGGGCAGCGGCGCCCGTCCGCTGGGCAATAGCAAGATCGCTCGCTTCGGCCCCTCCGGCCAAACCTACCATATTTTCATGTCCCATCTGCACTGGGATCATATTATGGGTTTCCCTTTTTTTACACCGGCCTATATACCCGGAAACCATATCATCATTCATGGCTGCCACCCGGGTATGGAAATTGCGTTTCGGCTCCAGCAGTCGGCTCCGGAATTCCCGGTGGATTTCAGCATACTGGGAGCAAAGATTGAATTCGACCAGATGCAGCCCGGTGAAACACGCGAAATCGCCGGTATGCGCGTGACAGCGAAACTTCAAAATCATGGCGGTGACTCATATGGCTACCGCTTCGAACATAATGGCAAGGCCTTAATTTATTCGACAGACTCCGAACACAAGCTGGACAAGATCGCAGAAAACCAAAGTTTCATCGAGTTTTTTCGCGATGCCGATCTGGTTATTTTCGACGCCATGTTTTCGCTTGCCGATGCCATTTCCATCAAAGCAGACTGGGGACATTCAAGCAACATTGTTGGGGTTGAGTTATGCCAACTTGCGCGGGCAAAATATTTCTGCATGTTCCATCACGAACCGGCTCACGACGATGCAAAAATCGCCCAAACATTGTTTGAAACCCAACGCTTTGAGGAAATTACCCGGCATGATCATGCCGTCAAAGTGATCTCCGCCTACGACGGTCTCGAAATCGATCTTTGATTGTGGGGAGCCGCTAATAATTCAATTTCCGTCACCATACTGCGTTGCTCATAAAAAATTACTCCTAACATATCATGTATATGCGTCGTCGCAATTTATTACTCGCGCCTTGTCTGACTTAGTAAATTGAATTATTAGAGGCCCCCTTGAAGCCGCGCGAGATAAATTAGCTCAAATTGCGAGATAAATGAATTAACAAATGATTTTACAGTATGAAACGAAATTCCATACTGTAAAATAATAGAATTCACCAGTTCCTAATTACCAGTTCAGCCGTTTTACAATTTTTCTTCCCCCCGCCGACTGTGTAGGTGATAGGGAGGCTACGCTGGAAGGTGCAGCGCAGGCGCGCAAGGGCAAGAGCGTGGCCTTCAATGGCGCGCTGGATCCCTACAAGCCGGTGACCGACACCATTCTCCCTGCCTATCTACCCAAGCGCGGTACCGCGATGGATGTACCCAACCCGACGCAGGTCGAGATTAAACCCCTCACCCAGATACAAGCGGCCATACGCCTGCGCACCCTGCTGGGCAGGCCGGTGACGGCTGAGGATCGTGCCCATCTGTCCGAGTGGTACCCGGATGGAGTGATGGAGGAGCAGCTGCAGGAAGCGGCGGATCATCTGGACGGAAAGTTTGCGGAGCCGGCACCAAGGCTGGTGGCGGTGAAGTAAAAAAGAATCGCCCACCGGGCTGGCACCCGGCAGGCGAGGTTTGCAACATCAACTACGTATCAACTACGACAAGGAGATTGTAATGAGGCAGCTGATTAAAAGCAACATCCCCATCCCCGATCCGCATGCGCGCTGGAATGTGCGCAACGTGCTGATCAATCTGGTCGGCATTCTGGCGGTGGCTATGCTCGGTGCGTTTCTGGCCGGCGTGTTCGAGATGCCGCCCATCACGGCTGCCGTGCTGGCGATGTCGGGCGTTTATGTGATTTGCGATGTCCTGGATGAATTTTTTCCGCTCAAAACATGGGAGGTTACCAATGGCCGCCCTGAACTTTAAAGGAGACGTGTACGCTCCTGGAGCAAATACCGATACAGCTTTGCGACAGTTCGTCCAGGATAAGCTTATTAATTATCCCCCTGCTATTACGCGTGCGCTCTCGCATGACGTAAATCAATATATCAATGCCAATGAAGAGGCTGCTGATTATGCAATTCGAGTTTTAGCAGATAAATCTAAAACTGGGCCACTCTGGCTGGGTTTTGTAGAAAATTATGAGGCGGTCAGCATTGCTGCAGGGCATGATGTGAAAGGCTATACGGTGTTATTGCCGGATGAGGCTCCGCGCCATGCTGATTCGGTACATAAATATGATGGGGGTGATCAACGAGCACCGACTCCACAGGATTATGATCTTGTCTGGAATGTTTTGGCCGAGGCTGATAGTTTAAGATCAGGGGGTTTATCTGCAACAGGGCTGGCCACTGTTATTGCAGTAAAAAAAATTGGGGATGAGATATTTCGTTGCGTATTTGATGTGCGTCCGGGAAAGAAAAACCGTTCCCTTGCACTATTATCACTGGTGATTAAGCGATAAAGCAGGTGGTGGCCGATGTCTATTTTCCCCAACCAGTACGCCCGAAGCGAGTCCACCTTTGATTATAGGATAGCACTTCATGATTAAAATTGAAATAACTGATTCCGGCGTAATGGATGCATTCAATCGTCTGATCGCCTTTGGTGAGAATCCACAAGGCGCTCTTATGGCAATAGGCGAAAAGGTGGTTGATTTCACGAAGCAGCGTTTTGATCTGAGTGTGGATCCCTATGGAAACCCCTGGGCACCTAATTCTGATACCACATTACGCGCTGCGCTTCATAGATCAGATAAGAACTTTACCAAGAAAGGCGCACTTTCAAAGAAAGGGGCTGCGTTTCTGGCTGGCAAAAAACCACTTATTGGAGATTCCAAGTCGCTGTCTACTCAGTTTTCATATCGAGTAGTTGAAGGAAACAGCGTCATAGTATCTTCACCTATGATTTATGCTGCCATGCAGAATTTTGGGGGATCCAAGGCCGAATTCCCAAACTTGTGGGGTGATATTCCAGCTCGACCCTTTTTTCCAAATCCCGAACAAGGTTTGCCTGCTGATTTATCTCAAGATATTATGACCGTGTTGCGAGACGCACTTCAAAACGCAAGGGATGGTATTAGTTAAAGAACTGGGCTTATTTTTTTGCTCTTTTATATTTTTACCTGTTAAAACTGTTTTTTTAACTTGTCCCATATAAATTCAGTTCTTCCAACCTCTTCCCACCATTTATCTCAGTTTTCTTTATTATTTATCTCACTCCGGTTCACCCCCTATAATACTTAGCGTACGGTAATCTGAACGCGACGATTTTTTGCTTCCGGCACTTCGTCTGCGGTCTGTACCACAGGCTCACGCTCGCCACGGCCTGCCGTCTGAATAAGTTTGGGAGGAATTCCAGTCGCGATCAAAATGTCGCGCATTACCTTGGCTCGCTCCAGTGAAAGCGCATCATTGGCCTCCAGTTTGCCTACCCGGTCAGTGTGACCGATCACAATAATTTCCGGGGCGCTGCGCGTTTTAAGGTCGGCTTTGATCTTGTCCAACTCAGCTTTGGATTCCGGGGTTATTTCGTCTTTGCCGCTGACGAAATAGACCGTATAGGTGGTTGCCCGTTTGGGTTGCGCAGCCAGAACAGCACCATATCGAGCCTTCACAGACTCGGCACTTTCTTTGCGCGGCGTAATCGCGCCGTCAGGACTCACGCTGGCGGCCTGATAAGGGTGATCTATAACTTGCTGCCCGGCAGCGGTCTTCAATATCACTGCACTCGGGGTGCCATCTTCATTGGGCAATAGAACGATGCGGTCGGGAGGAGCGGGTTTCTTCGGGCTAAATATCTTGTCACCCAGAATTGACAAATGGGCAGAACCGCCCGTTCCCATTTCCAGAACAAAGCTTTTTAAATTCAGGGAGCCGTTTTCGGTATACATCCCGGACAATACATGATCGATTCCCGGAAACTCCTTGGGTGCAAAATCAGCCGTCAGCGCCACCGGTTCAATTTGCAAAGACGCCAGTTTACCCTGCTCAGCAGTATCGGAAAAATCGTGCGTTTGCTGCCATTGAGCCAGCCTCGATTTGAGACTGGCCAGATCGGCCTCGGACTTTTCGACTTGTTTCAACGCCTCTTCTGCATGCTGTGCTCCCACGCTGGAAACACGCCACGCCAGCCCCCCGCCTGCGGCGGCGACCGAACCTGCGATCAGCCAAACGAGGGATTTCTTTCCGAAACGGGTCATAAATTAATTATATATAGACGGGCTATGCCGGAAAAAAACGCTCAATTCCCGCCAGGACCGGCTTCGAGCACAAATTCAGTACCTCTCACACCGAGTATCGATGTCGGTGTGCGGTAGGTTACCGCATCGGGCGATGATTTTGAAAGCTTGCCGGAAACCACGGCCAATGTCCCGCGCTTTAACGACGCATCGAGCGCCCCTTTGTTGGTAGTGGAGTCGAAGGCAAACTTGTTCAGCGTAAGCGTAGAATTCGAACCGGCTGTAAGCAGGGTTCCATCGTGCAAAGTGATTCCCACGGAACTATCCGGCCCGGTGGTCACCACATCCGAAACCAGAACCTGGCTGGCAGGCTTGGCGGAATACTTCTGCCCCCCGCGCTCTATCATGACCGTCCCTTTTACGTCTTTCACCATTCCGGCGTCATTTCCTGCAAATGCGCCTCCTGTAGCAACCATCAGCACAAAACCGATCATCACTTTAAATTTCCCGGAAATTATCGACATTGACACTCTCCTTATACGCTGATTAAATGTGCGAATGATTGCTTCCAAACGCCCTACTTTTCACACGAATACGCTGACCAAAACTTCAGTCCGTCCCGCCACCCTGACGGCGGACAGTTAGTTCTGCGAAGTATCGCATAAATTTACCCTTTACTACAGATGATTTATCCGATCCGACGCTTTCCTGCCAGTATGGCCTTTATGTCCGAAGTGATGGCACATACAGCCGAGTTATGTAAAAGCTCAGGCCTGACTCACCGCGAACAAATGCGGGTAGAACTCGCCATCGAAGAGTTGTTTACCAATACCGTTCGCCACGGCTACGGTGATGACAGCGATCAGCCTGTTTGGATAGAGGCGAATAACGATATCGAAAAACTGTGCATCACTTACCAGGATGCCGCCCCCGCTTACAACCCACTGGGTAGGCCCAATGAAAAAATTCCGCCGCCCATAGGCGGACTGGGAGTGACGCTGGTCGAAAATTTCGCCCATACCCGATACCAATATAAAGACGGGCGTAACACGCTGATTCTGACGTTCATGCGGGCACCCGGCTGAGACCTGCAATAAGCTAGTAGCTTATAACTCATGAATTTTCGCAAACCAAACCCCTCCCAACCTCCCCTTATCAGGGGAGGAACTGAACGCTTCCCCTGACAAGGGGGACTGAGGGGGGTGTTTTTAGTGTTACAAGGCACTAGCCCCGTATTCCGCTGCGCCGCATCCAGGCTACCGCTCCACCTGCTCCCTTTTTCGGGAGAACCCGCGTATCACAGCGACCGCAATATGTGCGACACCGAACATACGCCGCAGGATGTCTGTTCGTATGATCTCACTCCTCGGAATTCTTCAATTTCAGTCCGCAATCTCACTTCCCGGTATGACCTATGTCAACCCAAACAAACCCGCAGCTTCTGTTTGGCAAGCACAACAAAATCGTCAGTGCCGCAGAGGCTGTACAGCTGATTCGTGACGGCAATACCGTCGCCACAGGTGGATTCGTGGGTATCGGTTTTGCGGAAAATATTGCCGTTGCGCTTGAACAGCGCTTTCTCGGCAGCGATCCGAACACAGCGGCAGGAAGTCCGCGCAATCTTACTCTCGTTTACGCGGCCGGACAGGGGGACGGGGAAAATCGCGGCCTCAATCATTGGGGTCATGAAGGGCTGCTGGCCCGAGTCATCGGGGGACACTGGGGATTGGTTCCAAAGCTGCAACAGCTTGCAATCAACAACCGTATCGAAGCCTACAATTTGCCGCAGGGGGTGATCTCCCAACTATTTCGCGACATCGCCGCTCACAGGCCGGGCCTGCTCTCGCGCGTGGGACTGGGCACTTTTGTCGATCCGCGGCATGGCGGAGGCAAGATCAATTCCATCACAACGGACGATCTCGTCGAACTAAAAATTGTCGACGGCGAGGAGTATCTTTTCTACAAGTCCTTGCCGATTGATGTCGGGGTCGTTCGAGGAACAACTGCCGACGCGGATGGAAATATCACCATGGAAAAGGAGGCGCTGACGCTTGATGCGCTGGCCATTGCCATGGCTGCGCATAACTCCGGGGGAATAGTGATTGTTCAGGTTGAGCGCCTTGCCGAACGCGGCTCGCTGAATCCCAAGCAAGTCAAGATTCCGGGGATACTGGTGGATTACGTGGTGGTCGCCGAGAAACCCGAGTACCACATGCAAACGTTTCTCGAACAATATAATCCGGCATTCTCGGGAGAAATCAGGGTGCCGGTTTCGTCGCTGCCCAGAATGGAACTGTCGGCACGCAAAATTATTGCACGCCGCGCCGCGCTGGAGCTTCGCGCCTACTCAGTCGTTAACCTGGGAATCGGCATGCCCGAAGGAATTGCCAATGTGGCCGCCGAGGAAGATATCATTCACCTGATGACACTCACAGCCGAGCCCGGCGTCATCGGCGGCATTCCCGCGGGCGGACTGAATTTCGGCGCCTCCACCAATGCAGAAGCGGTCATAGACCAACCCTGCCAATTTGATTTTTACGACGGGGGCGGACTGGATATCGCTTTTCTCGGACTTGCCCAGGCTGATGCGGCGGGAAACCTTAATGTCAGCAAATTCGGCAACCATCTGGCCGGAGTCGGTGGGTTTATCAGCATCAGTCAAAATGCAAAGAAAGTCGTTTTCGTCGGAACTTTTACCACCGGACATCTCACGATTGAAATCGACAGCGGCCACTTGAAAATCATCCGGGAAGGAGAACTCAATAAATTTGTCGACATTGTCGAGCAGCGAACCTTCAGCGGGGAACACGCCTTCAAGTCGGGCCAGCAAGTGCTTTACGTCACCGAACGTTGCGTGTTTCGGCTGGTGGAGACCGGACTGGAACTGATCGAGATCGCCCCCGGCATCGATCTCGAACGCGACATCCTGTTCAGGATGGCGTTTCGACCGGCGATCTCGCCCGCGCTAAAAATAATGGATAAGCGCATTTTTCGCGACGAGGCTATGGGGATAAAAAATGACATGCTGGCCGAGCAACATAGCGAATGCACAAGGATACCCGAAAAATGAAAATCGCAGAAATCAAGGCCAATGCATTCGCAATGCCGCTGACCAGTCCGGCGTTCCCGCGCGGCCCTTACCGGTTCACCAATCGGGAATTCTTGATCATTACCTATCGGACGGATAGGGATGCACTGCGCGCAGTGGTTCCCGAGCCGCTGGAAATCTCGGAAGCGCTGGTGAAATTTGAATTCATCCGCATGCCGGACTCGACCGGCTTCGGGAATTACACCGAGTCGGGCCAGGTTATTCCGGTTAGTTTTAACGGCGTAAGCGGCAACTACGCGCACGCAATGTATTTGAACGATCATCCCCCCATCGCCGGCGGAAGGGAGCTGTGGGGATTTCCGAAGAAACTCGCCTCGCCCATACTTGAGACTGAGATTGACACGCTGGTGGGAACGCTTGATTACGGGAAGGTTCGCATCGCCAAAGCCACGATGGGATTCAAGCATGCCACGGCCGACCACAACGCGGTGCTGGCCTCGCTCGCCGCCCCCAATTTCCTGCTGAAAATTATTCCGCATGTAGACGGTTCGGCGCGCATCTGCGAACTGGTGCGCTATCACACCACCCAGGTAACGCTCAAAGGCGCCTGGTCCGCGCCGGGCTCGCTGGAATTGCACCCGCACGCGCTCGCTCCGGTCGCCGAGTTACCGGTATTAAAAATTGAATCCGCCCTGCACTTTATCGCCGATTTGACGCTCGACCTGGGCGAAGTCGTGTACGACTATCTTGCACCGGAAAGGGAGTAAATCATGTCACGGCTCGAAGGCAAAGTTGCATTCATCACCGGCTCGGCCAGCGGGATCGGCAGAGAAATCGCGCTTGAATTTGCGCGTGAAGGTGCAAACATTGTTATCGCGGATTTGAATCAGCGGGGAGCCGAAGCCACCGCCGCAGAGATCGGGCAATTCGGCAGCAGAGCAATCGGCATCGCGATGGATGTCACCGATGAGGCACAGGTCGAAACCGCAGTGCAAACAGCTGTCAACGCTTTCGGCAACCTCGATATTCTGGTCAGCAACGCGGGCATCCAGATTGTCCACCCCATCGAAGAGTTCAGTTTCGCAGACTGGAAAAGGATGCTTGCAATCCATCTCGACGGGGCATTTCTAACCACGCGCGCCTGCATGAGGCAGATGATCGCCGGCAACCGGGGCGGCAGCATCATCTACATGGGATCGGTCCATTCCAAAGAAGCCTCGATGTTAAAGGCGCCCTACGTTACCGCCAAGCACGGCCTGATCGGGCTGGC
>Ga0265331_10003430_pt1 | contig 10252 bp, 10 predicted proteins | sample 41923metaG_FD_202088 | JGI IMG/M metagenome (GOLD analysis project Ga0265331, IMG submission 202088) | Rhizosphere microbial communities from Carex aquatilis grown in University of Washington, Seatle, WA, United States - 4-19-23 metaG | ecosystem: Host-associated > Plants > Roots > Rhizosphere...
AGGTAGATCACGAGCGCGAGAACCAGTATCCCGCTAAGAATGTAGATCCAGCTCATTTCGGCCTCCGCAGGGTCTCGAAGAAATACGTGAGCCCGATGCTCAATGCAACGAAGCCGATCATCAAAGCGATATAGAGAACGTCCATTTCGTTGTCTCCTGGAACAAATTTGAAACTGGAAAAAATCAACTGCCGGAAATATAAGCGCGGCTGTATAAAAACGCCGTATAGAATAGGTGCGAACACATAAAAATGGCGTAAAGACTGCACTACGGAACCCTAATCACAACCGCGCATACAGCTCGGGCAAATTGCCCGATTACCTGCTGCCCGCCCATGTTCCGCGTTTCACTCTAGCCCTGACGCAAGCAGTGAGATTGACCTAGATCAAGCCGATTGCATGGCGATCTGCCGGCCGGTCATCCAATTGTAATAATACGAATCGCACAAGCTGCTGTTAATGCAACCGATTGTCGCCGAGCCATGCAATTCGAAACAACTACGCATCCCGTCACGCGGGACCAGTCAGCGCGAAGAACATGCTGCCGTCATCGCGCGGGCGGCCCTCAAGGCCTATCGTCGACATGTACCACCAGCACGGGCACGCGGGCTGCCCGGGCGACCAGTTCGGCATCGCTCTTGCGAAACATGCGGCGCAATCCGGAGCGAGCGCGCCTGCCGATGACAACCAGGTCCGGCCGAAACTTATCGACGTCCGCGAGGATCGCGCTTGCCGCGCGGCCGCTCGCGAACTTGGACACCGCCTCATCGACTTCGACGCCCTGCTTTTGCGCGAACGCGCGCGCCCGGTCGAGTATCGCTCCGCCTTTTTTCAACATCGTGTCGCACAGTTGCGCGGCGCCATAACCGCCAAGGCTGCTCCCCGCGACCATGCGTTGGTCGATCACGTGGAGCAGCCGCACTTTGGCCCCGTGCTCCTGTGCCAGTTCAACCGCCTCATGCAGCCCCGCGGCGGACGCATGACTGCCGTTTACCGGAACGAGGATGCGCTTATACATGGCTTGCCCTGATTCTGCGCGTTAACTCCCGGATGCCGCGCCCGGTCCACGTAAAGGCTGCGCGCGTATCCGCAACGACCCGGATAACGCCATCCGCGATCTGGTTCGCTTGGCGCAGATGCGCATTGGCGCGCGCCCGATTTCTTGCGCTCAGGCGAACACCGCCCAATTGATCGGCCACTCCCGATCCGTCGTTCATTTGCCCGAAGATACGTTTCATATCGAAATCTCCTTGATTCAGATTGATACCTACATCGCAAATATAGGTACGGCAACGTAAAAACACCGTAAAGATTGCGCGGGCAAACATAAAATCGCCGTAAAGAATGAGCCTTCCGCGGGCTCGAAGTGGAATTGCGTTGACGGGCTCGGCTGGCCGTGCGCTTGGCGGGCACCGCAGTGCCCCTTGTTTATTCGGTGTCGACTTCGCGCTCGAACTCATGCGCCAAGGCGCGCCCAGCTCGAGTAACATATCAAGTGATCTCTGCTATGCCGATCCCGCAGTCCCCAGATAGCGCAAGCTGTCGGCGAGAAAATGCGGCCCGTCGTTTGAACGTATCATCGTGCCAACCCCTTCGCTCGTGAGTACTTCGAGCAACAGTGCGCTGGGTACGCGACCGTCAATGATGTGGACGGACTTGACGCCATTTTTCACGGCATCAAGCGCCGAGCCGAGTTTTGGCAGCATGCCGCCGTGAATGGTGCCGTCGGCGAAGAGTCTCTCGATCTCGTCCGCCGTGAGACCGGTGATCAGCTTGCCGTCCTTGTCGAGAACGCCCGGCGTGTTGGTCATCAGGACCAACTTTTCCGCATGGAGCGTTTCCGCGAGTCTGCCTGCGACGACGTCGGCGTTGATGTTGTATGCCTCGCCCTCCGGCCCGACCCCGATGGGCATCACGACCGGGATGAAGCCCCTGGAATGGAGCAGATCTATGAGTTCGGGGTCGATCCGTTCGATATCGCCGACCAGACCGAGGTCGGTTCCGTCTTTTTCATTGCCCTCGGGCGGCAGCAGCATCTTCTTCGCATGAATGAAGTGTCCGTCCTGGCCGCTGAGACCAACCGCTTTGCCGCCATACTGATTGATGAGGCCCACGATTTCCTGATTGAGTTCGCCGACGACCATCTCGACGACATTCATTGTTTTGTCGTCGGTTACGCGCATGCCCCTGCGGAATGTGCTTTGGATACCCATTTTTTCGAGCAAATCGGTGATCTGCGGGCCGCCCCCATGGACGACGATCGGGTTCATCCCGACGAGCTGCAGCATGGCAACGTCGCGCGCGAAACTGGACTTGAGCGCGGGTTCCGTCATCGCATTGCCGCCGTACTTGATGACGAAAGTCTGACCGTGGAAGCTTTGGACGTAAGGCAGTGCATCAGCCAGGATTCTGGCCTTTTGGACCGAGGTAACCGGAGGAATGGACATGCGTGCGGCCCTCAGGATTGCGGCCAGGCGCTAAACAGTTGACACACCTCGCCCGGGGCTTCGCACATTCTAAGTTGCTCGCGAAAGCGCCGGTCGCCGAACATTTGCGCGGACCAGGCCAGGAGTTGCAAATGTTCGTCGGTCGCTTGTTCAGGCACCAGAAGAATAAGCATGTCCGACACCGGCTTTCCGTCGGGCGCATCGAATGGGATCGACAGGCGGGTCCTCACGTAGGCCACGACTGCCCGCTGCAGACCCTTGATTCGCGCGTGGGGAATTGCCACTCCCTGTCCTAATCCCGTGGAACCCACGCTCTCCCGCGCGCACAAATTCTCGACGATCTGCGCTTGGGAAAAGCCATGGCGTCTTTCGAATAACCGCGCGACTTCTTCAAATACGCGCGTCTTGGTCGATGCTTCCACGTCAAGCAGGATGTCGTCCGTCGACAGTAGCCGGGATACTGGGTTGATCGGCGCCGCATTGCGTTCCGAGTTGCCCGATGCAGGTTGCGGGCGGGATAAATTCATTGCCGGACCTCCGCTAGCGCCGTGCCACCCGATTGTTGGCCGCACTCCACCGCCGTTCGCACTAGAATGGACTCGCGAGGGCAAGCAATTGCGATGTTTGATTCAGCACGTCGCCGAACCACCCGCCGGGTGCGACGTCTCCGATCAAATACTCAGTCGCGATCAACGGCAAAAGCATCACTGCCGCGGTCACTATGCCACGCGCATCCACATTGCGGCCTCCAACCCGGGTCGCACGGTTCCCGCGGGAAGGCTTGCGATATTCCGTGACACCATCCCTGCGGGCAAAAGCATGAATGATTTGATGCGCATGTATGGTCTGATTCATTTGCGTTTCTCCTTTGCAGTTCCCGTCCGGCATTCGCATGAAGTCCACCGGAGATCTTGCCAAGTACAATATGGGAGACCCCGCAAAAATTCCGTATAGATCATGCATACGTGCGTAAATTTCGCGTAAAAATGCGGCGGAACTCCGGTCGAGACTAATTTTGTGACTGTGGTCGGCTCGACGCCGCTCCGATGCGGTATGACCGCAAATTCAGGCCATTGCGCGTTGGCGGGACCGGCGCTGTAAGATGCAGTGCATGGATGCAAAAAGCGAAACCGATTCCAGCCTCTACGGGCATGCCGACGCGCTCGATGCGCTGAACCGGAGCGCCCCGCTAGAACAAAAGCTCGCAGCGATCCACGAAGCGCTGTGCGTCGAACTGGATTTCGTTGACCGAATCTCGGTCGCCGCATATGACCGCGCGACCGATCTCCTCAAGACGTTTCTGGCCAGCTCACCGGGAAAGAATGAACTGGTGCGCTACGAAGCGCGCCTCTCGGACCTGCCGTCGCTGGCCGAAATCCTGCGCAGCGGCCGCCCGCGCGTCGTCAATGACCTCGGCATCTTTCACGACGGGCGCCGCGTTCACACCAAAATCATCGAGGGAGAAGGCTACCGCTCCAGCTATACGGTTCCGCTCAACCTCGATGGTTCGTTCTGGGGATTCATCTTTTTCAACTCCCGGACGGCGGGGCAGTTGACTGAACCGGCGCTACGCGTGCTCGACGTGTACGCCCATCTGATCTCGGCCGTCGTGACGGCGGAGATGCTCGCCGTCCGGGTCCTTGCCGCCGCCGTCAAGACCGCCCACGACATGGTTCACTACCGGGATCCGGAAACCGGCGCGCATATAGACCGCATGTCGCGCTACGCGCGCTTGATCGCGCAGAATCTCGCTGCGACCGGCACCGTCGCGCTCGACGATGCCACCATCGAACGCATATTCGAGTTCGCCCCACTGCACGATATCGGCAAGTTAGCCCTGCCCGACCGCATTCTGCTCAAGCCCGGCCCGCTGTCGGTTGAAGAACGCGAGGAAATGAAGCAACACACCGTACAGGGCCGGAAGATGATCGAGGCGATAGCCCACAATTTCGGCCTCGAGCATCTGGACGGACTCGACCTCCTGCGTCACATCGCGGAATCACATCACGAAGCAGTGGATGGCAGCGGTTATCCCCACGGACTTCAAGACGGCGGTATTCCGCTGGAAGCGCGTATCGTTGCCGTCGCTGACGTGTTCGACGCACTGACGAGCGTGCGGCCGTACAAGCCTTCGTGGTCTAACGACGAAGCCTACACCTGGCTGCGCAAGATGGCGCGCTCCAAGTTCGACGAGGAATGCGTCGAGGCGCTCATCTCGAACGCAAAAAAAATCGAAGAGATCCAGGCGCGGTTCGGCGATTCCGGCCTGCCGCAGTCGCCAGGCACACGTTGAATCAGGAATGTTTCGATAACGTGTTTCATACGATTGCTGGCAATCGTCGGCGTGCCCGCCCCGATCCCGGCAATCGAGGATGGTTGAATCTCGACAACTGCCATGACCTGTTACGCATGAGCACGTTGCCTTCGACAACCTGGTGCTGATGCTCGGCGTGCGATACGCGTTCGTGACGACAGGCTGGCTGCGGTAGCGTCGCTCTTCATTACAAGATTGGAACATTGGCCGCATTCCAGACCCGGCCGCCCGGTTGGTGCGTGAGATGAGCATTTCATGATCACCGTCCCGTTCAACACTGCACGGCGCGCGCGGATTCCGTCATACTGCGAATTCGCCACCGGGAAGATGGTCAGTATGTTCCGAAATCGAAGTATCGGGTACGTGGTCGCCGTCGTCGGCATTGGCGCGGTCGCGGCGATCTGCGCGCTGCTGCGCGACCACATCAATGAAATGACCGTAGCACTGGGGATGCTGCTGATGGTGCTCTTCATCGCAGCCGGCTGGGGACGCTGGCCGGGCCTGGTTGCCTCGGTGCTGGGCATGCTGTGCCTCAACTACTTTTTCCTGCCGCCGCTGTACGCGTTTACGATCGCCGATCCCAAGAATTGGATAGCGCTAACGGCTTTCTTCATCACGGCCTTGACCGCCGGACAGCTTTCGGCCTGGATCAGGCAACGCGCCGACGCTCTGCAGAAATCCGCGGAAGAGATACGCGATCTGTATGATCATGCGCCCTGCGGATACCATTCCGTAGACAAGGACGGCTTCTTCGTCCGGGTCAACGACACCGAACTCTCCTGGCTGGGGTACACGCGCGACGAGATGATTGGAAAACTGAAGTTTTCCGATGTCGTCACCCCCGAAGGCGCGAAAACCGTCCAGGAGAATTTTCCCAAACTCAAAGCGCAGGGGATGATTCGCGATCTCGAGTACGACATGGTTCGCAAAGATGGCACGATTCTGCCGGTGCTTCTGAGCGCCACGGCCATCATGGACAGCGCCGGCAATTACGTAATGAGCCGGTCCGCAATATACGACATCACTGCCCGCAAGCGGGCGGAGAGCGAGGTCCGCATGCTCGCCCGCCTGCAATCCGTCGTGGCCGATCTTGGGGAACGCGCGCTGCGCGGCGTTCCTTTGTCCCAGATGCTGGACGACGCGGCCGACCAGGTCGCGCGTGCTCTCGAAGTCGATTTCTGCAAGATTCTGGAGCTGCTGCCGAACCAGGACGCACTACTGATGAAATCCGGCACAGGCTGGAAGCCCGGCTACGTCGGCCACGCTACCGTCGGCCTCGGCGCGGAGTCGCAAGCCGGTTACACGCTGCTGTCGGACGAGCCGGTGATCGTGGAAAATCTGCAAACCGAAAAGCGGTTCGCCGGAACGGCGCTGCTTCACGAGCATGCAGTGGTAAGTGGCGCAAGTGTTGTCGTACCCACCAGCGAGGGCCCATATGGCGTGCTCGCGGTTTTTACCCGCCACCACCGGAGTTTCACCGCGGACGACGTCAACTTCCTGCAGTCGGCCGCCAATGTTCTCGGTTCGGTCATCGAACGCCATCGGACGGAAGCGCAACTGTGGCGCGTCAATCAAGCACAGCGGGTCCTCAGCAAATGCAATGAGACCCTGATTCGGGCCACCGACGAATCCGCCTTGCTGCAGCAGATATGCGACCTTATAGTGGAAGAAGCCGGTTATCGGTTGTGTTGGGTGGGTCGCGCCGAAGACGAGGCGGCAAAACCGGTAACGCCGATCGCGCAGGCGGGCTTCGAAGCCGGATATCTCGCGACCCTGAATATCAACTGGGCGGACAATGAGAGGGGCCGGGGCCCCACGGGCACCTGTATCCGCACGCGCCAGACCGTAGTGTCGAAACATATCGCGACGGATCCGCGGATGGCCCCCTGGCGCACAGAGGCATTGAAACGCGGTTATGGTTCCAGCATCTCCATTCCCCTGCTCGTCGACACCCGGGCTTTCGGCGCCCTCATGATCTATGCCGCGGAACCGGATGCATTCAGCAGCGAGGAAGTCAAACTGCTGACCGAACTTGCGAGCGACCTGGCTTTTGGCATAGGAACTTTGCGAACCCGGGCTGAGCGTGACCGTAACGCCTTCGAGCACGAACATCACGCGGAGATTTTGCAGAAAAGCCTGGAGCAAACCATCGACGCCATAGCCGACACCGTCGACGCACGTGATCCATACACGGCGGGCCATCAACGACGCGCCGGCGAACTGGCGGTCGCTATCGCGAGGGAAATGGGCTTGCCGGAAGAAAAAATTCACGGCATCCGCCTTGCCGCCGCCGTCCACGATCTGGGCAAGATCAACGTCCCTGCTGAAATCCTCTCCAAGCCCGGCAAGCTCAGCGACGTCGAGTTCATGCTTATCAAGACGCACCCGCAGGCCGGCTACGAAATCCTGAAAGAAGTGGATTTCCCCTGGCCCATCGCCGACATCGTTCGTCAGCATCATGAAAGACTGGACGGCTCGGGCTACCCGCAGGGCTTGAAGGACGGGGAAATTCTGCTTGAATCGCGCATTATGGCCGTGGCGGACGTAGTTGAAACGATGTCATCGCACCGGCCGTACCGAGCGTCATTGGGCATAGAACTCGCGCTTAAAGAGATCGCGCGCGGCAGCGGCAGCGCTTATGACAAGGCGGTCGTCGATGCCTGTCTCAAACTTTACCGCGAAGGCAAGTTTGCGCTGCCAGCCTGAAACCCTGCGCGCGCTTGCCGGAGCATATTGCAACTAAGTGCGCTGCGCTGCCTCGGCATAGTGCAAGCGCTCGACCGCGATCGCGATCAGTGATGCGACCGTATCCAGGTACTCGTGATGCTCGTAAAGTGGTTTCGCGCTTTGGGAAGGTGAAGCGACCGCCATCACACCCTGCACCCTGGTCGGCGCTTTCAAGGGGAAATAGCTGACCGGATGAGGCGCGTCGAGGTCCGTGCACGCGGTGTTTTCAAAAGCAAGTTTCGCGATCAGCGGCGCAATGACCTGCGTCCAGCCGCCGTCGCGGATTGCGGCCGGTTTCAACTCGCCGCCTTGGTCGGGCAGCAGGAAAATCACCTCTGAATTGATCGCGATGCGCAAAAAACGCTGCGCGATCTCCGCCACCTGCGCCATCTCCACGGCACCGGCAAGTTCCCGCGCCATTTCGTACAGCGCATGGGAGCGCCGCTCCCTGGCGGCGGCGGCGTTGGCTTGCCGCTTCAATCCGCCCGTCAGGTGACTGATAATCAGCGCGACCACGAGCATGACCGCGAACGTCACGAAGTACTGCGGATCGTCGACCGTAAAGGTAAAAAGCGGCGGCACGAAGAAGAAATCGAACGAGCCGACGCTGACGAACGAAGCCATCACTGCCGGTCCGCGCCCCAGCCACAGCGAGACCACGACTACCGTCAGCAGGAACAGCATGACGATGTTCGGCAAATTGAAATGCTCGCGCAACGGCGTAGCAATCGCAGTTGTCAAAATGCACGCCAGCAACGCGATGCCGTAGTTGCGTAGGACGCCTGCGTTGGCGGGCTGAGCTTGCCGCGCCTGCAACGCGTCGACCGCGGGCGCGGCCGGGGATTTTTGTCGATCAGTGATCACCGAATTCATGATGTGCCTTGACGCCTCAGTTTGCAACCATCATTATCGTCACGCCAACGTAAAAATGCCGTAAATATTGGCGCACTTGGCAACCGCTGCTTGCGAAGGCAACGACAATGCTTGCGCCATGTCGGCAATTCGAATCTCGAATTAGCACAGGAGGTTATCCATGCGACGAAGTTCCATCGCGGTCGCAATGCTCGCAGGCGCGATTGAAGCTTCCATCGCGCAGGATTCGCTCGCTCAGTTTGGCGGCGGAATGCCAGGCGGCGGAATGCGGGGAAATCGCAATCGTCCCGACAGCGCCGCACGCGAATCGCGTCCGCCGGTGCAGGACAACTCGCCGGAACAGATCGAAGACCGCCTCGGCATGCTCGAAGAAGACCTGCATCTGGCGCCCGGCCAGCAAGCGGCATGGCAGGCGTGCATGGACAAGATCGCGGCATACGCAACCGATATCGGAAGAGAGCAAACACGCGGCTCGCCGGCCGCCGCATCCCTGAGTTCGCTTCAGTTGATCGATCATGCCGTCGATGTCTCGCGCAACCGCCTGACCGCGCTCGAAGACATCGCCGCCGCCGCGCGGACGCTGTACGCAACGTTGAATGCCCAGCAGAAATCCATCGTGGATCCGCGGCTCGCCAACATCGTCACCTCGATATCCAATCCTGTTCGCGACAGCCCGCCGCGAGCGAAAAGTCGGCCGTAACGGGTCGTGCCGGTGGCTTTGCGCCCTATTCCATCCGCATGCAGATGAAATGTTTCAGGTTTTGCGTCATGCACGGAAACGCTATACTGTGCCGGTTCGCAGGAACTGACGGAATATATGCTCTGGAATTTCCGTGATTTAACGCGCGGTCTGCTTGCCCTCGCACTGCTCGGCGCGGCCTTCGGCACACCGCACGCCGCCGTCTCGGCCGAACAGAAGGTCGCGCTTGTCATCGGCAACAGCGCGTATCCGACTTCCCGGCTCAGAAATCCGGTCAATGACGCCAAAGCCATGGCCGAGAAATTGCGCGCGCTCGGCTTCGACGTCGTGCTGCGCACCGATTCGAGCCAACGCGACATGACGCGTGCCATCAGCCAGTTCGGCCAGAAGCTCGCGCTCGGCAGCGTCGGATTGTTTTATTACGCCGGGCACGGCATGCAGGTGCGCGGGAAAAATTACCTGATCCCGATCGACGCCGAAATCGAAACCGAAGGTTCCGTGAGCAGCGAGGCCGTCGACGTCGACCTGGTACTGAATCAACTCGGTCCCGCGCGCCTCTCCATGGTGATACTGGACGCCTGCCGCAACAATCCGTTCGAGCGCAAGTTCCGCAGCGTCGCGGGCGGAGGTCTCGCGCAAATCGACGCCCCGACTGGAACCATGCTCGCCTATGCAACTGCGCCGGGCAAAGTGGCGGCCGACGGCACCGGCAGCAACGGCCTTTATACCGAAGCGTTGTTGAAGGCGCTCGACACGCCCGGCCTCAAAGTCGAGGACGTTTTCAAGCAAGTCCGCATCAACGTCCTGCAGGCGTCGGACAACCAGCAGATCCCGTGGGAATCGTCGTCCTTGACGGGTGAATTCTTTTTCCGCGCGCCGGCTCCGGTGCAGGGCGCGAATACCGACGACCGCCTGCGTCAGGCCGAGCAACAAAGCGCTCAACTGCAAAAAACGCTGGAGGAAGAGCGCAAAAAGCGCGACTCGGAAGCCGAGAACATCAAGCGCGAAATGGAAAAGCTGCGCGCCGAGCTGTTGCAAATGCGCCAGCCGCCGCCGGTTGCTGTAGCGGCCGCACCGGTGCCGGCCACGGCACCTGCAGCGCCTGCCAAACCCGCGGCCACTGTTAGCCAACAGCCGGCGGCCCCGCCTGTGCAGGTCGCAATCGCACCACCCACCGCGCCGGCAGCCCCCG
>Ga0265331_10003432_pt1 | contig 10249 bp, 6 predicted proteins | sample 41923metaG_FD_202088 | JGI IMG/M metagenome (GOLD analysis project Ga0265331, IMG submission 202088) | Rhizosphere microbial communities from Carex aquatilis grown in University of Washington, Seatle, WA, United States - 4-19-23 metaG | ecosystem: Host-associated > Plants > Roots > Rhizosphere >...
TCGGCGGCCTTCGGCGAAGGATTCACCTGCGCCGCGGGAACCGCATTGGCGGTCATGGCGGCGGCATCGGTCTTCACGGTTGCCGCGCCAACGTCCTCGGCCGGATTTTTCTTTCCGGGGTCTTTTGCGTGCGCGGCTTTGTCGGATGCCTTGGCATCCAGTATCCGGTTGAGGATCGGCGCGGTATCGTGTGCTGCGTTCTTTGCGGCATCCGTCGCGTCCACCGGATCGGTGCTGTCGGCTTTCTTGTCCTGTTTCGTCGGCGGCGTCTGTCCGTTCGCGGAGGCAAATTTCGCGTTCAGCACCGCCAGATGCGCCGGTATGGCTCCCATGTCGAGCAGATCGGCGGCCGCTTCGTCGGTGACGTCCTTGGATTTCTTGAGCTTGCCGCCATGCGGGTCGATGGTCTTCTCGACATCGGCCTTGGCATCCTTGCCGGCCTTGTCGTCCGTCTCATCGGCGTTGCCGGCTTTCGCAAGCAAAGCCGCGAACAGCTCGTCGCTGGGCGCAGCATTGTTCGCGGCACCTTGCGCATGATGCGCATGGGCGTTCGCCTTCGTTGCTGCAGCGTGAGCGGCCATGACTGTCACGAACGGTTTCCGCATTGATCCGAACCACCTCAAGCAAGGGCCGGACCAGTTTTCGCAGCGTGATTTCCCCGCTTTAGCCATACGCGCGCGCGTCGCGCGGTTATATGCGAGTGCGTTTTGGTAGGGCACGTTCTGCCCTACCCGGCAAAGTCTGCCCAACCTTTCGCGTCAAAACCCCTGAAAACCGTCTGAAAATGCCCGAAATCGCTGGCATGACCTTTGCGAATAACCAGCGGCGAAAAAGCATTCGGAGCCCGCCTTGAGCCTGAACGGTATCCTGTCGAGTGCGTTGACAGCACTGCAGACCAACACCGCCGCGTTGCGCGTGGTCTCGAACAACGTCGCCAACATGAACACGCCCGGCTATGCCCGGCGAGTGGTCAATCAGCAGGTGCTCGTCACCGGTGGCCAGCTTCAGGGCGTCAGCATCGCCGACATCCAGCGCATGGCCGATCAATTCCTGACTCAGGAAACGCTTTCTTCCAACAGCGCCTCGCAGCAATACAGCACCCAGTCTACGATCTTCGATCAGGTGAACGGCATGCTCGGCAAGCCGGGCGATGGCACGGCTCTCACCACCCAGCTCGACAACATCTATGCGGCTCTCGGCAGCGCGGCACTGGCTCCTAACGCCAGCGCAAGCCAGCAGGGTATCCTCAATTCGTTCCAAAGCTTCGCCGGAACGGTCTCCAGCCTGTCGGATTCGCTCGGCACATTGCAGAAGCAGGTCGACCAGCAGGTCGGCACTGCCGTCGGCAGCGTCAACAATCTCATCCAGCAGATCTATTCGCTGAACCAGCAGATCCAGAAGGCCAATGCGACGGGCGACACGTCTTCGGGCCTGCTCGACCAACGCGATGTGGCGGTGCAGAGTCTCTCCGGCCTGATCGACGTGCGCACGGCGACACAACAGAACGGTTCGCTCGTCGTGATGACGAATGACGGCATGAACCTCGTCGGCGATACCTACGCCAAGCTCTCCTATCAGTCCGGAAGCTCCAACGGCACGTACGGCCAGATATCCATCTCCAACATCAACCCCTCTACCGGCGATGTCATTGGCCAGACCCAGGCCCTGGATCCGCACCTTTCTTCGGGCACGCTCAAGGGCCTCATCGATATGCGCGATGGCACCTTGTCCGATCTCCAGCAGGAGTTGGGCAGCATCGCCAAAAACGCATCGATTGCTTTCAACGCACAGAGCAACGCCAACACATCGGTTCCCCCGCCCACAACGATGGAAGGCCGCAACACCGGCCTGCTTGCGACGGACGCGCTCAATTTCAGCGGCAAGACAACCGTTGCCGTCGCGGATTCGAATGGCAATCTCGTTTCCCGTGTGGATGTCGATTTCGATGCGGGCACGCTCTCGGTCAATGGCGGCGGCGCGGTCAGCATCGGCAGCACGGTCGGCAGTTTCGCGACCGCCCTGAACACGGCGCTTGGTTCCAATGGTTCGGCCGGCTTCGTCAACGGCGTGCTCACCGTTTCGGCCGCGGGCAACAACGGTGTCGTGGTGCAGGATGATGCCACAACGCCATCGAATCGTGCGGGCTCCGGTTTTTCACAATTCTTCGGCCTGAACGATATCTTCCGTTCGGCCAGCCCTTCGATCACGGCCACTGGCTTGTCGGCATCGGATGCAAGCGGGCTTGCCGCCGGCGGCTCGATGTCCTTCACGTTGAAGGATGCAAACGGCAACATCGCCAAACAGGCAAGCGTCAATATCACCGCGGGCATGACGGTGGGCAATGTCATCTCGGCGATCAACACCTCGCTCGGTGGCGCCGCCACAGCCTCGCTCGGCACCGATGGCAGCCTCACCATCACGCCGGCCCCCCAATATTCCGCTTACCGCCTCGATGTGACCAACGACACGACGCAGCGCGGCGCCACGGGCATGAGCTTTACAAGCATGTTCGGCATCGGCGGCGCCCAGAAAACCGCGCTCGCCAGCAGCTTCGGGGTCAATCCCGCGCTTGCCGCAAGCCCGTCAAAGCTCGCCTTCGCGCAGGCCAACATCACCTCCACCACCGCGGTGGGCGACAATATTGCGGGCTCGGGAGACAATCGCGGCCTTCTGGCGCTGCAAAACATCCAGTCGCAGGATCAATCCTTCGCCCGCGTTGGAAATCTGAGTGCGCAGGCAGCAACGCTGGGCGATTACGCGGGCGCGTTTTATCAGGACGTTGCCACCCGCAGCCAGACCGTCACCAGCAACGCGACCGCGCAAAGCGATCGCTTCGCCGAAGCCCAGTCGCGCCAGTCGCAGACATCGGGCGTCAATCTCGACGAAGAGCTGACAAATATGATGACCTACCAGCAAGCCTACGCCGCAGGCGCGCGCATGCTGACCATCGTGGGCCAGCTCTACGATACCCTCTTGCAGATTCAATAAGGAGACACCGGATGATCGGTCGCGTCGCCACCAACAATCAGGCCCAGATCCTGCTCGCGCAGCTGATGCAGAACGAGAGCAATCTCAACACATCGCAACAGCAAGTCTCGAGCGGCAAGGTCGCCAGTACCTATGCAGGCATGGGCGACAAGACCGCCGTGCTGGAAGCCGCGCGCTCGGCTGCCGCCCAATCCGATGCGCTCCAGTCTTCAACCCAGCTCGCGGTCAACCAGGCAGACCTTCAGGATTCGCAAACCACCTCGCTCGCCAATCTCGCCGATCAATTGCGCCAGGCCGTCACCAAGGCGATGGCCGATGACGATAGTTCGACGCTGATGACCCAGGCGCAAAGCATTTTCGATCAGGCCAAGCAGATCCTCAATTCGAAGGATGCCAACGGCAACTATCTCTATGGCGGCGAGAAGGACACATCGCCTCCCGTCAACGTGAATTCGCTTTCCGATCTGGCAGCCTTGCCGGGCGTCTCCGACGCGTTTTCCAACGGCACGGTCAAGAAGTCGATCAATGTGGGCGGCGGACAGACAGTCCAGGTAGGGATGCTCGCCTCCGACCTTGGCACGAAATTGTTCCAGTCGCTGGCCGACATCGCCAATTTCAATGCCGGCTCCAATGGCCCCTTCGGCACCACGCTCAGCTCGACCCAGTCCGACTTCCTGACCACCCAGGTCAAGGCAGCCCAGGCAGCCAACCAGGACCTCAACAATCAGGCCGCGGCGAACGGATTCACTTATAACCACCTCAACGACGTAATAGATCAGCAGAAAGCCACCTCGACGCTTTACAAAGGTTTCGTGTCGAACCTCGAAGACGTCGATATGGGCACCGCCATCACCCAGCTCAACCAGAACCAGGTGGCCCTCCAGGCGGCTGTCCAGGTGACCGCCCAGTTGAGCAAGGTCTCGCTGCTGAACTATCTGCCGGCCGCCTGATCCCAGCCAAACTTGCCGGGGCAGGGCTAGCGGATTATACCGACAGCCCCATGAGCCCGGTCGCCCACAAACCCCCGCAGGAAACGCGCATCGTCGCCGCGATGTCCGGGGGCGTGGATTCGTCGGTGACGGCGGCGTTGTTGAAGCGCGCGGGCTACGATGTGGTCGGCATCACACTGCAACTTTACGATCATGGCGCCGCGATCCAGAAGAAGGGCGCGTGCTGCGCCGGGCAGGATATCCACGATGCCCGCCGCGTCGCCGAAAGCCTTGCCATCCCGCATTATGTGTTGGACTACGAGCAGCGCTTCAAGAAAGCGGTGATGCAGGATTTCGCCGATAGCTATGCGCAAGGCGAGACACCGATCCCCTGTGTCCAGTGCAACAGCAAGGTGAAGTTCGCCGATCTGCTCGATACGGCGAAGGAATTGGGTGCCGATGCACTCGCCACCGGCCATTATGTCCGCCGCCTCGAAGGGGCAAAGGGTGCGGAGCTTCACCGCGCCGTCGATACGACGCGGGACCAGAGCTATTTCCTGTTCAACACCACCCAGGAGCAACTCTCCTTCCTGCGCTTCCCGCTGGGCGGCATGGAAAAGCGTGAGGTCCGCGCCATCGCCACGGAACTCGGCCTCGCCGTTGCCGATAAGCCCGATAGCCAGGACATCTGCTTCGTGCCCGAAGGCCGCTATGTGTCGGTGGTGGAAAAGCTGCGCCCCGATGCGTGCGCGCCCGGCGAGATCGTCGATCTGGAAGGCCGTGTGCTTGCCCGCCACGAAGGCGTGATCCATTTCACCATCGGCCAGAGGAAAGGCCTTGGCCTCTCCGGCAACGAGGAACCCCTCTTCGTCATCAAGCTCGATTCCAGGAACGCCCGGGTCACGGTCGGCCCCCGCGAAGCACTCCGCACACGGACGATTATCCTGCGCGACGTCAACTGGCTGGCTGCCGGCGCGGGCGAAATCGAATGCGCCGTAAAGGTCCGCTCGTTGCGCCCGCCCGTGATGGCGCGCGTCACGCCGCTGCCGGATCGCGCCGCACAAGTGGAGCTGTTCGCCGCGGAGGAGGGTGTCGCCCCCGGTCAGGCTTGCGTTTTCTACGAACCGAATGGCTCCCGCGTGCTCGGCGGCGGCTGGATCGCGCGGGCCGAACCGGCCCGTGCGGCCGCCTGATTGCTCGCCTTGACAGGCCCTGACCCCGCCCTTAAATCCCGCGCCTCGGCTGGCTTACGGCAGCGTAGCTCAGTGGTAGAGCAGGGGAATCATAATCCCTTGGTCGGCGGTTCAAATCCGTCCGCTGCTACCAGCCGGAACAACGGCTTAGCTGACGCCAAGCCTTGCAAGTCGTCGGTCGGAATGGGTCTGGGGGCACATTAGTGGCACACGATTTTGGGCGCGAAAAATATTTGTGTATCGCCCTGAAAACGGCGTGTTGAAACCGCCAGCGATTGGGATACGCCCCGACTGATCCCCCCGAGGATTGACTACCATTTCAAGGCGCCTGGCAGCCCCGGCCCGTCAATCCGCCTCCTTGGCTTCGAGAGCGAATTTGAGGACCGGTGTGGCTTAAAGTGCCGCGTCGACTGACCCGCTGTAGGCTGGGTTTCGTCCGCGTTCAGGCAGGCATAGCCCGTTGAGGCGATTGGATATCAAGACACGCCGAATTTCGGCAATTGTTTTTGCTTGATCCAATCTTCGATGTCGCTTTCCAGGAATCGCACGGCGGCCCCGGCCCCGGTGCCCACCTTGATGAATTGCGGAAATTTTCCCTCCCGCGACAATCTCATAATGCTTTCGGGATGCATCTGAACAATCTCTGCAACTTGACGCTTTGATAAGAGCCTTGTCATTTGAGATCTCAGTCCGAATTTACACGCCAGTTATGGTCGCCACAGATTCGAGCGGTGTTCCATGCAGCCATCCTGCGAATTCGCTCTCACTTTCTTCGATCAATTTGGCGACTGTGCGCTCCCGCGCATTTGGCCGGATGCCGGCAGTTGTGGCGGCACTCAGAGCCGAGTTGGTTGCGGTTTCCGGTCGAGCCAGCATCGGTTTATGAAACGCCGCCGCGAGAAATCGAATGCGACCCGCTCGTTTTCGTCACGGGTAATCAGAGAGCCTTTAGAGTCTGTACGTCAAGAAAATGGTTCGTTGACTGCGGAATGCTGCGGCGTCTCGCATAACGATGTTGTCTATCGGGTGCTTAGCGCATCGAGCTGCGGTGTGTCCGTGTTGGATGCCGAAGAACGCCGATTTCCAGGAATGGCAATTTTGCGTTTCGCTATGCAATTGTCCGGCTGATCACTGTAACGCGGAGAGGGTGAACTGGCCTCAGCGTGCGTGCCGCCGATTTGCACCGGCCGAACTATCGGTTCGGCGCGGGCTGCGGGCCTATGATTGGGTCCAACGACCGCAAAGCGGCTCGTCGCGTATCTGGCTGACTTAGTTCGCAAGATTATTTCCCATTTTTGTTCCGCCCGATCGCCGAGACGATCCGTTGTTATAAGTATGGACGGAAGCCGGGACCCTCCAAAGGCGATGGGCCGAGGGATGGCAGACAGACCGAAGAACGAATTCGAGGAGCGGACCTCGCCTGCGTCGGGCGAAGCCATTGGCATGGACGATCTCGAAGATTGGTTCGTCCGGGAAGTGCTGCCGTTGGAGGCTGTGTTGATCCAGTATTTGAGCAGGGGAGCACGCAGCAAAGCCGACATCGAGGACCTGCGTCAGGATCTCTATGAAAGGGTTTGCGCGGCCGCGCGGCAAGAGCGCCCCAACCCAGCACGTCCGTTCGTTTTCACCATCGCCAGAAATCTCCTGATTGATCGTGTGCGTCATGAGCATGTCGTTCCGTTCGACACCGTTGAAAATCTGGAAGAATTGAACATCGCCATCGACGATCCAGCGCCGGACCGCGTGGTGATCGCTCGTCAGGAACTCCGCCGCCTGCAAGCGGCGCTGGATCAACTACCCCAACGCCAGCGCGACGCCATCGTGATGCGAAAGCTCAATGGCCTTTCCATCGGCGAGATCGCGCAACGGGCCGGCGCGGCGGAACGAACTGTGAAGATGCACCTTACAGACGGTGTGCGCGCTCTTGCGGACATCCTTTACCGCGGAACGTCCGATACGGAGCGCAAGTCGTGACTGGACCGGCAGCCAATCCCTCTCAGTCCGTTGGTCGCGCAGGCATCACCGACGAACGTGCATCGGACTTCTTGATCCGCCGCTACGATCTTGAAGGCTGGAACGAAGCCGATCAGGCTGAACTCGATAGCTGGCTTGAAGAATCCCTGGCCAATCGAACTGCCTATTGGCGATTGAAAGCCGCGTGGACGCGCGCCAACCGACTGGATGCGCTGCGACCGATGGGGTGGAATACCACATTGGCCGCGCGACAATTTCCGAAGCTGGGCCTGAGGCTTGCGACTGCAGCAGTACTTGTGGCGCTTCTCGGAAGCGCGATCTGGTATACCGGGCAACAACCAGCGAGCCGGACATTCGCAACAGCCGTGGGCGAGAGAAGCAATCTCCAGTTGCCCGACGGCTCACGGGTAGAACTGACCACAAACACCACGGTTCGGGTTTCGGCCGGTGCGATGGACCGCAAAGTGTGGCTCGATAAGGGCGAAGCATTCTTTCGGGTCGTTCACAACGACCGGCGTCCCTTTGTCATCCACGCGCTCGATTTCAAAGTTGTGGATTTGGGAACGGAGTTCTCCGTCCGACGCGATGCGAACCGCATCGAGGTGATGGTCCTCAAAGGAAGCGTGCGAATTGATCCTCCGGCCGGAGGAGATCAGTACCGCCCGGTGCGCCTGATCGCTGGTGAACTGGCCGTAGCGGACAATCATTCTATTTCCGTGACGCGGAAGTCGGGAACCGAAATGGCCGATGCACTCAGTTGGCGCAGCGGTATCCTGGTCTTCCGTGGCACGCCGCTTGGCGAAGTTGCCGCTCAATTCAATCGCTACAACAGCGAAAAGATCGTCATCGACGACCCGGACGTTGCGCGCCTCACCATCAGCGCAAGATTGCCAGCGACCGACATAGATGCCTTTGCGCGCGTGGCAAAGAATTTCATCGGCCTGAAAGTCGAACGCAGTAGTAACGAGGTTCATCTCGCGCGCACGGGGAAGTGAAGCGAACGCTCTGAGCGTTCGGGTGAAGCACAAAGAGGGGGCTTGAATGAGACGTTTGTCGTATCTACGGGTGCTAATGGCTAGCACGGCACTTGCCGCATGCGGCATGACTGCCGCCACTGCAGCATCCTTCGATGTTCCGAGCGGCGATCTGAACGCGGCACTCGACGCCTATATCGCACAGTCCGGTGTGCAATTGTTGGTGCCCAACGCATCGGTGCGCGGCGTCTACACCAAAGGCGCCCAAGGAAACTTCTCCGACAGCGAAGCTCTTTCCCGCATCCTGAAAGGCACGGGCTTCGTCGCAAAGCCGGACAGTTCCGGCATCGTTGGAATCGTACACGAGGCGCACAGCGACACGACAATTACGCCAATCACGCTCGCCCAGGCCGTGCCTCCCGCACGCGCGACGGTGGAAACCGTGACTGTGACCTCGTCCAAGCTCGGGGGCGCCGATGTGCAGAGCATTCCGATTGCCATCACCGCGCTGTCACAGGAACAACTCACCGCCAGTCAAACAAACGGCGGACCGGACCTGATCAAGCAGGTACCGAACATGACCTTTACGAAGACCAACTTCAGCGGATATTCGATTCAAATTCGAGGTATCGGCACGCAGGCAATCTCTGTGACCACAGACCCTGCTGTAGCCGTTGCGATGAATGATGTGCCCTTCATCCGCAATCATTTCTTCGAGCAGGAATTCTACGACGTGGGGCAGGTAGAGGTTTTGCGCGGCCCCCAAGGAACTCTTTACGGACGAAATGCGACTGCGGGTGTGGTCAATTTGAGCACCGCCAAGCCGACCGATCAGTTCGAAGCGATGGCATCGGCAGAATTCGGAAATTATCATCAGAAGCGTTTCGAAGGCATGTTGAATATTCCTCTCGTAGATGATCGCCTCGATATCCGGATGGCCGGCGAATGGACAAAACGCCAAGGTTATTCGTTTAACGCCTTGACCGATGATCGGATCGATGGCCGCGACCTCTGGTCCGGGCGGATTACGATCGGTCTCAAACCAACCGAAAAGCTACAGATGTACCTTGTCTGGGAACATTTCTCCGAAAGCGACGATCGCATGAGAAGCGCAAAGCAGCTTTGTAAAACCGATTACGGTCCTGACCCGGTAAACCCGGGTGCTGCAATCGGTAGTGGCGTAACGGTGGGGGGCAATTTCAAGTCCATTGGCGGCGGTGCTTTGGTCAGTGCTGGCAGTTACTTTATCCAAGGCTGCAAACCGGCATCGCTCTATTCGCCGGAGGCGTTTGAGACGCCGCTCAGCAATTCGCTGTCCTATTATCTGGGGCTGAAAGCTTTGGTCCAAATTCCGACAACGTCTGTCGATCCTTATGCCAGTGGCGCCCAATCGCGAAACCTCCGGGTGATCGAATCCGGAATCGATCCGATCTATAAGGCGGACAACGACGTTGTCGAATTGAACGCGGATTATGCGCTAAGCCCAGCGCTCACATTCACCTCGCAAACCGGATTTGACCACGATTTTCTCTATTCGACGGAAGATTACAATCGATTTGGGGCAAATCCTGGGTTATTCGCCCCCAGCCTCAACGGCAGCGGCCTGGTTTCGCCTCAGGGAGTCTTCTGTGATCCACAACTCGGATGTTCAGATCGACTTATCCTCGAGGATCTTTCGCAGGAGCACTCCTGGCAGTTGAGCCAGGAGTTCCGCATAGCATCTAATTTCTCCGGGCCGTTCAACTTCAGCGCGGGAGGTAACTACCTACACTACGAGACTCAGGAGAACTACTACGTTTTCGGCAATGTGTTCACGCTAATTGACATTGCCAACCCCACCAATGGTCCTCAACTCAGCGCAGCAAACCCTTGGATTCCTGGTGTAACTGACAATTCGTTCGGTCTCCCGAAGGGTTTTCAGCTCAACGATCCAACTCAGCCCGCAAAAGAGTTAGGCAACGGGTATATCGATCCGAATCCTCTCACCAGTCTCAACGACAACGGACACAATTATTTTGTCAGCAAAAATCCTTATGTGCTGAACTCCTATGCTGCGTTTGGCGAGGCCAATTATAATGTGCTCAGCAATCTCAAGTTAACCGCCGGCCTGCGCTGGACAGAAGACCAAAAGCATTTTCCATTGATTCCGAGTTGGTTGGTAACCTCAGGCTGGGGATACCCGGTCGCCGGT
>Ga0265331_10003434_pt1 | contig 10243 bp, 9 predicted proteins | sample 41923metaG_FD_202088 | JGI IMG/M metagenome (GOLD analysis project Ga0265331, IMG submission 202088) | Rhizosphere microbial communities from Carex aquatilis grown in University of Washington, Seatle, WA, United States - 4-19-23 metaG | ecosystem: Host-associated > Plants > Roots > Rhizosphere >...
TTACCGGCACCGCCGGCTTGCCGATCGGCGCACAGCTTGTCGGGCCTTTCGGCATGGATCACAAAACACTTGTGCACGCGGAATGGGTTCACAGAGCACTGACATAATATTGCGTTTTCTGTCGGGAGTTCGATTCAGTCCAAGCGGGGCCAGGCGCACGTTCAACCGCTATTCGCTTTTCAGACCAGAGATCGTAACTGCTCTCTGCCACTTCGCGGTCTCGACGTTGGCGAACTTCGTGAATTCGCCGGGTGTCATCGAAACCGCGGCGACGCCGTTTTCGAAAAATCGTTGCTTGAGTTCCGGCATTGCGAGCGCCTTCATCATCGCCGCGTAAATCTTCGCGACATCGTTTTGCGGCGTGCCTCTGGGCACCGCGAATCCCTGCCATACGGTGACATCGAAATCCGGTACGCCGGATTCCATCACGGTCGGCACATTGGGCAACTGCTCGGCGCGCCTGGCCGACGAGACGGCGAGCGCGCGCATCCGCCCCGATTTCACGAAGGGCAACAGCCCCGGCAGGGTGAAAAAACACGCCTGCATTTGTCCGCCCGCCACATCGGTGAAGCCCTGCGACGAATTCTTGTAAGGTACGTGCACGACATCGATGCCGGTCGCCGCCTTGAAAAGCTCCATGGTGAGATGCGGCGTGCCGCCGACGCCGTTTGACGAATACTTGAACTGACGGGGATGGCTCCCGGCCGCACTGATGAACTCCTGCACACTCGCAATGCCGAGCGACGGTGTCACGGTGAGCAGGTTGGGTGTCATCGCAAAAGTCGAAATCAGCGTGAAATCGCGAAGGTGATCGTACGGCAGGTTCTTGTGAAGCGCCGGGACGATCGATTGCCCGATGCCGTAGTTGTAGATGGTGTAGCCGTCGGGTGCGGCTCTTGCCGCGAGTTCGGTGCCTATGATGCCGGCAGCGCCCGCGCGGTTATCGACGACCAGGGGCTGCCCCCACGCTTCGCTGAATCGCTGCGCGAAGATGCGTGCCATGATGTCGGATGACGAGCCAGCGCTGGATGGCAGGATAAGCCGGCCGGGCTTGGAGGGATAATCGTTGGCCGCTGGCGCTGTCGTCACCGCTGAAATCGCGAACACGGCGACGCAGAGCGAAACCGCATTGCGCCGGATACTGTCCATACCTTCCATTGGTCAAAATGTGTTTCGTTAGAGTAGCGCGGCTGCGGGTGCATTGCGCACACCGACAGCCATCCGGAACCCATTTTGTGCCGTCGGTAGTTGGTTTGCAAACGATGCATGGCAATGCCATTACAATGATGCAATGAGTTCTGTCACGAGGAATTGCAAATATGGCGGGTAACAGCATCAACGTAGAACTGTGGAATTTGCGTGTCCCTCTCGATCCGCCTATCAAGGCGCCCAAAGGCTTGACCACGGAAACCTGCCTGCTGCTGGTCTTTCTGTCGGATGACAAGGGCAATCGGGGCGTCGGCTATTCGTCCTTCAGGCGGGCGGCCGACATGGAACAGGCATCGGCGATTGCGCGCAAGCTCGTTGCTGAATCGGCGCCGGGCCTGGCGGGCCTGCTCGATGTTGAACGTCAGGAGGAGGCCACCTGCGAAAGCAGCGCGGCGAGCAGGTGCGCGGCCAGCGCCGTCAGCCTGGCCGCCTGGGATCTCGCCGGCAAACAGGCGGGCGTGCCCTGCGCCGATCTGTGGGGGCGCCCCGCGGGACGCGACCGTCTTGAATGCTATGCGAGCGCCCTGTGGCTCGACAAATCGTCCGCCGGGTTGATCGCCGAGGCGAAGATGCACCGGCAAAACAACTACCGCGCGGTGAAGATGCGGGTCAGCCGGTCCCTGAAGGACAACCTTGAACGTATCGATGCCGTGCGCCAGGTGTATTCCGAACCCGGCACCATCGCGCTTGAAACGGGCTCGGATTGGACGGCGGAAATTGCCAACGAGTTTCTCGATGCGTGCAGCGCGAAGCTCATGTGGGTCGAGGATCCCGCGCCTCATGACAAACTGCATCTCGTCCGCGACCACCCGTTCAACACGATCGCGGCCGGAGAGAAGTCCACCAGCGCGCGCGAACTCTACGAACTGCATACGCGCGGCCGGCTTCGCAAGCTGATTATCGACGTGCAATACGTCGGCGGGCCGGTCCGCTTCCTCGAAGCGGCGAGAGTCCTCAACGCACTGGGCGCAACGGTTGGCGGGCACCGTTTCTCGCATTATTCCATCCACCTGCTGGCCAGCCTGCCGCGCAGCCTGCCGGTCGAGATGCTCGACTGGACCAATCCGGCGTTTCATCCGCTCGCGGAACCAGACGCTTCCGGACGTTTACCTGTCGAAGGTCCGGGCTTTCACATCGTGCTCGATCATAAGGTTATCGAGCGGCACGGAGTGAAGCTGCCGCTGTAGTCTCGTTCACATGCGGCCGCTTGCAGATAAACTGCCGATATCAATCTCAAACAACATCCTCCTGCAATGATCTCCATCCGGCGGTATGCATGAACAAGCGTGAAAGAGTGATGGCAGCCATCCGCGGCGAGCCGGTCGATCGCGTGCCGGTGAGTTTCTGGCTGCACAACTTTTCGTCCGAACACTCGGCGCAGGCCCTGGCAGACGAGACGATGCGGCTTTATCGGACGTTCGACTGGGACTTCCTCAAGCCGCAGTCGCGTGAGACGTGCTTCGCCGAGATGTGGGGCCTGCAGATCGAGTCCTCGACGCAGCAGACAATCAAGTTCACCGTGAATCACCACCCGCTGCGCGAGGCGCGTGAGCTCGGGACGCTGCGGCCTGCCGACGCTTCTCAGGGCGCGCTCGCCGAACAGCTGCAAGCGCTCCTCTCGATCCGCGCGGCGGTGGGCGCGGATGTACCTGTCGTTGCCACCATCTTCGCGCCGCTGATGGTGGCGCCGTCTTTGTTGCCGGGAGGGCGCGATGAAGTGCTGCGGCTCATGCGCGAAGACCCGGCGGCGCTGGATAGCGGACTTGCCGCGATCGCTGTGACACTCGCCGATTACGCGCGCAATTGCGTCGCGGCCGGCATCGATGGCATCTTCTATGCAACGACGCTCGCCACGCAGAAGCTGATGTCGGAAGCTGAATGCCGGCGCTTCCAGCGTCCCCACGATCTCTCGATTCTAAAGGCGGCGGAGTCCGCGCCGTTCAACATCATGCACGTGTGCGGCGACCATACGCATTTCGACGAGTTCATCGACTATCCGGTGTCAGTATTCAGTTGGGCGACCACGCCGGGCAATCCCGGGCTGGCAGAAGCGCGCGACCGCACGGGACGCGCGGTGCTGGGCGGCCTGCCGGGCAAACCGCAGATCGGCGGCATGCAGCCCGACGCGCTGGTCGAACGCGCGCGCTCGTCGATTGCGGAAACCGGCGGCCACATGCACCTGCTGGGGCCCGACTGCTCAATCAATCCCGGCACACCGGATTCGCTAATGCGCGCGGTGGGCGAGGCGGTGGCGAGCAGCAGCGGTCAGCGCACTTGATTCAGGTGCGATAACCAGCTTGTGGAATGCATGATTGCAAGACCCCGTTAGTAGCCGTTTGGCGACCCAAAAATGACCACTGCACTGCTTGACCGCCTGACCCACCATTACCATATTGTTGAGACGGGCAATGACAGTTATCGCTTTAAAAATAGCTCAACACAGACTAGAAAGGTACTTAAACCCAGAAAAGTGACCACTTAATTAGTTCTAGGGGTGGGTCAAAATTCGATGAAAATTCTGGGTCAAATTTGAGTGCGAATTAACACGCAAGACCTGACCCCGGAGCTTGCAGCTTCACCACTAAGACACTAAGGCAGCGAACGCTACACCGGGTCGGGCTCTCAACCTTCTCGGTACAACACACTTGCCTCGACTCACTTGTCGACAGTCGCGGAAAGCGGTACTGCGCGTGACCACTTCGTAAGTTCTGCCACAATCAGGCTGCGAAACTGATCTGGAGTACCGCCTTCGGCCTGCATTCCATATTTGTTGAACGTCGTCTGGGTTTCGATTTCGGAGAGAACGCTTTGCATTGCGCGGTTCAGAACCGCTACGATTTCAGGCGGTGTGCGCGCAGGTGCCACCAAACCGCTCCAGACATAGGCAGTCAAATCGCGCATCCCGAGCTCAACGGTTGTGGGGACGTCCGGAAAAGCCTGGGAGCGTCCGCGCCCCATGACTGCAAGAGGGCGCACGCGTCCTTCTTTGGCCCAGACCGCTACCACGACGGAAACATCGAACGCGAAATCGGCCTCGCCTTCGGCGACGGCCTGCAACGCCCTGCGCGGCACTTTGACGGGAACTTCCTTAATGTCGAGGCCGGTCTGGGATTTGAACAACTCCCCCACTATGAACGAATGTGAACCGGGTCCCAACGTTGCGTAACGATAACGGCCGGGCGCGGCTTTGATCAGCGCCGTCAGTTCCTCCAGCGTTCTTGCCGGAAAAGACGAATTAACCGCTATCGTGGACGATACCGAACTCACGAGCGAGATCGGTTCAAAGGACCGAAGCGGATCGTATCCGGTATTGCGCGCGAAGATGGGTGCCGTTACGAAAGTGGCGCCAGTAACATATAGCAGCGTATATCCGTCCGGCGCCGCTTGCGCCACCGCCTGGCTGGCTGCGGCACCGCCGCCGCCCTGCTGGTTTTCCACAACGACCTTTTGCTGCAATATGGACGTCAGCCTGTCCGCGATCAGCCTGCTGGTAATATCAGCCGCTCCGCCGGCCGCGAATGGCGCGACAATCTTCACCGGACGTACGGGATAAACCTGGCCCACGGCGAATTGCACAGTCGTCAGCAAAAAAGCGCAAACGAAGATCGAAAGAATGTGCGCGCGCATGGCGTCTCCCAATATTTTACGGGCCGGACAGCGTGACTCTCACGCTGACGAGCGCTTCCTGGATCGGCACGAAGAAGCTGATGCGCGTGTTGCCGAGTATCATCACCGCGATCCCGACCACGCGGCCCGACCGGTCGAGTAACGGCCCGCCGCTGCTGCCGGGCAAAATCGACACGTCGCTCTGAATATAGCGCCTGCCGCTGATCATGCGATACGCGCTGACAACGCCGCGGGTCACGGTCCCGCTCAACACTTCACCGAGCGGAGATCCGATGGCAATCACTTCCGAGCCGATATTGAGATCGTCGTCATTGACGGCGAGGGCCGGAAAATTGGAACCTTCCGTCTTGATCAGTGCTACATCACGTCCGATATCGCGCTGGATTACTTCGCCGACGAGCTCGCGGCCGGTGGCCAGAATTACGCGCACAAAACGGTTGCTGCCTACAACGTGGCTGTTAGTGATGACGTACCCGTTTTCGGAAACGAAAAACCCGCTGCCGGAGCCGCCGGCATGGCTGACGGTAACTACGCCTGCGCGAGTCATAGTCATGTTTTTTGACAGTGCATCGTTGAGCGGGACAGCGCGCTTGAGCACGAGCTTGTCCGGTTTTTCGGCAGCCGTCGCAGGTTTGACCTGGCCACCGCCGGGTGCGCTTATTACCGCATCATAGAATTGCTGATCGGCCAGGACTTTCCGCAACGCATCGCGGTAAGCCATCGCAAAAAAATCGCCCTCGCGCATGGCTTCCGCACCGTGTGTCTCGTACGTCCCTTCGACAGTCTTGCCATAAACCACTTTTCGCTGCGCCTGGTCGTAGACTTCCCAGTGGATTTTGGTGCGCAACGTTCCATCGGTGCGCGCTCCCGAGTCGGTCGAGCAGTAACTTGTGCGGAATTCTTCGAGCATTCCTCCGAGCAGCAGGTCCGGCACTTTCGGATCGGAATCTTCTTCAAATAATTTTGACTGCACTTGCGGATCGCGATAACCCGCGCGGGACAACTCATCCCGCACAACCCGCAGCATTGGTGACATCACGGCCTGCTCGGTTCGCGGGTTCATGCTCAAGCGTGTAATGGAGCCGCACGAGGCCCCCGTTTTGATTTCGCCGATCGGATCGCCGTCACGCAGGAGAGTGCGGAGGCGCGAAAACCGGAGGGCGGCTTTTTGCTCGACCTCCCGCGGGACTCGAATTACTTGAGAAGCAGTAGTTGCCGCGGCTTTTTGCGTCGCCTGATCATCGCCCGACGTTGTGTTTTGTGCCTGCACGAAGTGGTGTGCACAGACGAGGGCGCAAGCCATGATCCAAGTGCGTGCCGCGCGCATTCGTCCATCTTGGGTGGATTGCTCGATGCTGAGGTTAGCCGCGCACATTTTTTTCTTGGACGGGAACGGGGTGTTTGGCATTCTACGATATCTGACGGGTAAATATACTCACAGGCGGCAACTTATGCCTGGAATCATTGCGCTAATTCCAGCGTAACCGTCTCCTAACCTTCGGCCGCGAAGTTTTTCCCCGGTCGGACCAATGCACACAATTGATTTGCCACCGCCACATGTAAAAGACACCCATCTTTTTTGCTCTGGCGGCGCATTTCTGACGACAAAAAATGCGCTCTAAGGAAAAGCCAGTCAGAACGGGCCACGCTCGAATAATTTGCTCCAGCACGCATCATAATCCACAAGAATCGAAATCAAAAAACGGGGAATTTGAGGTAATCGGGGAAATGTGCGACGCTCGTTACACTAGGAGTGCCTAGCGCCCCATGCATTTATTGGTAACGCTATCCAGCGCTTTCTTGATTACTCCAGCCTCGATGCGGTGGGCCCGAGCTTCCTCCGCTGCTTGTCCGCCTTGGGAAAGCATTATTGCCGGCCGAGTTATTTCCGGCTGATATTGATTGCGAGGAAGGCGGAAATTGCGCGCCATACGCGTCAGGCACTGCGCCTGGTGATATTGCTCGTGTGCTTCCATGGCGTCCCCAATCTCCTTGCAGGGTGCTTTTTCTTTGGCCGCGTTGAGCTTTTGGCGATCGAGCACGCATGACCCTTCCGTAACGGTTGCTTCAAATTCTCCGGCTTGGGGGCATGCGCTTCCCAGTCCAGTTATCAGGTGGTCGTGAATGAACTGATAACCTTGCTGGTAAGACTGATACTGCGCATTGATCTTCTTGATGGTGGCGTCGCGCGCGCCCTCGCTCATCGCACTGAGATCATATGATTCTAGCGGCACATCCTTCATAAGCCGGTGGCTGAGCGCGTCGTAGCCATCGGCCCACTCGTTGAGCTGTTTCAGGTAAGCGCGCATGCACTCGAGATTCCGGCAAATGCATGGCGTGGGACAGACTTTGTGACAGACGAAAAAACCTGAAGGGCAGGTGCACGACCAGAAACAATTGGGGGCTATCGCTTCGTCGCTTACGCAGGCCGCAAGCACCGGCCAGAAAACGGCCAGCCCCGCCAGGCCCAAGGCGCTGCCTAGAACGTAGACAATCTTGCGACTGACGTTCGTTTTCATTGTTTGGCTCTCCCTCTTCCTGGAGAGGGTCACGATACCGCGATGCCGATGGCATGTAAATGTGCCGGGCAACGCGGGATTTATGAGACTTGGAGGCGGGACGTCACAACAGGGTCAGGTAAGGCAATCCAACATTTTGCGGGCGGGGATTCCTGCCTGGATTGATTGGGAGTGAATGACCCGGCTTTTCTTCGGCGACCGGCCATAAGCCTTGGCGCAAGCGTCGCCCATCAGCATCGCCCGTTCGCTTTCGCTCATGCGGAAGTGCTCGATGGCTTGTTTATGTTACCGGACGTGCTTACCCGCTTCCGCGCCGCCGGTAACCGCCGGGAATTTACTCTTCGGCCGAACGTCGTTTAAGTTAAGATGTGAGCCGCATCCAATCCACCCTCCGAAATCCTACAGAACAGAATGAGCACCTTTTCCTCCGATAATTCCCGCCGCAAAGCCGCCGCCGTAGTCATCCTCCTGATCGTTATCGCCGCCCTCGCCGCTGGAGCGTGGTACCTCCGCCCGCGCTTCGAAGCCGATGCGCCGCAGTTAAGCCTCACACCCGACACCGACGCGGTGGGCTTGGCACCGCTCGAACTCCAGGTGACCGACAAAGGCGCGGGCTTGAAGTCCATCACGGTCACGCTGTCGCAAGGCGGGACCGACCATGCTCTCGCCTCGGAGCAGTTAAGCGAACCGGCGGGCGAGAAGAAGATCACCGTCTCGCTGGCCAAGGTGCCGGGCATCAAGGAAGGCCCGGCAGTCCTTCGCATCACTGCTCGCGACGCCTCGCTGTGGCACTGGTTCAAGGGCAACGAGACCGTCCTCGAGAAGAACGTCACGATCGACACCACGCCGCCCACTTTGGATCTGATTGCCGACGACCGCTACGTCAACTTCGGCGGCGTGGGCGTGATCGTCTATAAACCTTCTGCCGACACGGCGACCAGCGGCGTGAAGATGGGCGACTACTTCTTCCCGGGCTTCGCGGGCCAGGTGAAGGACCACCCCGATTACTGCATTGCGCTCTTCGCGCATCCCTACAATGCGCCGCCGGATGCGCGGCCCACGCTCGTTGCCACGGACAAGGCAGGCAACGCGCGCGAGATGCGGCTCGCGTACGAGCTGAAGAACGTCAATTACAAGAAAAGCACCATCGTGCTTAGCGACAATTTCCTGCAGAACAAGATCGTGCCGCTGATCGCGGACCCGGCTGCGCGCCAGGGAACGCCGAAGGAGCAATTCGTCGCGGTGAACAAGACGCTGCGCAAGGTGAACGAGGACAAGATCACCGAGGTGACGAAGAAGGCGACGCCGCAAATGCTGTGGAAGGACGCGTTTGCGCAGTTGAGCAACTCGAAGGTCGAAGCGAACTTCGCGGACTACCGGACGTATACGTATAACGGCGAGCCGGCGGACAGCGCCTATCACCTCGGTTACGACCTTTCGGTCACCAGGAATTACCCGGTTGAAGCGGCGAACGCCGGGAAGATCGTCTTCGCCGGTCCGCTCGGGATCTACGGCAATGCCGTGATCATCGACCATGGGCTCGGGCTGTTCTCTCTGTACGGCCACATGAGCGCGATCGACGCCAAGGTCGGCGATTCCATCACCAAGCGCCAGGTACTCGGCAAGACGGGCGAGACGGGGCTGGCAGCGGGCGATCATCTGCACTTCGGGATTTACCTGGATGGACTCCCCGTGCTGCCGGTGGAGTGGTGGGACCAGAAGTGGATCGACGACAACATCACGCCCAAGCTGGAGGGCAGGAGCGGCCAGGAGATTGCGGAGGCGCAGCAACACTTAAAAGTGAAGGCGAAGTCGAACGCGAACGCGAAAACGAAGGCAAAGCGCAAGCTGCGGCGGTAGCCTCGCGGGCAGCGTCCGCTTCCGTGCGGTTCCGTACAGACCCGCTTATTCCGGGAAGGGCATTCTTACAGCCTGACCGAGCCCCGATGGGCGGCGCAACACTGACGGTGCGCGCTCATTTTTATCACTGAGAAAGCGGCAAATGTATAAAAGAGTCCTGGTGCCCGTTGACGCAAGCGCCGCATCGGCGCTGGGCCTGCTGGAAGCGGTCCGGTTTGCGAAGGACCAGCGCGCGCGCCTGCGGATCGTTCATATCGTCGATGAGTCGGTGTTGATTCAATATCCCGAATCGGTCGACATCTCGGGAAAGATGCTGGACACGTTTGTCGACGAAGGCGAAAAGACCTTGCGTGACGCGGTGGCTCTGGCACGGCGCCACCGGATAAAGCCCGAGCATGTGCTGTATAAAACAATGGTCGGTACGATAACCGATGTGATCCTCAAGGAGGCCAAAAAATGGCGGGCGGACATCATCGTCATGGGCACGCACAAGCAAGGCAAAGTCGAGCATTTCTTTCTCGGCAGCGATGCTGAGACCATCGCCAGGTCCACCCGTCTTCCGGTGCTGTTGATTCACGGCGCGCCGCCGGCAAAACGCAAGCCAAAGCGGGGGTCGGGTCCAGGTGCGCGGTAGCGTCAGGGCTGCAGCATCACGTATCCCTGCTGCATGAGGTCCACCAGGCGGAAGTTGGCGCCGGTATTCACCTTGACGCCGGGCAGCAGGTTGGCGTTGGTCCAGCGGTTGCCCCTCATGGTGACGCCGCATTCCTCGACGATGACGCCGTCCCGGATGAGTTGCTCGATCTCCGCCTTGTAGGGGTTGCCGGTCTTGATCTTGCGTGCCTGGTTGTAGGCGTCGTCGTTAAGCAGCATGTAGCCGGCGACGCCCTGGAATACACCGGCCACGCTCCACTCGATGCCGCTCTTTTTGAATCTTTCCGCCATGACGGCCATGGTCTTGATGCCGATCGGCGTGTCGCCGGAAAAAGCGAGGTGATCCATGTTGAACACCACCTTGGCGTGCTTGA
>Ga0265331_10003435_pt1 | contig 10243 bp, 14 predicted proteins | sample 41923metaG_FD_202088 | JGI IMG/M metagenome (GOLD analysis project Ga0265331, IMG submission 202088) | Rhizosphere microbial communities from Carex aquatilis grown in University of Washington, Seatle, WA, United States - 4-19-23 metaG | ecosystem: Host-associated > Plants > Roots > Rhizosphere...
ATCAGGGCTCACGTCGACTATCTTATGATGGCCCAATTTTTGTTCCTCTTCGCGCTGTTGTTTCGGCAATATCGCATTATCCCCCCGTTATGGGTCATCGGCCCCAGCTGCTATGGCGCATTCTTCAACCCGTTGGGGTTTCTTCTGCGGGCGCTGCATCCCAAGATCGACCCGGCGTCGATTCCCGAACCCCATTTTCCTTTTCAGGCCGGCCTTAGCTTCAGTCTGACGACCATCGGATTTCTTGGCGCCGCGGCGTTGGCGATTCGCGCCGCCTGGCTGTCGCGGGCCGAGCATAACGTGGCGCTGGCTTCCGCATCGTTGGGGAGAGAAACGTGATCGGACCGCTTCTTCGGCTTTGCGCGCTCGCCTGCGTTTTGGCGCTTCCTACGGCGCAAATCGCGGGCGCCGCGCCCTTGCAACGCTTGCTCGTGCTCGATTTCGAAATCCTCGACACTTCCGGCGAGCCTACCGATCATCGCGCCGATCATGCGCGGCGCCTGCGCCTCATTCGCGACTCCCTCGCCCATGAACTCGCCGCACGCGAAATTTTCGCGATTGCTGACCGCGAGGGCGTGCGCGTCGATCTCGACGCCATTCTTGCGCGCCAATTCCTGCGCTCCTGCAACGGCTGCGAACTCGATTTGGCGCGGCGCGCGGGAGCGGACCTCGTCATGCTCGGCGGCTTCCACAAGGTGAGCACCTTGATAGGCCGCATGGAGATAGCGATCAAAGACGCCAGTACAGGCGAGATCGTTTACGCTCGGACTTTGGGCTTTCGCGGCGACACCGATGAGGCATGGCTGCACGCCGCGCAATTTTTTGTCGAGGAGTTGAGTCAGAGCAAAAGCCAAATACGATCGGGCGCAGTCGAAGCCGGGCGTTGATTCAGCAGATGGCGTGAGAGCCGCGACGCAGGCCGCTCACAATAGGGAGGCGAATTATGATCGCGACCGCGAAGGCGACAAAGATTGTCGACGCGCCCGGCGAAAGGGTTTGGTCGGCGATAAAATCGATTGGCGGTCTCGAGCGCTGGTTTCCAATTATTGCTTCCTGTCGCGTGGAAGGCGAGGGCGTCGGCGCGATTCGCATTCTTGGTCTTGTCGATGGCAGTGAAATGCGGGACCGAGTTCTCGAAATCGCCGATGCGGAACGCCGGTTTCGTTACGATCGGTTCAAACTGCCTTTTCCTGTCGAGAATTATCAGGGAACGGTCGAAGTGCGAGACCGCGCCGATCAAGGGTCGGTCGTTGTCTGGAAAACTCAATTCGAAGTCGCCGCCGACAAAAAGGACGGCCTCGTCGCTCTTATTGAAAGCGCCTTGTCCGACGGTTTGGACGGCCTTGAACAAGAGTTAATGTTTAGAACATGAGGCGTCCTGGAACATTAGGCGCTTTGGCGCGACGCGCGAAGATCGAAACCTGTACTTTTGGCGAGTGATTAACGTCAAGACCGTCTGGGCGTCGCGCCACGTTATCCTTTGGACGAGAGCAAAAACCAGCGGGACCGAGTGAGTGGCGCGCGTGTCGCAGCGTTCTCGTCGCATGATTTCGCGGCTTTGCTTCGTCGCGCGGCAATATGTCGCGCTCAGCTACCGAGCGCGGTTTCCCGGCGCGCCTTCGGCGCGGCGTCCCCCTTTTTATCGATTTGCGCGATTTCGAAAACAGGTCGCGGGTTGCCGCAGCGGCAGGTGCGCAGCTATGACAAGCGGAGCTGGAACGCGGCCATTCCCGCCCGCGAATCCGCCGCGCTCGAAAGCACTTAAGGAGAAGAAAAAATGGCTGTTAAGGACGCCAATGGGGCGGAACTTAAGGACGGCGACAGCGTCACGCTTGTTAAGGATCTAAAGGTGAAGGGGGCCTCAATCACGCTCAAGCGCGGCGCGCTGATCAAGAACATCCGTCTGACGGACAACGATGAGGAAATCGAGTGCCGCTCCGATAGAATCAAAGGCTTGGTTTTGCGCGTCGAATTCGTGAAAAAGGTCTAAAGTTGAGTGAGCAATAGCGGCGATGCCACGAGCGCCGCACTTGCCGCAGCCGGCTGACGTCACTGAAGATGTTCTGGCTTTGGCTGACAATTGCCTTTGGCGCCACGCGATCATCGTAAAGGCGTTTCGCAGCCAAGCGAACGGCTTCTTCGCGGACGACTAGTCAACGACGCCGGTAAACAATAATTTGCGGCTCCAACTCTTCAATGAGGTAGAGAAACCATAGACGCGCTTCGCGGCCGGCAAAATATACATAGCTGTTGTAACCCGAATGGGTTCTCACCACAGCCATTTCGACGCCTAAGAACGGGGGCTTGACTGTGACGGAGCTAATTCGGCTCAGCACAATTCGCTTGCTCCAGAAGGTAAACATCGGCAGACGAGGGAAGGGACGACACGGAATGCAAATCGACGACGCTCCGACTCGAACTCCCCGATACTCGGTGACCAATCCCTGCAACGCAAAGATTGGGAATATAAAACCGAGCAACGAGATTTGTTCAATAAACCCGAGAACAAGAGCGGCGCCGGCCCCGAGTAAGAAAAATATCAACCAATAATAACACCAACGTTGAATATGAGTAGTGGCATAGGGCGTGAACTCAAATCTTTTTTTGAGCGAAAGAAGGGGCCCGAGAGCGAAATTACTAATCGAAGCCGAATTCCCACTCATCTGCCAGCCTTGATTATTTTCGTGGCGCCAGAATCAGCGAACCACGCCTTTCCTCCGCGACTGCGGCGGCTAACCCGCGCTACAGTTTGGAGTATTTTGGTAAACTAATATAAGCTTAAGCGCTTGTCAACGGCGCAAGAGCTTGAGTCAGGGCATTTGGTTAAAGCAGTGCGTGACAATTGACGACGTTTATGGATCGTTAAAATCCTATCCTTCCGGTGATTTTAACAGGTGTTTTTGAATTGTTCCCTGCTTCTGATGGTTGTATAGCCTGCGTAGACTTCTCGTCATGCGGGTTTGACGCCGCGTGAGCGCGAAATTGTGATACGCCCCTGGTTTTCACCCATTGACGGCGAAATTCGAGGCGTCGTGGCGCTATGTTTGAGGCGGCCTCGGCGTTTTGGGCGGGCCTCCGGGAGGCGAAGACCTTTAGCGAGGCGGCCGTCGGGGCCGCGATATTGGAGACGCGCCCACAGTAACCGATCAGGGTCGCGCGACGCTTCCTCCCGCGCGACGCGGCGCTCGCCTCGCGTAACAGGTGGTCGAGATATTTTTACATGACGTGGGCCAGCAACGATTCTCTCACCGACTCCGCGTAATCAGCGCGTCGAGCGAGCAATGTCCGCCTCCGCGCAGCGCGTACGACAGCGCGACGACGCCCCACAACAGAGGATATTCGAAGCCGCCTTTCGACCAGAAAAAGCCGGCGTGCAGATGCACTGCGAACACGGTAAAAAACAACATGCCGGCGATCAGCAGTCCGACGAGTCGCGTGGCTATGCCCAGTGCAAGCATCAGCCCGCCGAAAAATTCGATTAGCCCCGCGACCAGTGCGAGCGTGGGCGGCAGGCCCATTTTCGTCTGGAACATTTGGCCCGAGGCCTCGAGCCCCGCTCCGCCAAACAATCCGAATAGCTTTTGCACGCCATGCGGCATCAGCAGCAGGCCCGCGGTCAGCCGAACCATTGCGTCGGCATAGATCGAAACGCGCTCGCTCCAAGGAACGGGCGGATGAACGGCGGATTGGTCTTGGTCCGACATGGCGGCCTCCTGTGATCACGGGGCGCGAACCGCTTCGCCTCCTCGCGACAAATATGGGTCGCGCGCGACCGAGCGGCTATGCTTCGCGGTAGAATAGAAGCAAAAGTCCCGCCAGCATAAAGGCGATCGGCCATATATAGCTGGTGATCCTGCTCACTGTTCCGTCGAGACGCAATTCAAGCCAGCGCGCCCAGCCCGCCGCCACGCCAACGAGGGCGAGCGGCATGTGGGTGACCTCGATCAGCGTCTCCTCCTTCGGATTGGCCAGCCCGTGCGAGTGGGTGAGCAAGAAGGCGGCCGCCACCGCGGTCGTCAGCGGAAAGACATAAGGCGCCCGAGCGTTTTTGAGGCCGCCTAGCCGCACGCGCCATTCGAACAGGCCGAATAGGATAATCAGCACGATGAAAAAGCGATGCTGTGCGATTTCGGGGTCGCGCAGGCTTTCGAGCAGGCCCTGATTTCCCAAGGGCCACACCGTCTCGTCGGCGCGTAAAAATAGAAACGCCGCAAGGCCCAGAAATGTCAGCGGCCAGTGCCGCGCGATGGGCGCCAGGCGCCGGTTGTGCTCGGCCAGCGCCAAGGCGCCCATCAGCAGCACGAACAGACCCGCCCAATGGTGGTTATATTCCGACCAGGCCGGATCCTCGGCGTTGCGCGGCGGCGCGACTTCCTCTCCCGCCGCAAAGGCGCGGGGATTAGCGGGTCGAGTCGGCTTCGGCATCGAGGTCGAGAGGCTCGCGTGATCGGGGCTCTCCAAACGGATCGGCCAACGCGGTTCGACCCGCTCGGCGATTTCCGCCAGACTTGCGCGGTCGTCGGGAAGATCGCGCGCGGGCGGCAACGAGGTCAGCGAGGCCGCGCAAAAGATCACCGTCAGCCCGACGCCAATCTCGACCTCCGCGAAGCGTCGCGTTCGCAGGAGCGGCGTCGCCGGGGCGGATCGCAGGCGGCGCACGCTCAGGAAATTCATGCCGCCCAGCAGCAACAGGCCAGTTAGCATGGCGATCTTGGCGCAGAGCATGACGCCGTATGAGGTTCCATAGAGTGCGGCGGGGTCGCCGACATAATCGACCGCCATGTAGACGCCGGCGGCGGTCAGCAGGCCCACCGCGCCAAGCGACATCGCGGAGAAACGCGTTGCGACCTGGCGCCGCGGATCGCCGCGCATTTGCATCAACATAACGATAAAATACGGAATTCCGCCGATCCAGACGCCGACGCCGAACATATGCGCGAATTCCGCGACATAGAGCGTCGCCGCGTGATCCAGACGACTGACGGCGTGGGTCGCCCCCACCTGGACGGCGAGCAAGCCCAAGCACAAAAGCGCAGAAACGCGCATGGGCGCGCTTTCGCGCGCAAAAAGAGCGATCCCGCCAGCAAGACCCGCCACAGCAAGATCGACGATCACCGCATCGGCCCCGAGCAGCTGTTGGAATGGGAGATCCAGCGTCCCGCCGAGCATGACCATCAGCGACAGCGCCGCCAGCGCCTCCCCCAGGCACAGGGCGCGGGCGCTCCAGAGCAACAGGCGCCGCGCCAGAGGCTCGCAGCCCTGTTCGGGCGGGAGCGCCAGGGACAAGAAGGCGACCCCGCCGAGCGTAAGCGTTTGCGCGGCAATGATAAAGCCGCGCAGCGTGACGTTGAGAAAGCCGTAAATCTCCAAGAACAGTTGCACGATGCTACCGGTTCACCTCGAAGGGAATTTCGCCATGGGTGATATGGCCGTCGATGCTCAACGTTTGCCACAGCAGCCGGTAGCGTCCGTTTTCCAGGCCGGAGGCCACGCCTCCCAGCGTTTCCGTCGGGCCGCTTCCAACCAGCGGCAAAACGACGCTGGCGCCGTCCGGCCGCACCAAGGTCAACCGCGAGCGCGCCGCGTCGACGCGGCTGTTAAAACGAATTTCAACCGTCAACTCGGATTCCGAAATGGTTTGATGAGCGCTGGGCGTCGAGGCGACGACGATCGCGTGGGCGAACGTCGGCTCAGCCCATAGTATCAACGCAAGCAGGAGGACATAAGGGATAAAGCGTCGCATCGTCATGGCGATAGATCCGGCGGTTGGTCGCAAGCCTTGCCCATTCAAATTTAGTCGAAGACCGTTAGACCGCGCCAATTTGACAGAATTGGGTCGCTGCCGATAGAGAAGACGCATTATTCCCAGGACTTAGGCTCCATTTCCGTTTGGCGTCACGGCCTCAGTCGCCCGGCGTTCAATCGCGCCTATTGCGAAAGCCGTCCCCAATCTCTAGCCTTGAGCCGGCATTTTTTTAGGGCCACCCACCGTGGCGGCGCCGGCGACGAAAAAACCGTCCGCGTCGCTCCCAAAGAGTGGAGCCAAAGAGGGGAAGCTTAAGGATATGGCGAACAATAAGGTCACCACACTGGAGCAGGCGATCGCCCTCATCCGGGATAATGACGTCGTAACCACTAGCGGTTTCGTCCAAAGCTGCATCCCGGAAGCGCTCCATATGGGCCTGGAAAAGCGCTTCATAGAGACAGGACACCCCAAGAATCTGACCCTCATCATGACCGCCGGCGCCGGCGACAGCAAAGGGCTCGGGACCGGTCGCCTGCATCACGAAGGGCTGCTCGGCCGGGTCATCGCGGGCAATTTTGGCCGCATGCCCAAGGTCGCCCAGGCCGCTCAGGAAAATAAGATTCTCGGCTATAATTTGCCGCAAGGCGTGATTTCGCAGCTTTACCGCGCTTGCGCCGCCGGTCAGCCGGGACTGTTCTCCAAGGTCGGTCTTTACACCTATGTCGATCCGCGTTTTGGCGGCGCCAAGGTCAATGACGTGACCAAGGAGGATATCGTCAAATATCACAACGTCGAAGGCGAGGAGTGGCTGTTCTACATCGCCACCAAGATCGACGTAGCCTTTATTCGCGGCACCAGCGCCGATCCTTCCGGCAATATCAGCATGGAGAGGGAGGCGCTCGTCCTCGATAATCTCGCCCAGGCCATGGCCGCCCGCAACAATGGCGGCATCGTCATCGCGCAGGTCGAGCGGGTCGTCGAACAGGGGTCGATCCGTCCCAAGGACGTGGAAGTCCCCGGCATCCTCGTCGACTGCGTGGTCGTCGCGCCGACCCCGGAACTTCACAGGATGAATTACGGCGTCATGTACAACCCGGCTCTTTCCGGCGAAATCCGCGTGCCCGTCGAAGGCATGGCCAAAATGCCGCTCGACGAGCGCAAGGTCATCGCCCGCCGCGCCGCCTTCGAACTGCCGCCCAATGGCGTCGTCAATCTCGGCGTCGGCGCGCCGGAAGGCATCGCCGCGGTCGCTAACGAGGAAAAATTCACGCCTTACATCACGTTGACCACCGAAGCCGGCGCTATCGGCGGCGTGCTTGCGAGCGGTTCGAGCTTCGGCGGCGCCTCAAACGCCGACAGCATCATCCAGCAAAACCAGCAATTCGATTTTTACGACGGCGGCGGGCTCGACATGACCTGTCTCGGCATGGCCGAATGCGACGTGCAGGGCAATGTCAACACCAGCAAATTCGGCGGTCGCCTCAATGGCTGCGGGGGTTTCATCAACATCAGCCAGAACGCGCGCAGCGTGGTTTTCGCCGGCACTTTCACCAATGGCGGGCTCAACGTCGCGATCGAGGACGGAAAGGTCAAGATCATCAAGGAAGGGCGCAATCGCAAATTCCTGAACTTCGTCGAGCAAATAACCTTCTCCGGCAAATTCGCGCAAAAACGTAAGCAGCCAGTGCTCTATGTAACGGAGCGCTGCGTGTTCCAGCTCCAATCCAAGGGGCTGGAGCTGATCGAGGTCGCGCCGGGCGTCGACATTGAGAAGGACATTTTGGCGCATATGGCCTTCAAGCCGATCATCAATGAGCCGGAACTCATGGACAGGCGCCTCTTCATCGACGAACCGATGGGTCTCCTGGCGGAACTGCTGAATCTCAATCTGCACGAGCGCATCCAATATGATCCGCAACGCAACATTCTGTTCGTGAATCTGGAGGGCTGGCATGCCCGCACCAAGAAGGACGTCGACGAATTGCGCAAGGCGCTTGTCGCCGCCTGTCAGAAGGTTGGCAAGCGCGTCAATTCCGTCGTCAACCACGACGGCGCCAAGATCGCTGAGGCGCTCTACGACGATTACGCGGAAATGATCCAATATATGATGGAGCATTATTACTCGTCGACGGCGCGCTACGCGACCAGCGCCTTTGCGCGGCTGAAAATGAAGGAGGCGATGACCAAGCGCGGGCTATCGCCCCATGTGTTCGAGCGCCGCGAGGCCGCGCAGGCGTTTTTGGAAGTGGTTGGAGAGTAAATTCGCGCTTGCCGCCTTGGGTCGAACGATCCAAGGCGACGGCGCGGAATTGGCATGGCGCGGCGAGGAGTCGTCGTCTTAAGTCGGCGTGCGACGGCCACGGTCTTAGACTTGTCGCTTTCGCGATGAATATGGCCCAGGGCGGGTTGAACCGCTCCCCGGAGGACAGCGCTGTTGCCTGACGCTCAAACGCCGATCAGGCGCGCCGACAAAGTTTTACAGAACGCTCCAAAGGAGAGAGGCGAAATGTTGCGGTCATGGCTGGATTTCGACCAAATGAAAGAGTTCTGTCCTTCACGACAGTTCTTCGTGCAACATGCGTGGTCAATCGCCATTGGCTTGGCCGCCCTGGCGCTCTGGGCGGCCTTTCCGATACTTACGATCCCCGTCTTCGGCATCGCGTTGCCGCTTTTTGCCGGCTGGCTGTTATTGAAATCCATGATGGAAGATCAACGAGCAGCTTCAAAAAGGGCGCGAATGGAACGCGCGGCGATGGTCATTCTGCGGCAAGCGATAGAGGAAAGAAAGATCGTCTCTCTGCCTGTTCGGAGCCGTGACAGAAGCGTGGACAAAGCAGTCAGGATCGTTCGCGTGGACGAGCGCGGAATTGAAGCGGTCGATCCCGCTCGAAGAATTTCCAATGTCTATCCATGGAGCGGGATCGAGCTCGAAGAATTGTGTAAAAGTCTCGGTTTGACCGAAGCCGGGCTGAATGAAGAAGAGTTTTCGCCTCCCCCAGACGACAGAAGCGCCGTGGTTCGATGGATCGGCCGCGCGATGGCCGGATCGGACGATCATGCGGTTGAATCGCCCTGGCGTCGAATTCGGGGCGCGGCCGCTGCTTTTCTCAAGACGCTCCGTGGAGGACGGGATTAGCGCGCCGTGTCCAACGAAATCTGCAATCAGGCTGAAATTGACACTAAAGGCTATTGAGGTTGACTGATATGAGCCCAATCGCGCACGCCGATTGATGCGATCGTCTGGTGTTGGGCGATGAGCTTTCGCCATGCGTCGCAAGCGGCGTCAATGATGACGCCGGAGGTTTCGAAGTCGCGGTTCGACAGCCAGTTGGCGCCCAGATATCGCCAGATATTCTCGACCGGGTTCAACTCGGGCGAACGGAACGGCAGAAAATCGGCGTGATATTCATGGGGATATTGAGCTTTCCGGTCATATGCCATCCGGCGCGATCAAGAGCAGGACGGCGTGCGCGCCCTTTGCCGCGTGGCGCGAGATTTCATCTGACAGTTCTTTGAGCACACGAGCGTAATCGGTTGCGGCGTGGCGGTCGGTGACCTTGATGCAGCGCCAGCCTTCCAACGGCGCGAACATCATGGACAGATGGGCCACGCCACTGCGTTCGCATTCGTAATCGTGACGCGCCTTGCGTCCTGGCGCCGCGGGAACGGGCGCACGTGTCTCGATGATCATTTGCTTCGAGGTCTCGTCGAGACATATTGACCGGCGCTGCGGATCATGCGGTCATTGATAGACTTCCAGCACGTCTTCCATATTGGCGACGAAGCCCACGCTGGCCTGCGGCGCGATCACCCATTGCCGTTTGAGATGCGGCTTGAGAATGTTTTTTTGAGCGTCCGCCCGATCGTGTTGTCGCTGGCTTTCTCGACGATGTTCAGTTCGACGACTTATTCTTCGAGCAGGCTCAGGGTTCATCTCGCTAGCCGCCGGAGCAGGCCCGCAGGCCAGCGCGATCGGCTTGGCTTCCGCCGCGCCGTCGAAAATCCGAGGACGGGCGGAGTTCGGATCGAATTTGCGGGTCGGCGTTGCTTCGAACCCTTCCTCCAGCAATTGCCGTCGCGCCCGCTCGATGGTGGCTACGCTGGTGTCCAGAGCCTCGGCGATCTTGCCGTCGCTCCAGCCATCGCCCGCTTCCGAAACATCCGCTTTCAGCACGATGCGCGCCTTCGTCAGCAATTGCGCCGAACGCTTTTCCGAGCGGATCAAGGACGCAAGCTGCTCGCGCTCCTCCGCGCTCCGCCGCACCACGTAATTCTTCACGGAAATCTCTTTCCCGGCCACGAATCGCCTTCATCGTTGCTCCCAAGCGACAGAGATTCAGAACTCGCCGTCAAGAGCAATGACAGGGTCTAGCGCTGATAGACGCCGACCAATACCGCCTCGGCAAGCGCATATTCGCGGGCCTCTCGCTCCACCTCCTCGCAAGACGGGTCTTTGCGCCGCGTCGGCAGCTTGGCTTGAGAGAGCGCCAGCAGGCG
>Ga0265331_10003436_pt1 | contig 10243 bp, 13 predicted proteins | sample 41923metaG_FD_202088 | JGI IMG/M metagenome (GOLD analysis project Ga0265331, IMG submission 202088) | Rhizosphere microbial communities from Carex aquatilis grown in University of Washington, Seatle, WA, United States - 4-19-23 metaG | ecosystem: Host-associated > Plants > Roots > Rhizosphere...
CCCGTTACGACAAATCCGCCGTTACTTACCTCAACGCCGTTTGCCTTGCTTCCATCCTTTATTGGTGGCTTAAATGAGTCTCAACCCTAGGGGCGGGGTGGTGGTTGCCGCTAGGTGCAAAATTGGCCTGTGTGGGGTGAGCTTCACCGGAACCCCGCCCCCTGCCCCTCCCCGCAGGGGAGGGGAGTTCTGCCTCACACCGCCTCCGTAAACGATGTCACCGGTGTGTTCCACAAACGCCCTTCCGCCGCGCGGCGGCGTGATAGGCCGCCGAGGGATTCGCCGCCCGCGCGGTTCCAGCGGGTCAATTGCGCCGGAACTTGTTCGTACCAACCGCGATTGAGCAGTTTTAACAACGTGGAATTTTCAAAATTGCTGATACCGACATTGAAGGAAAAACTGACCAGCGACGAAAATTGATTATCGTTCAGCGGCACCGTCACCAACCGTTGCACCGCGCGTTCGACTAGACGCAGATCGTCGTCAAGCAATTGATCCGCTTCTTCGTTCGACACTTTCATCCCCGCCCGCACGGTGCGCGTATGGCCGTAACCGATCGTCCAGATCCGCGCGGGATCCAGGTACGGCGTCAGATGCAACCCTTCATAGGTTTTAATCAGCGTCAGCCCGGCGTTATTCGTGCGGCGTTGAAACAGCGATGCCGCCAGCGCGGCGTGATTGATGGTGGTGACGGTGTTCATCGGCGATTCTCCCGCAAGGTTTGACGTTCGATTTGTTCCAGCACATGCGCTTCCGCCGTCACGCGCTCTTCGATCCGCGCCAGACGTTCCAGAATTTCGGTTTGCGACGTGCGCGATTGGCTCGCGGTCTCTTCCAGATGATCGATACGTCGCTGTTGAAAACGTAGGTCGGCATCCCGTGCCGCCACCCACCACACAACGCCACCCGCCTGCAAACAAAGGGCAGCCACAAGCGCCAGCGGAATCCGCCGGTCGAATAAGTCGTCGATGGTCATTTTGAGGTTCCAAGTCATCAGAATTGGAGAAAAACAAGGTCTTTTCAGCGTGAAAGTAAAAAATGTTTTTTTGCTTTTTTGTTTTTGGATGTAAAATACAAGCTCTTTTCCCAATTAATTTCTAATGGGTGCAGATTGTGCTGCTTTATAAACAACAGATAGAAGATGCCTTTGAGTTGCTGGCTCGCTGTGCGAGTCAAAAAAAGGAATGTGTGCATGCCCTTATCGGTGGCAGTGCTTCTGTGGTGTTACAGACGCAAGATGTGCGTATTAATGCCTCCGACATCGATCTTGCCATCCGTTCGGTTGTTGAGCACAAGACTTTTCTGTCACGTGATCTGTATTGGGATGTTTGTTGCGAATTGGTTGGAGATGCAGCACGTGCTGCGCCCTATAAGTCTGTATCCGAACTAAAAGTAGATCCACGTATTCACAAACAAACGATATTTGTTCAAAAACATGAAGGCCGATTGATGAAGGTTGTCCCTTATGCCTCTTACCGTGACATGTGTGGTAATGGTATGACGATAAGCCTCGTGACGCTTGATGAAGTATTTGATGGGAAAATTAACAACATCATGTACTGTTTATCTCAGTTAGAAGAAGGCAAGTATGTATCGGACATTGATAAAGCTAAAATGTGTCGTCATATGCACGATGTGTTGGCTTTAGGTGTACTCCTGGGTCGCGATGTTTCTGGCAAAAAGAATGGCAGTCGTAACTTGGTGGGGGATATAAACTTTTATCTTACGGATCAGGAAATTCGTCTTGCCCAATCAAGAGGTGCAGCCGGTTTTCGTCCTATTGTTTATCAGCATATTGGGCTGCACTAAGCCTTTACCACTCTCACCCGCCACGTCCCCGACGCCAGCGTCACCGTCGCGCCGGTCAGATTGCTCAGGCGGATTTTCGCGGTGTTGGCGGCGGATATGTAGGCGGTGGCGTCGATTCCTTGCAGATCATAAGGCGCGGCGACGGTGACGAAATCGCCGAGGGCGGCTCCGGTCACCGTGATGGCGGTTGATAGAATGCCGGACGCATTCGTGATCGCGCCCGGATTCCATGTCGTGGTGGCGTCGATTTTCGGCGTGGTCAGCAGGGCCCAAGCCGAACCGGTGTAATACAACACGCGACTGTTATTCCGCGTCCATGCCAGCCATCCCGCCAGCGGCGTCTTGATCTTCCACCCGCCATACCAAGCGGCGACGGCGTTGGCGAACCCCGTCCATGCCCCCGTCGGCGCGGCACCGATGATATAGGTGTCGCCGGTGTTGGGCGAAGCCGGTGGCGTGGCGAGTGTATGATCCAGCGCCGACAATTGCGCCAGCGCGTCCAGATCATTCAACGCGTCATTATGCGTGATTTCCTTTTGCGCCTGCGACGAAGCGATGTATGTCAGCGCGAGGTTAGGGGTGGTGGTCATGGGAACCTGTCTTGTATGTGAGGGATAGGGTTGGCGTTAACCATAACGGGCAGGTCATGCAACTATTGCAAAGGTGGTATTTGTTTTCGTAGGGTAAGATTTGTTCAAAAACGAATTGATAATTGGAAAGAAATAAATCATGTCTACGAATAGCAATAATATTTTATCTTTTATCAAAGCTCCTTACGATAATTCGTTTAGGGTGGAAACCAAATATTTTCCGGCGCGAGAAGATTTGCCTGAAGGCATAACTTACTTTGGTTTATTGCGAGGAAAAGAATTTGCTTTTGTTTCTTTTTTTCTAGGTGTTGGATTTATTCTTCAGTCCATGGATCAGAAGGTCATTTCTGATAGAGATATTGTAAGCAAATATTCCGACGCCATTATATATGGCATACAAACAGGGATGATAGGAGTATTAAGCGATGAAGCCCCCCCGCCGCGTATGGTTTCAGATTTACTGTACCGAATTGCTGTAACAGATTTTAAACATAATGGACGCATAGTTCTAGAAACTGATTTGCAACCATAAACTGGGATTTTTATATTGTCGCCCTCCCCTGCTTCCCTCGCCCATATCGCGCGCTGATCTGGTAGATGTTCACCGTGAAGGTCGCCGGAACGCTGCCCCAATCCGCGCTTTGTTGGGCGGCGGTGTAGGTGGCGGTGGGGGTGGGGAGGTTGCTGAAGGTGCGGATGACCGCGCCGCCATTCATGATCTCGACATCATAGAGTTCCGCCGGTTCATCCAGCGGGACATCGACGTAACTCACCCACTCGGCGTTCAAACGGGCGCGGCGTTTCCAGATGAGGGTGAGGTCGCTGCCCACGCCGCTCGCCCGCGTGCCATTGATATTGACCGGCGCGAAAGGTTGCAATGTGCCGAGGCCGTAGGTGAAATTCTGATCCACCGCATCGCCGAGTGATTGCCCTTTGCTGAGGGCGCGGAATTGATAGGTTGCCCCGCGATCATTCAGCAGAGCCGGAATGAAATCCACGCTTCCGGCGGTCAGCAGCACAAAGGATTCCCCGATAACATGCGTCGCCGTCGCGTTTTCGGTGCCGCGCCGCCCGCGCAACAGGCCGGATAGGATGTACAGTCCTGCTCCCGCCAGTGTCGCGGTTTGGAATTGCACAATTTCGTTACCAATCAGCGCGGCATTCACGCCGTTGAAGAGATCAGCCGTGCCGCAACTCGACAGGCTGCCATTGATGATCTGCACCATGACGCTGTTGGCATTGTCCATATAGAGGCTTGAGCCATCCGCCAGAACCGATGTGGCGATCCCCGCTACCGCCATGTTCGGCAGTGTGGCGATTTGGGTGTAATTCACGCCGTCGGCGGCGCGCCATAAACTCGCGCCCGTCCAGCCGCCCAAACCTGTCGCGGCGACGTAGACTCCGGCTTGATCATCCGCGCCTTGCAGCAACGGCGCGTCGATAAGATACAGCGAACTGTTGGGGCGCGTCTGGTTGGCGGCTTTGGCGATGCCGAGGCCGGTATCGGCGAAGGGCGTGCTGATATAGGCCGCGGCGTTGACGTAAAATCCTTCCACCTGCAGCAACCCGCCCGCCTGATCGATTTTCGTGACGCGAAGCAGGCTGCCGTTACCAAGATCGATCACATCGCCGGAATCCAGCGCGAGCCAGCGGCGCGATAGACTCAGGCGCACAAAATCCCGCTCCGCCCACAGCGCGAACAACCGCGCTTCCGCGACGGCTTTGGCGGTGGTGGCGTCGGCGACGATAGGCAGGTTGATTTTCTGCACGCTGATTGCCTGCGACACGCCGCGCCGCGCGCGTTGGCTATTGATCTCAAAATTACGCGCGGGGTCGATGTAATCCACGTTGATTTCACGCGGCAGATCCAGCTCCTGCGCCCGCGTGAGGGTGAGGGCAGGGGGCGGTGGTTTGTTTTCTTCCGTCGCTCGCCATTCGCCGGAGGGAATCGTCAGATCGGCGGTGCCGTGGCGCGGCACGGCTTTGAGCATGCCGCCGGTTTCGATCAGGTCGAAGGGGGTGTAGATTTGCAACGGTTCAATCGCGCCACGCGCCGCCAGCGGGTCGGGCAAGACGTAACCCGTGACGCTGCTTCCCGCCAAGGCAGTCACATCATAATCGCCGACGCCATAACCGGCGCGGTTCAGAATGTCGGACAAAATGGTATCGAGGCCGCTGCCGGTCGGGCTGCGTTGCACAAGCGCGAATTGCAGAATGTCGGAGGTAAAACCGCCGTCGCCCATCAACAAAAACCGCGCCGCGTCCAGCGGCACGCCCGCGCAAGCCGAGGTTTGGAACGCGCTGTTCGCCACCGCGAGGCCGTTCACCGTCAGCGTGAAACTGCCGGTGTTCAAGGCAACTTCGGATAACACATAGGCGCTGCCGCCCACGGGGCTTTGCAGATACACCAGCCGGTCGCCGTAAAAGAGCGGGAAGCGCGTGGTGCAGGAACCGAAACTGGGGGTCAGTGTTTGCCACGGGCGCGTGATCGTCGCGCCATTCGGCGTCGCCACAAAAGAAATCAGTTGAATGGTCGTCGCGGTACCGAGGCTGAGTGTCCATTCGCTATTCCCCGTCGCCACCAAATTCACATACCCCGCCGCCGCTGTCGGCGTCAGGCCGCTGGCGACGATATAGGGCGTGCCGGTGACGAGCGCGTTGTTGGCCCATGTCAGCTGGCAGGCGAAAATCTTGGTGAAATAGGGGATGGCGTTGTCGCTGGTATAGGTCAGCAGCCCGCCCGCCGATGGCGTGAATTGCGCGTAAGTCATGGGCAGGCGCGACGCGTTGCTGCCCGCGCCCCAGACCGGCCAGAAACCCAGATCGACAATATTCAAACCGGCGCGGGCAAAGACATGCACGCCGCGCACGGTGCCGACGATATCATCGATGACGAAATGCTGCGCGTCGATCCAGGCGATTTGTTTAAACGATGTCGCCGTCGACAGGTTTGCGCCGTAAATACCGCCAAAGCTTTTTGTCTGCGTGTCATAGATCACCAATGAGCATGGCCGTGTCGTGTGGCATTGGGATCACGACCCCTTCGGCAATGGCGCTCCTCGCAGCGCGGAGGGATTCCGCTTCGACCTACGCTTTCCGGGGCAGTTCCACGACGCCGAGACAGGGTTGAGTTACAATTATTTCCTGGACTACGACCCCAAGACGGGGCGGTATATCGAGAGCGATCCGATTGGGCTACGGGGTGGGATCAATACTTATGCTTATGTTGGAGGGAGACCATTAACCAAGATTGATCGTTATGGTTGGCAATCGTTGCCACCTTTTATTGGGCCAATCAAATCAGGACCTGCCCCTGAAAATTTGAATCTTTATCGGTATTTTGGAGGATCTTCACCTATGTTAGGTAGATTTTTGACCCCAAATTTTTATAGCTCTCCGGAATCAGCAATTCAGAATCTTGCCCTTCCTCAAGGCGCGACAGCAGAGAATGTCTGTCGAGTACAAGTGCCCGAAGGCACGCAAATCGAATATGGGCGAGTTGCACCAAATTTCAATCAACCGGGCGGTGGATTTCAGATACGACTGTTGGAAGACATTCCAAGCTCATCGTATGAGCCGCTAGGGCCAACGGAACTCGTCGAACCAGAGGGTCTACCGGAATTTGTGCCTCTCGAATTCTTTGACATACTGTGAGGCAATGATACGATGATGCGATGAGCAGATACGGACATCTCACAAACGAAATGCGGCGGAGCCTCGGCAAGATTGCTCCGACGGTGGTTTTTTCTACGAAATACTACCCATGCGATATACGGTTGAATGGTGGAAATATAATAGAGCGTGTTATTGTTGTAGAGGAGCGCGGTTATTTCGCTAGATGGGGGGTGTGGCCAGAACATGATATATATAAAAGGTCGATATTAATATCAGAAGTTGCGGAAATATTTGAATCTAGGCACAGATTGCCAGCAAAAGAGGCGCAAAAAATATATGACGGCGGAGAAAGTGGTATGGGTTATTATTTGTGGTCTGTGAATTTTAAAGATGGTTTTGAATACACATACGTCGGAGGTGTTGTTGATTTCATCGTATATCCTGATGGATATAATTTTAATGATATTGACAGTGTTTATATAGGCGATGTGGGTGCGTCTACGAGAAGAATTAATGCTCCAGAATTTCATTGGTGTATTTATTCAATATAACATTCGTGGATTTGTTGCGTGTTTATAAATCAAGACTTCCGACACAAAACCAGATCAATGACGCCGTCTCCCCTTCGTGTACTGGTGGACCTATCATGTGCCCTGGCGCTAGCCAGGGCGGAGAAGGCGGAGCTGGCGGAGGGGATAGCGGCACTTTTCCGCCTATGGCATTGGGATCACGACCCCTTCGGCAATGGCGCTCCTCGCAGCGCGGAGGGATTCCGCTTCGACCTACGCTTTCCGGGGCAGTTCCACGACGCCGAGACAGGGCTGAGTTACAATTATTTCCGAGACTATGACCCCAAGATCGGGAGGTATATTGAGAGCGATCTGATCGGCCTTGCGGGTGGGATGAACACCTATGCGTATGTTGGCGGGAATCCGATCTGGGCGGTTGATCCGTACGGAACCGACTGCTCTGTTACAAAAGACCAATCTTTGTTTTCAACAATTCTTTCCTTTTTTGCGAAGAAATCAGAAAAATTTGCGGGGGCAGGAGATGTCATTGTTGCTCCGGTTGCCCCCAGTCCTGAAGCAGTCGAGAAAAGTTCTGGGATGGCCAACAATTTTGTAGTACAGGGGCCGCAGACAATAAAAGACCAAGACAATCAGTCGCCAGAAACAAAATTCACAGGCCCCAACCCGTTCCCGACGCAAATCCCAGGTCCCGAGTAATTGCCGAAAAGGCGGAATTATTTGGTTTTTACTTGGTTTAAATTCACTTTCTGCGCCACTCTTGGGCGCGTTTTTCTCCTTCATTTTTTTGATCCAACGTCATAATGGCTTTTAGTCTACTAATAGCTTTATTAGCGTGGTCATGTCCTTGCTTGGCGGCGAGCAAAAACCACATATATCCAGTTACATAATCGCGTGAAACGCCATCACCATCGGAATACATTCCGCCAAGCATATCCTGAGCACTTGCGTCCCCTTGTTCGGCGGCCTTGCGGTACCATTTTACTGCTTCGGCTGAGTCTTGCGTTACCCCAATAGCTCCGTGATACGCCGACCCAAGGCTGACTTGTGCCTGGACAAGTCCCTGTTCAGCTGCTTTGCGCCACCATTTCACGGCAACGTCATTGTCGTTTATGACTCCTTGGCCTATATGATAGGCAACGCCGAGATTAAATTCTGCCGCTGCATCTCCTTTTTCGGCGGCTATATCATACCATTTTGCCGCTTCAACGTAGTCTTGTGATACACCGTCGCCTTTAGAGCACAGAAAGCCAAGCCTGTTTTGTGCTGCCACGTCACCATGTTCAGCGGATGTTCTTGTTTCCTGAAAAAATAGTGAATCAGCGAAGCTTTTTGCGTTTGATAAAAGCAGAAATATGACAACGAAAATTATATAGAAGTGCATATTAGCCCTCGTTATGTGCATACAACAAATTGATAATAAACCTTGTGTAGTTAATTCACAAGTAAGCTAGACGATGCAAAACAAGACTTTCGCATATTCACGGTGTCCCTTATTTTACAAGAGGTTCCGTGTTGCGTAAGTCAGGCGTAAAACTCCGCTGCAAATCGACCATGCGCACCAGCATGGCGCGGCGCGGATCGAAAGGCAGGTCCTGAAATCCCCACCTAGTGTAGAAGCCGCGCACGCCGTCATCGAGCGGATGGGTGATGACGCCGACGCTACCAATGACGCTCGCCGCATGCAGCGCCGTGCGCAGGGCGAAAATGAGCAAAGAGGCAGCGTGGCCTTGCCCCTGCAAGGCCCTATCGACCGCGAGCTGGCCCAGCAGCGTTGCGGGCAGCGGATCGGGGCGATTGCGCTGTTCTGACTTGGGAAGAAACGAGCGTTCGATTTGCGCGGCGCTCAGCGTGACGTAGCCGACGATTTGCCCGCTTACCGCGTCGGTGAGGACGCTGATGCGCGACGCGCCGTTGACCTGATTTGCCCACGCATGACGTTGGAACCACATGTTGAGCGAATCCCGCCCGCAATCGAAGCGACTGCGATCATCGCTCTCGACGAGCGGACGCGGCGGATTCACCGCCACGCGCTATTGCTCCCATGTGGGACGACGACGCGCCAGTTCGGCGAGCGCAGGGTTCTCCTGCGGCGGGCGCGTGAGCCATGCTTCGAAAGCATCCCAGTCTTTGGCGGGGATGGTGATAATGGCGCGGTGAAGCACTTCAGTCTCGGCAGACTCCAACGCCTTGCGGCGCACGAAGTCGCTCAGCGTCGTATGCGCCTGCTCGGCAGCCGCTTCGAGGATGGCTCGTTCGTCGGGATTGACCCGGACGCTCAGAACCGAGGTTGAGTTTGGCGTGTTCGTCATGTGTATGACAATAGCATACAGAGGGCGCAAATTCAAGGATTGAATGGCCCATCGACGCGGCGTGCATTTGGCGCGGTCGTCAGTCGAATTTCTCCGGCCATTGGCGCGCGCCGTGGAAGACGGCCAGTATCTCAACGTCGGCGTCGCGGACGCGGTAGGGCACGATGAAGGGCGTATCGACCACGACCAGTTCGCGCGTGTCGGGGAGCCGGGGTTAGTTAATCGCTATCAAACGATTGCGACGGCCTTTAGCCGTGAGGCTTGTACATCCGAGAATGTTTGCTTACGCAAAAACTCTCGCCGCCGCCCCCGGCCCATAGGGTCGGAAGCAGCGTCGTGTCGTGACGCCCTAAACGTTGATAGAGAGGTAACTACACCCCGGAGACAGGCTTCCCCGTCTCTGCGCACAGGATGGGCAATAGCGGGCGGGCAGTCAACTAAGATATTAAGAATTTGGTCTGGTAATCAGCCGAAATGCCAATTAATTGGGTGATCCCCCCACCCCTTCATTTGCACTCGGATGCAGAAAGGCATTTTCAGCCCGGTCACATGTCGGCACAGGGCAAAGCAGCAGTCGCACTGCGACTTGCAGAATGACGGATGCGAGAATCGCTTTTTGCGCCCACATAGAAAGTCAAAAAAGTGTACTTTAGCAGCAAAAGTTGATACCGTTTTTAGGGCAGTCAATACTTAAGGCATATCATGTCCTATTTTGTGAACTGGATTAGAGATGGCAAAATAAGTCGGCTTGCTTTCGCTCACCCAACTTTAGTTGCGGCGCTCGATTTAGCTTGCGAAGGGTTGAAAATTGAATGTAGCGATATTTGGATTAATGATGAAAATGGAAAGAAAATCGCTGACCATGCTGCCGTTAAAAAACATGCCAATAAACAATCGGGGCCAGTGGCGGCCACAATGAGTACATTACCACCCAACGAAACAGGCTTAAGGCAAGAGACGGCTCAATGGGACGTCTTCATTAGTCATGCCAGCGAAGATAAGGAAGACTTTGTTCGGCCTTTAGCTGAACTGCTAAAAACGCATGGCCTAAAAGTCTGGTACGATCAGTTTACGATGACGGTCGGCGATAGCCTGCGCCGTTCGATAGATAAAGGCTTAGCCAGTTCCCGTTTCGGCATTGTCGTTTTAAGCCCAGATTTCTTAAAAAAAGAGTGGCCGCAACGTGAATTAGATGGCCTAGTCGCGAAAGAAATTGACGGAGTAAAAGTCATTCTGCCTGTTTGGCATCGGCTAGGACGAAAAGAAGTCTTAGCTTATTCGCCAACCTTGGCTGATAAAATTGCCGCTTCATCGGCAGCCGGTTTAGAAAATGTAGCCAATGAGCTTCTAACTGCCATTCAGCGAGACTCGGGCGCTACGGCCACCCCAA
>Ga0265331_10003441_pt1 | contig 10235 bp, 4 predicted proteins | sample 41923metaG_FD_202088 | JGI IMG/M metagenome (GOLD analysis project Ga0265331, IMG submission 202088) | Rhizosphere microbial communities from Carex aquatilis grown in University of Washington, Seatle, WA, United States - 4-19-23 metaG | ecosystem: Host-associated > Plants > Roots > Rhizosphere >...
TGGGCGGCCGCGAGATTGGTCAGCGCTTCGCCGACGGCGAGGCGGGCTGACGCGGCGGCGTCGTTGACGGCCACCGGAGTGCGCTCACCCATCGACATGGCTTCGCCGGTGTAGACGTCGAAGGCGGCGGCGGTGACGGCGCAGTCCGCCACGGGCACCTGCCAGGGGCCGACCATCTGGTCGCGGCAGATGAGTCCCCCGAGCGTGCGATCGCCGATGGAAATCAAGAACGTCTTGTCGGCGACCGCCGGGTGGGCGAGGACGCGGTGCACTGCTTCCTTGAGTGAAAGTGAAAGTGAGAGTGGTTTGAGTGGGCGGGTGAGCGTCGCGTCCTTGCGATGCATGCGTGGGGGCTTGCCGAGGAGGACCTCCAGCGGCAGATTGATCGGCTGGTTGAGAAAATGACTGTCTTCGACGACGAGGCTTTTCTCCTCGGTGGCTTCGCCGACAACGGCGAAGGGCGCGCGTTCCCGGACGCAGAGCTGGCGGAAGGTGTCGAGGCGCTCGACGGGCACGGCGAGGACGTAGCGTTCCTGCGACTCGTTGCACCAGATTTCGAGGGGACTCATGCCCGGCTCGTCGTTGGGCACGCTGCGCAGGCGGAAACGGCCGCCGCGGCCGCCGTCGTTGACGAGTTCCGGCAGAGCGTTGGACAAGCCGCCGGCGCCGACGTCGTGAATGAAGGAGATCGGGTTGTCCGCGCCGAGGGCCCAGCAACGGTCGATGACCTCCTGGCAGCGGCGTTCCATTTCGGCGTTGTCGCGCTGCACGCTGGCAAAATCGAGATCCTCGTCGCCGTGGCCGCTGCCGACGGAGCTGGCCGCGCCGCCGCCGAGACCGATCAGCATGGCCGGCCCGCCGAGTACGACGAGCTTGTCGCCGGGGTTAATCGCCCCCTTCGCGACATGCTCCGCCTTGATGTTGCCCAGGCCGCCCGCGAGCATGATGGGTTTGTGGTAGCCGCGGAGCTCGGTCGCTGGCGCGACCGAGGGCTGAATGCTGAAGGCTGAAGGCTGAGGGCCAGAAACTGCGTTTGCCGGGCTTGGGTTGCTCGTTACTTTCTCCTTGTCACTTGCCACTTGAGCGGAGGGTACCTCGGCCTCGAACGTGCGAAAGTAACCGTTGATGTTTGGGCGGCCGAATTCGTTGTTGAAGGCGGCGCCGCCCAGGGGGCCCTCGATCATGATGTCGAGCGCGGAGACGATGCGACCCGGTTTGCCGTGGTCTTTTTCCCACGGCTGGATCGCGCCGGGAAGCCGCAGGTTGGAAACGGAGAAACCCATCAGCCCGGCCTTAGGCTTGGCGCCGCGTCCGGTCGCTCCCTCGTCGCGGATTTCGCCGCCCGAGCCGGTCGCCGCCCCCGGAAAAGGCGAGATGGCCGTCGGGTGGTTGTGCGTCTCGACTTTGCAGAGCAGGTGGATGTCCTCGTCGTGCGCCGCGTATTCGCCGGTGCGCGGGTCGGCATAAAAACGCCCCCCGCGCGTGCCCGCGAGCACAGCGGCGTTGTCCTTGTAGGCGGAGAGGATGCCGTCGGGGTGCAGCGTGTAGGTGTTCTTGATCATCTGGAACAGCGAACGGTCGCGCGGGGCGCCGTCGATTTCCCAGGTGGCGTTGAAGATCTTGTGCCGGCAGTGCTCGGAATTGGCCTGGGCGAACATCATCAGCTCGATGTCGTTGGGGTCGCGACCGAGCGTGGTGAAAGCCTTGACGAGATAGTCGATTTCGTCGCCGGCGAGGGCCAGTCCCAGTGTGCGGTTTGCCTCGACGAGGGCGGCGCGGCCTTGGGTGAGGAGCGGCACGCTCGCGAGCGGGCGCGGTTTTTCGTGGCGGAAAAGGGCTTCGCAATCGGCGAGGTCGCCAAAAACGGCCTGGGTCATCCGGTCGTGGAGCTTGCCGGCGAGGAGCGGGCGGTGCGCCGGTGAAAGTTCGACCCCGTCCGGCTCGACCGCAAAGCGGACGACGCGCTCGATGCGTTTCACCGCGATGAGGCCGCAGATGTGGGCGATGTCGGTGGCCTTGGAGGACCACGGGGAGATGGTGCCCGGACGCGGCGCGACGACCTGGACGAGTCCCTGGACCGGGGCGGCGGCGCGGCTGGGGCCGTAGGTCAGGAGTTTTTCGAGCACCGCCCTCTGGTCGTCACTCAAATCCCCCGCGAGTTCGGCCACATGGAAAAAATCGGCGCTGAGGGCGCGGATGGGGAGTCCGGCGGACGTCAGCTCCTGAAGGAGTTTGCTGAGACGGAATTCGGAAAGTGCGGGTGAGCCGCGGAGGATCAGCATGGTCGGTGGGCCGGACCCTCGCAAACCCGGCGGGGGCGGTCAAGCGGCGTGAAGCGCTTAAGACGCTGCGGGCGGAGAAAGCCATTGACCATTGCCGGGGGACTCCCCGAAATCAGCGGTTTCCCGCCTGTGAGGATCACCATCAGTCTCCCGCCCATCACCCGCCCGCCCGTGCTTTACCCGCCGGTCCCCTCCGCCCGCCCGGGCTTGTCCGCATGAGCGACAACCTCTCCCACGAATGCGGCGTCGCCTTGGTCCGCCTGAAGCACCCGCTGGCTTACTATCAGGACAAATACGGCACCCCGCTGTGGGGCTTCTACCAGCTGTTTCTGCTGATGGAAAAGCAGCACAACCGCGGCCAGGACGGGGCGGGCGTGGCTTGCGTCAAGTTCGACATGCCCCCCGGCGAGCCCTACATGTTTCGCGAGCGCAACGTCGAGTCGAACCCGCTGGACAAGATTTTCCAGTCGCTCCTCACGCGCTACAACACCCTGGTCGGCGACGGCACGGTGCATCCCGAGTTTCCCGCGATCGCGAAGCGCCATTTCGATTTCTGCGGCGAACTCTACCTCGGCCACCTCCGCTACGGCACCTCCGGCGGCTACAACCTGAGCGCCTGCCACCCCTATTTCCGCCGCAGCTCCTGGCCGACCCGCAACCTCGTGCTCGCGGGGAATTTCAACATGACGAACACGGCGGCGCTCAACGCCAGCCTGACGGACATCGGCCAGCATCCGATCTTCGCCACCGACACCCAGGCGCTGCTGGAGATGATCGGCCACGGGCTCGACGAGCATCACGAGGAGCTCTACCGCACATTGAAGACCAGCGGCCTGACCGGCACGGAAATTTCCCGTCGCATCAGCGAGGACATGGATCCGGCCCGCGTGCTGCGCGAGGTTTCGGCCGAGTGGGACGGCGGGTACACGCTGATCGGCGCGCTCGGCAACGGCGACGCCTTTGTCACGCGCGATCCGTCGGGCATCCGGCCGTGTCACTGGTTTGAGAACGACGAGGTCGTGGCGTTCGCCTCGGAGCGCGCGCCGTTGTGCACGGTTTTCGGCCTCCAGCCGGCCCAGGTGCACGAGGTCGAGCCCGGCACGGCGGTGGTGATGAAAAAGCGCGGCGAGGTGCGCGTTGAGCGCGTGAAGCCCGCCCTGCCGAAGACCCAATGCAGCTTCGAACGCATCTATTTTTCCCGCGGGAATGACGCCGACATCTACCGCGAGCGCAAGGCACTCGGCGCCGGCCTGGCGGACCAGATCCTGACCTCCATCGGCGGCGACCTGGAGAACACGATCCTCAGCTTCATTCCGAACACCTCCGAGGTGGCCTATTTTGGCCTGATGAGCGAGCTGCGGTTCCGCCGCCGGGCGCAGGTCAAGCAGACCCTCCTCGAGGCCTCGAAGGCCGGGCGGCTGGACGAGGCGCTGGTGGACGATCTCATCCTCCGCAACTGGCCGCGCGGCGAAAAGATGATCGCGAAGGACGCGAAGCTCCGGACGTTCATCAGCCAGGAAAAATCCCGCAACAACCTGGCCGCCCATGTCTACGACGTTACCTACGGCGTGGTGCAGCCGAAGGACAGCCTCGTGTGCGTGGACGACTCGATCGTGCGCGGCACGACGTTGCGCCGGTCGATCCTGCGCATCCTGAGCCGGCTGAATCCGAAGAAGATCGTCATTGCCTCCACCGCGCCGCAGATCCGCTACCCGGACTGCTACGGGATCGACATGTCCGAGATCGGCAAGTTCATCGCGTTCGAGGCGGCGGTGGCGCTGCTGAAGGAGCGGGGACAGGCGGCGCTGCTCAACGAGGTTTACCAACTGTGCCGCGACGAGCTCGCGCGCAGCCCCTCCGAACCGGTGAACCACGTGCGCAAGCTCTACGAACCGTTCACGCCCGAGGACATTTCGCGCAAGATCACGGAATTTGTGACCCCCCGGGAAAACGGCTGGACGGGCGAGGTGGAGATCATTTTCCAGTCGATCGAAAATCTGCACCGCGCGCTGCCCAACCACAGCGGCGACTGGTATTTCACCGGCAAATATCCGACGCCGGGCGGCTACCGGGTCGTGAACCAGGCGTACGTGAACTATTTCGAACAAGCCGAGGGCCGATCCTATTGAGAAACCACTAATCCACACTAATGGCTCACTAGTCAGCCGAGGTCCTTCCAATCATTGGTGTTCAATCAGTGTTCATTAGTGGTTAAGAATCCATGTCTCTTTCCTACGAATCCTCCGGGGTGAATTACGAGCAGCTCGATGCGTTCAAGCGCGCCTGTCAGCGCGCGGCCCGCGGGACGGCGGGGTTGCTTGCCAGCCACGGTTACGCCGAGCCGGCCTCCACCCGCGGCGAGAGTGCCTATCTGATGGAAGCGGCGGACCATTTCCTCGCGCATGTGGAGGAGGGTCTTGGCACCAAGAACCTGGTCGCCGACGCCGTCCATGCCGCGACCGGGAAGAATTTCTACCGCGAAATCGCGATCGATACCGTCGCCACCATCGTCAACGACCTCATCACCTGCGGGGCGCGCCCGGTTTCGGTTGCGATGCATGCGGCCGTGGGCGACTCGGCGTGGTTCGCCGATGCTCCGCGCATGCAGGCGTTGGTGGATGGCTGGGCGGAAGGCTGCAAGCAGGCCGGCGCCGTCTGGGGCGGCGGCGAGACGCCGACGCTGAAGGACATTGTCAACCCCGCCACGATCGTCCTGGCCGGGTCCGCCGTGGGCCGGATCGCGCCAAAAAATCTCCGTATCACCGGCGACGTGCGTGACGGCGACGCGATCATCTTCCTCGCGAGCTCCGGCGTGCAGACGAACGGCCTGAGCCTGTGCCGGCTGATCGCCGATCGCCTGCCGCAGGGCTATCAAACGCCCCTCGGATTCGGCGACCGCCGGACCTTCGGCGAAGCGCTGCTGGCCCCGTCGGTCATCTACGTCGATTTTGTCCGGCGCTGTCAGGAGTCCAGGCTCAAGCTCAACTACGTCGCGCACGTCACCGGACACGGCTGGCGGAAGCTGATGCGCCTCGACGAGCCGTTCATCTACGAAATCACCACGCCGCGCGAGGCGCCGGCGCTGTTCAAGTTTCTCATGCAGGCCGGTCCGATCGATCTGCGGGAAGCGTACGCGACCTTCAACATGGGCATCGGCTTTGCTGCGTACGTCGATCCGGCCGCCGCGGACGCCGTGCTCGCGGTCGCCCAAAGCGCCGGCTATGATGCGTGGCTGGCCGGGCGCGTGCGCAAGGACGGGGCGCGCAAAACGGTCGTCATCCCTTCGCTCGGACTCGAGTATTCCGGCGAAACGCTGCAGGTGCGGTAACCACCCGCTTCGGCGAGGTCAGCCGGCGTGGGCCGGTTCCGCCGGGGCCTCGGCCGCCTGCGGATCGGGCAAGGGCAGTTCATCACCCACGCGGATGGGCAGGATGACAAAGGGCAGGTTGGCCAGGAAAAACCGGCGCTGCAGTGTGAAGACGGTGTGGTTGTGCAGCCAGCGGGTCAGCCGCGTCTCCCGCGAGAACAACAGCTGGCCGGCGAAGAAGACATGGTTCGGATGATTCTGGGCCGCCTGCCGGGCGAGCGTCATGACCTCGCCGATGAGGTCGTGGCCGACCGCGGTGTAGCCGGCGCCGCCATAACCGCGCTTCTGGGCCCAAGTCACGTAGCGCCCGGCTTCGTCGGCGGTGTGGGTGCGGAGGGACTCGATGTCCGCCGCGCCCTTGAAGTTGCCGGCGTCGACGGCGCCGACCTGGATGAAGGCGTAGTTGCGGAAGGTGTCGCCGAACATGCGCGGCACGTGCAGGAGCGTGTGCAGTCCGAGTCCGTTGTAGCCGTTGACGAGAATGACCGCGGTGCGGGCCCGCGGGTTGGGGGTGCCAGTGGCGGGAGTGTGTCCCGGGCTTTCGAAGTCGGCAGCCTCCACGATGGCATCGAGCCGGCGCAGGTGCGCCCCCACGCCCAGGTAGTGGCGCTTGCACGCGTAGGCGGCGCCGATCAGCACGCCGGTGATGACGATGGTGATCCAGCCGCCCTCGAAAAATTTCTCCCACGTGAGCGCGATCAGGATGGCGGTGGTGAGGGTGCAGCCGAAACCGTTGATCGCGAGTTTCCGCAGCCAAAAGGGGTCGGTCGCGCGTTCCTGCCACCAGTGAATCACCATGCCCAGCTGGGAGAGGCTGAAAGTAATAAAGACGTTGATCGAGTAGAGGACGACCAGCATGTCGACCGAGCCCTTGGTGCAGACCATCATGACAAAGGCGGCGATGCCCATGAGCACGAGGCCGTTTTGGGTGACGAGCCGGTCGCTCAGATTGGCGAAGCGGGTCGGAAACCAGCGGTCGAGCGCCATGTTGGCCACGACGCGCGGGCCGTCGAGAAAACCGGTTTGCGCGGCGATGAGCAGCAGGGCCGCCTCGGAGGCGAGGGTGATGTTGACGAACCACCAAGCGGTGGCGTGGTTCCAGTTGCTGGTCATGACCTCAAAGAGCACCGCGTTGAGCGTCTTGCCCTCGACCGGCTGGACCGCGTACAGCAGATAGGCGACGAGCAGTCCCGCGACGGTGATGGCGAGCGAAGCGCCCATGTAGACCATGGTGCGGCGGCCGGTCTTGACCCGCGGTTCGCGCAAAATCGGCAGACCGTTGCTCACGGCTTCAATGCCGGTGTAGGTACCGGCGCCCATGCTGTAGGCCTTGAGCAGCAGCGCCAGCAGACCGAACAGACCGACGCTGGCGCTGACCGAGTGGATCTCGTGCACGGTGCTGGTGGCCAGATGGCCCAGACCGTTGGCATGGTTGACCAGGGCATAGACGATCACGAACGCGTGCGTGACCACGAAGATGAAGAACGGAGCGGCCCACAGCATGACCGACTCCTTGACTCCGCGCAGGTTGACCAGCGTGAGTCCGCCGACGGCGGCGAGGGAGAACCAGAGTTTCCAGACCAGGTAGGATTCCGGCAGAATGCTGAACAAGGCGTCGGCGCCGCTGGCAATAGAGATCGTGATTGTCAGCACGTAGTCGATGAGGAGGGCGCTGCCCGAGACGACGCCGAAAAAGGGTGAGAGCAATTTGGTCGCAACCAGGTAGCCGCCACCGCCGGTCGGAAAGAGGGAGATGATCTGCGAATAGCTCGCGCAGATGGCGATGATCGTCACCACCGAGGCCAGGGCGACGAAGAGGGCCAGGTGCGGGCTGCTGCCGAGGGCCTTGTAGGTTTCTTCGGGACCGTAACACGAGGAGGACAGTCCGTCCGCGCCCAGGCCGACCCAGGCCAGGACGGCGATCAGGGACACCTTGTGAAACAGGTTCTGGTCGGAAAGGGAACGGGCGCGACCGAAGAAGATTGAGCGGAGGGACATGGATGCGTGGGGATGCAGGAAACTGGCCAGCCTTGCCGGATTTGTGAGTGAGGCGGGGGTGGCGTTGGAGCGACCGCGAAGGCACCGCACGCGCGGGCCCTGATGGATCACCCTTCCCATTGCCGACGAGGTTAGCTGACGGGCTCGGTCCTAGGAAGTGACCTTGGCCGCGTTGCCCGCGGCCGTTCGCCCCTTCCGCGGCGCGCGAGCGCCGCGGAATTTGGTTCCCCCGTGAAGACGCCGAGGAAGCGGCGTCGCCTTAGGCGGTGAAAGAACGGAGGCGGAGGATGCGGTCCGGACGAGCGACGGCAAGTTTCCCCGTTCCCGCGTCGGGTTAAGAACCTCAATCGGAACCGGATAATGCCTATTTTTCTATATCTGTATATTTCCTCGGTCTTTTCGCATTTCGCCTCCCTATTTGCGCGCGACGGCCCCAAGCTCAGTCATGGAAAAACGCCTTTTTGCCGAACTCGGCCTCAGCCCGGAGATATTGAAAGCGGTGGACAAGATGGGATTCGAGGAAGCCTCGCCCATCCAGACCGCCGTCATTCCGCACGGACTCGCCGGGCGCGACCTCGTGGGGCAGTCGGCCACCGGCTCGGGCAAAACCGCGGCTTTCGCCATTCCCGCCATCGAGAAGGTCGACGTGAAGGTGCGCGGCGTGCAGGTGCTCGTGCTCTGTCCCACGCGGGAACTGGCGGTGCAGGTGGCCGAGGAATTCGGCAAGCTGGCGTTTTTCAAGAAGGGCCTGATGGAGGTGCCGATTTACGGCGGGCAGAGCTACGAGCGCCAGTACCGCGCGCTCCACGCCGGGGCCCAGGTGGTCATCGGCACGCCCGGCCGCGTCATGGATCACATGCAGCGGGGCACGCTCAAGTTCGACCACCTCAAGCTGGTCGTGCTCGACGAGGCCGACCGGATGCTCGACATGGGCTTCCGCGACGACATCGAACACATCCTGAAATCGGTGCCGGCCGAGCGTCAGCTGTTCTTCTTCTCCGCGACCATGCCGCGGATCATCCAGGATTTGATCAAGCGCTACAGCCGCGATCCGGCCTGGATCAAGATCGAGGCGCACGCGCAGAACGCACCGCAGGTCGACCAGGTTTTCTACGAGGTCGAGCGCCGCTCGAAGATCGAGGTCCTCACGCGGCTGATCGACCTGAACGATTTCCGCTACGGCATCATTTTCTGCAGCACGAAGCTGATGGTCGACGAGCTCGACGAACACCTGCACGCCCGCGGCTACGCGGTGGACCGGCTCCACGGCGATCTCAGCCAGATGCAGCGCGACCGCGTGATGGAGAAATTCCGCCGGCACGGCTTCGAGTTCCTGATCGCGACCGACGTCGCCGCGCGCGGGCTCGACGTCGACGACCTCGAGGTGGTGTTCAACTTCGACCTGCCGAACGACGCCGAGGATTACACGCACCGCATCGGCCGCACCGGCCGGGCCGGCAAGAAGGGCCGCGCGGTCACGTTCGTGGCCGGGCGCGAGATCTACAAGCTGCAGAGCATGGTCTACTACGCGAAGCTCAAGATCCGCCGCGAGCGCGTGCCGTCGATGGACCAGGTCGAGGAGGCGCGGGAAAATGTTTTTCTCGAGAAACTTCGCGCCACGCTGGAAGCCAAGGCCTTCAAGTCGCACGACCGCATTGTGGACCGTCTGCTTGAACAGGGTTACACCAGCACCGACATCGCGTCCGCGCTCATCCATCTCATGAACGGCGGGGCCCCCGAGCCGGAGAAACCGGCGCCGGCGCCCGAGGCGAAGACCAAACCGGAGCACTCCGCGGCACCCGCGGTGGAGCGCTTCGGCAAAATACCGGCATCCACCGCGCCGTCGGCGAAAGCTCCGGTCCGAGCCGAGTCGTCCGAACCGGCCGCCGGCTCCCCGGAGAAACCCGGAAAACGGAACTACCAGCGCAAGCCCCGCACCGGCCGGGAGGAAGGCTATTCCACCATCACGGTGAACGTCGGGAGCAAGCACCTCGTCACGCCCGCCGATCTCGTCGGCAAGATCGCCGGGGTCACCCGCCTGCCCGCGGCGGCGGTCGGGGCGATCGACATTCACGAGGAACACTCCGCCGTCGACGTGGTGAGCGAGCACGTTCCGTTGGTGCTGCAGAAGCTCGCCGGCATCCGGCTGAAGGATCAGGTGATGAAGCCCGCGCTGCTTCCGCCTGGTGGTGGCTAAAAGGTTTAGAGGCTGTCCAAAAACCGGGAAATTTTGTGTAGGGGCGCAGTCTTGCTGCGCCCGTTCGGGTTTGAGCATCCTTGGGCGCAGCAAGACTGCGCCCCTACAATTGATCGGTGCCGGTGTTTGCGGGAGCCTGCTTGCAGGCGATGTCCTGTGGCACGGGTCTCCCGACCCGTGGTCCGGCCATCACGGGTCGGGAGACCCGTGCCACTCTCTGACGATCGTCTCACCGCCGCCTCGGGAGGTCGAGCAAGTCGCGCGCAAGCTTGGTCCCACAAAATGAAGCTTGTTGCGGCAATGCCCGGGAGCTCCGGGGACCGTTACTTCGCGCGGTCCCGGATGAGCTGATCCGCGAGCACGCCGGCGAGGACCACTGCGCCCATCACGG
>Ga0265331_10003442_pt1 | contig 10233 bp, 11 predicted proteins | sample 41923metaG_FD_202088 | JGI IMG/M metagenome (GOLD analysis project Ga0265331, IMG submission 202088) | Rhizosphere microbial communities from Carex aquatilis grown in University of Washington, Seatle, WA, United States - 4-19-23 metaG | ecosystem: Host-associated > Plants > Roots > Rhizosphere...
CGGAAGACAGCAACGCCTTCTACCGGCGCAATCTGGCGGCCGGGCAAAAGGGCCTCTCCATCGCCTTCGATCTCGCCACCCATCGCGGCTACGACAGCGATCACCCGCGCGTCGCCGGCGATGTCGGCATGGCGGGCGTGGCGATCGACTCGATCTATGACATGCGCACGCTGTTCTCCGGCATCCCGCTCGACCAGATGAGCGTGTCGATGACCATGAACGGCGCCGTGCTGCCGGTGCTGGCGCTCTACATCGTCGCGGCGGAAGAACAGGGCGTGCCGCACAATAAATTGTCGGGCACGATCCAGAACGACATTCTCAAAGAATTCATGGTGCGCAACACCTACATCTATCCGCCCTCGCCGTCGTTGCGCATTATCTCCGACATCTTCGCCTACACCTCGGCGGAGATGCCGAAGTTCAATTCGATCTCCGTCTCCGGCTATCACATGCAGGAGGCGGGCGCGACGCAGGACCTTGAGCTCGCCTATACGCTCGCCGACGGCGTCGAATATGTGCGCGCCGGCTTGAAGGCGGGGCTGACCGTCGACCAGTTCGCGCCGCGCATCTCGTTCTTCTGGGCGATCGGCATGAACTACTTCATGGAGATCGCCAAGATGCGCGCCGCGCGCATGATCTGGGCAAAGCTGATGAAGCCGTTCAAGCCGGAGGACGCGCGCTCGCTCAGCCTGCGCACGCATTCGCAGACTTCGGGCTGGTCTCTGGCGGCGCAGGACGTGTTCAACAACGTGTCGCGCACCATGATCGAGGCGATGGCGGCCACCCAAGGCCAGACGCAGTCGCTGCACACCAACGCGCTCGACGAGGCGCTCGCATTGCCGACCGACTTCTCCGCCCGCATCGCGCGCAACACCCAGATCGTGCTGCAGCAGGAAGCCGGCGCCACGCGCATCGTCGATCCCTGGGGCGGCTCCTATTACGTCGAGCGTCTCACCTACGAGCTGGCAAAGAAGGCCTGGGGCCATATCGAAGAGGTGGAAGGCCTCGGCGGCATGGCCAAGGCGATCGAAGCCGGCATCCCCAAGCTGCGCATTGAGGAAGCCTCCGCCAAGACGCAGGCGCGCATCGACTCAGGCCACCAGTCGGTGATCGGCGTGAATAAGTATCAGCCGACTATTGATGCGCCCATCGAGGTGCTCAAGATCGACAACACCGCCGTCCGCACCATGCAGCTCGACAAGCTCAAGCGGCTGAAGGCCGAGCGCGATCCCGCCGTGCTGCAGGAGGCGCTCGATGCGCTCACCCGCGCCGCCGATCGGGGCAACGGCAACCTGCTCGAACTCGCGGTCGACGCCGCCCGCGCCAAGGCGACCGTCGGCGAGATTTCGCTGGCGCTGGAGAAGGTGTTCGGCCGCCATGTCGCGTCGATCAAGGTCATCACCGGCGTCTACAAGCGGGAGGTTGGCATGACCGGCGCCGTCGAACGGGTGCGCGTTGCGGTCGAAGCGTTCGAAGCGGCCGAGGGCCGCAGGCCGCGCCTGCTGGTCGCCAAGATCGGCCAGGACGGCCACGACCGCGGGCAGAAGGTGATCGCGTCCGCGTTTGCCGACCTCGGCTTCGACGTCGACATCGGCCCGATGTTCGCGACGCCAGCTGAGGCCGCCCGCCAGGCGGTGGAAAACGACGTCCACATCCTCGGCGTCTCCTCGCTGGCCGCCGCGCATTTGACGCTGGTGCCGGAGCTGAAGAAGGAGCTCGCCGCACAAGGCCGCGACGACATCATGATCGTGGTCGGCGGCGTGGTGCCGCCGCAGGATTACGACGCGCTGATGAAGGGCGGCTGCGAGGCGATCTTCCCGCCCGGCACGGTGATCCCCGACGCCGCCGAGAAGCTGCTCAAGGCGCTCGGCAAGCGGTTGGGGCACCAGGAGGCAACACACTGATTCTAGCTAGAATTAGCTTATTCTAGCTAGACTAATCTAGCTAGATTTGCTACTATTCCCAAATGAAACACGTCGGCATGTTCGAGGCAAAAACCAATCTCTCGGCTCTGGTCGAAGAGGTTGAGAAAGGCGGCCAGGTGGTGATCACCCGCCATGGCAAGCCCGTCGCCAAGCTCGTGCGCGCGGAGCCTGAATTGACGGAAGAGGAAATCGCCAAGCGCAGCGAGGCGATCGAGGGGCTGCGAAAGCTTTCCCGTGAGATCAACATCAAGGCGACCCCCGAGGAAATCAAGGCCTGGATAAATGAGGGACGGCATTGATCGTTGTCGATGCTTCGTTGATCATCGCGCTCATTCTTCTCGAGGATAACGCTGGCGACCCGGGTCTTGTCTACGACGCAATGCGCGCCACACAAATTATCGCGCCAGCGCACTGGCCGGCGGAAATTGCCAATGCCCTGTGGGCCAACCAGCGACGCGGACGAATTTCGGCTGACAGCTTGAGCGCGGCCATAGATTATCTCATCGCCTTCAAACCAAGAATCGACCCGGCACCTTCGCTTGTGCATATGCCCGCTTTGGTTCAGTTCGCGGACAAAGAACGCCTGACCGTTTATGATGCGATCTATGTTCAGCTCGCGCTGTCAAACAAAGCATCGCTCGCAACCATCGACGGCGACATGCGCGCCTGCGCCAAGCGTCTCAACATCCCCCTCATCCCGGCCTAAGCGTCCATGGCGCCTTCTTCGCTCTCACTCTCCCCCCTCGCCACCGCCATCCGCGCCGGCGACCGCGCCACGCTCGCCCGCGCCATTACGCTGATCGAGAGCAAGCGCACCGACCACCGCCACAGCGCGCACCTTCTGGTGCAGGAGCTGCTGCCCGCCACCGGCAACGCGGTACGCCTCGGCATCACCGGCGCCCCGGGGGCCGGCAAATCGACGACCATCGACGCGCTCGGCACCTATCTTACCGGGCTCGGCCACAAGGTCGCGGTGCTCGCGGTCGATCCGTCCTCCAGTCGCACCGGCGGCTCGATCCTCGGCGACAAGACGCGCATGGCGCGGCTCGCCGTAGACGACAACGCCTTCATCCGCCCCTCGCCCTCCTCCGGCACGCTCGGCGGCGTCGCCGCGAAAACGCGCGAGACCATGCTGCTCTGCGAGGCCGCCGGCTATGACGTGCTGATCGTGGAGACGGTCGGGGTCGGGCAGTCGGAGACCACGGTCGCCGACATGACCGACTTCTTCCTTGTGCTGATGGTCGCCGGCGCCGGCGACGAACTCCAGGGTCTCAAGAAGGGCATCGTCGAGCTCGCCGACATGATCGCGGTGAACAAAGCGGACGGCGACAACGTCGCGCGCGCCAAGCTCGCCGCGGCCGACTACCGCGGCGCGCTGCATATCCTGGCGCCCCGCTCGCCGAGCTGGTCGTCACCGGTGACGACCTATTCGGCGCTGACCGGCGACGGCATCCCGCAGCTCTGGGCGCAGGTGCTGGCGCACAAGGAAAAGATGACCGCCTCCGGCGAGCTCGCCCAGCGGCGGCGCGAGCAGCAGGTGAAGTGGATGTGGACCATGCTGGACGAACGGCTGACGGCGCGGCTGCGCTCCGACCCGGCGGTTCGCAGCAAGGTCAAGGCGGCCGAGGCGCAGGTGGCGTCCGGAAAACTGGCGCCGACACTGGCGGTCGAGGAGATCGCCGCGTTGTTGGGGGTATGACCACCCTCCTCCTCACCGGCTTCGGGCCCTTCCCCAGCGCGCCGGTCAACCCGACCGGGCCGCTGGCGCGCGCTCTGGCGCGCGGCATGCGGCTGCCGCGGGCAAAGATCGTCGCGCATGTATTCGAGACGAGCTACGCCGCGGTCGACCGCGAACTGCCCGCGCTGCTGGCGACGCACAAACCCGACGTACTGCTGATGTTCGGGCTGGCGACGCGGGCGCGCCTGCTGCGCGTCGAGACGCTGGCGCGCAACGTGGTGGCGCTCATCCCAGACGTCACCGGTCAATCGCTGCAGCGGCGCACGATCGTGCCCGGCGCGCCGGCCACCACGCCGATGCCGGCGCCGGTGCGCGCCCTGCTCACGGCGCTACGCGAGGCGCAGGTTCCCGCGACGCTATCGCGCGACGCCGGCGGCTACCTTTGCAACTATCTCTGCTGGCGCGCGGCGGAGGCGGCTGCGGCCGCAGGCGGCCCCCGCCTCGCCGCATTCATTCACGTGCCGCCGGTGCGTCGCGAGAGCCGCGGGCTGCGGCGCATCACACACGACGACCTCGTTCGCGGCGGCAGCCACCTGCTCGCGGCGCTGGCGGCAGCGGCGCGGCGCTGACGTTGCCTTGCGGGAGGCGTCGGCGGTGCCCATTTTAAGCGCAACGGCAAACTCGGCCACATCAAGCAACACGCCACGTTTTGGCCGCGAAAGCCGCACTATAGTTCCACACCATGTTCAGCCGATTGCGCCGCCGCACCATCCTCATGCTCACCATCTTCGCCGTCTTCCTCGCTCCCCTCATCGCCCGCGCCGCGCTTTACGCCGTCAGCGGCGATCCGCGTTCATGGCGCGACGCCGACTGGTCGAGCACCGGCTTGCTGCCGCCGGCGCGCGATTTCCAGCCTGCGCGGGTTGTCGTCTTTACCGGTACGACCGGCGCCTGGAAGGGCATCTTCTCGGTGCATAGCTGGATCGTGTTCAAGCCCGCCGGCGCCAAAAGCTGGACCCGCTACGACGTGGTCGGCTGGGGCAATCCGCTGCGCGCCAACGGCTGGCCGGCGGACGGCCGCTGGTACGGCAACACGCCGACGCCGATCGCCGACGTCACCGGCGCGGAGGCGGAAAAGATCATCCCCAAGATCGAGCAGGCGGTGCGCGACTATCGCTTCGCGCGCGCCGGCGACTATCGCATCTGGCCGGGGCCGAACAGCAACAGCTTTGTCGCCACCGTGCTGCGCGCCGTGCCTGAGCTCGGCGCCGCGCTGCCGCCGAACGCGATGGGCCGCGATTTCCGCAAAGGCTTCTATGCCGGCCGCACCGACAGCGGCACCGGCTTCGAGCTGAACCTCAATGGACTGGCGGCGCTGCGCGTCGGCTGGGTCGAAGGCGTCGAGGTCAATCTGCTCGGACTGGTGGCGGGTATCGACCTGCGCTACCCGGCCGTGAAGCTGCCGGGCTTCGGACGCATCGGCTTCGGTTCTCCGGTCGGTAGTGCCCTCGCGCGTTAGCGAGGCCTGTCGTAAAATTCGGCGCAAAGACGGATTCCGATGCGCGACACGGCTCCCCTGCTCGACAAAGTGCGCTTTCCCGCGATCCGGCGCGGACGGCTCGATACGCTGCAGGTGAACGTCGGCTATCGCTGCAACCAGTCCTGCTTCCACTGCCACGTCAACGCCGGCCCAAACCGGACCGAAGAGATGACCGCCGAGGTCGCCGACCTGGTGCTGGCGTTCATCAAGCGCCGCCGTATCGCCACGCTCGACATCACCGGCGGCGCGCCGGAGCTCAACGCCAATTTCCGCCGTCTGGTGCGCGAGGCGCGTGCGCTCGGCGCCAAGGTCATGGACCGCTGCAATCTCACCATCCTCGAGCAGCCCGGTCAGGAGGACCTCTCCGAATTCCTCGCCGAGAACCGGGTCGAGGTCGTCGCCTCGCTGCCCTGTTATCTCGCCGACACCGTCGAGCGCCAGCGCGGCAAGGGCGTGTTCGACGGCTCGATCCGCGGCCTGCAAGCGCTCAATAAGGTCGGCTACGGCCGCGATGCGAACCTAGTGCTCAACCTCGTCTACAATCCGCAAGGACCGTTTCTGCCGCCGCCACAGCATTCGCTCGAAGCCGACTACAAGCGCGTGCTCGGCGAACGCTACGGCATCGTCTTCGACCGGCTCTATGTGCTTGCCAACATGCCGATCCAGCGCTTCGGCACGACGCTGATCAAGCGCGGCGAGTTCGACGCCTATCTCGGCCTGCTGCAGGACGCGCATCTCGACGCCAATCTCGAAGGCGTCATGTGTCGCAACCTCATGTCGGTCGACTGGCGCGGCACTGTCTACGACTGCGACTTCAACCAGATGCTCGGCCTGCCGCTCGAGCGCGGCGTGCGCCAGCGCGTGCATTTGTCCGAGTTGCTCGATGACGACATCGCCGGCAATCCGATCCGCGTCGCCGGCCACTGCTATGGCTGCACCGCCGGCCAGGGCTCAAGCTGCGGCGGCGCGCTGAAAGAGGCGGCGGAATGAGGCTCTGCATCGTCATCCCCGTCCTCGACGAAGCGGCCGGCATCGAGAGCGCACTGCGCACGCTGGCGCCGCTGCGGGCGCGCGGCGTCGAGGTGATCGTGGTGGACGGCGGCAGCCGCGACGGGACGCCTGCGCTTGCCGCGCCGCTCGCCGATCGCGTGCTCATGGCGCCGCGCGGGCGCGCGTCGCAGATGAATGCCGGCGCGGCTGCGGCAGCCGGCGACGTCCTGATGTTCCTGCACGCGGATACGCAATTGCCGGCCGACGCCGACACGCTCGTCCTCGCAGGTCTCGCACGGACAGGCCGCGTCTGGGGCCGTTTCGACGTGCGTTTCGACCGTGGCCTACGGCTGAAGCTGGTCGCTCTGACGATGAACCTGCGCTCGCGGCTCACCGGCATCGCCACCGGCGACCAGGCCATGTTCATAACGCGTGAGGCGTTCGCGCGCACCGGCGGCTTCCCCGCCATCCCGCTGATGGAGGACGTGGCGCTGTCGGCGCGGCTCAACCGCATCGGCAGACCTTTGTGCCTGCACGCCCGCGTGACGACCTCCGGCCGCCGCTGGCGCCAGCGCGGCACGATACGCACCATCCTGATGATGTGGGGCTTGCGTCTGCGTTATTTCTTTGGCGCCGATCCGGCGCGGCTGGCGCAGGTCTACGACGGCAAGCGCTGACTACTGGACGCGGATCAGCACCAGGCCGCAGACGATCAGCAGCGCCGCCGCGATGCGCACCGCGCGTAGCGGCTCCTTCAGCACGACCACCGCAATGACGGCACCAAACAAGACGCTGGTTTCGCGCAGCGTAGCGACGATGGCGATCGGCGCCACCGTCATTGCCCAGATTGCGATGCCGTAGGACAAGAGCTGCAAGCCGCCGCCAGCGAGGCCGCGCCGCCAGTGGCGCTGCATCGGCACGATCACCGCGCGGCCGTCGCGCCAAAGCGCGTAGGGCAGCATCACCACCGCAATGCCGGCAAACAGCCACAGCGAATAGGCGTTGGGATCGCCGGCCAGCCGTCCGCCGACGCCGTCCACCACCGAATAGGCGCATATGGTGACCGCGGTGAACAGTGCGAAACCGACCGCGCGCTTGTCGATCTTGGCGAGATCGCGGCCGCCGCGCGCCGAGAGCAGGAACACGCCCGCCACCAGCGCGACGATGCCGGCCCAGCCGACAAGGCTCATGCGCTCGCCGACGAACAGCGTGGTGACCGTCGCGGTCATCAGCGGCGCCGAGCCGCGCGCGATCGGATAGACTTGGCCGAGATCGCCGCTGCGGTAGGCCTCGATCAACCCGGCGAAATAGAACAGGTGCACGACCACCGACGCGATCAGCCAGGGCCAGGCGGCAGCGGCCGGCACGCCCGTAAAGGGCACGAACAGCAGCGCCACCAGGCCGGAGCCGAGCGAGATCAGCGTCGTGGTCGAGAGCGGATCGAGCCCGACCTTGATCAGCGCGTTCCAACCGGCATGGCACAGCGCAGCGAACAGGACGGCGAGGAAGACGTAGGCTTCCATCAATCAGCGCTCGCGGATCCGCTCATTCCCGCATGGGGCTTACGCCTTCGCCGCAGGCGCCCACAGCTTGGGGCCGGCGCGGGCATATTGCGGCGGGCGCGCCACGTCGGCGCCGAGCGCCTTGGCGGCGTGCCAGCCCCAGTGCGGATCGTCGAGGAAGGCGCGGCCGAGCGAGACCAGGTCGGCCTGGCCGCTCGCCACGATCTCCTCGGCGTGCTCGGGCGTCAGGATCAGGCCGACGGTGCGCGTCGGCACGTCCGCCTCCTTCTTGACGCGCGCGGCGATAGGCACGTTGTAGCCGGGGGTCGTCGGATTGCGGATGTCGGAGGTGACGCCGCCGGACGAGATGCAGATGAAGTCGAGGCCTTCGGCCGTGAGCGCCTTGGCGATGGCGACGGCGTCGTCCGCGGTCAGCCCGCCCTCGCGCCAGTCGCTGCCGGTGATGCGCGCGCCGAGCGGGACGTCCTTCGGCACGACCGCCCGCACTGCGCGCGTAATCGACAGCGGAAAGCGCATGCGGTTCTCGAACGACCCGCCATATTGGTCGGTGCGCTTGTTGGAAATCGGCGACATGAAGCCGTGCGCCAGGTAGCCGTGCGCAAAATGCAGCTCGATAGAGTCGAAGCCGATGCGCAGCGCGCGCTTGGCCGAGGCGACGAAGGCGTTGGTTACGCGCGCCATGTCGGCTTCCGTGATTTCGCGCGGCGTGTGCCAGTTCGGCCCCCACGGAATGGGTGATGCGGCAATGGTCGGCCATGGATCGGCCTCCGGCGCGAGCGCACCCGCGCCTTCCCACGGCCGCTGCGCCGACGCCTTGCGTCCGGCGTGCGCAATCTGGATGCCGAACTTGGCCGGCCCCATGCGCCGCGCCTGCATGATCACGCGGGCGAGCGCCGCCTCGTTGTCGTCGTTGTAGAGGCCGAGGCAGCCATGCGTGATGCGGGCGTGCCGCTCGACGTGCGTCGCCTCGACCACGACGAGGCCTGCGCCGGAATGCGCCATCATGCCGAGATGCATCAGGTGCCAGTCGTTGGCGCAGCCGTCGTCGCCGGAATACTGGCACATCGGCGACACGACGAGGCGGTTGGCGAGTTCGAGACCGGCCAGCCGATAGGGCGAAAACAACGCGCTGCTCATGACGGTGATAACTCTTAAGGACGGGAAAAAGGGTTACTTGGTCTGAATAGACTTCAGGTAGGCGATGATGGCACCGACATCGTCGGCGTCAAACTTGAATTCCGGCATGTCGGGGTGGCCGGACATGAAGCCCTCGCCCAGCGCCTCCTCCAGCGATTCCACCGGATAGCGCTGGCCGATGGTGCGCAGCGCCAGGGCATTCTTGTCGGCGCTGACATCGTTGCGGCCGGTCGCGTGGCAGGAGCCGCACTGGCGCACCAGCAGCGTTTCGCCGCGCTTGAGATCGGTGCCGGACTGGGCATGCGCCTGCTGCAGCGCGAGGGCGAGCAGCATTGCCGCCAATAGCGGGCGCATGGTCATGCGGCCGGGCGCAGGTCGTTGTCGCGTTTCTCGGGCGACAGACTCCGGCCGCGCTCGACGATATCGCGCCATTGACGCTCAGCTCTGATCACGTCGAGCATGCGCAAAGCGAAATGCTCCCGCGAATAATACCGTTGCCAACGGCCGCTGCGATACAGCTCGGTAAAATAGGCCAGCCTGCGCTCGGCGAGCGCGTGCCAGTGACTCGCGATGACACGAAGGCGGTCTCCGCCTTGCTCCGCCGGCATGAAAAGTCCGTGGCAAGCTTGAAATCGTCATACGCCCGATCGACAGGATCGGTGACGAAGGGCCGTTGCACAATGACGCCGACGCACAGGTATTGGATAACTTCCACCCTTTAAGCTGATTCGCCAATAAATTGAAGGGGTAAGCCAATCTACAGCTTGATACGGAGGATGTTGGCAAGTTCGCCGACGATGCCCCGGCGGAATAAAAGCACGCAGGTAACGAAAATGGCGCCCTGGATGACGGTCACCCATTGGTCGAGGGCGTTGAGATAGTTCTGCATCGCCACGATGACGAAGGCGCCGACGATGGGGCCGAAGATGGTCCCCAGGCCGCCGACGAGCGTCATCAGCACGACCTCGCCCGACATCTGCCAAGTCACGTCGGTGAGCGAGGCCAACTGCACCACGATCGCCTTGGTGCCGCCGGCAAGACCGGCAAGCGTCGCCGACAGCACGAAGGCAACCAGCTTGTAGCGGTCGGTCTTGTAGCCGAGCGAGATCGCGCGCGTCTCGTTCTCGCGGATCGCCTTGAGCACCTCGCCGAACGGCGAATGGATGATGCGATAGATGAACAGGAAACCTGCCAGGAAGATGGCGAGGACGACGACATACATCGTCATTTCGTTTTGTAGGTTGAACAAGCCGAACAGCTTGCCGCGCGGCACCCCCTGGATGCCATCTTCGCCGCCGGTGAGCTTGGCCTGCAGCGCGACGAAATACATCATCTGCGCCAGCGCCAGCGTCACCATGGCGAAATAGATGCCGAGGCGGCGAATGGCGAGCGAACCGGCGACCAAGCCGCACAAGGCGGCGGTCGCCACGCCGGTGAGGA
>Ga0265331_10003445_pt1 | contig 10229 bp, 5 predicted proteins | sample 41923metaG_FD_202088 | JGI IMG/M metagenome (GOLD analysis project Ga0265331, IMG submission 202088) | Rhizosphere microbial communities from Carex aquatilis grown in University of Washington, Seatle, WA, United States - 4-19-23 metaG | ecosystem: Host-associated > Plants > Roots > Rhizosphere >...
TCGATCCCGAGCGGGACAACGTGCGGATTGTCTCGAGCCCCACGACAAACAAAGCGCAACGGTGGAAGGGCCGCGTCGGTGTCGATGCCATTGAGCAGGGCATTGCGGATGCTTATTGGGGCAACGGCATGCGGGTTGCGGTCGGCGAGAGCCTCGGCATCGCAAAGCTCCACCTCGATCTTCGCCGGGGCGATGGACCGCCGGGAGCCCGGTTACACAACTTTGCGGCACTGACGACGACTGAGCGGCTGATCGAAGAGCAGCCGCAAATCGCTGCCGGTGTGGTGCGCGCGATCGTGAAAACACAGCAGGCGCTCAGACAAGAGCCTTCGCTCGCCGCCCAAATCGGAAATCGTCTGTTCCCGCCGAACGAGGCTCCGCTCATTGCCGATATGATCGCGCGCGACGCGCCCTTCTACGACGCGAACATTTCGCCAGAAGCGATCGAAGGTCTGAACAAATTCGCCATAGCCAGCGGGCTGATTTCCCATCCGGTTGCCTATGACCGGATGGTGGCCTCACGATTCAGCCACCTCTGGAGCGGGTAATCAAATCGACGCCCGCTCCTGGCCCTTCTCGGGCGTAACGCATGGCGCTGCGGACGTCCGCTCACAGCGGCGAAACGGACGGACTATCGGTGACGGCGATGTTGTGAGCTTGCGGTCGAATTGAGTCATGGTCGGCCTGTCGGGCCCGTCGACTGCCGCATTGTGGGTTCGCCGTTCGGGAAAGCAGTCTATAAGGCTGCCGGGATTCAATCCGACCAGGCGAGTCACGGCAGCGTGTCGAAACTCTCACCTCAGCAGGGCGCAGCCGCGCTCGAAGAAGCTGTCGCGCTGCATCGCCAGGGGCGGCTTGCGGAAGCCGAGAAGCTCTATGCGCGTATCCTGAAGGCATTCCCCGACCAGTTCGACGCGCTGCATCTCTCAGGGCTTGCCAAGCTGCAAGGCGGCAAGGCCGGCGAGGCGCTGCGCCTGATCACGGCCGCGCTGAAGATCGCGCCGCAATCGGCCGACGCGCACGCCAATCTCGGCCTCGTGCTCGGCGCGCTCAAGCGGCCCGACGACGCGCTCGCGAGCTTCGACCGCGCGCTCGCGCTCGCGCCCGACCATATCGAGGCGCTGGTCAATCGCGGCAACGTGTTGCTCGATCTCGGACGCAACGAGGAGGCGCTCGCCTGTTTCGATCGCGTGCTCGCGCGCGAGCCGCGCCATCTGCCGTCGCGCGTCAATCGCGGCAACGCGCTGCTCGCGCTCGGGCGCGCCGAGGAGGCGATCGGCGAGTACGATCTGGCGCTCGCGGCTTATCCGATGGACGCGAGGGCGACGTTCAACCGCGCCAACGCGCTGTTTCGAGCCGGACGCTATGCGGACTCGCTTGCGGGTTTCGACCGCCTGCTTGCGCTCAGCCCGCAGCATGCCGAAGGCGCGATGACGCGCGGGCTCGCGCTGCAGGCGCTCGGCCGCCACGCGGACGCGCTCGCAGGCTACAATCAAGCGATCGCGTTGCAGAAGGATTATGCCGACGCGCATTTCAACGCGGCGCTCGCGCGCCTCACGCTCGGCGACTATGCGGCCGGCTTTGCCGAGTACGAGTGGCGCTGGAAGCGCGCCGGCATCGCGCGCGCGAGCTACGGCAAGCCGCTCTGGCTCGGCGAATATCCGCTCGGACGCAAGACCATCCTGCTGCACGCCGAGCAGGGATTGGGCGACACGATCCAGTTCGTGCGCTACGCGCCGCTGCTCGCGCGCGCCGGCGCGACCGTTGTGCTGGAGGTGCAGAAGGAATTGAGGGATTTGCTCGGCACGCTCGAAGGCGTGAGCGCGATCGTCGCGCGCGGCGAGACGCTGCCGGGCTTCGACGTGCATTGCCCGCTCGGCAGCCTGCCGCTTGCGTTCAAGACCGGGCTCGGCGCGGTACCGGCCGGCATTCCGTATCTGCACGCGTCGCAGGATCGCATCGCCAAGTGGCGGCCGCGTCTCGACGCGCTGCCGGGCCGGCGCGTCGGGCTCGCCTGGGCCGGCAACCCTTCGCACATCAACGACCGCAACCGCTCGATCGCGTTTTCGCGGCTCGCGCCGCTGTTGTCCACGCCGGGGATAAGCTTCGTCGGCCTGCAGCGCGATCTGCGCGAGGGCGAGCGCGAACAGATCGCAAGTTCGCAGAACATGCTGTCGCTCGGGCCCGAGTTCGGAGATCTTTCTGATTGCTCGGGGGTCACGTCGAGCCTTGATCTGGTCATCTCGGTCGACACCGCGGTCGCGCACCTCGCCGCCGCGATGGGGCGACCCACATGGCTCCTGGTGCCGTTCTGGCCCGATTGGCGCTGGGGATTGAGTGGCGAAACGAGCCCCTGGTATCCGCAGGCGCGGCTGTTCCGCCAGGCGGCCGACGCCGACTGGGACCCGGTCCTCGAAAGGATAAGGGCGGAAATCGCTGCGGAGTTAAAGAGTTAGCGCTTGCTGCTTTTCCACAGCGCCGCGATCCGCTGGCGGAACGCGCGCGGCCGCTCGGCAAGCAGCCGCCCCGCCATGCGCTGCGCGGCCTTGGCGTGCGTGGCTTGACGCGCCTTGATCAGCGGGGTGAGACGCGAGCGCCAGGGCGCGCGCGCCTGATGCGGCGCCGTAAAGCCTTGCAATACCGAGAGATCCTGGAACGCGCCGAGCCGATCGCGCAGCCGTTGCGCCTCCGCGACCCACAGCTTGCCGAACTTCGGCCACAGCGGTTCGACGAGCTCCATCTGGTAGCGATGCGCGACGACGCGGCTGCGCAGGTCGTGCAGCACGTCCGGCTCGACGCTGCGCCAGTCCGCGCGCGGCGCGTCATCGCGCATGGCGCGATAGGTTTCGGTCAATTCGCGCGCCAGGTCCGAGAAGCTGATTTCGTCCAACGGCCAAGCACTTACGGAGGCCTCGGCGGCTTGAAGCGCGACCAGGAGCTGCGCGCGCATGGCTTGCGTCAAGGTGGCGGTCTCGGCACCGACCCGGATCGCGTCCAACCGGCCGCGCAGAGAGGCGATTGTCCGCGGCGACAATGGCGTGGTCTTGTCCTCGACGAAATCGCCCAACGCCTCGATTGCCGATTGTGCATCGCGCGCGCCTGAAAGCTCCCGCGCAAGATCGCGCGCCTGCGCGCGCAGCCGCCTTGCGTCCTCGCCGAGAAACGGCTCGAGCAAGCGTAGCAGCGCGCGCCAGCGCTTCATGGCCTTGCGGAAGTCATGAACCGCCTCCGCGTCGCCGCGCGCCTGATCTTCGATGACCGCGCGTGCCTCCGACAGGACGTCGCGCGCAACGGCGCGGAGACCGTCGCCGACCGCAACATCTGGACGCACGGCGGGTTTCTCGGCCATGTGTGGGTTTTATGACGCTCCTTTGTCACAATCTAACGAATCCTCGTGCCGGTCGACGCCCCGTTTGGTTGGTGCCGCGAGCGCGGCGTGACGGCGCGACGATTTCATGACGGGGCGCGCGCTGCGCCCTTCCCAAGCGCGGAAGGCCTTGCTACATAAGCCGCGCCGCGCGGACGCCCCCGCGCCGTAACGGTTTCCGCGGGGTGGAGCAGCCCGGTAGCTCGTCAGGCTCATAACCTGAAGGTCGCAGGTTCAAATCCTGCCCCCGCAACCAAAATTAGCCCGGTAGATCAGCCACTTAAGGCTGGACTGCTGGGCTTTTCATTGTCTGACAGAGCCTTTCTGTCTGTTCCCGATGCGAACCGGTCTCAACCGCAATCACCCTGCTAACGCGGAAGAGAACAGGGATTTTTCGATCACGCCCGTTTCCTGCTTGACCGCTCGACTTCACGCGGATTGGCTGGGCCTTTACGAGCGCTTCTTGCGACGTACGCATGCCCAGTCGCCGAAGGGCGATGCCATTCATCGACCAAGAATGATTCCTCACGCAGGGAACGGAGACGCATTTGGGCCGTTTCCGGATGACCGCTCCTTAGCTTCACCGATGTGCTTTGAACCGCACATCGACCCCCTAGCCAACTCTGCGAAGCCCGGACCAGCGATCAGCCTTAACAAAGCGCTCCGTTGCGCGACGTCAACCATCGGCGCTGGGCCGAGCGATGCGGCAGTCCACCCGGCTCGACGCTCTGCGAGATGCAGTGCTTGAGCTACGCCTTGCATCGGCCAAAGCTGATTTCGTGCGCAAGCATCTGAGGCGCTTTTCGAGGTCGCGAAAACTATTCGTCACAACGCTTCTAACCCATTGGTCGACCAGTTGACCTGAAAGATGAAAGATCATGAGCGTCACAACGCTGCCAAAGCCAGCAACGCGCGCCCGAGTCCCAGCAACAGGAACGATGAAAGCTCTCGTTTATCGCGGTCCGGGCAAGAAAGCCCTGGAAGATCATCCAAAGCCGGAAATTACGGCGCCCACGGATGCGATCGTCAAGATTACGAAAACGACGATCTGCGGAACCGATCTGCACATCCTCAAGGGTGACGTCCCGACTTGCGAGCCTGGCCGCATCCTCGGTCATGAGGGCGTCGGCATCATCGACAAGGTTGGGTCGGCAGTCACGGCGTTCAAGCCGGGAGACCGCGTGCTGATCTCCTGCATCAGCGCCTGTGGCAAATGCGAATATTGCCGCAAGCAAATGTTCTCCCATTGCACCACCGGCGGCTGGATCCTCGGCAACAAGATCGACGGTACACAGGCCGAGTTCGTCCGCATTCCCTACGCGGAGACGAGCCTCTACCCCATTCCCGACGGCGCTGACGAAGAGGCGCTGGTGATGCTGAGCGATATCTTGCCGACCGGCTTCGAGTGCGGCGTGCTCAACGGCAAGGTTGAGCCGGGAAGCACGGTGGCGATCGTCGGCGCCGGGCCGATTGGTCTCGCAGCCCTGCTCACCGCGCAGTTCTATTCGCCCGCCGAGATCATCATGATCGATCTCGACGACAATCGCCTTGCAATCGCCAAGCGCTTTGGCGCCACGACGGCCATCAATAGCGCCGACGGCAAAGCCGTCGAGAAGGTCATGAAGATGACCGGCAAGCGCGGGGTCGACACCGCGATCGAGGCGGTGGGTGTTCCGGCTACATTCGAACTCTGCGAGCAGCTCGTCGCGCCTGGCGGCACCATCGCCAATATCGGAGTGCATGGAAAGAAGGTCGATCTCCATCTGGAGAGCCTGTGGGACCGCAACATTTCCATCACGACGCGGCTGGTCGACACAGCCAGCACTCCCATGCTGCTGAATATTCTGCGCTCTCACAAGATCGACCCGAAGCTGCTGATCACGCATCGCTTCAAGCTCGACAAAATCCTCGATGCCTATGAGACCTTCGGCAACGCCGCCAAGACAAAGGCGCTCAAGGTGATCATCGAGGCCTAGCGCAACCGCACCGGCATCATCCGTCTCGTACGGCAACATTTGAAAAGAAGAACCAAGCCATGACCTATCAAAGCCTCAACCCCGCCACTGGCAAGCTCCTGAAGAACTTCAAGGAGCTGACCGACAAGGAGCTCGAGACCAAGCTCGCGACCGCCGCAAAATGCTTCGAGACATGGAAGCACAAGACCTATGCGGAGCGGGCAGTCATCGTCGCCAAAGCAGCCGCGATCCTGCATGCGAAGGCCGACGAGTTCGCGCACACGATGACGCTCGAAATGGGCAAGCGCATCAGCGAGGCGAGAGGGGAAGTAGAGTTCAGCTCAAACATCCTCGCCTACTACGCCAAGAACGCCGAGCGTTTCCTCGCGGACGTGGAACTCCACCCCAGCCTTGGCGAAGGCCACATGGAGAGTAGCCCGATCGGCGTCGTCTTCTGCGTGGAGCCCTGGAACTTTCCCTACTACCAGCTTGCCCGGGTTGCCGGTCCGCATTTGATGGCGGGCAACGTCGTGCTGGTGAAGCACGCAGGCATCGTGCCGCAATGCGCGATCGCCTTCGAGCAGCTTTTGATCGAGGCGGGCGCGCCTGCCGGTCTGTACACCAATCTGCTGATCTCGCACGTTCAGGCTGAGCGCATTGTCGATGACCCGAGGATCAAAGGCGTGGCGCTGACCGGCAGCGTCGCCGCCGGACGGAGCATTGCGGCACGCGCTGGAAAGAACCTCAAGCCGTCCTCGATGGAGCTCGGCGGCAGCGATGCGTTCATCGTCCTCGAAGACGCCGATCTCGAACACACCATCAAGTGGGCGGTGTGGGGACGGATGTACAATACCGGCCAAACCTGCTGCGCCGCGAAGCGGTTCATCGTCGTCGAAAAGCTCGCCGACAAGTTCCTGGAGAAGTTCAAGGCCGCGCTTGCGGCTCTCAAGCCGGGAGACCCCTTGGACGAGAAGACGACGCTTGGCCCCCTATCCTCGGAGCAGGCCCTGCTCGACCTTTTGAAGCAGGTCGATGGCGCAGTCTCCCACGGCGCCAAGGTGATCATGGGTGGCAAGCGTATCGATCGCCCGGGATCGTTCATGGAGCCCACGATCATGACCGAAATCAAACCTAGCAATCCAGCCTTCAGAGAAGAATTCTTTGGCCCGGTCGCGCTGTTCTTCCGCGTCAGGGACGAAGATGCGGCGATCGCGCTCGCCAACGACTCCGACTTCGGATTGGGCGGCTCGGTCTTCACCCAGGACCTCGCGCGAGGCAAGCGGGTCGCGAGCCGCGTCGAGACCGGCATGATGTTCATCAACAACATCAGCTGGTCGGACGCCGAGTTGCCATTCGGCGGCATCAAGGATTCCGGCTACGGCCGCGAGCTTGGCGACATGGGCATCCAGGAATTCGTGAACAAAAAGCTGGTTCGCTACGCGGCGGTCGAAGCGCCGGCCTAATTGATCTCGATCAGCACATCGGTACAGGCGTCGATGGGGAGGCCATAGTGTCGGCCTCCTCATTCCCTCGTCACAGCGCCGCCCCATCGTTTGGCTGCGGTTTCGCGCTCCGCCAAAACCTAGGTCGAGCGGCTCACGAATAGAGAACCGACACCTGGACTTCTCCGCGGCTGCGGATCAGTTGCAGCGAAACGTCCTCGCCATGACGTCGCACGGACAAGTCGACGGTTGTTTCGCCGAGTCTTAGATCCGAGATCAACACTTCGTTCAGAAACTCAGGCAGGCGTGGATTGCGTAAGCGGATTTCCCGTGCGTCAGGCTCGAACTCGAGTCCGAGGGATGCCGCGATCAGGGCGAACGGAGTGACGCAGGACCACGCCTGCGGCGAGCAGGCGACGGGATAGAGCGTCGGTCCTTGCCCGCGACTGCGCCGAAAGCCGCAGAACAATTCCGGGAGCCGATGGAAATCCATGTAGGTTGCGGCATCGAACAAGCCGGTAAAGATCTGCGTTACCGCATGCTTCTGCCCATAACGGGCGAACCCGAGCGCGATCAAGGCATTGTCGTGCGGCCAAATCGAACCGTTGTGGTAGGACATCGGATTGTAGTGCGGCTCGCGGCTCCCGACTGTGCGGATGCCCCAACCTGAGAAGAAGGACGGTCGCAGCAGTTCCTGCGCGACGGTCGCGGCACGATCGGCCCGCGCAATTCCGGTGAACAGGACCTGGCCGGCGTTCGACGTCCGTACCGCGCAGGGACGCTTATGCCCGTCGAGCGCGAGCGCGTAGCTGTCGATCGCGGGGCACCAGAACGCCTCGTCGAAGCGCGCCGCGAGGCTCGAGGCTTGCTCGTCCAATACGCCAGCCAGCACGACGTGCCCAAGGTCGCGCGCGCAATACGCCGCAAGACGCTTGGCCGCGTAAACGTAGCCTTGCACCTCAACGAGCGCGATCGGACCGTCGGCGAGGCGGCCGTCGGCGTGAAAAACAGCGTCGTGAGAGTCCTTCCAGCCCTGATTCGCCAGCCCCTGCTCGGTCGCGCGATAATATTCGACGAAGCCGTCGCCGTCCGCGTCACCAGGCCCGTCGATCCATTGCAATGCGGCGTCGATGTGAGGCCACAAAACGCCGAGCGTCTCCATATCACCGGTTCGTTTGTAGTAGAGACCCGCGAGCATCACGAACAGCGGCGTCGCGTCGACGCTGCCGTAATACAATCCGAACGGAACCTCGCCCAGTGCCGCCATCTCGCCGCCGCGCATCTCGTGCAGGATTTTGCCGGGTTGAGCGTCGGAGGTTGAATCGTTCTTGACGGATTGATAGGCAGCAAGCCGTCGCAGCACGCCGAGTGCGATGCCGGGATCACACCACAGCATTTGCAGCGCCGTGATCAGGCCATCCCGTCCGAACGTTGTCGAATACCACGGTATGCCGGCGTATGGATAAAAGCCCTGGGGCGTCTCGGTCGTGAGCATCGACAAGTCAGCCATGGAGCGGCACAGGATGCTGTTGAAGAGGTCATTCGATGTGCGGATCGTGGTCGCACCTTGCGCCGCGACCTTGCGCTCGCGGAAAGCGGCGTGCATGCCAAGCAGGAACGGCTTCGTCGGCGAGGCATTGTCGGCATTGCATTCCACGATCAAGAATATCGAGCGCCGCTCGCCGGGTGGAAGATCGAGAGCGTAGGTGCCGACGCCGCGATCGAGGCGGTTCGGCGCCGGATCGAAGCTCAACGAGGTACGGCGTGTCACGCCATCAAGGCCGGCATAGTCCAGCATGACCGTCGCGGTTTCGACCTTCACGTCGGACGTGCCGCGACGGGGGCGGCTCATCCCTCGAACCTCGAAGACGTCCGCAAAGTCGCTGCCAAACGAAAGCGACAGGTTCATCCGGAGCCGCCGATCTCCGTGATTACGGATGCCAAGCCGTTGATACGCCGTTCCCCGCCACAGGAAGATGGTGCGGATGATATGCACCGTGTCCTTCTGCACAACGAGGCGGTTCTCGAAATAAACGTCAGGATTGGTCAGATCGACGGTCAGAACCGCGTTGTCGTCGCGCAGGTTGGATCCCAACAACAGGGGCTGCATGCCATTCAGAAGAAGCTCGAGGCGGGAGAGATAGCGGGTATCCTTGTCGAAAATTCCGTCCGGCTCGCCAGCCGATATTCCGATGTCGCCATGCGAATCGAGCACCGCGAAGGTATCGCCGTGCTTCAGTGTGCGCCGGGGCCGCGTCGGGGAGCCGGTTACCGGGATATAGAAAGGCTGTTGCTCCCGGGGCTCGCTGGCGGCCGGCGTTTGCGCCTGATGGCTGATCAACTCAGGTCCTCGGATCGTTCTGCGGATCGAAACCTAGGGCCATTTCGACGCCCGGGCTGCTTGTGATCTCGGGAGCGAGCGTGAGCGCGCCCGTCGCCTCACGCCGCTTGTCGGGCAAGCGACGCAGCAACGCCTCGTAGACCGAGACGTAATCCCGCGCCATGCGTGTCGCCGAAAAACGCTCCTCGAAGCGCCGTCGAACGGCTTTGCGATCGAGGGACAGGACACGCGGCATCGCCGCCACGGCCGCCTCGACCGACCTCACAATCAGGCCGGTGACGCCCTCATCAATGATCTCGGGCACCGAACCCACGCCGAATGCAAGCACCGGCGTTCCGCATGCCATGGCTTCGATCATGACCAGGCCGAACGGCTCCGGCCAGTCGATCGGAAACAGCAGCGCGCTCGCTTCGCCCAGGAAGTCGCTCTTTTGCCGCTCGTTGATCTCGCCGATGAACTCGACTCCGGGTCCATCCAAGAGGGGAGCTATCTTCTCGCGAAAATAGGCTTCGTCGACCCGATCGACCTTTGCAGCAATCTTCAGCGGAATTCCGAGGGACCGCGCAATCGCGATGGCACGGTCGGGCCGCTTCTCCGCTGCGAGGCGTCCGAGAAAGGCGACATAGCCTCCGCGCGGGTGAGTGATCGGCGGATGGAGGTTGGTCGGAATGCCGTGCAATACAGTTGCCGCAAAGTTGGCACTTGCGACAGGCGCGCGCTGCGCGTTGGAAATTGACACGAGCGGCATGTCGTCGAAGCCGAGATAGAGCGGCTTGAGGTCCGACAAATCTTGACGGCCGTGCAGCGTCGTGACGGTGCGGCCCGCCATTGGACGGAAAATGGGAAAATGGAATTGGTCAATGTGAAAGTGGATGATGTCGAACTTGTCGGCCTGTGCGCGCACCCGGTCGAGCATCAACATGTAATAAGGAATCGGATCACGCACCTTTGTCTCGAGCCGCAGCGCCACGGGCGCACAGCCGACGAGCTCCGCTGCGGTGACCGAGTCCGCGCTCGCGAACAGCGTCACGTCATGACCGAGCTGCACGAGTTCCTCGGTCAAGTAGGACACGATCCGCTCGGTCCCGCCGTAGAGCCTCGGGGGCACGCTCTCCATCAGCGGA
>Ga0265331_10003446_pt1 | contig 10229 bp, 8 predicted proteins | sample 41923metaG_FD_202088 | JGI IMG/M metagenome (GOLD analysis project Ga0265331, IMG submission 202088) | Rhizosphere microbial communities from Carex aquatilis grown in University of Washington, Seatle, WA, United States - 4-19-23 metaG | ecosystem: Host-associated > Plants > Roots > Rhizosphere >...
AGGCTACTCGCGCAAAGCTCGCATACGAGGTGACGCAGGAGCCGGTCACGGCTGTACAACTTTCCCGCGGCAAGGCCGAGGCGCAGCTCCTATTCGAGATTACGCTTCTCATGCAGGATCTGGGGCGATTCGCCGCGGACACCCTGTTGTTTTACACCCAGGAGTTCGGCTTCGTCGAGCTGCCGGAAGCCTTCACGACCGGCTCATCGATCATGCCTCAGAAGCGCAATCCGGATGTCTTCGAGCTGATCCGCGGCCGCTCCGCAAGTGCGCAGGCATGTCTGGCCGAAGCGCTCGGTATCTGCGCAAAACTGCCGTCGGGATATCAGCGCGACTTGCAGTTGTTGAAATTTCCCCTGTTCCGCGGCATCGACCTGGCGCAGCAGACGCTCGATATTCTGCCGGCCGCGATCGATGCCATGAAGTTTCGTCCGGAGCGGATCAAGCTCGATCCCGCCATTCATGCGGCCGAGGAGGCCAACCGGTTGGTCGTCGAGGAAGGTATCCCCTTCCGCGAGGCCTACAAGCGCGTCGCTGCGAAGCTCAACCGCTCATGAGCCCGCGAGGGTCGGCCCCTCGTTAGTGCGAGTCCGGCGACGGAGCGTTCGGGGGAGCGACTTTCTGCAGCAGCGGAATGAGCAGGGTTGCGACGATCAGGCAGACCATGATCGCCAGAAACGTGTCGGCAAACGCCTGCGTCTGCGCCTCTCTGAACGTCAGCGACCAGAGCTGATATAGGGCGGCGGTCGTACCGTGGATGGCGTCGCCACTCCAGCGGGCGGCGCCCGAGGCGGCCACATGGGCCAGCAGAGCCTGCGCACCTTCGTTGCCGGCGTTCAAACGCTCCGCAAGATGCAGGAAGTGCAGGTTGGTGCGGTCGTTGAGCAGGGTGCCGCAGAGGGCGATACCGATGGCGCCACCCAGGTTGCGCATCAGGTTGAACAGTCCCGATGCGAGCCTGAGCCGCTGGGGCGCCAGCGAGCCCAACGCGAGCGTAATGACGGGCGCCAGTGCGAACTGTTGGCCGAAGCCGCGCAGTCCCTGCGGGAGCAACAGCTCCCGCCAACCCCACTCGTGCGTGATCGGGGCGAAAGTCCACATACTGAGTGTGAAGCAGATGAAGCCGAACATCATCAGCCAGCGCAGGTCGACGCGCCGAGCGAGCACACTGTAGATTGGGATCGCGGAGATCTGGAAAAGCCCTGTTGAAAAGACGGCAAGGCCGATCTGCAGAGCGCTGAATCCACGCAAACGGCCGAGAAACACGGGAGTGAGATAGATCGTCGCAAAGATGACGATGCCACTGATGAATGACAGCAACGAGCCCAGTCCGAAGTTACGGATTTTGACGGCGGTGAAGTCGACGATCGGTTGTGGGTGAGACAGGCTCCGCCAGACGAACGCGACGCCCGTCAGGACGGCGATCCACGCGGTGGTCCGAATGGTGGCGTCACTGAACCACTCCCACCGTGCACCTTCCTCGAGCGCGTATTCCAGGCAGCCCAGGCTCACGGCCATCAGGGCCATACCCAGATAGTCGGCGCCTTGCAGCAGCGAGCGGTTGGGCTTGTCGATGCGCACCAGCATGGGAACGACGGTCGCTACGAAGATTCCGGGCACGAGATTGACGAAGAACAGCCAGTGCCAGGAATAGTGGTCGGTTATCCAACCGCCGATCGTCGGCCCCAATGTGGGCGCCAGGGATGAGATGGCGCCCACCGTGGCAGCCGCGATGACGCGTTGGTTGCCGCTGAAGTATATGAAGGCGGTCGTGTAGACAGTTGGGATCATCGAGCCGCCCAGAAATCCCTGCAGCGCCCGGAACACGATCATGCTGTGGATGTCCCATGCAACTCCGCACAACAGGCTGGTTGCGGTAAACCCGATCGCGGACACGCAGAACAGCCAACGGGTCGACATTACGCGGGACAGCCATCCGGACAGGGGGATGACGATGATTTCGGCGATGAGATAGCTGGTCTGCACCCAGGCGGTCTCGTCCGCGCCTGCTGAGAGTCCGCCGCCGATGTCCCGGAGCGACGCCGACACGATCTGAATGTCCAGCAAGGCGATGAAGAAGCCGACACACATGGCTGTGAAGGCGAAGACCTTCGTTTTCGTCGAGAGCTGGTCGGGTGCAAATGAAGCCGCCGGGGCGGCAACGGGTCCGCCGGTGACCGGCTGTCGCGACGGACTGGCATCGGCGGGTACAGCGTTCACGATCGGTTCCTCGGGTACGCGGTTTTGCTCAGTGAGCGGCCGCTGCAGCCGCGGCGACAATGCCTATCGACTTCCCGGCGTTCGGCGGAGTGCCCTCCGCCGCGGTGACAGCGTTACCTTCGCGCTCGTCTACGTCCACGCTAACCGACAGCCCCGGCCTCAGGCGACCCAGCATCGACGCATCGCCATCGAGAGCGATTCGTACCGGTACCCGCTGCACGATCTTCGTGAAGTTGCCTGTTGCGTTTTCTGCCGGCAACACACTGAATTCCGCCCCCGTCGCCGGGGCGACACTTTGCACGTGTCCAGCGAACTTCTGACCGGGCAAAACATCCGCTTTGACCTGCACGGGTAGCCCCGCACGCATACGGGCGAGCTGACTTTCTTTGAAATTGGCATCGATCCACAGCCCCCGCGCGGGCACAATCGAGATCAACTGGGTGCCGATCGCGGCGTACGCGCCGGTTCTGGCGCTCCGATTACCAACAATTCCCGCTATCGGCGCCCGCAGCTCCGTGTAGCTGAGATTGAGGCGCGCGAGCTCGAGGCTGGCCGTGGCTTCTGCCAATGCGGCCTCGGTCTGTCGCTTCTGAGTGTCGATGACTTCCAACTGCCTTTCGGCAGCGTCGGCGGCCGCGCGGCTCTTCTGATCCTGAGCCAGCGCCTCCGTGTAGTCCGCCTCCGCCTTCTGATAAACCTGGATCGAGGCGGCGGAATGGGCGGAAAGATCGCGAAACCGCGCTTCGTCCTCGCGTGAGCGTTTGACCTCGGCATCGCTCGCGGCAATGCCGGCGCGGGCTTGCGCAATGACCGCCAATTGCAGCCGACGGGTGGCGTCGAGATTCTCCAACGTCGCGCGTTGCGCCTGGGCGGCTGCTGCGGCTCTGGCGACGGCAGCCCGATAGTCGCGATCATCCAACTTCACCAGAAGCTCGCCCGCGTCTACTTTTTGGTTGTCCGTAACCGCGACCTGCTCGATGAAGCCGGCCACCTTCGGCGCAATCACAGTGATGTCACCACCAACATAGGCGTCATCCGTACTCTCGATGAAGCGGCCCGTGGTCAGCCAGTGATAGCCGTAGAGGGCTATGGCAAGCGCTGCGAGACCGACGGCTCCATACAGGGCCAGGCGTTTGATTCCCACTTTCAACACTCTCGCCGAGGATGGCGATCCCACATCGCGATCGACGACGGCGGCGCTTGCATTCATGATGAGGCTCCTGATTTCTTCTGGAGAGCGGACTGCGTTTGCATCGCTTCCTGGACTCGTTCGATCGTCGCAAAGCGGCGCCGCGTTTTCTCATCCGCGGCCGGTCCGGCGACGACCTTGAATTCCGGCGCCCGTAGCGGACGGCCGCTGCGCGCATCGATCAGCAGAGGCTCGGCGCGCTCGCCCGTGGCGGCATCGACGACGAGCATGCTTTCCCCTTCGGGCGCGAAGTGTTTGTTGCCCCAGGCGACCAGGGCCCACAACACCGGGCGGAAGTCGCGCCCGCGCGGCGTCAACAAATATTCATAGCGTGGCGGGCGGTCGCTATATTGATTACGTTCCAACAGTCCGGAGTCGACCAGCGTGCTGAGCCGGCGCGTCAACATGTTGGGAGCGATTCCCAGGCTCTTCTGGAACTGATCGAAGCGCGTCATACCCTGAAAGGCGTCGCGCAGAATCAGGATGCTCCACCATTCCCCCACCCGCTCCAGGCTGCGGGCGATGGGGCACTGCATTTCGCTGAAGTCCTTGTGCTGCATGGCCGTCAGACCCTGGTTGCTATCATCGTGCAAGTAACATAGGCTAGTAACTATCATAATGCAAGTAGCACTGGTGCCGGGAGGCAGCACATGCTTCGGGAAGCGGGAAAAAAGGGGAGTTTGAGCGCCAGGGCGGACTTGGCAAGCGCGCAGCCGGGAGGGGCGGGGCGCGTGGTGCCGCGAGGTTTCTCTCTCGGTAGAGCCCGGCGGCTGGTCCTGGCTTTCACCCTAAGTCTGGACCTCGTCGTGGCTGGATGCGCGGTAGGGCCTCAATATAAGGGTCCCCCTCCGACGCAGACGGCGGATTTCCACAACAGGCCTGCGGTTGAGGCTCGACACGCTGACGTTGCGCCACCGCCGGTTGAGACCTGGTGGACCGGCTTCCGCGATCCCGTTCTAACACGGATCGTCGACCGTGCTCTCGAGCAGAATCTCGATCTCGCCGCGGCTCTCGCGCGTGTCGAGCAAGCGCGTGCAGCGGCTCGCGAAACTGGTGCTCAACTGCTGCCGGCCGCAAGCGCGATAGGCTCCGCTAGTCCTCTGAGGCAATCACTCAACAGTCCGATCGGTACGATAGGGCGTCATCTGCCAGGCTATGAGCGCAATCAAACGCTCTACGACGCGGGTGTTGGCGCGCAATGGGAAATTGATTTGTCCGGCGGTCTGCGGCGTGGAGCTGAAGCCGCGCGCGATGAGGCGGAAGCGGCGGGGGCTCAACAACTCGGAGTGCGCGTGTCCATTGTCGCGGATGCCGCGGATGCTTATTTTCAGGCGCGGGGCGATCAGGCGCGACTGGCGATCGCGCAGTCCCAGGTGGACACAGACAACAGGCTCCTCGAGCTCGTCCGTCTGCGATTCTCGCGCGGGGCGTCTGCCGAGAAAGAGGTGGCGCAGGCTGAAGCACTTCTTGCAGAAGCGCGGGCCACGATCCCCCCACTGCGCACCGCGCTCGAGGCACAACTGAACCGTCTCGATGTGTTGATGGGTGCCCAGCCGGGCACCTATGCGTCAGAGCTGTCAAAGCCAGCGGAAATTCCCGATGCGCCCGCTATCCCTTCCGGACTGAACGCCTCCGACTTGCTGCGCCGCAGACCGGACATTATCGCGGCGGAGCGCCGCCTGGCCGCGTCCAACGCACGCATTGGGGTCGCCGTCTCCGAGTACTATCCGAAGGTCTCACTGTCAGCGCTGTTGGGCTTCGAGAGTCTCAGCTCCGCCCGGCTGTTCAGTGCGGAGAGCTTTCAGCCGCAGGCCACGGCGGGCTTGAGGTGGCGGCTGTTCGATTTCGGCCGAGTCGATGCCGAAGTTGCCCAGGCCAACAGTGCGAGCGCCCAGGCGTTATTGATCTATCGGCAGACGGTATTGCGCGCTACGGAAGACGTGGAAAATGCCTTCATGGCCCTTGCCCAACTCGGGCTGCAAACTCGCGACCTGGTCAATGAGGTCGACGCATTGGCTCGAGCCCGCGATGCATCCCAGCGGTCGTACCTGGCGGGCGCCAGCAGCCTGACCGATGTATTGGATGCAGACCGCCAGTCGCTCGTCGCCCAGGATCAGCTGGCCCGGACCCGCGCCGACACGGACCGTGCCGCCGTCATGACATTCCGCGCTCTCGGAGGCGGGTGGTCGATGTGAAGCAAAGGAGCTCACCCGACATAGCTACACTTGCGTACAAATCATTGACAGCATGATTCGTTGCGGGCCATTAGCATCCGTCTGAAGGATCCGACGGAGAGTGTTGCAATGTTTTCGCTCCGCTGCTGCGGTTTGTTGCTCTGTGCCACGGCCGTACTCGTTGCTGCATGTGGCGGCGGTGCAATGGTCGGTGAACAAACGCCTGCGACGGGAACGCTCGACATCAGCGTCGCCGGTCAGACCGTGACGAAAGTAAGGGCCGCCGGTAGGGATGTCGTCTTTCTCGAGGAACAGCTGACGTCCATATTCGAGGACGGTCCGCGGCGGTCGTTGGTGTTCGTAGGCGGGAATGGCGAGCTCGAGCAACCCTACACGGCGCCGGCGGGCTGGTCGATCGTCGACTTCGCAGTGCATCCGTCGGGAGATCTGTCTGTCGTTCTCACTACGTCGAGAGAAGTGCGCCTCGTGCGCTTGGATCACAATGGATCGATACGCAACGATCAATCGTTCGCAGACCCTTCCGCCGTCACGGATCCGTTTTTCAACTATGCGGGCGGTGTGAAGGACGACGAGTCGCTTCAGCCGGTACTGATGCACGATGCGGCGCGGCTGGCGCCGCAAGGGGAAAGTCTTCTTCTCGTTCTGCGCACGGGTCGTAACGCGATCGTTGCATACCGGCTCGATCCCGATCCCGACGCCGGTGGCGTATATCGGCAAGCGTGGCGCACGTTGGTGGAGCCGGGTGCGTCGATCTTCCTGGAAGGCATCACCAGCGGAACCTTCGACGTTTTCGGCCAACTGCAGAATCATTTGCGGCTGTTTATCGATGTCGATGCGGCGGGCATCCTCGCGATAGGTACCGTCGAGGCTCCGATGTTGAACTTCACCTTCCGGGCACATGCTGACTACTTCAACGACCCGATTGCGGCGAGTTATGGCATCCTGTTGACCCGAGTCGAGACCTCGAATGGGCTGCGCCTCGGAAGCAGCGTCATCAACACGCAGATGCAGACTGAATTGCACGGGCTGCGCGCAAGCTCGCAGGGGTTTGTGTTGGTAGGTCGGGTGCTCTCGGAGTTGCGAGCGGACGGTACCGGATGGGATGCATTCGCGGCATCTATCGCTCGAGACGGCAGCCCTGGGGCCTACCGCATAGTCGATGTTGATCGGGGGGACGTCCTGTTCGATATCGCGCAGTTGCCCAGCGGACGATATCTCGCGCTCGGCACGACCGGCTATGTGCAGAACCCGACGGGCGCGAGCATTTCGGAATCCGCGCAGCCGCTGTTGGTGCTGCTCGGGTCCGATGGCTCCCTGATTCAAAACCTGGGGTTCTCCGGCGGCCCACGCCACAACCAACTGACGACCATCGCTCGGGCCGATCGGGGCTGGCTGCTGGGGGGCATGGTCAATGGCCCGGGTACACACTCGGGCGATGCCGATAGAGCGTTGCTCGTGGCCGACGGCTTTCTGCGGGAGCGCTCGGATCTGCCGGACTGAGATGCAGTCGCGTGGGCGAATGACGAAAACCCGCGCCCGCGCCCAATATTCTCAGCCTGGCTTATATATGGCGTATTATCCGTGCGATGAGCGCAGAGAGGATAGCTATCGTCACCGGTGCTGGGACCGGCATTGGCAAGGCCACGGCCGTGGCGTTGTTTGCGGCCGTTCCGACGGACGTCAAAGAGCAGGATTCGGTTCGTAACCTGTTCACGCGAACACGTGCCGAATTTGGCCGCCTGGACCTGCTTTTCAACAATGCCGGCATCGGCGCGGTCGCCATGCCTGTTGAAGACGTGTCGTTGGAGACTTGGAAGAACGTCGTCGACACCAATCTCACTGGCATGTTCCTGTGTATTCAGGAGGCCGTGCGGCTCATGAAAAACCAGACCCCTCGCGGCGGTCGCATCATCAACAACGGCTCGATCTCCGCGCAGGCGCCGCGTCCCAACTCGATTGCCTACACGGCTACCAAGCACGCTGTCACCGGGCTCACGAAATCGACCTCACTCGATGGGCGCGAATTCGATATAGCCTGCGGTCAAATCGACGTGGGTAACATCGAGAGCGAGCTCGGCCTGGCATACGGAGCTACGGGCCCGCGCCTCTACAACGTTCCGAAGCTCAATACGCAGCTCGCGGCACGAGCGATATTGCAGATGGCAAACCTGCCGCTCGAAGCCAACGTGCTGTTCACAACGCTCCTGGCGACCAAAATGCCGTTTGTTGGCCGGGGGTGAGTCGACGACGCCCTCGCCCCCTGCGCTTCATCCACCGAGCAAGGGCAGCGCGATCAGCAATCCGAACACGAGTTCCGTACACAGCCGGTTGAGCCGGCTGCTATTGCGCGGCGTGCAGCAAACCGAGCGAAGCCACGCAATGAGGCTCAACTGGACTGCGAAGAGTGGCAGCTGCTGCATGTACGAGATCTTCTAGGGGAGGTGAGGCCTGCCAAGGCTGTCATCCTGCCTGCTGAGATTTATGTGGGGTTTCCGCGAGGCTGAGCAATTCGTCCGCGCTTACGGGGAGCGCGCGAGCGATCCTGCGCAGCACGTGAAACCCGGGCGCCTTCAATCCTCGCTCTAGCTCCGAGACGTACGTTCGATCCAACGACGCCTTTTCCGCCAATTCGGTCTGCGAAAGGCCTTCGGCCTTGCGTCTCTCCTTGAGAGACTTACCGAACTTCTGCTGTGCTCGTTTCTCGGCCGATGTTGCCATCGGTTCCGAACACTATGCCTTTGTCGGACATATCCGAACGGGCTATAGACGTCATTTTCGGACGATCTGCACCGCGTGCGGCCACCCACGCCGGCACCCACGCAGTAGTGGCACATTGATTTCGTCCAACGTATACGGCGTACCGCGTTTACGGGGTTCCTGCCTCTAGCGACGCGCGCTGCCGCGCCGATTGCGCCGCTGCCGCTTTGGCGAGATCTTGAATGTGACCTTTGGGCAATCCTTCAATCCACGCCGCTGCCGCATCAGGGTCACGGAATGTCCATTGGCCCACGACCTGGACGACCGCGTTATCCTGAGCCGGGCCCACGCCAATCTGAGTCAACGCAGTGCTTGCAGCATCCTCGGGTGCTGTTTCCGCCTGCACTGTCGCAATGCGTGCAACGAGTTGGTCGCGCTGGGGACCCTGTAGTTGGTTCTTGGCCCAACTGAGAGATTCCTGCAAGTTCTCCGTGGCCCAGAGTTGCACCATGTGCTCCACCGTGCCGTCTTTGCGGCCAATTCCGAACTGGTCCGATATCCCGATGGCCCTGGCGGGATCGCTTTGCGCGACACGTGACATTATTTCGGTGGCGGCGATGGCACGTTCGTCGTCTTCCTTCATGCCTGAGGCCCAATCTACTGCTCCGTCAACACTGACAGTACTCCACGCGTGTGCAGTGTTCCGCAAAAGCTCTTCTCGCGCAGGACCCGCCGGCCAGCTCACGACGAGTTGCTTGACTGCGGCTGGGTCGAGCTTGATCAGCGCGGGTAAGAGCTGCCGGTAAGCGCGGTCTCGCTGAGCATCATCGATCGATAGCAACGCTCGCTCGATCTCGAGCCGTAGCTGCCGTGCCTGCTCTTCGTGATTGCGGCTATGAGTGCGAGGGTGCGCGGTTGTGGGCGGCTTCTGAGCCAACTTGGGCGCGACCAGGTTCTCAGGCGAAGAAGGAGGCGAAGGCGGCGCGAATCGGACTGGCGCCCGTATGTTCCGTTCCGCTTCAGGATGCGGCGGCCGTACCGACATGTTGTAGATCGCCGAGCCGGTTAGAAGGCCCGCGACCACTGTTACAACCAGGAGATTCTTCATTCACGTACGGACGGTGGATGCAGTCTATGAAGCCTGCATCCACCGTCTAGGGTCCATTGCCGACCAGGATGCTCAATGGCTGGCGACAAATCCTTCCAGCCAGGTCATCGCAGGACGCAGCGTGCCGTTGCTGTTGACGAGTCCTGTGCCAGTGTGCCATGTCTGTCCGACGACGTATCCCCACGTCGTGATCCCCTGAACCGTCGAGTGCGTCCAGATCACCGGGAACAGCTCCTGGAATTTGGAAAGTTGGCCGGCGTCAGTACCGCCGCCTGTGATGTCGAGTTCCGAGATGAAGATCGGCAGACCGGCGGTGTCGTATGAGTTCAGCGCGGTCGTCATCTGGGCCGCCGTCATGTTGTCCAGATTGAAAAAGTGTGCCTGAACACCGACGCCGTCGATCAGCCCGCGGCTTTTCAGAATGCTGATGATATGGAGGTAGGTACTCCTCGCGTTCGCGTCGTTCTCGGTACCGAACTCATTGATGAGGAGCTTTGCGTTTGGGAACGCCTTGCGCGCCATCTGGTAGGACGTGACTACCCAGTCCCATCCCGTCGAGCCGTTCCCTCCGAGAGCGGCCGTAAACGGCGGCGCCGTATGGATGGGCTCGTTGACGACGTCGACCGCCCAGGTGTTTGGATATCGCTGACCGTACGCGGTAACCCACTTTTGGATTTCGGCCAATTGCTGAGCCTGCGACAAAGAGGTGATCCAGGTTGGGAACTGCGCGCCCCAGATGAGGTTGTGCGCTTTGAACTTAAAGCCATGTTGCTGCGAAAAGTTGTAGATGGCGTCCAACGGCGCCCAATTGAAAACTCCG
>Ga0265331_10003454_pt1 | contig 10208 bp, 10 predicted proteins | sample 41923metaG_FD_202088 | JGI IMG/M metagenome (GOLD analysis project Ga0265331, IMG submission 202088) | Rhizosphere microbial communities from Carex aquatilis grown in University of Washington, Seatle, WA, United States - 4-19-23 metaG | ecosystem: Host-associated > Plants > Roots > Rhizosphere...
CTCCGCGATTCTATCGCGGTTGCTTCCTTGAAGGAATCCCCCCTCTAACTTTTTCCTGTAAACTGTGATAAAACTGACTCAGTTATTTAGTAACGAGCCCTTAGCGAACCCCAAGCGAACCATTTTGCGGCCGAACTTCTTATGCCCGCGCATTTCTTCACAGCGACTGACACAATTGAAGAAATCATGAACCGTCACGGGGTGTCCGCTGCGGCTGCGAGCAATCGTTTAAAATATCTCAAACGGAAGGGATTGCTGAAAATTTAGGAGCGCGATGATAAACATCGCGCTCCTCCGTAACTGTCTGAACCCGCCATAGGCAGGCACGGAAAATCCATGAACAGCTATCGGTGTGGAAGCCTTAGTATAGCGAGTTTCATGGGTTTCTTCAAGAGTCGCGGGAGAAAGGAGAAACCATGCGTGTTCCAAAAGAACAGGTGATCTGTCGTCCCTACATTACGACGAGGAACGGCCGGCGCATCTATGCGTGGCAAAAGGGTTTAAAAGCCTTTTGTTTCAAGGTGAAATCCAAACAGGACTAACCGGGTATGGGCTGGGGCGGCGGATGCCGCCCCGCTTACCTTTATTACCAGAAGACAACTCTCATCTCGCTACAAGGAAAGACAAATGCGTAAAATTAAACCGCGCACCCCAAGTGTAACCATTACTCCTGAAATCGCCATCAAAATCAAACGCCTCTCTAAAGGAGGGCTTTTTCAGCATGATATTGCGACGATCATCGGCTGTAACCAAGGACGCATCTCCGAAGTCCTGAACGGAAAGACATTCACGGATAAACCGTCACCGCAGCCAGACTTTTTTGTTTAGGGTAAAGCTTGGCCGCACCGAAGCAAAACCCCTCGGTGCGGCTTGCTTTGCATGCGGCCACGGTTCGGATTCATAAGAGGCAAGATCTAACCTTGCTGGAGCCAGAACGCCTTGAGGTGATGGGCGTAGAAAGCATGGGCATTTCCAAGGCAGGAGCTGCGGGAGGAATCGGTCCGCCTTCGCCCTTCGGGCTATGGCGTGGCATTTTTTGTTCGCTTGCGAACAAAAAATGGTGCGGTCGAGAAGACTCGAACTTCCACGAGATTTCTCCCACAGCGACCTCAACGCTGCGCGTCTACCAATTCCGCCACGACCGCACACGCCGTACCAGAGGCTCATGCGTGTAGCAGATAGGGCTTCGGTTAATCAAGGGGCTAGCTAACCCGCGCCCTAATCCGTTGTGCAGGAACCAAAGCCGGTCAGGGAATGTGGGGCACCAGCCCGGCAATTCAGCGGTTTTTCCTTAGGATTAACCGCAATCATCCAGACAATGCCGCCAAGGCCAAGGACGACAAAAGCCCACAAAAGAACCGTTGTTTTAATGTCTTTCTTTTCCGGCTGGCCGTAAACGGGCTTTGCGGCGGGCTTGGGTTTTGTTGGTGTATCCATGCTGTTTGCCTCCGATTGGGTAAAATTATGCACCCTTTTTCAGAAACGGCAAGATGGCACCGATCCCTATTCCCCATCCTTCTTTTTCAAAAGGGCGAGTTTGGCGAAGGGGTTGGTTTCCACCGGTGTTTTGTCGAAAGCAACCTCCACCGGCGGTAACCCCGCCTTGCGCGGGTAGGGATCGAGGGCGAGGCCGAGATGCTGCGAAACCAGCTCACCCAGATCGATGATGCCGTTGGTGATTGGTTCCATATCATCTTCGTCCAGCGCACGTTCGGACACATCGGCGGTCACCAGCTCCGGCGCGGCGAAATGCACCTTGATGCTTTGCTCCAGCGTTGTGGGCAAGGGTTCCAGCGTCACGACGCAGCGTTGCACCACCTCCGCCTGCATCCGGCCATGGACGGTAAAATTCATCGCGCCGGAGGCCGGAAGCACATTCAGCTTGGCTTCCAGCTTTTTAAGCTCCACCAGACTGAAACGGGTGGCCAAGGCTGACCTTTCCTGTTCGCTGGCGATAATCGTTTCCTCCACCCCGTTCGCGCCGATCTTTTCGATGCGCAGGGGGCGGGTCAATTCGGGTTCGGGGGTGATATTTTTATTTTTCATCCGGCTTTTCTTTCATCATCACAAGCAGCAAAGGCAAACAGGCCTTGCACCAAGGCCGCTTCATCCGTCGCGGCCAAAAGGGCAACCGAAGCACGGACATAGTGGGCAAGCACCATCGCCCCGTCCGCGCTTTCGCGTCCATAGATATTCCGCGCCAAAGCGGCGACCAGCGCAGCATCGTCCGGCGCGGCCAAGGCTTTTTCATAAGCTTCGGCGCGTCCGTAAAAGCCGGACAGCATGGGTTTGATTTTCTTGCCGATACTCATATCGCCAACGCCCATTTCGCGCAAACTGCGATCCATGTCGGCGAACATCATGTCGAACAGCTTCTGTTTGACCGACAGGTGGCTCAGGCGGCGTATCACCAGAAACACATGCAACAGCAGCATATCAAACCGGCCATCGACCATATCCGGCACGCCCAGCCGCGCATAGAACACCGGTTGCCGCGACGCGGCGACGCAGGCGGCATACAGCGCGGCCAATGCCGGATCAACCGACGGCGTTACAAGGCCGCGAAGTTTTTGCAGCAATCCCATATCCCCACTTGACCCTTCGGTCGTTTCCGTTGATGAATAGTGCCCTAGTGATGCACCAGACTCTCCGGAACGGCAAGGCCATGCGCTATTCTCTCCTTCTTCTGATGCTGGCAACGATGCTGGCGGCTTGCACCCCGACGGTCGCGACGCGCGGCAATATGCTCGACGACGAAAGTCTGGCGGAGATCAAAGCGGGCTCCAGCACCCGCGAGGAAGTCGCCACCAAGCTCGGCACCCCGACGCAAATCAGCACCTTTGACGACAAAGTCTGGTACTATGTCGGACGGCAGACGGAGCAAACCTCGTTCTTCGATCCCGATGTGGTGAAACAGAAAGCCGTCGAAGTCCGGTTTAACGATCAAGGCGTTGTCAGTGGCGTCAAGAACCTCGACCTCGCTGACGCGCGGGATATTGTGCCGGTTGACCGCGCTACCCCGACCTTTGGCCGCGACGATACGCTGATCAAACAATTGCTCGGCGACCTCGCCCATCCGGGTCTGAAACAGACGCGGCAAGAAGGGCAGTAAGCCCGAACCGACCTATTCCGCCGCCAACGGCGTCGCCGCGTCGCGCATCAGGTCGTTGGCGAGGAGGGCGAAGAGCGCGGTCAGATCGCGCCGCAACCGGTCGAAGCCTTCGGTTTTCTCCAGCTTCCGTTCATCCATATACAGGCGGCGATTGATTTCGATCTGCAACGCATGCCGTCCGGTGGCGGGGGTGCCATAACGCCGGACGATTTCCATGCCTTTATACGGGTCATTCAGCGCGACACTGTAACCCAATTCCTGCAAATGTTCGGAAACGCAACGGGTGAAGGCCGGATCGCAACTCGTGCCGCCACGATCACCGAGGACAAAATCGGCGCGGAGCGTGGTGCCGTCTTCCTGACCACGGCTCGGCATCGAATGACAATTCAGTAAATAGGCCGCGCCGAACATCCGCGCCCGCACCGCCAAAGCCGCCGCCACCGCCGCGTGATAGGGACGATAAAACGCATCGATCCGCTGCATCACATCATCGACACCCAGCGGCGCGGCATAAACCGGCACGCCGGTCATGCACAGCCGCCGCACAAGGCCAAGCCCCAGCATCGTCCGTTCCGTCAGTTCCAATGGCGCAGGCCAGGGTGCCGCCAAAACCGCGGGATCAATATCCCCTTCGGCACGGTTGACGTCGATATAGCTACGCGGGAATTCGGCGGCGATCAGCGTCGCGCCCGTGTCCACTGCGCCCGCCACCAATTCATCCACCAGAAAATCTTCCGTCTGGCGCAGCAAAGGCAGGGGACAGGTATAGGCGAAATCCGCCGGATAAATCCGCCCGCTGTGCGGCGAATCCACCACCAGCGGCGACAAAAAACCGGTGGGTTCGGTGATGGTGACGGGGCGAAAACTCATACCCCAAGATTATGTGTTTCCGTTTTTCTTCACAAGTTTTTTCGATCTTTTGGTTAACGTCCGGCTGTTCGCGCTGGCCGGTGTTGGATTAACCAATTCCAGCTCCGCATTCTCCAAACGTTTGATCTCATCCCTCAGCCTTGCCGCTTCTTCGAATTCCAGATCACCCGCCGCCTGTTTCATGCGTTTGTCGAGGTCGCGGAGATGGGCGCGTAAGTCTTTGCCGCTGAGTGTCACGTCATTCGCCATGCCCGCCTGCACCGTCAGATGGTCGCGTTCATAGACGGACGATAAAACATCGCCGATGATTTTCTTCACGCTCTCCGGCGTGATGCCGTGCTTGGCGTTATAGATTTGTTGCCGTTCGCGGCGGCGGTCGGTTTCATCGATTGCCGCCTTCATGCTGCCGGTCATGCGGTCGGCGTATAAAATCGCGCGTCCATCCAGGTTACGCGCGGCGCGGCCAATGGTTTGGATCAGGGAGGTGCGCGAACGCAGATACCCTTCCTTATCCGCATCCAAAATGGCCACCAACCCGCATTCGGGAATGTCCAACCCTTCGCGCAACAAATTGATGCCGATCAGCACATCGTAAACACCGAGGCGCAGATCGCGGATAATCTCGATCCGTTCCAGCGTTTCCACATCCGAATGGATGTAACGCACTTTGACTCCCGCCTCGGTCATATATTCCGTCAGCGCCTCGGCCATTTTTTTGGTGAGGGTGGTGACGAGGATACGCATCCCTTTCTTCACCACTTCGCGCACTTCGAACAGCAAATCATCGACTTGTTTTTCGGTGGGGCGGATGATGACGGGTGGGTCCATCAGGCCGGTCGGGCGCACCACCTGTTCGACGAACACGCCGCCGGTTTTATCCAATTCCCACGGCCCCGGCGTTGCCGAAACGAACACCGATGGCGGGCGCATCCGTTCCCATTCTTCGAATTTCAACGGGCGATTGTCGGCGCAGGACGGCAGGCGGAACCCATATTGCGCCAGTGTTTTTTTCCGCGATTGATCGCCTTTGTACATCGCCTGCAGTTGCGGCACCATCACATGGCTTTCATCCACGAACAGCATGCAGTTTTGTGGCAGATATTCGAACAAAGTCGGTGGCGGATCGCCCCCCGGCCTGCCGGTCAGATAGCGCGAATAATTTTCAATACCGGCGCAGGAACCCGTCGCGGTAATCATCTCGATATCGAAGGTAACGCGTTCGCGCAAACGCTGTTCTTCCAGCAATTTGCCTTCCGACAAAAACGCCGCGCATTGCGCCTTCAAATCGATTTTGATCTGTTCCACCGCCTGCGTCAGGGTCGGCTTCGGCGTCACGTAATGGCTGTTGGCGTAAAGTTTGACGGCGTCCAGATTGGCGCCCTTTTCGCCGGTCAGCGGATCAATTTCGACGATCTGTTCGATCTCGTCGCCGAACATGATCAGACGCCAGGCGGTGCTTTCCAAATGCGCCGGAAAAATTTCCACCGTATCGCCGCGCACGCGGAAATCGCCGCGCCCGAAACCGATATCGTTGCGTTTATATTGCAATTCCACCAGTGCCGACAAAAGCTGCGGACGCGGGAAACTCTGCCCCTTGGTGAGGCCCAGCACCATGCTCTGATACGTCTCCACCGAACCGATGCCGTAGATGCAGGATACCGACGCGACGATAATCACATCGTCGCGTTCCAGCAGCGACCGCGTCGCCGCATGGCGCATGCGGTCGATCTGTTCATTAATCATCGCCTCTTTTTCGATATAGGTGTCGGAGCGCGGCACATAGGCTTCCGGCTGATAATAATCGTAATAGCTGACGAAATATTCGACGGCGTTGTGCGGGAAGAAACTTTTCATCTCGCCATACAATTGCGCCGCCAGCGTCTTGTTCGGCGCGAGGATCAAGGCGGGGCGTTGCAGTTCCTGTATCACCTCGGCCACGGTAAATGTCTTGCCCGACCCCGTCACGCCCAGCAAAACCTGATCCCGTTCCCCTGCCTGCAACCCTTGCGTCAGGGCCGCAATCGCCTGCGGTTGATCGCCCGCGGGTTTGTAATCGGAGACAAGCTGGAAGGCTTTTCCAGCCTCAGGCCGGAAATCCGGCTTCACGACATCGGCGAGAATGGGGAAGGTCATGGGGGAAGTATAGAGAGGCTGGAGGCTGGAGGCTAGAGGCTGGGGATTAACATTCACGTCATTCCGACGAAAGTCGGAATCCAGCGCCGCGCGTCTGCGCGGCATAAATGCTAACAATCACGAAGTTGAAAGCGCTGCGAGTCTTAAGCTCGCTATCGCTCGCGCTGGATTCCGACTTTCGTCGGAATGACGTTTCCTTTTCGACAAAACCCCTGCTAAAACGGGTTTATGTCCAAACACCACCTCACCCTCGTGATCAAGATCGGCACCGCCGCGCTCAGTGGCGCGGATGGGACGCCGGATGCGCGGTTGCTGGGCGCACTGGTGGCCGAGATGGTCGCGTTGAAACAAGCGGGACATCAGGTGATTTTGGTGTCGTCGGGTGCGGTCGGCACCGGGCGGGCACTCATCAAAAAACAAACACCCTTGCAACGCTGCGACACTGTTGTCGAGCGCCAGATTTTAGCGAGCCTTGGACAGGCGCGATTGATGTCTTTGTATCAGGAATTGCTGACGCCGCATCATTTGCTGGCATCGCAAATTCTGCTGACCAAGCAGGATTTCCGTTCGCGCCGCCATCACAAAGTCATGGAAAATCTGTTCGCCGCGCTGCGCCAGCAACCGCATATTTTGCCGATCATCAATGAAAATGACAGCGTGACGGTGGATGAATTGATGTTCACCGATAATGACGAACTCGCGGGGCTTCTGGCGGCGATGATGAATGCCGACCGGCTTATGATCCTGTCGCACATTGCCGGTGTTTATGATCGGCCTCCTGACGAAGCAGGCGCGTCCATCATTCCCCTGATCGATTTCGCGAAGAAGACCGGCATTCCGGCGGGCACGCGCGGCAAATCACAGACGGGGCGCGGCGGGATGGAAAGCAAACTCGGCATGGCGCGGAAACTGGCGGGGATGGGCATTCGCACCCATGTCGCCGCCGCACGTGACGCCACCATCATCACCCGCTTGCTGCGCGATGAGCCTGTCGGCACCACCATCGCGCCGATGCCGGATAAACGCAACGCGGTGAAACGCTGGCTGGCCAGCGAAACGCTGAAACCACGCGCGACTGTTACCGCCAACGCTTGCCTGACCAACATCCTGCGTAAACCCGATGCCGCCATCAGCCTGTTGCCGGTTGGCCTGACAAAAATTCATGGCGAATTTGACAAAGGCGATCTGGTGCAAATCGTAGATGAGGCTGGCAAGCCGCTCGCCCTCGGCGTCGCCCGCTGTGACCAAAGCGCGTTGTGTCCAATGCTGGGCAAAAAGAACCAGCCGGTTTTCATTCATTATGATCAGTTGCATAGGCTTGACGCAGTCGCGGTTGTGAGCGACGCGCCAAGCGCGGCGGTCACAGAGCAGTCGCGTCAAAAGAAAGAGTCCCATGAGTAGTAATCCGCTGGAGTCCATCGGCCAAAAAGCTAAAGAAGCATCGCGCATTCTGGCGCAAGCACCCACCGCGCAAAAGAACGCCGCGCTCTGCGCCATCAGCGCGACGTTGAAAAAGAACAGCGCGGCGATCCTTGCCGCCAATGAAAAAGATGTCGAAGCCGCCAAAGCTAAAGGCATGGCGGATGCACAATTGGATCGCCTCCGCCTGACCGAAGCGCGGTTGCAGGCGATGGTGGATGGTATTGGCGTGATCCATGCTTTGCCCGATCCGGTGGATCGTTTGCTGGAGAGTGTCACGCGCCCCAATGGCCTCCGCATCGAAAAACGCAGCGTGCCGATTGGCACCATCGGCATCATTTTTGAATCGCGCCCGAATGTGGCGACCGATGCCGCCGCGCTTTGCCTCAAATCCGGCAATGCCTGTATTTTGCGGGGTGGTAGCGAAAGCTGGCACAGCGTGTCGGCCCTGATCGACGCCGTACAAACCGGATTAAAGGCCGCCAACCTGCCCGCCGAAGCGGTGCAAACCTTGCCCTCCGCCGAACGTGCGCATGTCGGCGACCTGCTGACCTTGAACGCCTATGTCGATCTGATCATCCCGCGCGGCGGCAAGGGGCTGATCGCCCGCGTGCAGGCCGAAAGTCACATTCCGGTCCTCAGCCATCTGGACGGCATTTGCCACACCTATGTCGATGCCAAAGCCGATCCGGCCAAAGCCGTCGCCGTCACGCTGAACGCGAAAATGCGCCGCACCTCCATCTGCGGCGCGACGGAATGTTTGCTGTTGCAGCAAGACATCGCCGCCACGCTTGGCAAAGACATACTCGCGGCGTTACTGGATGCCGGATGCGAAGTGCGGGTGCCGGATTCGCTGATGGCTTTGGATACCCGTCTGAAAAAGGCGGCGGCCAGCGATTATGGTTTCGAATTCCTCGCCCCCATCATCGCCGTAGCGGTGGTGGCGGATGTGCGCGGCGCGGTGGATTTTATCAATACGCACGGATCGCAACACACCGACGCGATCATCACCGAAGACACCGCCGCCGCCGATTATTTCCTGCGCCATGTCAGCAGCGCCATCGCCCTGCATAACGCCTCAACCCAGTTCGCCGATGGCGGCGAATTCGGCAAAGGCGCGGAAATCGGCATCGCCACCGGCAAACTCCACGCCCGCGGCCCCGTAGGCTTGGAAGAACTCACCACCTACCAATACCGCATCCACGGCACCGGCCAGACGCGCCCTGTGTAGGTTTTTTGAAAATTATTGCTTGGCCTTCGCAAAACAGCTGCTAAAACAAGGGCATGAGCACAATCGTCACCAACCCCCATGTCCGCATCGCCCCGTCGCCGACGGGGTTGCTGCATATTGGCAATATCCGCGCGGCCTTGTTCAATTGGCTGTTCGCCAAACGGCATGGCGGGCGTTTCATGTTGCGTCTGGACGACACCGACAGCGTCCGTTCGACCGAAGCCTTTGCCGATGCGATCCAGCGCGATCTGTCGTGGTTGGGCCTGACATGGGACAGTTTCCTGCGCCAATCCGACCGTATCGCGCGTTACACCGAAGTGTTGGAACAGCTGAAAAAAAGCGGGCGGGTTTATCCATGCTTTGAAACCCAGAGCGAACTGGATCTAAAACGCAAAATCCAGCTGGGTCGTGGCTTGCCGCCGGTATATGACCGCGCCGCCCTTAAACTCACCGAGGCCGAACGCGCCGCCTATCTTGCCGAAGGGCGCAAGCCGCATTGGCGGTTTCATCTGAACGCGGGCGATGTTGTCTGGGACGATATGATCCAAGGCCATAAGAGCTTCCCCGTCGCCGCGCTTTCCGATCCGGTTCTGGTGCGTGAAGACGGCGTGCCGCTTTATACTTTTTGTTCGGTGGTGGATGATGTTGATTATGCCATCACCCATATCATCCGCGGCGAAGACCATGTCACCAACACCGCCGTACAAATGCAAATCTGGCAAGCCATCAGCGCTTTACCGCCCCCCGTTTTCGCCCATTTTCCGCTGATCGTCAGCGCCAGCGGCATTGAAATGAGCAAACGCCTCGGCACCCTTTCCATCGCCAGCATGCGCGAAGAAACCGGCATTGAACCGATGGCGGTGAACGCGCTGCTTGCCAAACTCGGCACGTCGGATGCGATCGCGCCGCGCCTGACTTTGGCGGAACTGGCCGCTGAATTTGACCTCGCGAAAATCTCCCGCGCCACGCCGAAATTCGATCTGGAAGAATTGCAGGGGTTGAACGCCAAGATTCTGCACCTGACCCCTTACGCATCGGTGCAAGATCGTTTGCAGAAACTCGGCCTTGCTGATGCCGGTGAAGCCTTCTGGAACGCCGTTCGCGCCAATCTGGCCGCCGTCGCTGATGCGAAAATCTGGTGGAATGTGGTGCATGGGTCCATCACCCCCGTGATCACCGCACCGGAATTTCTTGCCGAAGCCGCCGCTCTCCTGCCGCCTGCGCCGTGGAACGAGGCGACATGGGGCATCTGGATGGACGCGATCAAAGCCAAAACCGGCCGCAAAGGCAAAGAGCTTTTCATGCCGCTGCGCCTCGCCCTCACCGGCTTCGATCACGGGCCGGAGATGAAGTTGTTGCTGCCGATGATCGGACCGGAAAAAGTGAAAGCGCGGTTGGCGTAAAAGTCCCCTCCCCCTTGTGGGGAGGGTTAGGGAGGGGGGC
>Ga0265331_10003456_pt1 | contig 10205 bp, 8 predicted proteins | sample 41923metaG_FD_202088 | JGI IMG/M metagenome (GOLD analysis project Ga0265331, IMG submission 202088) | Rhizosphere microbial communities from Carex aquatilis grown in University of Washington, Seatle, WA, United States - 4-19-23 metaG | ecosystem: Host-associated > Plants > Roots > Rhizosphere >...
ACTTCCCCGGAGTAATTACTTTCTTCCCACGCTCACATAGGTGAATCCGCGCTTCCTCGCCTCTGCGGGGCGATAGACATTGCGCATGTCGACGATGATTGGAGACTTCATCAGTGTCTTGACCCGGTCGAGGTCGAGCGCGCGGAAGGCGTCCCATTCGGTGACGATGGCGAGCGCCTCCGCGCCCTCGATCGCGCCATAGGCGTCGTCGTGGAAGGTCACGTCGGGCATGAGCGGGCGCGCCTGCTCTATGCTTTCGGGATCATAGGCGTGCACGCTCGCGCCGTCGCCGATGAGCGAGGCGACGATCGAGATCGAGGGCGCGTCGCGCATATCGTCGGTGTTGGGCTTGAAGGCGAGCCCCAGAAGCGCGATGCGCTTGCCGCGCACCGAGCCGCCGAGCGCCTGCATGATCTTGCGCGCCATGAGCCGCTTGCGCGCGTCGTTGACCGCGACGACCGTTTCGACGATGCGCAGCGGTGCGCCTTCGTCCTGGCCGGTCTTCAATAGAGCCAGCGTGTCCTTGGGGAAGCAGGAGCCTCCATAGCCCGGCCCCGCGTGCAAGAACTTCGGGCCGATGCGCTTGTCGAGCCCGATGCCGCGCGCGACGTCCTGCACGTCGGCGCCGACCTTCTCGCACAGATCAGCGATCTCGTTGATGAAGGTGATCTTCGTCGCGAGAAAAGCATTGGCCGCATATTTCGTGAGCTCGGAGGTGCGGCGGCCGACGAAGAAGAGCGGCGGCGCGTTGAGGCTCAGCGGCCGATAGATCTCCTGCATCACTTCCCGCGCGCGCGCATCCTCGGTTCCAATCACCACGCGGTCGGGACGCTTGAAGTCCTCGATCGCCGCGCCTTCGCGCAGGAATTCCGGGTTCGAGACAACGGTGAAGTCCGCGTCGGGCCGAATCTCGCGGATGATGCGCTCGACCTCGTCACCTGTGCCGACCGGCACGGTCGATTTCGTCACGACCACGGTGAATTTCGGGCCCAGCGCCTCGCCGATCGTCTTGGCGGCCGCGAAAACATAGGAGAGGTCCGCATGGCCGTCGCCGCGGCGCGACGGCGTGCCCACGCCGATGAAGACGGCGTCGGCGTCCCTGACGCTGCTCGCGAGGTCGGTGGTGAAGGAGAGGCGTCCCTGGCGGGCGTTGGTCGCGACGAGCTCGTCGAGGCCGGGCTCATAGATCGGGATCTCGCCGCGCTTCAACCGCTCGATCTTGCCGGCGTCCGTGTCGACGCAGGTCACGACATGGCCGAAATCCGCAAAGCAGGCGCCCGAAACCAAGCCGACATAGCCCGAGCCGATCATCGTTATGTGCATGAGGGAGAATCTTTCCTTTGACCTTCGAGAGTCCGTCGCGCCGCCATCTCCTCCTGCATGGCGAAAGCCGGCGGCGACCGGCGTCCGTCAGCGAGGCGATGGAGAGCGCCTTTCCTTTCCCTGCGCTCCCGTGACAAGGTCATGACAGCGTGGGATTGCGTCCGAGCCGCGCGGGTTTCTCGCTTCGATCGCCGCCCCTAGGCCCGGCGATCCCGCGGCGCGATCCGTCCCGCCAGCGGCATCCCCGCGCGCGTCATAGAGGGCCCGTCCGCCGTGAGCAAGGTAGCCCGGCCCCGGGCCGCGCCGTCGATTCTTGCTCGCGCCGAACGCCTCGTCACGCCCCTCTCGTCCTTGAGGCTTGCGAAGTTTGCCTTGCCGAAAAGCCGGAATGGGGGCATTCTTGCGCTTTAATAAGAGATTTCTGGTCCCTTCCGGGCTCGAGGTGGGCCGCCGGCGCGCGATTTTGGCGTCAACCCATTGAGCAGGCGAGGAAATCAAAATGCGCGACTCGATCCCCAAATTCCTGCAGGGCGTGTTTCCCTTCGTCGGCGCCGGATATGAAAGCCCCTGCGTCATCAGCGACGCGTTGAGCTACGCCGTGCCGCCGGACAGACGCACGCAGCCCATTTATTTCCGGGGCGGCAATTCGTCCGACGAGATGATTTTTGTGGTGCTGACGCGCGACGGCGCTCCGATGCGCTGGTTCCCGATTGGCGCGCGCGGCGGGGCGCACATCCCCCTAGCCGTCGTCGAGGACCTTTTTCCCGACACCAAAATTGAGCTGCGTCTGGGCGCCAGAGGCGGCGCGACCGGCGTCGTCATGATCGATTTCGGCATGGTGGAAATATGAGCTGATCGCGGCCGGGAGGGGGGAATGGCGAAGAGAAGGCTCGTGGTCGTGGGCAACGGCATGGCGGGCGTGCGCGCGGTCGAGGAGGTGCTGCAGCGCGGCGGCGGCGAGCTTTTCGACATCACGATCTTCGGCGACGAGCCTTACGGCAATTACAACCGGATCATGCTTTCAAGCGTGCTGAGTGGCGAGCAGGACGCGGCCGAGATATTCTTGAATCCCATCGACTGGTATCGCGAGAATGGCATCGCGCTTCATGCCGGCTCGCCGGTCACGAAGATCGATCGCGCCGCGAAGATCGTCGTCTCGGAGTCGGGGGTGCGCGAGGCCTATGACAAGCTTCTCATCGCGACCGGCAGCCGGCCCCTCGTGCCGCCGATCGTCGGCGTTTCCGGCCAGGGCGGCCGCCTCAAGCGCGGCGTTTTCGGCTTTCGCAGCTACGACGACTGCAACGCGATCCTTGCGCGGGCGAAGCAGAGCGCTCGGGCGGTCGTCATCGGCGGCGGGCTGCTGGGGCTCGAGGCGGCGCGCGGGCTTCTCGCGCATCTGAGCGACGTGCATCTCGTCCATAGCGGCAAGCACCTCATGCACATGCAGCTCGACGCGATGAGCGGCGCGATGCTCGAAGCCAGCATGCGGAGCCTGGGCGCGCAAATCCATCTCGAGAAGCAGACGGCGCGCATTCTCGGCGACGAGGAGGTCTCAGGCGTCGCATTTAAGGACGGCTCCACCCTAGACTGCGATCTCATCGTGCTGGCGACTGGCATTCGTCCCAATTCCGAAATCGGCTTGCGCGCCGGCCTCTCTGTCGAACGGGCGATCGTCGTCGACGATCAGATGCGCAGCGTCGACGACGCGGATGTTTATGCGATCGGCGAATGCGCGCAGCATCGCGGCCGCGTCTATGGCCTCGTCGCGCCGCTGTGGGAACAGGGGAAGGTTTTCGCCGATCATTTCACGCAGCGCGATCTCGGGGCCGCCTATCACGGATCAAAGCTCGCGACGAAGCTCAAGGTCACGGGCATAGAGCTCGCGTCCATGGGAACGCCGGAGCACGAGATTGGGGACGAGCTTATTCAGCTCGCCGAACCTAAGCGGGGCGTCTACAAGAAGCTCATTGTGCGCGACAGCCGGCTCGTCGGCGCCATTCTCCTCGGCGACATTTCCAAGGCCGCCTATCTCATGCAGGCCTTCGCGCATGACGCGCCGCTTCCCGAGGAGCGGCTCTCCATGCTCTTCGACCTCGGCGCGCCCAGTCAGAAGATCACGCTCGACGAAATGCCGGCGGAAACGCAAATTTGCAATTGCAACGGCGTGACGAAATCCACGCTCGGCGCCTGCGTTTCCGCGGGCCATCGATCGGCGAAGGCCGCGATGGACGCGACGCGCGCCGGCAAGGGCTGCGGCGCCTGCAAGACGCTGGTGGCTGAAGTCGTGCTCTATTTTTGCGGCGGCGAGGTCGAGGAGGACCCTTCGGTCCATTACTATGTTCCGGGCGTTACGATGACGAAGCCGCAGCTCATCGCCGCGGTGCGCGAGCGCGGATTGAAATCGGTCTCGGCCGTTTTCGCGTCGCTTGCGGACGGCGTGGAGGATGCTGCGAGCAAGCCGGCGCTTGCATCGCTGCTCGCGACGGTCTGGAACGGCGACTATGAAGACGAGCGCGACGCACACTTCATCAACGACCGCGTCCACGCCAACATTCAAAAGGACGGCACATTTTCGGTTGTGCCGCAGATGCCCGGCGGGGTCTGCACGCCGCAGGAGCTGAAGCGCATCGCGGAAGTCGCGGAAAAATACGCCGTGCCGCTCGTGAAGCTCACGGGAGGTCAGAGAGTCGATCTCGTCGGCGTGCCAAAGGATCAGCTCCCCGCCGTCTGGAGGGATCTCGGCATGCCCGCGGGCTCGGCCTGGGCCAAAGCCTATCGCACGTGCAAGAGCTGCATCGGCTCGGACTATTGCCGCGTCGGCCTGGGCGACAGCATGGGGTTCGCCAGCAAGATCGAGGCCCGCCTTCGCGGACTGGAGGCGCCCGCCAAACTCAAGCTCGCCACGGCGGGCTGTCCCCGCAACTGTTCGGAGGCGCTGATCAAGGACGTGGGCTTCGTCGCGATCGGCGACGACAAATGGGAGATCTACATCGGCGGGGCCGGCGGCTCGCGCGTGCGCAAAGGCGATTTGCTCGCGACCGTCGACGGCGAGGAAAAAGCCTTGGCGCTGGCCGGACGCTTCTTGCAGTATTATCGCGAGAACGCCAAATGGCGCGAACGCACCTATGATTTCGTCGAGCGCGTCGGTCTTGAGCGCATCCGCGCGGTCGTCGTCGAGGACAGCGACCGCGTTGGCGCGGCGCTCGATGCGGCCTTGGAGGCCGCCATTGCCGCCGCCTACGATCCGTGGACCGAGGCGCAGGCGCCGAAGACGGTGAACCAGTTCGCCTCGACGCTGCCCGCGGAGGCATGAATGTCGCGACTCTTGTTGATCGGCGACATCGAGCAGATCCCCAAGGCCGAGGCGCGCAATGTCCGGGTCGACGGCCTGGAAGTCGCGGTGTATCGAACGCGCTCGGACGAGGTTTTTGCGACGCAGGCCCACTGCCCGCACGCCGGCGGACCGCTCGCCGACGGACTTCTCGGCGAAGGCAAGGTGATCTGTCCGCTGCACGAGCGCGCTTTCGACCTGCGCACGGGACGCAATCTGACGGACGATTGCGGGGATTTGCGCGTCTATCCGGTCAAGCTGGCGGCGGACGGCAAAATCACGATCGAGCTGTCGGGCGAAGGCGTCGCGGGAACGGGCAGCCCCCTTTAAACCAGCTTCGAGAATTCGCTTTGCCGGCGCGCCCCGCAGTTCTTCGCGACCTTCCGAGCTTCTTGGCGAATTCGCCTTGTCGATTGGCGAAGAATGGCATTCGCGCTCGCGCCGCCACCCGCGATCTTTACACTTGAAGCAATTTCGAGGAGGCCCGCTTCGGGAGAAACGCAATGAGCGCAAACAATAATGTGCCTCTCGTCAAGGAAATGAACCTAACCCTGCGCCCGACGCTCGTGCTTTGCACGCTCGGAGGCGCGATCCTGGGTTTCATCCTGGCGAAATGGGGCGTCTCCGACAATTACCAGCTTATCGCTTCGGTGACTTTCGTCTTCGCCGTGCTCACCGGTCTCTTCTCCACTTTCATCTGAACTCCCTAGGCCCCGCCCCGCGCAAGCCCGTGAGAGAGCGCGTTCGAGCTTGTCGGACGGCCTCTTTCATTGTTGCGGGAAGAGCCGTCGTCCTCAGCCGCCCACGCCGAAAGCGGCCAGCGCCGCCATGTAGACAATCTCGCTCGCCGTCGCGCCGAGCGGCACGATCTGGATCGATTCGTCGAGCCCCACGATGAGTGGGCCGAGCACGGTCGCGCCGCCGAGCTCCTGCAGCATCTTGGTGGAGATCGCCGCCGAGTGAAAGGCCGGCATGACCAGCACATTCGCCGTGTCCTTCAACCGGCAGAAAGGGTAGGCGGTCATGAGCTGCCGGTTCAGCGCGATGTCGGCGCCCATCTCGCCGTCATAGGCGAAATCGACCTTGCGCCGGTCGAGAATCTTCACCGCCTCGTGCACGCGCGCAGTGCGCTCGCCCGGCGGATGGCCGAAGGTGGAGAAGGCCAGCATCGCGACGCGCGGATCGATGCCGATGCGCTTGGCGAAGCGCGCCGCTTCTATGGCGATTTCGGCGAGGTCGGCGGCTTCCGGCATTTCGGTGATCGCCGTGTCGGCGACGACGACGACGCGACCGTTGGCCAGCACGAGCGACGCGCCGATGAGCCGTCTGCCCGGCTTTGGATCGACGACGCGGCGCACGTCCTCGAGCGCGCTGGAGAAATTGCGCGTGACGCCGGTGACCATCGCATCCGCGTCGCCCTTGGCGACCATCGCCGCGGCGAAATGATTGCGGTCGTTGTTGACGAGCCGCTGACAGTCGCGAAACAGATAGCCCTTCCGCTGCAGCCGCGCGTAAAGCATCTGCGCATAATCGGCGTTGCGTGAGGAGAGCTTCGCATTGTGAATCTCGAGCTTGTCGCCGAGCTCGAGACCCGCGGCGGCGGCGGTTTCGACGACCCGCGCCTCGCGGCCCACGAGGATGGCGCGTCCCAGGCCCTCATTGACGAAGGCAAGCGCGGCGCGAATGACCTGCTCTTCTTCGCCTTCCGCGAAGACGACGCGCTTGGGCTCGCTGCGCACCCGGTCGAAGATCGTCTGCATCAGAGCAGCGACGGGATCGCGCCGCGCCGAGAGCTCGGCGCGATAGGCCTTCATGTCGACGATGGGCCGGCGGGCGACTCCCGTGTCCATCGCGGCTTTCGCCACGGCCGGCGGCACGATGGAGATGAGCCGCGGATCGAAAGGCGCGGGGATCAGATAGTCGCGGCCGAAGCGCGGACGCGCGCCGCGATAGGCGCTTGCAACCTCGTCCGGCACGTCCTCGCGCGCGAGCTGCGCCAAGGCTTTGGCCGCGGCGATCTTCATCTCCATGTTGATCGTTTTGGCGCGCACGTCGAGCGCGCCGCGGAAGATGTAAGGGAAACCCAATACATTGTTGATCTGGTTCGGATAGTCCGAGCGTCCGGTCGCAACGATCGCGTCGGGACGAGCCTCATGCGCCTCTTCGGGCGAGATTTCGGGATCGGGATTGGCCATGGCGAAGACGATCGGGTCCTTCGCCATCGTGCGCAGCATGGCCGGCGTCAGCGCGCCCTTTACCGAGAGACCATAAAAGATGTCGGCGCCTTCCAGCGCCTCGGCCAGCGTGCGCGCCTTTGTCTCGACCGCATGCGCGCTCTTCCATTGATTCATGCCCTCGGTTCTGCCGCGATAGATGACGCCCTTCGTGTCGCAGAGCGTCACATTGGCGGCGTTGAAGCCGAGCGCCTTCGCGAGGTCCAGACAAGCGACCCCCGCGGCGCCGGCGCCGTTGCAGACAAGCCGCGTCTGCCGGATGTCGCGCCCCGTGAGCGCCAGCGCGTTCAGGAGGCCTGCCGCTGAAATGATCGCCGTGCCGTGCTGATCGTCGTGGAACACGGGAATGTCCATCAATTCGCGCAGGCGCTCCTCGATGACGAAACACTCCGGCGCCTTGATGTCCTCGAGATTGATGCCGCCAAAGGAGGGGCCGAGATATCGCACGGCGGCGATGAATTCCTCGATGTCATGCGTGTCGACCTCGAGATCGATCGAATCGATGTCGGCGAAGCGCTTGAACAGCGCCGCCTTGCCCTCCATGACCGGCTTCGCGGCGAGCGCGCCGAGATCGCCCAGTCCGAGAATCGCGGTGCCATTGGTGATGACGGCGACCATGTTGCCCTTGACGGTGTAATCATAGGCCGCCGAAGGGTCGCGCGCGATGGCGAGGACAGGCGCGGCGACGCCGGGCGAATAGGCTAGCGAGAGATCGCGCTGCGTCGCCATCGGCTTCGTCGCGACGATCTCGAGCTTGCCGGGGCGTCCGCGCGAGTGGAAGAGCAACGCCTCCTTGTCTGTGAAAACCGGCCGCTCTTGACCCGAGGGTTTCTCGTCCGCCATCTGCGGGCCTCTCCCATACGAAGTTTCGTAACACTGCGTGGGTATAGGCGGCGCGCCGGCGCGGTGGCAAGGATGCGATCTCGCGACGATAGCGATTGCGCGCGGGAGATGTTTGCCCCCGTCTATCGCTGCGGCGCGCTGTCGCAGCGTCGGCTTGCGAAGAGCAGGGGTCTCGGTCTCGCCCTGCGCGCTCGCAATCGTGTTTTTGTGCTTGTGCGAAATCGCTTTCGCGGGCAGAGTCCGGCCGCTCTCTGGCCGGCGCGCCGCGCGACGGTCGACCACGGGGCCCGGAGGAGATGATGAGTTCGACTGCGACGAGGAAGCCCAGCGCATTTCAGCGCTTTTGGAATCTCGACTGGAAAGTGAAGATTCTGGTTGTTCTGATTCTCCCGATCTCGCTGTTCGTGATCGGGCTGCTGCTGCTCGACTCTTTCAATTATGCTGTTGGCGAGCGCACCGGCGTGATCTCCAAGATCTCGCAGAAGGGCATCGCCTGCTGGACCTGGGAGGGCCAATTGGCGCAGCCGAACTTCTCGCGATCGAGCGCGCTCGGAGCGGGGGGAAGGAACTCGCCGGTCGACAACACCTTCGATTTCTCCGTGCCGGATCCCGAGGCTCGCAAGCAGCTCGAGAACATCCCGCCGGGCAGCTCGGTTGCGCTGCAATATAATCAAAAGCTCTTCGCGCTCGATCTGCCGCTGCCGCTCATGTGCCGCCGGCGCACGCAGTTCGAGATTACGGGCGTGCGGCTCGCGCCAGCTCTCTCGCCGGAGCAGATCCCGGTCAGGCCGCCGGAGCTGCAATAACGCCCCGCGGAAGGCCGCGCCACGCGCCGGGGAGGATCGGAGAGGCTCTGGCCCTTCTCCTCATCTCCGGCGTGTTTTTGTCCCGGTCGGCCCTTGCGCAGACGCCCGCCGCGCCGGAGAGCGGGCCCTGCTCGCTCGCCAAGGCGGAGCCGGCGATCGTCGCCAGCGTCTCACCAGACTTCGATATCATTCTTGCCGACGGTTGTCGGGCGGGCTTTGCCGGGCTCGAGTTTCCGCGCGTCCCCGGCGAGACGCGCGATGCGGCCCTGACGCGTTTGATCGCCTGGCTCGACGGCGCCCAAGTCTTCGTCGAGCCGCTCGCGGCTGCGCCCGATCGCTGGGGGACGTTGCCCGTGCAGGTGATCGCGGCCTCGAGCGAAAAGCCGGCCGCGCCGCTCGTTTCGGTCGGCGTCGCGCTGATCGGGGAGGGGCTCGCCCGCTATCGGCCCGATCGCCCCGCCGCGCCCTGCGCCAAAGCCTATCTCCAAGCGGAAGCTCTTCCCCGCGCGCGAAAAACAGGGGTGTGGGCGGAGGATCCGGAGATCGATGCGTCAATGGCCTCGCTGGCGACCCTCGAGGCGCTCCTCCGAAAAGAAGGGGATGACCGTGCTCGCCGGCAGGGTCGTCTCAATCGGCGAGACGATGGGAGCCATCTACCTGAATTTAGGGAAAAATCGCGGCCGCGACGCTGCCGCCGTGATTTCCAGGAAGAATATGCCTATATTCCTGGCCCAGGGATGGATTCTCCGTTCGCTGCTCGGACGACGCATTCGCGTACGCGGCTTGATCGAGACCAATAACGGACCGAGGATTGAGATTTCGAGCCCCGCGGAGATCGAGCTCCTTGGCGACACGCCCGAGAACTGAGGTTCCGCGCGCGCTCTTGCATGGGGGCGCGGCGGGGGGCAGGGGGCTCGGCTTTCGCCCTTTTCTGGTCGTCCTTGCAGCCTTGGCGCTTTCGGGCTGCGCGGAGCTCGAACGGCAGGGGCAGCTGTTTGCGCCCACCGCTCCCGTCACGCCTTCCGCCGGCGGCGCCAGTCGCGAGACGGTGCCCGTCGATGAGTTCGTCGAGCAATTCGGCGGCGTATACCGCGCGCCGGTCACCGAGGCCTATCTGAACCGCATCCTGCAGCGGCTGGCGGCGGCCAGCGGCGGTCCCGGACAGACCGCGTACAAGGTCACCATTCTCAACACGCCCGTCCCGAACGCCTATGCGCTTCCCTCGGGCAATCTTTACGTCACCCGGGGACTCCTGGCGCTCGCCAATGACGCCTCGGAAGTCTCGGCGGTGATGGCGCATGAGATCGCCCATGTGACGGCGCGCCACCGCGCCTTGCGCGACGAGCGGCAACGCGAGGCCGAAGTGATCACCAAGGCCGCCGAGGCCCTCAAATCCGGGCAGAGCCGCGAGGACGCGCGCATCCGCCAGAAGCTCTCTTTCGCCAGCTTCTCGCGCCAGCAGGAGTTCGAAGCCGATGCGATGGGCGTCAAGGTCATCGCCGGCGCGGGCTTCGATCCCTATGGCGCCTCGCGCTTCCTGACGGCGCTCGGTCGATCGACCGAGCAGCTGGCTGCGCTTAACGCCGAGAAAAAGTCTTCCTACGCGTCGGACATTCTCTCGGAGCATCCGTCGACGCCGGAACGGGTGTCCCGCGCTATTGCCGCGGC
>Ga0265331_10003457_pt1 | contig 10203 bp, 7 predicted proteins | sample 41923metaG_FD_202088 | JGI IMG/M metagenome (GOLD analysis project Ga0265331, IMG submission 202088) | Rhizosphere microbial communities from Carex aquatilis grown in University of Washington, Seatle, WA, United States - 4-19-23 metaG | ecosystem: Host-associated > Plants > Roots > Rhizosphere >...
TTGCCTGACGCCGCATTTTGGGCAGATTTCGGCCTTGGCTTTGATGACAGCACCACATTCACTGCAAAATTTCTCATCAATTCCTTTAACTTGCTCACTCATGTTTTCTCCTTTGAACTGCAGAATCTATTGGCATACTACTTCAAGTAGCCCTGTATTCGTACTCCAGCATCACTTCGTTTCGCCGCAGGAAAGGTAAAGTCCACGGCGGATTGTAACGCGCCAATTCAACGCCGGAGACCGGTTTAAGTTGCCTGCTTTCCATCCAGGCCAGAAGCTCTTGTGTTTTCTTTTGCCTTTTGGCCTCTTTAGCCAAGCCTGAGAATGTGATGACAGCAACGTTTCTTGCTGGAACCTGCTTGAGCTGCACCAGCGAATTGCCCGGGGCTGGCAGAGACTCCAGCCTGTAATCAGAAGGCATCACAAAATACATGCGCCATTTGCCCGAAGTCTGTTGCTCTGAGACCAGCGTATTCAAGGCGATCTCTTCTGTACAAGGCGCCACCGTAACCGGGGCAGTCATGGCGATTTTCTCGCTGACTCCTGATTTGTTCTTATTATTCCCGAAGATGAAATCAGCGATCAATCTGAAGCCTTTGCTGGAAATTTCACCGAAGTCACCCTCAACCAGCACCTCAGCGATGACCACAGGCGGGTATTGGCGAAGCTCGAAATGATGCGCTTTCTCCAGCAGGATATATTTCGGTTCTTCAATCGCCATCGCTATTCATCGCTTCCTCATAATCGTCACGCTTCGATACTGTTCCAAAAAAAGGGCGCTGTAAATAACACGGGGCAAAGTATGTATATATAGAACTTTCCGCGATGGCAAACGTCAACTTGATTGCATCTCATCACTCATCAAGCCCACATCAAGGATACGCCATGAAATTTATTGCTCGAATAATGCTGCTGTGTTCTATCAGCGTTTATGCCTTTGCCGGCGAATGTCCCGCCTTGCTGAACCACCAGTTCAAGACTTTGCAGGGGAATTCCATAGACCTTTGCAAGTATAGTGACAGTCCGATTCTGGTGGTAAACACTGCCAGCAAGTGCGGCTTTACTCCCCAGTTCGAAAAACTGGAAGCTCTTTCCAGCAAATATAAAGACCGGGGGCTGCTGGTGATAGGTTTCCCGTCAAACGACTTTAGACAGGAGCTGCAAAGCAATGCCGAGATCGGCAGTTTTTGCATACTGACTTACGGTGTCAAATTCCCCATGGTGTCAAAAGGCTCCGTGACCGGTTCCGCAGCGAACCCGTTCTATAAACAGCTCATCGCCGCCACCGGAGAGCAGCCGACATGGAATTTTCACAAATACGTGATTACACCGGGAGGAAAATCCGTGCATAGCTTTTCTACAGATACCGAGCCGGATGATCCCGCAATCATGAAGCTTATCCTGCCTAACCTTAAGTAGCATAGTCTCCCGGAATCAATTCAGAGGCGCGCGCATCCTTTCTGGCCTGTATGAATGGATGCGCGCTGCGATGTTTCAGTCTTGTGCATCATAGAATCGAACCACATTTCTTCCGGCCTGTTTGGATTGATACATCGCCGTGTCTGCCCATTTGAGGATATCTTCCTGGCTTGCCTCATGATCGAGGAATAAACACACGCCAATACTGGCTGTGCAGTTATGCGCGATGGTGATGTCCGTTTTTTTCTCTTGCTTGAGAGTCAGCAGATAAGGTTGGGCCAGCGTGGCACGAATTTTTTCCGCGATGATCGCGACCTCTGCCATCGAAGCCGCTTTATTCATATCCAGCTCTCTGATCATGACGACGAACTCATCGCCGCCGAAACGCGCAACCGTGTCCATCTCGCGCACGCAACTTTTAAGCCGGTTCGCCACTTCCATCAGCAGCAGATCGCCAACCACATGCCCATGTTTGTCATTGAGTGGCTTGAAGTTATCGAGATCAAGAAATATCAGTGCGGCATACAGACCACTGCGCATGCTTGCAGCCATGGTCTGGCTCAAGCGGTCGGTGAGCAGACGGCGGTTGGGTAGTTGAGTGAGGGTGTCGTGAAACGCCAGTTGGCGCACCTGGTCCTCCATCTGCTTGCGTTCCGAGATATCACGGATAAAGGCACTGAATTCGTACTTTTCACCCAGCTTGATCGGCACGATGGATAGCTCGACCGGGAATTCATGTCCATCGCGATGTTGAGCAGGAAGTTCTACCCTGGCATTCAGTATCTGGCTTTTGCCTGACCCAAGAAAACGGTTCATGCCTTTCAAGTGCGCCTCTTGAAAGCGAGAGGGGATGATCATGTCATGCAGTTTGCTGCCAATTGCCTCATCACGGGACCAACCAAAGATGATTGACGCATTGTTATTCCAACTGGTCACTACCCCCTGGTCATCCATCACTATGACGGCATCCAGGGCAGTTTCAATGATGATGTTCAGTTTTGCCTGACTCGCGCGCAATGCGATCATCAGGTTAACCTGATGATCTGCGGCAGCCCAGTAGTCAGACTCGCTGCCCCTGAAGCCATCGCGTTCGGCAATAAAATAGGCAGCAACGCGGACCATCTCGTTGCGTTCCTCCGGGCCGGGTTCCCATGCGCCATTGACTTGCTGAGCGGCGGAAGCAACGTCGGCTGCTGCCTTTTTGATTTTTAATTCAGACATTGTGATTCTCGTCTGCTATGCCATTGAAACATAGTACAGACTTTTAACGAGATTGGTTCGATGAATGATGCAATGTCATGGTGTAACCGACCTTATTCGAAAGCAGGGGTAGTTTAAAACCAGTACCGGGCTTACATCATGTAAAATTTCTGTTGCCGGCACTCATGTGCATGCGCAGCCATCAACACGATTATTATCAACAGGGACATCCCGTGCGCCTATTGTTTTGCAATACCTTACTCATCGCCAGTCTGCTTGCAGGCTGTGTAGGTGCATCTCCAGTTAACGACCAGAAGACTACCGACCAGACTACCGCTCACAGCATAACGCCGCTAGCAGGGCAATGGCCGAGCTACGGACGTGACTATAGTAACCAGCGTTTTTCACCGTTGAAACAGATCAACCGCGACAATGTCGCCCGGCTTGCACCAAGCTGGAGCTACAAAAGCGGTATCACTAACACCTTCCAGGCAACACCAATCGTAGAGGATGGCGTGATCTACCTGTCACTGCCGTTCGACCACGTGGTGGCGCTTGATGCGCGTAACGGCAGCGAGTTGTGGCGCTACGAGCATCAACGGCGCAAAGGCAGCGTGATGTGTTGCGGCCCGGCCAATAGAGGCGTGGCGGTGGGCTACGGCAAGGTTTTCATCGGCACGGTGGATGCCCGCCTGGTCGCGCTGGATGCCAAGACCGGCAAGGTGATCTGGGACATCGATGCCGTGTCTGGGGCTAGCGGTAACACGGAAGCGGCCGCGTCACTCGACAGTGGCGATCCGCTGAAAGGGGACAACGTCGCCGGAACGACCGGGGTCGGCATCAATATGGCGCCGGTGGTGTACCAGGGCAAGGTGATCATCGGCATCACCGGTGTCGGCTACGGTTTGCATCTGGATGCGCCGGTGGAAGGCGCACCGTTAGGTGCCGTGATCGGTGTAGATGGCCGTTACGGGCGCCCCGGATTCCTGGCCGCATTCGATGTTGCCAGCGGCAAGCGCGTGTGGCAGTTCGATACCATCCCCGCCCAGGGATGGGAAGGCAAGTTCGCTGCCACCACCCCGGATGGCATAGCGCTCAATCGCGATGTGGATGCGGAACGTGCCGCCGCGCCAGCTCACGCCGATTCCTGGCGTTTTGGCGGAGGTTCGGCATGGAGTACCCCTGCCATCGATGCGGCACGTGACCTGCTGTTTTTCGGCACTGGCAACCCCTCACCGCAGATGGAGGATGTGTCGCGCCCCGGCGATAGCCTCTACACCGTGTCTTTAGTGGCGCTGGATGCGACCAGCGGCAAGCTGCGCTGGTTTTACCAGCAAGTACCGCATGATGTGTGGGGGTATGATGTCGCCAGTCCGCCGGTATTGTTCAATGTCGAGCGCAACGGCAGGCAGATCGCCGCCGTGGGGCAGGCCAGCAAGCTGGGCTGGTATTACGTGCATGACTGCGAGACCGGCGAATTGCTGCTGAAGTCTGATGCCTTCGTGCCGCAAAACAATATGTTCGCCCATGCCACTGCGCAGGGTACGCGCATCTATCCTGGCGTATTCGGCGGTGTCAGTTGGTCGCCGAGCGCGGTGGATGAATCCAATGCCGTCGCGTACGTCGCCGCCATGCACTGGCCGGTGGTGTATACCTTGCATGAAACCCCGGCCAAGGGAGATAAGCCGGCGATCCGTTATTCTGCTGTGGAATCGACAGACGAAGCACGATGGGGTTTGATCTCTGCCGTTGACCTCAACTCCGGTCATTTGCGCTGGCAGCACAAGACGCCTGAACCACTGATAGGCGGCGTGCTGGCGACAGCGGGCGGATTGGTTTTTACCGGGGAGGGTAACGGCAACGTGGATGCGCTGGATGCTTCCAGCGGCAAACTGTTATGGCAGTATAAATGCGATGCGGGTGCGAATGCGCCACCCATTACCTATGAAATCGATGGCGTGCAATATATCGCGATCGCCGCCGGCGGCAGCCAGATCTTCGGTTTCAAACAAGGAGATGCACTGCGGGTGTTCGCGTTGGGGAAGTAAGCATGATAGCTTCCAGGGCAGTTATCAGGCTCTACTGAAAAACTGGTAGTTGTTACGTCCTTTTTGCTTGGCAGTGTACATCGCGGTATCAGCACTCTTGATGAGGGTATCTGCATCCAGTCCGTCTTCAGGGTAGACGCTGATGCCGATACTTGTGCTGATGTGCAGTTTGTCTTTGGCTATGGTGTGTGGCATGGCCAGTTCCGTCAGTATCTTGTCGGCAATGAAAGTAGTCGCTTCGTTATTCTGGGCTTCCCCTAACAGGATCACAAATTCATCACCGCCCTGGCGGCAGACAGTATCGGAATGACGCACGCAATCACTCAGGCGGTGTGCCACTGATTGCAACAACTCGTCCCCGGCGGCATGCCCCAACGAATCATTGATGTGTTTGAAATTGTCCAGATCGAGAAAAAGCACAGCCAGTTGAGTGCCCGAGCGCTTTGCCAAGGCGATCGCCTGTCCCATGCGGTCTTCCAGTACTATGCGGTTGGGCAGATTGGTCAGGAAGTCGTGTTGTGCCAAATGAGCCATTTTTATGCTCATTGCCTTGGCTACACTGACATCGTGAAACACAATCACCGTTCCGGTAAGGTTTCCGATCCAATCGTGGATCGGAGATATGGAATCTTCGATGGGTAATTCGCTGCCATCGCGCCGGATGAGTAGCGTATCTTCAGGCAATTGCGCGGGCTCACCCGACTTCAATACCTGTTTGGAAGGGTAGTGCTGAGGTTGGCGGGTGTTGCTGTCGATAAGCTTGAATACTTCGCGGATCTGATGCCCGTTTGCCTCTTCTCTTGACCATCCGGTCATTTCTTCTGCCGCGATATTCAGATAATTGACATTGCCGGAGGTATCGGTACAGATGACAGAGTCACCTATCGAGTTAAGTGCGATTTCTGCCCTTGTTTTCTCTTTGTAAAGCGCCTCTTCAAACGCTTTGCGCTGAATCATGCTGCCCAGGGCTTGTGGCACAAGAGAATTATTGAAATGGTCTCTCGTCAAATATCCTTGCGCGCCATGTTCTACTGCCTTTACCGCCAATGGTTCTTCAGCTCGCTCATTTAGTGTCAGGACAGGGATATGCGGGGCAGCAGCAAATAATTGGTCGAAGGTCGTGATTCCGCTGCTATCCGGTAACGATAAATCAACAAGGATGGCTTGTATGTCATTCTTGCGCAGTCGTTTAAGCCCGGTAGAAAGCCTTCTCACCCATTCGACATCAAATGGGCCATCTTTTGCCTTGCCAAGCGCAGCTTTAAGTTTTTTGGCGTCATTGAGATTATCGGTGATAACAAGAACTCTATTCAGCATGTGGATTCTATTCCTTCAATGGGCACTTTACGCATCTGATAAATCCAGCATAACAGTCGGCAGTCGGCGATTTTTCGAATTATCCACTTGCACCCGGGCCGGTCTGTGCATTAGCGTACATAAGAAAAAATCCTGGCTCGAAGAAGCGGCGGTCATAGTGACTTGCATCGCCAGCCCATTGGCTTCGGCGACTACGGGCGATATTGCGGGTGGATGGCGGGGTACTGAAAAGCGAGTTTTAATTCAGGTGTGGCGTGTGTTGAACGTCTGCTATCGACTCTAAGGGGACGCTTGAGTATATTTACCTCAGAGGTTTTCTTGTTTAATAAGAGAACCCCGCTTACCGCTTGTTTCACAGCTATATTGAGTGGAATGCACTTTGATTTTTCCGTTTGCCGCTCCAATGATTAATTCAGTCTCGGTTTCACTACCATGATCACCACATCGCCATTCGATAACCGAGGCATCTTCCCTTGAACCTACTAGCTCTTCCCATACATATGAAGGCAAAATCAACGGTCTCTCGGGATGATCAACTGATGCGAATGCGTGTAGCTTTGGTTCCGATTCCGAGACTCCAATAAGCGCCATCATCCTCTTTCCACATGGCTCTACCCCAACTTGAAGTAAAAATTCCGTATTTGCTCCATCATGATCATAGTCACTAAATATCATGACCTCTGACACTTCTCTCAGTGGAATATCACTAGCAAGCCTCTCCAATTTGCCTGGAGTATTTATGGCATCGATATCGGTTCCATTTATTTCCCATCTCTGTAAGGATGCATTTCCAACATCAACGCCACTGGAGCCAGCTTCTTGAAAAAGAGGTGCGAGCTCAAATTCCTCAATTTCAGAGCTTCCTTGGCTTCTGACAAGGAATAGCTTACCTGCTTCGCCATAAGCAAATCCCGTGCAACTGCAAGTGTAAAAATCACCGTCACCAAGACTACAAAAAGGTTTAGTGGCACCCTTCCATACGAGTTTCCAAACTTCATTATGGCCATGTACCGAGACGTTATGCATTTCCCTAATTGTCTCTATATCTTGGGCTGCAAAAGCCATGGAGGTGAATAGAGATAGAATCAAAATCCGGAAAAATGTCATTTAACGTTTAAATAAATATTGATAAGTATTTAGCCGTGGATCAGTTTATTGACCGGCTGCTTTTGGCCGACAGCAGGCGTTGTGTGATCTCTCATCGCTTGAGTGCCAGAACCAGCACGCCTGCTGCGACCATTGCGATGCCACCCCACTCGCGTAACGAAGGTCTTTCGCCGAGGAACGCCACCGCGAAGATGACCACCAGCACCAGGCTGAGTTTATCAATGGGCGCTACCTTTGAGGCATCGCCGATCTTCAGCGCGCGGAAGTAGCACACCCAGGAAGCGCCGGTCGCCAGCGCAGACAGCACCAGAAACAGCCAGGTTTTGGCAGGCAGTGCGAACGGGTTGCTCCATTTTCCGGTGAACCAGATGAAGCCCGACAGCACCAGGATGATGATGCCGGTGCGCACCAGCGTCGCCAGGTCTGAATCGACCCCCTTGATGCCGAGCTTGGCAAAGATGGCGGTCAATGCCGCAAAAACGGCTGACAGGAATGCCCAATAGAACCAGCTATGCGGTGTGGTCATACTTTTTTCCAATGTTAAAACAAAAGGCCTGAAACAAACGGCAAGAACAATCGTGATTGTAGACCAGATAATTATTTTCACCTGGGATTCTCCCGCAGACTATCGTCACTTTCCATAGCAAAGCGAATGTTCATCTGGAGCTGGAAAAATTATCCGCCACGCTTACGCTGCCTTGTCTTTTTTTGTAAGCCAAAACTTAACCGGGCCGTCACAAATCAGTCATTTCCATAAGCCAATATCCGCCTCTGGGAAATTTTTGTGCATCCATCTTCAAGCTATTTCTGAAGGAATAATAAAGTCCTGAAGACAAAATAAAGGCTTAAAAACATGAATATACGCCATAGAATCACTGTTCTCATCGTTTTGACGTTCATTGCCATATTTTCCATCGGTGGCTATTCCATTATCCAGTCGCTGCACAATGCAACCGAGGTGAAAAGTGTGACTGAGGGCGTGGTGCCAAGCGCACTTGATTCCGCCGATCTGGTATCGCAACTGAAGGATGTGCAGCAAGCCGTGGTCACCGTGGTGACCGATCCCGACGATAAGGTCGCGGCGCTGTCGGTGGCTAAACTGGTCAGCAAGAAAAAACAGTTACAGCAAAGTCTCGCCCTTCAAGGCAAGCAGGCAGACAACGATAAACAACGCGGTCTGGTGAAAGAAGCTGAAGAAAGCATGAGCAATTACTTTGGCGCGATCGAGGAGACCACCAATTTCAAGCTGACCGGGCAGAAAGAACTGGCTGAAGCCTCTTTGTCCGCAAGCGTGGCCCAGTATCAACTCGAACTTGAAGCTATTGTCAGCACCTTGCGTGTTGAGAAGAACCGCAGCAAGGATGCAGCGATTGAAGCCCTGAACAAGAGTCTGTCGAATACCGTCAACATCGTGTCGCTGGTAACGCTGCTGGCCATCACCGTGTTAAGCATCTTTGGTGTGGTGCTGTACCGCCAGATCACCCGCCCCATCAGCAAGATGCAGCTGATGATGAGCGAGATCGCCAGCAGCCAGGACTTTACCCGTCGCGTGCCGGTTGAACGGCAGGACGAGATCGGCCGTTCCATCGTGGCGTTCAACAGCATGATAGAAAAGATCCAGGAAAGCTCGGGTCTGTTGAAACAGAAGACCACGGATATCCAGACCATGCTGCAGAACATGCCGCAGGGTATTTTGACCATCGCCGAAAATAACAAGGTGCATGCGGAGTATTCCGCCTATCTGGAAACCATCTTCGAAACCAGCGACATCGCAGGCCGCGACATGATGGATCTGGTGTTCTCGCATACCAATCTAGGTGCGGATGCCTTGTCGCAGGTGGAGGCCGTCGGCGGCGCCTGCATCGGCGAAGACCTGATGAACTTCGAGTTTAATCAACATTTAATGGTAGGGCAGATCGAAAAGACCATGGCCGACGGCCGCATCAAGATCCTGGAATTGAACTGGTCGCCGATCACCGATGGTGCCGACACGACGGTACGGCTGCTGTTGTGCGTGCGTGACGTCACCGAGCTGCGCAAGCTTGCGGCGGAGGCCAATGAAAAGAAACGCGAACTGGAAATCATCGGCGAGATCCTTGCCGTGCGCCAGGAGAAATTCCACGAGTTCATCGCCAGTGCCATCAAGTTAATCGACGACAACGAGCTCATCATCCGCAAGACCCTGACGCAGAACGACGAAGCGTTGACGCAGCTGTTCCGCAATATGCACACGGTCAAAGGCAATGCCCGCACATACGGTTTGAATCATCTGACCAACCGCATCCATGAAGCGGAACATACCTATCAGGAATTGCGCAAGCCGGTTCCGGATATCGCATGGGACCAGAGCCAACTGCTGCAGGAACTGGCTGAAGTCAGAGCCTGGGTAGAAAATTACGCCAGCATCAACGATGTCAGCCTGGGCCGTAAAGGACAAGGCCGCGGTGATGTAGAGCGTTACCTGATGGTGGATAAACAGGCGATACAGGAGACCATCCAACGTCTGGCGACCGCCAACCCCAACAACCTGCACGAACTGGTTGCAGCACAGGATGCCGCACACAAGGCACTGCAGCTGCTCGGTACCGAACCGATAGGCGAAGCGCTGGATGCGGTGCTTGAATCATTGCCATCCCTGGCAAATGAACTGGGCAAACTGCCCCCCATGATAGAGATCGAGGACAACGGTTATGTGGTCGTCAGCCACAGCGCCAGCACCCTGAAGAACATCTTCATGCACCTGATGCGTAATTCCATCGACCACGGACTGGAGATCCCTGCCTGGCGCACGGCGCAGAACAAGCCGGCGAGCGGCAGGATCAGCCTGCGGCTGGAAGCAGTGCAGGAGATGTTGCACATCAGCCTTAGCGACGACGGGCGCGGTCTTGCACTGGCACGCATCCGTGAGCTGGCGCTCGAGAAGAAATTGATCTCGGATGCAGATACGGTGGGCGACGAGGAAGTCGCACAGTTGATCTTCCGTGCCGGTTTCTCCACCGCGGAAAAAGTCACCGAAGTTTCCGGTCGTGGCGTGGGCATGGATGCGGTACAGAATTTCGTCAAACGCGAGCAGGGTTCGATCACGATACGTTTCACCGACGACGCGGTGGGT
>Ga0265331_10003459_pt1 | contig 10191 bp, 8 predicted proteins | sample 41923metaG_FD_202088 | JGI IMG/M metagenome (GOLD analysis project Ga0265331, IMG submission 202088) | Rhizosphere microbial communities from Carex aquatilis grown in University of Washington, Seatle, WA, United States - 4-19-23 metaG | ecosystem: Host-associated > Plants > Roots > Rhizosphere >...
CCAGCTTTTTCAGAGTATCGCTGGTGTTGTGCATGAGGATGCCTTCGGTCATTTCCAATTCGATTTCCGACGAGCTGACATCATACTTATCCAGGGTCTGCATCAGGTTTTCGACAAATCCATTCTGCGCGAATTGGCGCTGGCTGATGTTGACTGCAATGCGCAGTATGGTTGGCCCCAAGCCCGCCAGGCGCCATGCTTTTTTCTGCGCGCATGCTGTTTCCAGTACCCACTGGCCTATAGGCAGGATCTGCCCGTTCTCTTCTGCCAGTGGGATGAATTCCATGGGAGAAACCGAACCCAGGGTGGGGTTGTCCCAGCGCAGCAAGGCTTCTACGCTGAGCAGTCTGCCATTCTTATCCACTTGCGGCTGATAATAAAGCGATAGCTCATCGCGTTCTATGGCATGACGCAAGGCGTTATCCACGCTCAAACGGCTCAGCGCGCCGCTACTCATGTCCGAAGCGTAGAACTGGAAATTATTACGGCCGGAATTCTTGGCGTGATACATCGCAGTGTCGGCGTTGCGTATCAGGTTCTCCATATTCTCTGCATCGCTGGGGAAAATGGCGATGCCCATGGAGGGTGTGACCGATGCCTCGAACCCATTCAGGTTGAAAGGCTGGTTGAGAACATCGCGTATCTTCTCCGCCACGGTGGAAGCGGCATAGATGGCATCGCCGGTATTATCCAGGTCGGGCAGCAGTAGCACGAATTCGTCTCCGCCCTGACGTGCCACGGTGTCGCCTTCGCGCACGCATGCCAGGATGCGTTCCGCGGTGTTGACCAGCAATTGATCCCCTGCGGTGTGACCCAGCGTGTCGTTCACTTCCTTGAAATGATCCAGATCGAGGAACAGCAACGCGACGTGCATGTCGTTACGCGCCGCGTTGGCCAGTGCCACTTTCAGTCGGTCATCCAGCAACAGACGATTCGGCAGGCCGGTCAGCGTATCGTAATAGGCCAGATCGTGGATGCGCGATTCGGCTTCCTTGTCCTTGGAGATGTCCGTGGAGATGCCAACGTAATACTGTACTTCTCCCTGCGGGTTCTTGACTGCCGAGATAGTCAGCTCTTCCGGGTAGATCTCTCCATTCTTGCGTTTGTTCCAGATCTCTCCGCGCCACTGTCCGTGCTTGCGCAGTGTTCCTCGCATCGCATGGAAGAATTCTTCATCGTGCCTATCGGAATGCAGGAACCTGGGGTTCTTGCCTATCGCCTCTTCCGCGCTGTAACCGGTGATACGGGTAAATGCCGGGTTGACGCGGGTGATGGTGTTGTCGGCGGCATTGGTGATCATGATGCTTTCGGCATTCTGTTCGAATACCGCATCCGCCAGCCGTAATTCGCTTTGTTGCGCCTTGTAGACACTGATATCGGTGTGCGTTCCTATCATGCGCAAGGGGTTGCCTTGCTTGTCGCGCTCTATCAGTTTGCCGCGCGACAGTACCCACTTCCAGCTGCCGTCTTTACAGCGCATGCGGTATTCGGTGGCGTATACCGGTGCCTTGCCTTCCAGATAATTGTTCACTGTTCCCAACGCATGGTGCACGTCATCCGGATGCAATTTCTCTATGCTTTCCAGTCTATTACCGACCAGCTCGCCTTGTTCAAAGCCGTACATACGGTGGTAGGCAGGGGAAAAGAACATGCGGCCGGTCTGTATGTTCCAGTCCCATACCGCATCGTTATTTCCTTCCAGTGCGAATTGCCAGCGCTCGTCACTGGCTCTGAGTTTCTCTTCCTGCAGCAACAGGTTGCCGATGTCGCGGAATACCATCACCACGCCGCTGACCTCTCTGTGCTCATTAAGGATGGGGGCAGCGGAATCTTCTATCGCATATTCGCGGCCATCTTTGCGCACCAGTAGCGTGCCGCGCGTGACATCAGCCACAAAGCCGTCACGCAGTACTCTGGGGGTGGGGTCTTCCACCGGCTCGCCGGTGTTGCTATTGATCAGGTGGAATACATTTGCCAGCGGCAGGCCTTTAGCCTCGCTGAGGCGCCAGCCGACCATTTCCTCGGCCAATGGATTGAGAAACTCGATCTCGTCTTTGTTATTCACCACAATGACGGCATCGCCGATAGAGGTCAATATGATCTGGCTGCGTTCTTTCTCCCTTACCAGCTCCCGGCTATCTTGTTGCAGACGCCAGAATACCGGGGTCATGAATAGCACCAGCATCGCTGTATCCAGAAAGCTGCTGAGCGTGTAGTGATGACTGATCCAGCCTATGTGGTTTAATGTGATCATGTTCACCCACTCGGCACCGCCCAGCAGCAACATTAATTGCCAGGCTGAGAAACGCGTGTTGGAGAAGATGCTGCCAAGTGCCAGCGCCAGCAAAAGCAGGCCACTCGCACCGAGCAATGGCACCATGGTCGCGCTACTGACACTCAGGGAGGTACTTAGCGACATCGCATTCAACGGAAGTTGCGCAGCAACCATGCCGGTGTAATGCATGCCACTTATAGCTGCGCCCAATAATAACGCTGCAAAGCATTTGCGCGCGCTACTCTGTCGCTGGTGCAAATGGAAGAAGTACCAGCATGCAATACATGATCCGGCGACGGCGATGAGCAGTGATAGCAACACCTGTGGTGTGTCATAACGAATGGCGGGCGTCACCATTATCGCTGCCATGCCGGAGTAATGTGTCAAGGCAATACCCGCGCCCATCACCAGGCCGCACAGCAGCAGGCCGATATTGTTCTGGGTCTCGTCGTTATAGCTCCTGGAGCTGGCAACACTCAGGCTAAAAGCGGAAGCAAGCACTGCCACTCCCCACGAAGCCATGGTGATGGGGACGCTGTAACGCAACTGGATCGGCAAGTGCCATGCCAGTATGCCGCAGAAGTGCATCGCCCAGATACCGCTGCCCAGAGCGAGTGCAGCTCCGCTCAGCTGTAAGCGACGGTTAAGCCCTGACAGAGCACCGTCATGCTGTGCAAGCGACAGCGCGATGTAAGAAGCAAAGCAGGCGATAACGACAGAAAGTGCGACTAACCAGGAATTGTAACTGCCTAACATGATGATCTTCAAAGATTGGATTTGTACGAGCCTGTCTATGCTATCTGCTATATGTATCTGTTTCAATCGTTTTATCGGGCTTTTGATTTATGTGACAGGCAGATACACTAGACGTTTTAATCGCCAGCGGCATCCACAATGAGTTTACGTCTACGCCTGAATCTGCTGATCACCACGCTGATGTTGCTATTCATGGTGGCGATGGGGGTCATGATCGTCAAAAGCACTCGCGCTTCGATCAAGGAGAGCGTTGAGGCTTCCACGCGCGTGACCATACAATTGCTGGATACCGTGATCGTCAGTGCTTACCGTAACCCGGAGCTGGGCCCGACGCATGAAGTACTGCACAGTTTTCTGCAATCGCTGGGACATGTGCGTAGCAATACCATACTGCTGTATGGTCCGAACGGGGAACTCATTTTCCAATCGCCTCCATCCAAATACCATCTTGATTACGAGCCGCCGGACTGGTTCAAGAAGCTGGTATCTCCGGCTACGGAAAGCGTGATGCGGCGTGTACGCTTCGGTGCTCTGGAGGTGACTTCAGACCCCAGCGGGGCGGTTCGAGAATCCTGGGGTACGCTCAGGCCGCTACTGTGGGTGGTGGGTGTGTTCTTTGTGGTATTGAATCTGATGGTGTATTGGGCGTTAGGGCAGGCACTGGGGCCGATCAAAGCGATCCTGGGGGCGATACGCCGCATGGAGCAGAATGACTTGAGCGTGCGTTTGCCACAATTCCAGCTGCCCGAGTTTCACCGCATCGGCCAGAGCTTCAATCAGATGGCGGCTTCGCTGGAAACCAGTACAGAAGAGAGCCGCCGCTTGGCATTGATGGTGACGCAGACCGGCGATGCGATGATGATGCATGATCTGCAGGGCAGCATCTCATTGTGGAATCCGGCAGCCGAACGCATGTTCGGCTACACCGCCAATGAAATGATCGGTCGTTCGGCGGCGCAGTTAATACCGCCGGGACGCGAGAATGAGCTTAAACATAATCTGGCGGTGATCGCCGAGCGCCGCCTGCTGGAGAACTTTGAGACCCAGCGTCTGGCCAAAGACGGGCGCTTGCTCGATGTGGCATTGTCTGCAGCTCCGTTCATCGACCCCCATAACGATCAGGTGGTAGGCGATATCTGCACCATGCGCGATATTACCGAGCATAACCGGGTGGAAGAAGCAGAACGCAAGCTGGAAGAGACCCGCCAGTTGTCACAGATCATCCAGCATCACATCGAAGATGAGCGCCGCAGTCTGGCGCGTGAACTGCATGATGAACTGGGGCAGTATGTGACCGCGATCAAGACTTTTGCGGTGGCGATCAGTAACAAAGCCGGCACAGCTTCGCCAGACATCGCCTCCAGCGCACAAACCATCGTCGCCGCAGCCAACCACATCTATGACGGTATGCACAATATCATCCGCCAGTTACGGCCTGGCGCACTGGATAATCTGGGGCTGACTGAGACCTTGCGCGATGGCGTGGCACAGTGGCAGGCACAAGAGCCGAAGCTGAAATTCAATCTTGAGTTCATCGGCAAACTGGAAGGTTTGGGCGAAACGCTGAATATCAATCTGTATCGTATCGTGCAGGAGTCGGTAACCAACGCGCTACGCTATTCGCAGGCGAGCGAGATTAATATCACCTTGCAGCGAACTCCGGGCGGGGAAGCCAGTCTCACGGTGAAGGATAACGGTGTGGGTATGGACGTCAGCAAACTGGAGCAAAGTCAGCAGTTCGGCTTGCTGGGAATGCGCGAAAGGGTGCAGGCGTTAAATGGCAGTTTTGCGTTAGAATCGGCACCCGGAAAAGGAGTGAAGATACAGGTGACGATACCAATCGGAGGCAAGCAATGATCAATGTCATGCTGGTAGATGACCATGCAGTAGTGCGCATGGGCTTCAAGATGCTGCTGGAATCGGCGAGTGACATCAAGGTCATCGCCGAGGCCGAGAACGGCGAGCAAGGCGTGAAGATGTATGGAGAATACAAGCCCGACGTGGTGGTGATGGACATTACCATGCCCGGTATCGGCGGCCTGGAAGCGATAGAGCGCATCATGGCCAAAGACGATCATGCCCGGATACTGGTGCTGTCAGCTCATGAAGATTCGGTGCATCCCAAGCGCGTGTTGAATGCAGGTGCATTGGGTTATTTGACCAAACGCAGTGCAGCGGAAGAATTGATCAAGGCGATACGTACTGTCGCCGGACGCAAGAAATATCTGGAAGCCAGCATCGCCCAGCAGATGGCGATACAGCAGCTGAATGGTGAACAGAATCCGGTGGATGTGTTGTCTGCGCGAGAGTTCGAAGTGTTCATCGCACTGGCCAAAGGCAAGACCACCAACGACATCGCCGAGACCCTATGCCTGAGCCCGCGCACGGTGGGTACGCATCTTTACAATATCAAACAGAAATTAAGTGCTTCCACCTCAGCTGATCTGGCATTGATGGCGATGCGTTGCGGCCTGATCGATCCCTAACTGACAGGCGCAGGCATCACTTCCACCCGGTTGCGTCCGCCATGCTTGGCGTTATACATGGCATGATCGGCGCGCGACAGCATCTCGGTAATATCGGACTCGTGTGCGGCCAGTATGGAAACCCCTATGCTGACCGTGACGCGTAACACCAATTCAGCGGTTTTAATTTCAGCTTCTTCGATGTTTTTGCGCAAGCGATTCGCCAGCATGGTGGCTTCCTTGATATCGGCATGAGGCAGCAATACCACGAATTCCTCACCGCCGAAGCGCGCCAGCACATCGGATTTACGCAACGCTTTGGTGCCGATCTGCACGATGGCTTTCAGTACTTCATCCCCGGCCGCATGGCCGTGGGTGTCATTCACTTGCTTGAACTTGTCCAGGTCTATCATCAGTATCGCCAGCGACTGACTGTAACGGTGGGAGCGCGCGCATTCGATTCTGGATTGTTCATCAAAATAACGCCGGTTATAAGCGCCGGTCAGCGGATCTTTTTGTGAAAGCGCGGATAGTCTTTGTTCGGATTTATATAACTCGTACGACAGCGTAGCCAGCCAGTAAATGACCAGCGGCGCGATGGTGGCAGAAGCCATGGCACCTATCAGCAGATCGTCGCGCGGAATGGCATGTTTGATTGCCAGATCATAGATCGCCGTCATACCTATGGTGCCGCTGACTGCCAGCAGGCTGGCGACGATGGTGACTCCCAGGCTGCCAAATCGTTGAATTAATGCTCTTATCATAATGTTTTCCGGGTTAGCGAACGTTGCGGTACATAAATTTAGAGTAGAGAAGGCTCAGCTTTGTTCGCAGCGGCTTTGTTCGCAGTAAACAAGATACTCAATAACCCCGCGCATATAATCAGAAGGATCGCCAGCCAGTTCAGTGTTGATAGGTGCTTGTGCCATAACAATATGTCCAGCAGGCTGGCGAATACGACGGTACAGTAGGCAAGGCTGGCCACCGTCAGGCAATCGCCTTTGCGATAGGCTCTGGTCATGGTGAGTTGTCCTATGGTGGCGGCAAATCCTATGCCCACCAGTAACGGTATGTCTGCCATGGCGATGGGGTGGAATTTCTGCGTCATCGCCCAACTGGCGCTGGCGATGCTGCATACCAGTGTGAAATAGAACACGGTGCGCCACTCCGGTTCATTGAGACGGCCAAGCTGTGTCACCTGCAGATAGACGAACCCGGTCAGAATGCCGCACACCAGGCCGGGCCCGCTGGATGCAATGAAGCTCCAGTGTAATATTGGGTTCAGCAATAGCACTACCCCGACAAAACCAAGCAATATCGACGTGACCAGTACCAGACTTACTTTCTCATGCATGGTCAAGGCCAAGAAGATGGTCAGAAAGATGGGTGAGGTATAGTTCAATGATAGTGCCGTCGCCAAGGGTAGATGCGGTATGGTGTAGAAAAAAAGCATCATGGCGATAAAGCCGTTAATACTGCGTGACAGATGCAAGCGTATATGGGGTGTGGCAAGAGACATATGCCGGGGCAGCGTAAACAGTACAATGGCGACTAGCCCGAACAGTGAGCGGTAAAACACCAGTTCTGCAGCAGAATATTTGACAGTCGCATATTTGACGCATTCACCCATGACCGCAAAGCAACCAGCAGCGACCACCATCCATAGACTGTTCAGTGTCGTTGTTCTATTCATGCGTGGTGCCGAAAAATGGTCATGCCAAGTTTACAGATGCCAGGTCTGCACAATGAAGATTCTAAATAACTATGCATTCTAACTGATTGTTTCGCTTATGATGATGATTTTAAATGTCGAGTATAACGTTGAGTTTTTAGACAGGATGTAATACACCAGATGAAAGCAGACTTTGAGCGCCGTTTCGGCGGTACATCCAGACTCTACGGCGAGCAGGCTTTTGCCCGTTTTTGTGAGGCGCATGTATGTGTGGTGGGGATAGGCGGCGTAGGTTCATGGGCGGCAGAGGCTTTGGCGCGAAGCGGCATAGGCAGGCTGACGCTGATAGATCTGGATAATATCGCGGAATCCAACACCAACAGGCAGATTCACGCGCTGGGCGACGAATATGGCAAAGCCAAAGTGCTGGCGATGGCGGAGCGTATCCATGCCATCAACCCGGCGTGTGTAGTGACCATGATAGAAGAATTCGTGGACGCGGATAATCTGGATAAGCTGCTGGGTCAGGGTTACGACGCCGTACTGGATGCCATAGACCAGACCAGGATCAAGGCGGCGATGATTGCATGGTGCAAGACGCACGGCGTATATATGGTGTCCACCGGCGCTGCGGGCGGCCAGACTGATCCTGCGCGGGTGCGGGTGGCTGATCTGACGCAAACCGTGCAAGACCCCCTGGCTTCGCGTGTGCGTAGCCTGTTGCGTAAAGAGTATGGCTTCCCGCGCGATGCAAAGAAGAAATTCGGCCTGGAATTCGTGTTTTCGGATGAGCCGTTAACATACCCGCAACAGGCATGCGATAGCGATGATGTGAATACAGCAGTAAATGAAGGCGCGTCCGTCGCGCCGGAGGGTCTGAATTGTGCCGGATTCGGCTCATCGGTATGCGTGACGGCGGTGTTTGGTTTTGTCGCTGCATCACGGGTTCTGGCGCACTTTGTTGAGAAATAATTTAACCAGAATTTAATCCAAGTCTAGGCCATGACAGGCCTCTAAATTGTTGCCTGAACCGTCCTTTTGTTATACCCTTCACTTCTCTAAGAAACTCTAAAACAAAAACCTAACAGTGAGGATATTATGAAAAATCCACTTGAATCGGTCACAGGAACCATAGTTTCAGGTCTGATCCTGACGCTGGTGCTATTCCTGGTGCTCAAAAACTTTATTCTGGCGGGGGTCTGATCATGGAATATTTCCCGGCGATTGCACGTTGGATACACTTCCTGGCCGGTATCACCTGGATAGGCCTGCTTTATTACTTTAACCTGGTGCAGATGGCTGCGCTCAAAGATGCCGCAGCTGACGGTACTGCGGCAGGTATCACCAAACATGTTGCCCCGCGTGCTTTGTTATGGTTCCGCTGGGCTGCGGTAGTGACCTGGCTGGCTGGTGCGGCATTGCTGGGGCCGAATCTGCCTTCCGCTTTCATGCTCAGGCCTGAATTTGCCGGCATCGGAATCGGCGCGTGGTTGGGTACCATCATGCTGTTCAATGTGTGGGTACTGATCTGGCCTAACCAGCAAAAGATCCTGGGCTTCAAACCGGCTTCCGACGATGAGAAAGCAAAAGCACGTCGTGTTGCCATGCTGGCTTCGCGTACCAATATGATGCTGAGCATCCCGATGCTATTCTTTATGGCAACCGGATTGAGCCATCGTATCGTTTAAGGTGATTTAATATGAGCGCAAACGGCGGCGCGTGCCGCCGTTTTCCTTTTCAGAAGCAAGATAATTTCATATATTGAAACCAGCATGTCACATTTGATGAAAACGTATAACAGCCAGCCCGTAACTTTCGTAAAAGGCGAAGGGGTATGGCTATGGGATACCGAAGGGAAACGCTATCTGGATGCCCTGGCCGGCATCGCCGTGAATGGTCTGGGGCATGCGCATCCCAAGCTGGTCGCTGCCATCAGCCAGCAGGCGGGCAAGATGATCCATGTCTCCAACATCTATCACACTGTCGAGCAGGAACAACTGGCAGATAAGCTCAGTGCCATTTCCGGCATGGATAGCGTGTTCTTCTGCAATTCCGGATGCGAAGCCAACGAAGCTGCGATCAAACTGGCCCGGTTATACGGGCATAGTAAGGGCATAGAGTTTCCCGCCATCATCGTCATGGAGCAGGCATTTCACGGGCGTACCCTGGCCACGCTTTCGGCTACCGGCAACCGTAAGGCACAGGCAGGTTTTGAACCGCTGGTGCCGGGATTCGTGCGGGTGCCGTTCGATGACCTGGAAGCGATCAACATCGTCGTCAAAAATAACCCCAATGTGGTGGCTGTGCTGGTGGAACCGATACAAGGCGAGGGCGGCATCAATATTCCCAAGGACGTGAGCGGATACCTGAGCGGTTTACGCGCGATCTGCGACAAGCAGGGCTGGCTGCTGATGCTGGATGAAGTGCAGAGCGGTATCGGCCGCACCGGAACCTGGTTCGCGTTCCAGCATACAGGCATCATGCCGGACGTGATGACGCTGGCAAAAGGTCTGGGTTCGGGCGTGCCTGTAGGCGCATGCCTGGCACATGGCATTGCAGCAGATATATTCACTCCCGGCAAGCATGGTTCTACTTTCGGTGGTAATCCGCTGGCCTGCACCGCTGCATTGACTACGCTCGCCACCATAGAAGATGAAAAACTGTTGCAGCACGCCGAACAGCTGGGCGACTGGATCAATAACGCATTCAGCTCCAGGCTCAAGGATGTGGCGGGGGTGGTGAAGATACGCAATGCCGGGCTGATGATAGGGATAGAACTGGATAGGCCTTGTGTGGAATTAGTTGCACAGGCGTTACAGCTTGGACTGTTGATCAATGTCACCGCAGAAAAAGTGGTGCGATTGTTGCCGCCGCTGGTGATGCAACAGCATGAGGCGCAACAACTGGTGGATATATTGTCCGGCTTGATCGAGAAGCACCTGGCAGTCGCCGGTGCTGCCTAGATGAGTGATATGGAAGTCAAACATTTCCTCCAATTCAAAGACCTGAGCCGGAATGAGCTG